>Ga0075424_100002850_pt1 | contig 15993 bp, 11 predicted proteins | sample SoiMethybrSBSTD3_FD_75301 | JGI IMG/M metagenome (GOLD analysis project Ga0075424, IMG submission 75301) | Bulk soil microbial communities from a Populus tree surrounding site in Tennessee, USA - Soil MetaG P. TD hybrid SBSTD3 | ecosystem: Environmental > Terrestrial > Soil > Tree plantation...
TGCCCGGCAAAGGGACGCGATCCAGTGTGCAAGTGATAGATCACGTAGCTCGTCAGGAACAGCGCAGACGAGGTGAGGGCGGCAAGCATGCAGCGCTTGTGCAGGGTGACGTGGCCGCGCCGGATCAGCAGGTAGCCAGTCGTGAGCAGGATCGCTGAAATGCCATTGAGAGTAGCGTTGACGCCGGGGAGTGCCGCGATGAACTCAGGGCTCACAGCTTGCCTCGCCGAAGCCCTAAGGGCGGAGGCCGGATTCGAGGAACACCCGGTCGATGACGAGAGCGCCCCAGAGCAGTGTGAGATACACGAGCGAGAACAGAAACAAGCGCCGGGCGTTGCTCTGCGATCGATCGCGAGCGAAGAGCGCCGCGAGACCGATGAAGATGAACCCGAGGCACGTGGCGACGATGCTGTAGGGCGCGCCAGCAAGACCGACGAGCGCGGGTAGCAGACTGACGGGCCAGAGCGCCGCTGCGTAGAGGAGTGCTTGATGACCGGTGCGACGACCTTCCGGCTCGAGCACCGGCAGCAATGGAATGCCGGCACGGGCGTAATCGTCACGATACATCCACGCGATCGCGAGGAAGTGCGGCATCTGCCAGAAGAAGACGATCCCGAACAGCACCAGCGCGGGCAGCGTCACGTTGTTGCTGGCCGCCGCCCAACCGATGACCGGCGGAAGTGCGCCCGGTACTGCTCCAACGAGCGTGGCCAGCGACGTCCGCGTCTTCAGCGGCGTATAGACCAACACGTAACTGAGCGACGTGATCGCGGCGACGACTGCGGTGATGATGTTGGCGGCGATCGCCAGATCAGCGAGACCGACGATCGTGAGGCCGACACCAAACCACGTGCTTTCACCAACGCTCAAGCGCCCGCGTGGGAGAGGCCGTCCGCTCGTGCGGCGCATGCGCCCGTCGGTGTCTCGTTCCCACACCTGGTTCAACGCGGCCGCACCGCCGGCCACGAGCGCCGTTCCAACCAGCGTGTGCACGAGCAGTGTCAGCGGCACACCACTTGGCGAAGCGAGATACAGCCCGCCTAGCGTAGTGAGCAGGACCAGCAGGTTGAGACGAGGCTTGGTGAGCGTGACGAAATCGATCGCTCGTCGATCGGTCACGGCCTTGGTCGACGGCACCGTCGCCGCCCGCACGGCCTCCGCCTTCACGCGTGATCTCCCGCGGCTCGAATGGCGCCCGTATTTCGCAGCGATCTGTCGTAGGCCGGGTCTTGCTGTGTAGACCCGGCGTCCCGTTCTTTAGACCCGGCGTTCAGAACTCCCGCAAATCGTGCGCGATGAGCGCGAAGCGCTAGAACGACCGTCGTCGCCAGCACGCATCCGCCCGTGACGACATGCAATGAGTTGATCAGCACGTCCTTGCGCGTGAGCACCGTGAGCGCACCCAGCGTGACCTGCGTCGCCACGAGCGCAAGAAGCAGAATCGACGGCCGTACGAGCTCCGTGCGATCGCGATGGTGATAGATCACGTGCCCCGTCGTCGCCAGCACACACACCGTCGCGATCAGCGCCCCGACGCGATGCGCGAAGTGAATCGCGATCTTCTCGTCCCAGTTCGGTGGAATGAGATGCCCGAACGCGAGTGGGAAGTCCGGAATCGCCAGCCCCGCGCCGGTGTGCCGCATGGTCGCGCCGATGATGATCTGAACGTAGACCGCTGCTGCCGTGACGATGGCGATTCGTTGAAGCAGCCGATCGTTCGGTGGCGCGCCACGAGTCGAGTACGCGCCCATCCATCCCGGCGACGTGACGATCGCGATCGTCATCGTCAGGCTGAAGACGATCTGCGCGAGACTGGCGTGCGCGATCGAAATCGGATCCGGGAGGTAGTAGAGGACGGTGATCCCGCCGAGCACTCCTTGTGTGATCACCGCGGCGAGCGCGATGTATCCGAGGCGTCGCACCCAGCGCCGTGGCTCGGCGCGCCACAGCCACACCGCGAGAATGACGATCAGAAAGCCGACCGTGCTCGCGATCAGCCGATGTGTGTGTTCGTACTTGATTCCGCCCACCATCTTGCTGAGCGGGAACGTGAACATCGAATAGCCGTAGGTCGTCGGCCAATCGGGGACAGAGAGTCCCGATTCCGTGCTGGTAACCAGGCCGCCGGCAAAGATGAGAACGGCCGTGGAGGCCGCGACGAGGGCCGCAAACCGGTGGCGCATCAGATCTTGAACGTGAACGCGACGGGTTTGCTCTCCTTGGCGCCGAGCGTGACGGTCTGCGTCTGCGTTCCCAGCTTCTCGTGCCACGCTTCGATCGTGTACGTGCCCGGTGGCAGACCCTTTAGCTCGAAGGTCCCGCCCGCGCCGCTGACGGCGTAGAACGGATGTGCGACGACCCCCACCCAGGCGTTCATCCAGCGATGGACGTCGCACTTGAACGGCAGCATGACCTCGGGCACCGTGAACACCGTTTGATACTTCTCGCCCTTCAGCTTCTGTCCGCGATTGAATTCGCGATTGGACATCGGCAGCGCATGGATGTTGTGGAGCGTGTCGTCGCTGTTGACAATGTTGAACGGCTGGCCGACCTGGATGCCGAACACGCGCGGTGTGTACCAGCAGCCTTGCTGATCGAGGACGACCGGTGTCGTCGGCACGGGAAACTTGAGATTCCCGAGACCATCCTTCACGTAGACGAACACGTTCTGCAGCCCTCCGCCGTCGACGACATAGACCTTCGTCGTCTTGGTGGTGGCGTTCTTCACGCAGTAGTCGTCCGAGCTGAGATTGATCGTGTCGGCTGCGGGCGGCGTGCCTTCGAGCTTGACCGATCCTGTGATGTTGCCGGCGGTCGCCGGATCGACGGGATTGGTGGTTGGCGCCGCCGTGGCCGCCGGAGCGTTCGCCGGTTGCGCGGATTCGCCGCATGCGCCGCACACGGCGGACGTGATGAGCACCGCGAGCACGGGTGAATGAATACGGAACGTCATCAGGACTCCAACAGAAAATTATCGCACGCCGCTACTGGGGGGCGCCGCCTGCCGCCTCGATCTTGCGGAGCACCCGATCCTTGAACCACTGCGGGCTCCACCAATCCACCGGCGTGACCTGCTGACCGCTGACGAGCATCGTGAAATGCAAATGGTCGCCGCCGGCCAGGCCCGTCATTCCGCTGCGCCCGATCTCCTGACCCTTCTCGACGGTGTCGCCGACCTTCACGAGGATCGTCGACATGTGACCGTAGAGCGACTGGACGCCGAGGCCGTGATCGATCACGACGCAGTTGCCGTAGATGCCGAGATCCGAGGCATGCAGGATCTTGCCGCGCTGCGAGGCCACGATAGAGACGTTCGCCGTCTTCGCGAGATCGAAGCCGAGGTGCACCTGCTGATCGATGTCTTTGCCCTTGTAGATGTAGGTGCGCGTGTCGGCGAAGCGCGCCTCGACCTGCGAGTTGCCAAGCTGCTGGAAAGCATCCTTGAACAACAGGTCAGGCGAGGTCTTCTTCGCGAGGTCCATCAGGTACTGATTGTTCTTGCGGCGCAGATCGCCGTTGATCTTCAAGAACCCCATCAGCAGATTGTCGGTAGGAATCTTCTCGTCGGCCGCATTCGACGCGATCGCCGGAACGACGCGTCCGAGGAATTTGTCGTCGACTTCGATACGGCTCTTCACATAGGCCTTCGGGAACACTTTGTGATCGAGCGGAACGAGCACTTCGTTCCCGGCCGGATCCTTCGCGAAGACATTGATCGGGACATCAGGGTCCTGGTTGTAGAGAAGCGCGAAGAACGCGACGCGGAGCGCCGGATCGCTGGTGATGCCGGCGCCCTTGGCCGGGAAGCCGGGATAGTCGATGTTGCCAACGCGCACACCCGACGCCACATCCTCCGGCGTCGCGCGATAGACGACGAACTCGCTACCGCCGAGGTTGATGAAGTGGAACGTCGAGAGGACCGACGCCTGGGGGGGTTGGAGGCGAACTTCAACATCGCGCGTCGCGGTGGATTCCGCCTGCCGCAATCCGTACAGAACCGGCCGCCTGGCTCTCACGATGATGCGCGCGGGTCCGGCCTGAAGATCGGGGATGACCTTCTTGCCGATCGGCCGCATCACAAACATCCGATCGGCGGCTTCGTTCTTCAGCGTCGTGCGCTCGCGAGGGTCCAACGAATAGACAGGAAACGTCTTACCGCCTTGTTCCACCGTGACGTCGAGCGTCGAGAACTGTCCGCGGGGAGCCTGCGCCATCACGTCCAGCGTCGCGGCCTGCCCGACGAACTGACCGGGCTGACGGATTTCGATCACCGGGCCGGGCAGACGGCCCGCCCACACCCAGGCGCCGCCGACGACGAGAAGAGCCAGAACGACTAGAGCAACGAGCAACTTGAGGAAACCGCGCATCCCTCGAATCATAGCGCGCCGGTGCCTTGCGCGGTCTCAGGCTTTACAAGGGCGCCATCGTCATGCGATACGTTTGCGTCCGCATTCGCACTAGCGTTCGATGCGGAATCCCTCCCCCTGTGGTCGTACGGCTCGCGAGGTTCTATGAAGAAGGCCTCTCTCGCGGTGGCGGTCTTCGTCCTCACCGCGATCTCCTTCTCCGATCAGGTGCATCTCCGCGCTCAATCGGGCAGCGGTGTCGTGATCAGCGAGTTTCGGACGCGCGGACCTGCGGGCGGCAACGACGAGTTCGTCGAGTTGTTCAATCCCACCGCATCGGCGGTCGATATCAGCGGTTGGAAGATTCGCGGGTCGAATGCAAGCGGCACGGTGGCCGATCGCGCCACGGTGCCGGCCGGAACGACGCTTGGTCCTGGCTGCTTCTTTCTCGCCACGAACACGGGGGCGGCCGGATACAGCGGCGCCGTTCCGGGCAACCTCACCTACACAACGGGGATCACCGACGACGGCGGTGTTGCGCTGGCGCGAGGCGACAACTCGATTGTCGATCAAGTCGGCATGAGTGCCGGCTCCGCATTTGGCGAGGGCACGAGGCTCGCCAGTTTCGGCGCGACCAATTCTGATCGCGCCTACGCGCGCACGCCGACACCGGCATCCGACTCCGGCGACAACGCTGCAGATTTCGTGATGACCTCGCCAAGCAGCCCGCAGAACGTTGCATCGGTGATCGGCTGCGCGGCCCCGCCTGTCGATCAAGGTTCGGCGGTGATCAGTCAGGTCTACGGCGGTGGCGGTAATACGGGTGCGGTGTTCACCAACGATTTCATCGAGGTCTTCAATCCCGGCCCGAATGCCGTCAACGTGACGGGATGGTCGGTGCAGTACGGATCGGGTGGCGGGACGACATGGTCGGCCACGGCGCTCACCGGCACGATCGCACCAGGGCATTACCTGCTGGTGCAGGAAGCCGGCGGTACGAACGGTACGACGCCGCTTCCGTCGCCGGATGCGACCGGCCCGATCGGGATGTCGGCCAGCGACGGCAAAGTCGCGCTCGTGCGCAGCGTCGTGCCACTCGGCGGTGCGTGTCCGTCCGGCGGCGACGTCGTCGATCTCGTCGGCTATGGTGCTGCCAACTGCGCCGAAGGCGGTGTCGCGGCCAGCGGACTGGGCGCCAACATCGCTGCGGTTCGCGCGCGCGGCGGTTGCCTCGACACCAACATCAACGGATCGGACTTCGCGGCGATCTCGCCGCCCACTCCGCGAAACAGCGCGTCGGCGTTGAACGATTGCAGTGTTGTGCCGGCGCAGATCTGGCCGCACGACGTGCAGGGATCGGGCAACCAGTCGCCGCTCGTCAGTCAGTTGGTCGCGGTTCGTGGCATCGTCACCGCGAAGCGTTTCAACAACGGGTTCTTCATTCAGACCCCCGATGCGACCGCGGCGCTCGAGGCCGACCCTTCGACGTCGGAAGGATTGTTCGTCTTCACGTCGAGCGCGCCAACGGTGAATGTTGGCGACGATGTGATCGTTACAGGCACCGTCACGGAGTTCGTGCCGTCGGCCGATCCCCATCAACCACCCGTCACCGAAATCACTGCGCCGTCGATAGCGGTGCAGGCGACAGGCCAACCGCTCCCCGCGCCGATCGTGCTCGGCCCATCGGACGTGAGCCCGAGTGGCGGGCCGTTGCAGCTCGAACGCTTCGAAGGCATGCGAGTGGTGGCGTCTGGGCTGACAGTCGTGGCTCCGACCAGCGGATCGGTGAACGAAGCGAATGCCACCGGCAGCAACAACGGCGTGTTCTATGCCGTGTTCAGCGGCACCCCGCGGCCATTCCGCGAGCCTGGCATCGACGTTCTCGATCCGGCGCCGGCGTGTGACGAACATGCCGTCGGTGCTTGCGCGATTCCGGTGTTCGATGCCAACCCCGAGCGTCTGCGCGTCGACAGCGACGGTCAGGTCGGTGTGTTCCCGGGTGCGATCGTCTCGACGGGAGCCGCGGTGACGATTGCATCCGGTGTGCTCGACTACGCGTTCCGCACCTGGACGATCCTGCCCGATGCGGGAGCGCTCACGATCGGAGCGGCAGGCATCTCGCCGCAGTCCGTGCCGGTGCCTGCGGCCGGTGAGTATCAGATTGCGAGCTTCAATCTCGAACGGTTCTTCGACACTGCAGACGATCCCGCAACGGACGATGCGGTGCTCACGGCGACGGCGTACGCCAATCGACTGGCGAAGGCGTCGCTGATCGTACGTGACTACCTGCGCGCGCCCGAGATCCTCGGCGTGCAAGAGGCAGAAAACCTCACGGTGCTGCAGGATCTGGCCGCGAAGATCGACACCGACGCCGCCGCGGCCGGTCAGCCGCTTCCCGGCTATCAGGCGTTTCTCGAAGAGGGCAACGACATCGGCGGCATCGACGTCGGCCTCCTCGTGCGATCGAACGTCACGGTGCATTCCGTAACTCAGTGGCGAAGAGACGAGACGTTCATCGATCCGACGGATGGGAGCGTCGATGTTCTCAACGATCGACCCTCGCTCGTCCTCGATGCCACGGTGTCCGCGCCATCGAATCGCTCGCCCGCTCACGTGGTCGTGGTCGTCAACCACCTGCGATCGCTCAACGGCGTGGACGATGCGGCGAGCGGCCCGCGCGTTCGGGCCAAGCGCAAGGCGCAGGCGGAATCGGTGGCGCAACTGCTGATCGATTTGCAGACCCAGTATCCCGGTGTGCCGATCGTCTCTGTCGGCGACTACAACGCCTTCGACGTGAACGACGGCTATGTCGACGTGCTTGGGATCATCCGCGGCGATCAAGTGCCGCCGGAACAGGTGGTCGACTGGTCGCCGCTTGGGTTGAACCCGCACTTCGTCGAGGGGTTGAGGCCTGGCGATTACTCGTACAGCTTCGATGGCAACGCGCAGACGCTCGATCACGTGCTGGTCTCGTCGGTTGCGGCGGCGATGCTCGTCGGGGTCGATCACGCGCGCATCGATGCCGACTTCCCCGAAGCGTTCCGCGCCGATCCGACGCGGCCAGAGCGGCTGTCCGATCACGATCCTGCGGTCGCGCGTTTCTCGTTCCCCGCCGACACGATAGCGCCGGTGTTCGGCGCGGTGTCGAACATCACGATCGATGCGACGTCCTTCAACGGCGCGAACGTTACCTATGACCTGCCGCTCGCGACCGACAATCTCGATGCGACGGTGCCCGTCGTCTGTGTACCGCCATCGGGATCGTTTTTCCCCATTGGCGCAACAGCCGTGACGTGCACGGCGACCGATGTGGCCGGGAATGTCGGGATGACATCGTTCCTCGTCACCGTACGGTTGGCCGACGAAGCCGGCGTCATGGCGGGCCTTGGCCAGGTGACCACCACAGCGCGCGTGACCTTTGCGTTCATCGCCCGCCAAGGGATGACCGGGAACGAGCGTGGAAGTCTCGAGCTGCTGACCAGCCGCCCGCGGGCACTGCCGATCACGTTCGTCTCAGAGTCCGTGAATGACGTCGTCTTCCTTGGTACAGCGGTGCGGTTCAGCGGCAGCGGACGCTGGAATGGCCGGCCGGGATACACGTTCGTGGCGGAAGCGGCCGACAACGGCGAGCCTGGTGCGGGACGCGATCTCTTCGGCGTGATCGTCCGCGGCCGTCAGGGTGAGGTTGTGCTGCAGATCGGCGGCACACTCAATGCGGGCAATATTGAACAAGTGCGGTGAATTGTAGAGGGCTGACTGCAGATTGTAGATTCATTGCCCAGTGCAGAATGACGAGCCTTTTGCACTCCAGCAATCAATCTGCAGTCTGCAATCAGCATTCTGCAATGGTATCGACCAAGTGAGACGCTCTCGCTATCAGGCGGCCTTTGGAGTCGATCGATCGCGATCGCGGGACCAGCGCTTGGCGAGCATGGCACGCCAATCGAGCGTCAGCCCTTCATTCGGTCTGGCCAGGATCATCGCCGTGCACGGCAAGTAGAGCAGCCAGACCATCAATCGGCCGTTGATCGCCATCCACGTGTGGTAGTCGGTGGTCGTCACGGTGGTGAGCACGATTCTGCCGACGACACCGGTGAGTACGACCAGCAGTGTCGCCTCTCGAAAGTTGCGCACGAGCAAGAAGAGCGGCAGGGCCTCGTACAGCACCGGCGTGTGCGGCACGCAGGCAAGGCCCGCAAGGAGCCGCGCATCGGCACGGCGCCACTTGAGAAGCGCGAGAAGAATCAACGGCCCACCTAGACGGGCGACCGGTGCGCTCATATGCGTGATCGATGGAAGGTTGTGGATCCAGGCCGGCACCCAGTACGGCCAGATAGCAATGGTGAGCGCGCCGAACGCTGCCATCCCGTAGAACGCGGCGCGCGATGGATACGCGATGAACATCGCGAACCCGATCGTCGGCTTCGCGGCGAACAGGAATCCCAGCCACGGTATCAACGCCGCCGCGGTCAGCAGTGGTGACCACTGGACCGTCTGCGCCGAGACGAGCATGGCGTACGAGGCGAACACCCACAGCTGCGGATTGGCGAGCGTACGACGCGTGAGCGCCCACGCGAGTACCGCCGCGCCGAACCCGACGAACAGTGCATCGGCCACACGAGCGGATGCCCAGGCGAACGGCAACGCGGCGACGGCGGCCGTGGCGGGGTACACCAGCGGCCAGTCGTGCGGGTAGGTGCGTCCTGGTCCGATCAGCTCGTAAGGATTCTTTCCTTGCGCAAGCATGCGCGCGGCGGCCCAGGGCTGCCAGAAGTCGGAGGGGTGCGTCTGCCGGTGCTCCCAGAAGAGATCCGCGTACAAAGCGGCGGCGATGCCGAGAATTGCGGCGCACGCCAGCCTCGCGCGTCGAGACGGCGGAGGCGTGTCGTGGAGAAGTTCGTTCAAGAGGTGCTCGTGGATCCTATCGGCACGAGGCCACGGCTCTTTGCTAAGCTTCCCGCGATGACACCGGCCGTGCGCCCGCTCGTGCTCGCGGTGCTCGCGGCGATCTGCGCGATCGACGCCGCTCGAGCACAGCCCGCCCAGACCGCGACTGCGGCGGCACCGCGGTTTGAAGTGGCGTCGGTTCGCCTCAACACGTCGAACGAGCGAGTGCGATTTCGTGTCAGAGCCATTCCCGACGCAGGCCGCCTCACTCTCTCCGGCATGGGCGTGCAGGAGGTCATTCAGTCGGCGTACGGTCTCCAGTCGTTCGAGCTCGTGACCAACGGCAGCCCAATCCTGAAGCAGCGAATCGATGTCGTTGCGAAGGCGGCAATGCCGACGTCGGTTGCGGAGATGCAGCGAATGCTGCAGCCGCTTCTCGAGGAGCGCTTCAAGCTGGCGGTACATCGAGAGACGCGCGAGATGGACGCGCTGGTGCTGGTGCGCGTCACTGAGGCAAGGCTTGGACCGAAGATCAAACGCACCACGCTCAACTGCGTCGGCGTCGGAACCACGAACCTGTTCGCGATCGATCCGCAGGCGGAGCCAAACGCCAAGGATCGCTGCGGCGTGATGCCGACCGATGGTCCGGGGCGCATCGTCGCCAACGGCATCGACATGCGCGCGCTTGCCGGCGAGCTGGGGCCGTCGCAGGGGCGACCGGTCGTCGACAGGACCGGGCTCGAGGGTCGCTACGATGTCGATCTGAGCTATACGCCCGAGATCTTCTCTGCTGCGGCACTCGCGAGGCGCGGCACGACCGCGCCTCCGAACGTCGATCCAAATGGTCCGCCGCTTGCCACCGCGCTCGCCGATCAACTGGGCCTCAAGTTGGACGCGAAGCGCGCGCCGATTGAGGTTCTCGTGATCGATCGGATCGAGAAGCTGATCGAAGATTGAAAGGGTCCGGCTGAAGCCGGACACTACAGATCGAGATGCAGGAACTGATTGAACGGGCTCTTCACATAGTCGGCGAATGCGCCGCCTTCGGTGAACCCGTACTTGCGATACAGGGTGAGAGCCGGCTCGAACGCTGGACCTGACCCGGTCTCCAAAGAGAGACGTGCGTACCCCCGCCGATTGGCCTCGGCGATGATGTATTCGAGAATCATGGCAGCGGCCCCTCTACGCAGATGCGCATCGGCCGTGCGCATGGATTTGATTTCGCCGGCTCGTGGGTCGAGCTCTTTCAGTGCACCGAAGCCGAGAAGGTCTTCGCCGTCCCACAACGCGTAGAAGCTGATCTCCGGCTTCTGCAGTCCCGACCAATCGAGTGCGAACACGTGGCCCGGCGGCGAGTTGGCGTGCATGCCTTCGAGGTGACGCGTCAGCAGCGCCTTGATTCGATCGTCGTCAAAGTCACCGGGCTTGATGACGGGCATCGTCTAAGAATATCCCTCGCGTTCGTTCTCTCGCCTCGCCAATGCCGCCACGATCTCGTCGACCACCGTTTCAAATGGGCGCATGGTGTCGATCTTCCGTGGCGGCAACGCGATGTAGATGTCGAATCGCGCTCGGATCACGGCCTCCTCTGCCGCTGATGAACGACCGAAGGGGCGAGTGATTTGGCGACGAACCGTTTCGGCTACGCAGATCTCGCGATCGAGCGATGGGAGCAGCACGAACGTGCTGGAGTCGTGTTCGATCTCCTGGCGCACACGCGCGTACTCAGGATGAACGTCGGGCGCGTAGGTCATGAAGCCCGAAGACAGCGCGATTACTCGAGGCCGATCCTGACTGCAGCAGATAGAGCACAATGTCTCAACATTTTCTTGGGCATAGATGTCGTATCCGTATCGGCCCATGTACTCGCTGATATTCCCGATACGATTCTCGACGGCTCGATCGAGGTCGAGGAATGGGACTTGAAGACATTCGGCCAGACGAACGCCGACGCTGCTCTTGCCCGCACCGCCAGGGCCAACCAGTCGAATCGTCGCTGATGTTGAGGTCAATGCGTGTCCGTGGAGGGATCCTACCTGTCGCCGCCATCGCGGCGACCGCGGCGCTGCTGCTTCTTGTCATCTCGCCGCTTGGAGCCATGGCTCCAGATCGCTCGCCCAAGCGCGCTCGCGTGCTTCAGTCACCAACATCTGCTGTCGCAGGCGGTGCGCCTGCCTTCGATGTGATCTCGATCAAGCGGAACCTCGATCCGAACAGCGCGACGCTTTTCGCGTTGCCGGTCGGCGGACGCCTTCGGTTGGTCAATCAGACCGCCCGGATGTTGATCAACAGTTCCTACGGAATCCAGGACTACCAGATCATCGGCGGTCCTGACTGGCTGCGCACCGAGCGATTCGACATCGAGGCGATCGTCGAAGAGCGACCGTTGCCGCCGCTGCCACAGTTTCTGCTCAGGATTCGGACGCTCCTGGCGGATCGATTCAAACTCGTCATGCACGCCGAGACGCGGGAGCTGCCAATCTATCGTCTGGTGAGAGCACGCGCTGACGGCCAGCTTGGCCCGAAGATGCATCCAACCACGTGCAAACCTCCGGACTCGACGAATCCCAATTCGGCTGCGAACACCGGCGTTGGCGGTGGCGAGATCTGCGGCAACCGAGTGGGTGCTTTCAGTATGAGGATCGGTGGAAACACGATGAATGGGTTCGCCAACCAGTTGGGACGCCTCCCCGCGATCGGTCGCCCAGTCGTCAACGCCACCAATCTCACCGGCGCATTCGATTGGGAGCTGATGTGGACACCCGATCCACCTGCGGGCGGCGGCGCCACGCCTGATGATGTGTCGATCTTCACCGCGCTGCCGGAACAACTCGGGCTGAAGCTGGAGTCTGCGAGGGGGCCCGTTGACTTGCTGGTGATCGACAGTGTGGATCGGCCGACGGAGAACTAGTCCTTTCTGAGGGTCGCGATCGGATCGATCCTGGCGGCACGAACGGTAGGAACGGACACGGCGAGCAGACAAGCCGTCGCGATGACCAGCGCGCTCGCCGCGTACGCCACGGGATCGAAGACGTCGATCGCATCGCCGATCTCCGAAGCGGCGGGCGTTGCCATCAACACGATCGCCACTGCCACAGCTAGGCCTGCCCCGGCGGCGAGGCCAATGCCAACCGGGCGGAGTGACTGGGACAGTACCAGTCGCACGACGTCTCGCATGCCCGCGCCGAGTGCCATCCGCACACCGATATCCTTCGCCTGCTGCTCGACGATATAGGACAGGACGCTGAACAGGCCCGACACCGTCAACACGAGCGCCAGTCCGCCCAGGACGAGGGTGAGGCCGAAGCCGATCTTCAGCAGGGCGGTCTGCATGCCGTTTCCGAGGGGCATGACGCCGAACCCAGGGTCGAGGCCCGGCAAGCGTTCTGACAGGTCGAGGCGCACCCGATCCAGGTTGCCGCGGACGCGCACGAACAGCCACGTCTCCGGGTTCTCGGGTCCCGTTGGAACATACACCGCGGGAGACATCCCGGACGCGCGACCCGGATCGCGCACGACGCCGATGACCGTCAACGTCCGCGCCGGCTCCACTCGGGCGGTGCGCGCTTCGGCGGACGAGCGCGACTGGTTGCCCGCTGGCGCCTCGAGTCGCACCATCTCACCCACGCCGTTACCTGTCGGCCACAATTGACGCGCCAGGCTCTGCGACACGATCGCGACGCCCGCCTCCTCTGTGCGTTCAGTCGGCGTGAAGCCGCGTCCGCTCACGACGTCGAGTCCCAGCACGGCGAAATACTCGGACGACACGCCCACCTGGTCCACCGACATCCTGTTGTGCGACAGAGACGTTTCGACAACCCCACGCTTCGGACGCGATGACGCGGCCACGATCGCCACCGACGGATGCGTCCTCAGATTCTGAAGAATAGTGGCGCGCTGTTTTTCCGTCTCGATCGACACTCGCAGCGTGTCGCTCGTGCGTATGCCCGGATCCTGTGTTGCCGTGGCGAGGGCACCTCGCAGAAAGATCGTCGCGCAGATCAGGAGGAGCGCCGAGGCGCCGACCTGGACGGCGATGAGTGTGTGTCGCGCGCGGCGCGGACGAGCGTCCGTCGTCACTTCGCCGCGCATGGTCCGCACCACGTCGAGACGCGTGGCCTGCAGCGCCGGTGCGAGACCGAAGAACACCGTCGACACGGCGGCGCCAATCAACAGGAACGTCCGCACCCGCCAGTCCGCGGCGGGTGCAGCGAGGTTCAACAGACTCAGAAACTGGGCGAACTCCGACGGGATTGTCGACATCGCCGCAGAGAGCGCAGTTTCGAGGAACACTTGCGAGACGACCAGAGCAGTCGCCGCGGCCGCGAGCGCCAGCAGGAGACTTTCGGTAAGCAGCTGCCGAATGATGCGCCGGCGCGACGCGCCAAGCGAAAGCCGGATGCCGATCTCCCCCTGACGCGAGACGCCGCGCGCGAGGAGCAGGTTGGCGACATTGGCGCACCCGATCATCAGGATCAACCCGAAGGCGAAGAATAGGGGAGCGAAGGCGAAGTGCGTAGCGACGTCGGCGGTAGAAAGCGTGCCCTGCCGCGGCATCAACCCGACCGGGATGTGACGACCGGGGACCCTGTTGAACTCGGGTCGTTGCGATGCCCACAGTGCAAGAGCCGAGGCCGCCGCATCCCGTGACATGGCCGGCTTCAGCCGTCCAACGACTTCAACAGCGTCCCCGTCAGGCGCTCGTCCTGCAGCGTTATCGGGGGTGAATTGTTCGGCGAGGGACAGAGGCGCCCAGTAATCGGGCGGCATGATGGCGAGCCCCCGAAAGCCGTCGGGCATGACGCCGACGATCTCGTACGGGACGCGATTGATGTCCATGCGGCGGCCGATCACTGAGCCATCGCTCCGGAACAGCTTGCGCCATCCCGCGTGACTCAGGACGATCACCGGCCGGCGGGCGCCGTCGTCGTCTGGCCGCAGGGCGCGTCCGAGCGATGGCCGGACGCCGAGCACCTCGAAGAAGTTCCCGGTGACGAGGTCGGCTCGCGTGAGACGACCTTCGACGCGGGCAATCTTGCCATTTATCGCAAAGGCATCCGTGAAGACGTCGGTCTCGCGACGCAGCGCCTCGTAGTCGCGCGGCGTGAACACGACTGTCGGTTCGCTCTCGCCTCCCGGCCCCTGTCCTATCCCGACGGCAAACAGCTCGCCGGGACGCTGCACGGCATCAGTTCGAAGCAGCACGACGTCGTAGATGGCGAACACTGCCGTCACGAGTCCCAGACCGAGCGCAACCGTGCCGACGATCGTGAGCGCGGCGAGGGGTGCGCGGCGGAATGTTCGCAACGCGTAGAGGATGTCGCGTGCCACGTCGTCGACGAACCCGATGCCACGAGCGTCGCGGCACTGGTCGGCGACAAGCGGCACCGAGCCGAAGCGCGCCAGCGCCCGTGCGCGGGCATCCGCGGGGCTCATTCCGTCCGCGAGATGCTTCTGGGTTTCGCGCTCGATATGGAACGCGAGCTCCTCGTCGAGCTCGCGTTCGACGCGGCGCGGAGTCGCCAGCGCGCGCACGCGCAGGAACAGATCGCGAAGGACACGGTGTCGAGCCATGATGTCGACTGACGACACTAACAACTATGGTGTCGACAGTCAACATCAAGACTGAGTGAGGCGAGACGCAGTCCGGCTGAAGCCGGACACGACGTTGGTCCGCGAGTCCGGTCTACTTGGAGCGCAACTCGCCGACCGTGCGGACAGGCGTCACAGGCGTGCTGACGTTCAGAGGCTGCACATATCGGATCACGGGCATCAGCGGCGTCACGGCAAACGGCACCTTCTCGCGAACCGACATCAGAGGTACGGCGGGTGAGCGATCGAGCGCGACCTTTCCGCTCCATGCATCGACGACGAGCCGCGCGCCTAGCTGCAGCGCCGCGATCTGTTCGAGATTGTTGGGCATGAGCGCGGGAGCCTGTTTCATCAGATCGGCGAGGCGTGTCATCTGCCCGTTGGCCGCCATGTAGTCGCCGATGTGCGGCTGGATGAGCCGAGGCAACTGCTTGGCCTGCTCCGAGAGCGTACGAAGAAACAGACCGGCGTCGGCCAGCTTGTCGCGATACGGCGAGTTGCCGAGCAGCTCGATGACCTTCTCGTCAGCGGCGCCTTCCTCCTTCGGCGTGCGGCGGAACCGCAGCGTCTCCAGGAGCTCGCTGTCGGACACCATCAGACGATCGGCGAACGAGAACTTCGTGTCGATCAGTTGATGGCCAAGCGCCACGTGGCTCAATTCGTGCGCGAGCATCGTTGCGAGGCTGGCTTCGTCGGGCAGCACGTCGATGAGGCCGCGGCTCAACACGATCGTATGGCCGACCGTGAACGACTCGAGCGGCGAGGTCAGCAGGATCCGGGCGTGCAGCGACCGTTCGAGGTTCAACTTGTTGGTGACGACGAGGTTGTTGAGGACGGTCTCGAGGACCTTGTCCGCTTCACCCGCCGGCGCGAGCAGTCCGATCGCCTCGAGTCTCTCGAGGACGTTCGACTCGGCCTCCTGTTCCCATCGGCGCTGGCTGAGTACGGGCGAGAGCTGCGCGGCCCCGTCGGTGGTGTCGGCGACATTGGGCTCGTCGATCCGGATCGTCGTCAACGAGCCGGTCCGATCGGCCGTATGAGCCTGGTATCCCCAGATCCGTGTCTGGCTCTTGAATCGGGCTTGCCGCTTGGCGTTGGAGGACGACTTGGAAGACGATGCACTACTCAGATCCGTTTCTTCCGAGTAGACGTACGACGGCACCCACAC
>Ga0075424_100002853_pt1 | contig 15990 bp, 12 predicted proteins | sample SoiMethybrSBSTD3_FD_75301 | JGI IMG/M metagenome (GOLD analysis project Ga0075424, IMG submission 75301) | Bulk soil microbial communities from a Populus tree surrounding site in Tennessee, USA - Soil MetaG P. TD hybrid SBSTD3 | ecosystem: Environmental > Terrestrial > Soil > Tree plantation...
AGGCGCGTGTCTTCCGCCTTGTAAACCACACCCATGCCGCCGCCACCCAACTTTTCCAGGATGCGGTAATGCAGAATCGTTTCGTTAATCATGCGGTGCCGTTATGGTAGGTGGTCGGATGAAGGCAAGTCAATTCGATGCGCCGAATCCCGTCATCCTTACGACGCGGCTGCGGAGTCACCCAATCCGACCAGTTTGCGGAATTCCGCGTCGTCATGCAGGCAATTCAAGTCCGGATCGCGGGACGCCCAGTTTGAGTTGCCGTATCCGGCCGCAATCGCACGCTTCAGCGCTTCCAGTGCTTCCGTCTTCATGTTCAAGCAGCCATAGGTACAGGCCGCGTTGTAGAGAGTATTTCCGTCGTTCGGCCGCAACGCCACCGCCGTTTGCAAATGCCGAATGGCTTCATCGGCATCTCCGGAATTCGCCAGATTGGTAGCGATCAAGATTCGCGCACGCACGTCTTCAGGGACTGTCTCCAGCTGCTTCCGCAAGACGACGTTCATTCGTTCGCGCAGCGCAAGCCCTTCATCCAAGCGGCCAAGATTTTCCAGACAGATTCCATAAGGGACGTAGGTGTTGTAGTCGTCGCCGTTCGCTTCAATTGCTTTTTCCGCCAGCTTCGCACCTTCCTCGTACTTGCCTTGCGAAATCAGCGCGCGGCCCAGGATGTTCCACGAACCGTCGCAATCACGCTTTCGCTCGATCGCGCGTTGCGCCATCAATTCCGACTCGTCGAATTTATTCTGAGCGTAAAACAGGCGAGCCCGCGCGACCATCACTTCGGGCAACTCGGGAGACAACGCCATGGCGCGGTCGCATGCCGCGACGCCCTTATCAATCCAGATTTGGCTCTGCTCACGGATCTCATAGGCCAGGCCGCATAGGTGCGCGATTCCCGCGTACGCAAGGGCGAAGTTGCGGTCCAGCTTGATCGCCTGCTCAAACATCTGCAGGGCGTAGTCCATGTTTTCGCGCCGCAGATAGCTGCGCCCGCGCAGGTAAAAATCGTACGCTTGCGTATTTTCCGTAGGCTTGACGCCGATGATCTTCTCTTCTTGCGGCGTCAAGGTGATACGCAGCGCCTGCGCGATGCTCCGCGCGATTTCATCCTGAATGGCAAAAACGTCCTCCATCTGCCGATCGTAGCGCTCCGCCCACACCGAATGACGCGTCGACACTTCCACCAGTTGAGCCGTAATCCTCAGCCGGTTCCCTGCCCGCCGGATCGTTCCTTCTAGCACGTACGTCGCACCGAGTTGTTGCCCCACCTGCGGCGCATTGGTCGGCTTGTCGCGGAACGTCAGCATTTCCGAGCGCGGAAAAATCTGCAGCTGCGTGATTTTCGATAGTTCCGTGATGATGTCTTCGGTCATACCATCGCGGAAGTATTCGTCTTCTTTGCCGCCACCCTGATTCTCGAAATACAGCACTGCGACCGACTTCTTCGCTGCCGGCCCGCTCGCTGACGCCACTTTTCCTGAATCCGATTTGTCACCGCTTCGTTTATTCGTGTCCAAATCGCGCTTCACGCGCTTCAAGTCCGCGCGCAGCTCTGCCGCAGTCTGATAGCGCAAGTCTTTATCCTTCTCGAGCGCCTTATTCAGTATGTTTTCGATCGTAATCGGCAAACGTGAATTCAACGTCGTCGCCGGCACCGCGTCTGAGTTGAGAATTCCATCAAAGATCACCGCTTGCGTCGAGCCGGAGAACGGCACCGTTCCCGTTGCCATTTCGTAAAGCACCACGCCCAGGGAAAATAAATCCGACCGCAAGTCCAGCGCTTCCCCGCGCGCCTGCTCCGGCGACATATAGGCCACCGTGCCCATGGAACTTCCGGGGCTGGTCAGGAATTCGGGCCCATCCACGGCGGTCTGCAATGAAGTCTCGAGCGCTGTGTCGCCGCCCATTCGTAACGACGACGCCACTTTCGCCAGACCAAAATCCAAAATCTTCGCAGGCCCGCGCTCCACCAGAAAGATGTTCGCCGGTTTAATGTCGCGGTGCACGATGCCTTTAGTGTGCGCCGCGTCCAGCCCGTCCGTGATTTGAATCGCTATTTCCAGCAACTCCGTCACCACGATTTGCCGCTCGCCAATGCGATGCTTCAGTGTTTGTCCCTCGAGCAACTCCATCGCAATAAACGGCCGCCCTTCCAATTCGCCGATGTCGTGAATGGTGCAGATGTTGGGGTGGTTCAACGAAGAAGCGGCTCGCGCCTCACGGCGAAACCGTTCAATGGCTTGCGGATCGCCTGAAATGTCGTCGGGAAGGAATTTCAACGCGACGTTGCGGCCCAGGCGCGTGTCCTTCACCTTATAGACCACACCCATTCCGCCGCCACCCAGCTTTTCCAGCACGTTGTAATGCGAAATGGTCCGGCCAATCATCGCGCCGGCCACCGAAGAAGTGTCGCTCATTGGCCGTGAAGTTTATCCCAGCGCATTACGCCAAGCAAACGCTGTCAGTTGCCGATCCCCTCGGCATCGTTTGCCCAGGACACCCCTCGATCGCTGCGTCGCCCTAAGACTTCTGCCCGACGCTGTCGCACCGAGCGCGGGCACGCCGAGATTCTCGATTTCGGTTTGGCCAAAGTAAACGCCACGCCGCCCAGCCTGCCCGAACTCGTCAGGTGTTGCGAGTCGACCTCCTGCGCGGCCAGCGTGCCGTTGTCGCCCATTGAATTAGGCGAATCATCTTCGTCGCCAACATTTCCTGCTTCTACCCGACCTTTGTGCGCGGGCACGCGCTCCTGGCTGCCAAAGATGGCAAAGCAGCCGCCGCGGAATTCCAGAAAATTCTCGACCACAGCGGCATCGCCTGGAACTCTGGACCGGCGCGATGGCAAAACTGGGGTGGCGCGCGCCAATGCCTTGCAGCGAAAACTCTGAGAGAGCGGATGCCGATGCTTCCTGCGTCCGCGCTCTAGGTGCTTACAAGGATTTTCTCACCTTGTGGAGGGATGCCGACACGGACGTTCCAAATCCTCAAGCAAGCCAAAGCGGAATACGCCAAGCTCCAGTAGCGAGTGGCGTGATTCGCGACAAGCTTTGCACATCGCCCGCGGCCCGTTCTTATGTTCCAGTTCGAGCAAGCTCTGATTAGCTCCCCTTACGCCACTACGAGAGCGTTGCCTGCCACCACCCGGTTGCGCCCCTCGCGCTTGGCTTCAAACATCCGTTCATCGGCACTAGCGAAGAGTTCCGCGGCGTCCTCACCATCTTCGGGATAGCTGGCCAGACCAGCGCTGATGGTCACGCGAACCGTCGCTTGACGATCCGGCAGACCAATCGGTGTGTTGGCAATTGTCTCGCGCAGCGACTCTACCTTTCGGCGCGCCGTTTCCATGTCCGTCTCTGGCAAGATCAGCACAAACTCTTCGCCGCCGTAGCGACCGGTTGTATCGCTCTGTCGGACCGACCCTCGCAGGAGCGATGCCACTTTCTTCAACACCACATCGCCGGCCGCATGCCCATGCGTATCGTTCAGTGCCTTGAAGTGGTCCGCGTCCACCACCGCCACCGTCAGCGCTTTGCCATACCGCTGCGCCCGGCTCAGCTCCATTGCCAGCCGGTCGTCCACGTAGCCTCGATTGAATAATCCCGTCAACGGATCGCTCGTCGCCAGGTGCAACAGCCGCTGGCTCCGCGAAACCAGCGCGATGCTCAGCGCCGATGCCGTCAGCATGATAATCAGCCGCGAAATCTGCGCCGACCAGCTGAACAGTCCATAGGGATACGGCGCATACGCTGGGCTGTTCAGGTCCCAGTGGTGTGCCGCGAAGTACACGATTGCGAAATATTCCGCAAACGCCAGCAATCCCGCGGTGATGCAAATCCGTTTGTCGTAGCGCAGGCTGGTGCTGCCGATGGCCAGAAAGTAGCCTTCAAAAATCACTTTGCTGTTCACCCCCGTGTGCGGCTGATTGGCAAGAAGAAACACCGCCAGCGCGCCGCTGATCAGCGTCACGTCAAAGCTGCTGCTCACAAATCCGAGCCAGGCTGGGTTGAAGCTGCGCGAAATCAGCAGATACATTGTGATCGCTGCAACAAATGTCCCCACAGCCAGACTGAGTCCGATCAGCCCTTCTTTTGTTTCCACGGGAAAAAAGAACAGCGAATTGATCGCCGGAATCACGAGAAGCAGCGTAGCCAGCCCCAGCCGGATCTTCGCCACCAACAGTTCGCCGGCGATACCCGCTTGCGCCAGCACCGGGTCCGGACCTGACCATAGCGTCGCAAAATAGTTATTGTCCTTCATGTTCGTCAGTTCCTGCAGCGTCAACGGAGCGCGGCGCGGTGCCGCTGGCTTTCCAATCGGTCGCTCAAATTTAGAAATCTGACCAGTGGGTCGAATTCACAACTGTCGAGCGTTCTTTCAGCATAAGACGCTCTTTCTGTGCTGTGTTTGCGGACTTCCGTTCGCTGTTCCAAAATGGAACTATGCCTTTCAGCATTCCGCGGTGAGTGGAATGCTCTTGACTGTAATTAACTTCTATTCTATAGTTTTGAGTGTAATCGGATAGTAATTCGAACGTCTGGCTATGCTCTCGGCAGCAAACGCTTCTTAAGCCTACCCTCTGCTTCAGTTAACTCTTTTAGTTTCCACACTTACTGGCCGTCGCAAGATTTGCAGCAAAGTTCTGCAAATAAGTCCCTTCGTTGCCACACCGACGAAATCTTACCGCCAAGTCCTTTCCCTGCTGCACTTACAAAAATATCGAGTAGTGGGGTCCCCGGCTGCCTCGCCCCCACCCGATTCGCCTTTAACGCCCGGCACGACGCGGGCGGGCGGTCAGGTGGTGTTTCTGGGTGGCCACGAAATCTGGCCGGTCTTGTTGTTGTACGCCAGGTTCGCAATTTGGCCGGCACGCGCGGCGGCGACTCCGGCTTCGACCGGCGCATTGGGTTCACGGCGGCTCTTCACGCAGTCCAAGAAATTCTGCATATGGTCAATCGTCCCATCCTGAAAGCTGTCGGCTTTCATGACCGGATTAGTGCGGGCCGGAGCGCCTTCGCGATGCAAGGTAAAGCCGATCCGGTTGAGCTTCAACGTGCCATCCGTGCCGCGGAATTCCAGGCCGCCATCGTCAATCGAGGAAGCCATCATGCCTTCATAGACCACATCGAACCCGGGGTAGCGGAGCAAGGCCTGTACTGTGTCCGGGCAGTCCCACTGGTCGAAAATATATTTGTCGCCGAGCATGTGGACGTCGCGCAGCTGGTCGGCTTTCATGGCCCAATGCACCACGTCTACCCAGTGCGTGAACAAATCAGTCATGGCGCCGCCCCCAAAATTCCAATACCAGCGCCACAGATAAAATTTGTCCTCACTGAACGGCTGATCGGGAGCGTTGCCGAGCCATTGTTTCCAGTCCAGCACTTTTGTGTCAATCGGTTTGCGATCTTTCCAGGCATTGTAGTTCTGCCACCAGTAGGTTCTTACTTGCGGGACGCGGCCGAGGCTGCCGCCTTGGATCAGGTCCACGGCATCGCGGAAATGCGTCCAGCTCCGCTGCTGCATTCCGCATTGCAGAATCTTTTTGTTCGAGCGCACCGCTTTGACGAGCGCCGCGCCTTCCTCAATAGTGTGTGTCACCGGCTTTTCGAGGTAGACGTCCTTGCCGGCATTGAGAGCGTCTACCGCCATGCGCACATGCCAGTGATCCGGCGACGCAATGAACACGGCGTCGACGTTTTGTTGCAGCAGTTCGCGATAGTCCGCGTGAGCGGTTGCATCCTTCGCGCTCACGCGCTGCTTCGCTGCATCAATATGTGGTGCATACACGTCGCTGATTGCCACGAACTGGACGCCGCCAGCTTTCTCCGCGGCATTCAACAGATCGCCCATGCGCCCGCCCGCGCCGATCACCCCGATGCGCAGCATGTCGTTCGCGCCAAGAATGCGGGTGGCGGAAAGTGCGGTGAGTCCGGAAGTGATGAGAAAGCTGCGGCGAGTTGGGTTTTGCATGGCGCCTATCTTAGCCGCACATGCGCGGGCCGGAAAAGCGCTGTTTTAGGTTTGCAACTTAGCCGCGGGGTTCTGCGGTCAGGGTTTCTTTTTCTGTTGCTGTTGTTGTTTTTCTGCTTCTTCGATGGCCTTGCGGAATTCCGCAACGGCAGGAACGCTCGGCGACTTCAGCGCATCCTTATTCAGGTAGCGCCAGACCGGCGGCCCATCTAACGGATTACCAGCACCACCGTGATAGACCACGAACCCGTCGTCGGTCATGCCCGCCTCAATTTGCGGCGCCGGATGTGTGTCCTGCGGGGATGGATCCGTGGAGCCGGGAGGCCGTCCTTTTTGTCCGCCCAGTCGAATGCCGCCATCTGTTGGCTGGACGATGACTGACCGGTCATTCGTCGGCAGCCCGCCGATAGTCGGCTGGACAACTTTGCCCGAGCCTTTGCGCACAACGACGATCAAGTCGGCGCTGCCCGGTTCTATCACCAGCCGAAAGCGCCCCCATTTCATGATTGCCTTCTCGACATCATCGCGAGCTTTTTGATTCGCCTGTGGCGAGGCCGGGGACGTTCCGGCGTCTGGATCGATCAATACAAAAATGGTTTCGGCGCGCAGAACGTACGCCGGCAGGACTGGTTTCTTGTCATCCCCCGCAACAGTCAGCGCACTCGCAAAAACGAGTGCCAAGGCTGCCAGACGCATGCGAACAAGCACGAGAGCCTCCCTGAGCGGGCAGGTTCATCATACGCCTACGCGCCGTCTCTGGCGCCGCGTCGACTGGTCCAGCACAAACCGGCTTAACTTGCCGTCGCGAAACTGACTATCACCAGCCAAAGATGCGCTGCGCTGCCAGGACCAGACCGAGTGTAAAGCCGGCAATGGCTACTTCACCGATTGCGCCGACGAGAAAGGGCTTGAGTCCTTGCTTGGAAAGAGCGTGGAAGTTGGTGCGGAGGCCGACTCCGGCGAACGTTAGCAAAAATGCCCAGCGTGAAAGATTGGCCAGCGCCCCGACTTGTTCTTTGGAGAAAAATGCGAACGTCGCCAACGTTGAGATCAGGAGAAAACCCAGCACGAACTTGGGAAACTTCTGCCACAGGAATTTCGCTTTGTTGCCGACGGCTTGGGCCTGCCCGCGGCTGGCCCAATAGAACGCATAGGCGAGAACGACAAAACCGATCAGTGCGTTGCGGGTGGTCTTGGTGAGCACAGCAAGCTTTCCGGCGGCATCGGAATACAGCGCGCCGGCGGCCGCAGCTTCCGCGGTGTTGTCCACGGCGAGGCCGGACCAGACACCATAGGCGTGATCTGTCAGATGCAACGAGTGACCGATAACAGGAAACGTAAAGAGAGAAAGAGCGCCGAGTGCGAGAATTGCGGCGATAGCGAACGAGGAATCTTCTTCGTCGGCGTCGATGGCTCCTTGCGTGGCGATGATGGCGCTGACGCCGCAAACGGCCGAGCCGACAGCGAGCAAAGAGGTCAGCTTGGGCTTCAGTTTGAATACACGGCCGAGAAATGTCATGAAAGCAATTGCGCCGACAATTTCAATCGCCACCAGCGCCAGGCTGGTGCCGCCGAGTTTCAACACGTCACCGAGCAAAAATCGCGCGCCGAGCAAGACAATGCCGGCTTTGAGCCAAAACTCATACGTTGCCACTCCGGCCCGAAACATTTCCGGAACGCCAACCGTATTGGAGATCAACAGGCCTAGCAGAATCGCCCACAGCACGTACTCGATATTGGGAAATGTCCAGTGATGCGCTTTGGCATATCTGCCGACGTTGGCTTCCAGCAGTTTGCCGGCATAGCCCACGCCCGCGAGCAGCACCACTCCGGGCACCAGCTTCAAAAATTGCAGCGCCGGATTCGCCGGCCTGACCCGCGGAACTGCTACCGAACTTGCCATGACTGACCTCTTCTCCGTCGAAGTTAGGCGGAACTTCGGCCGGGAAACACCAGCAAGAACCGACCCGAAGGTCGGCCACTACAACAGCTCACCAGGGGATGTGCTTGAAGACGCCGGCGCGGACCAACGCGGCCAGCGTAAACGCCAGCAGCACCGCCCAGGTGTCCAGCGAAAACCCTTTGGGCTTCGCTGCGAGCGTCACATTTTGTGCCTGACTCATTGTTTTCCCCTCTCCAGTTTTGAAGCTGCGAATGAAAGAAGTTCGGGGCGCACGCGTTCACCCCAGCTCTGCGCATCTTGCGTGGCAACTCTGCCGACCAAAAGCAATGATGGCGCCGGCAATTGGTCAGCATCCGAAAGCGCCGCAATTGAGGACCAGCGCAACTGCTGCTCGGCGCGAGTTGCGTGTGACACCACGACGCACGGCGTTTCCGCCGCCAGGCCGTTTTCCATCAGGCGTGCTGCCACTTCGCCGTAGTGCGTTCCGGGCATGTAAATGGCAATCGTGGTTTCCGCAGTGATGGCCGCCCAGTTCAGCCAGTTGTCGTTCTCATCGCGCGAAAACGTTGTGAAGAGAACCTGCGAGGCTACGCGGCGGTCCGTCAGTGAAATCTTCGCGGCGGCGGCAGCGCCAACCGCTGCGGTGATGCCCGGCACGATTTCAAAATCGATTCCGGCGCGCCGTAGCGATTCCATTTCTTCGCCGGCGCGCCCGAAAAGCAACGGATCGCCGCCTTTTAATCTGACGACGAGTTTTCCTTCTTGCGCATAGCTGACCAGCAGGCTGTTGATTTCGTCCTGGGTAAGCAGCTTTTTCCCGGCGCGCTTGCCAACATCGACCAGAAGAGCAGTTTGGGAAATCAGAGCTAGCACTTCCCTGCTCACGAGCGAGTCGTACAAAACGACTTCTGCCTGCGCAAGCAGCTTCGCTGCTTTCAGGGTGAGCAGATCGGGATCGCCCGGACCTGCGCCGACCAAATAGACTTTTCCGCTGGCATTTTGATTCACGAGACACCTTGCCGCGAAGCCACAGATTTCTTACCGGCTTCTTTCACAAACTGTTCGTACATCGGTTTGCTGGCCAGGTGGTGCAACATCTCCTTGGTACTCCCAGTGCCGCCATCGGCCGCACGAAGAAGTTCGCGCGCCGCGCCAAGCCATTCAAGCCACACTTCGTACTCCGGGCCAAATTGCTGTTCGAGTTCGTGACGGAGGCGCTGCGCGAGCGCCGGGCTCTTTCCGTTAGTGGAAATTGCGATTTGCAGATTGCCACGCTGAACTACCGAACCGTAGTAGAAGTGGCAGTTTTCGACGTCGTCCACGGCATTGCAGAAAATGCCGCGCGATTCGGCTTCGCGGAACACGCTGGCGTTGACTTCTGGCGCTGAAGTTGCAGCGATTGCGAGTGCCGCGCCTTCCAGATCGCCTGCCGCGAATTCACGTGGAATCCATTCAATTTTGCGCGTGCGGATCAGACTCACTAAAGACAAATGAACTTGCGGGGCGATCAGGCGAACGTTTGCGCCGGCTTTGAGGAGGCCATCGATTTTGCCGGCGGCGATTTCACCTCCGCCCGCGACGACGACTTGGCGTCCTTGCAATTTCACGAACATGGGAAAGAGGTTCATCGGTCAGCCCTCCACGCTTTGCGGCGTACGCGCCGCGGGCAGATCGCGCTCGACTGGAGCGGCTGCTTCACCCGCCAACATGTCGCGGATCTGATCATTAGTTTTGCGCGCCAGGAAAGCGCGCAAGGGTTCGCGTTGGAAATGATTGGCCTGGAAATCCACAACTAGGCGTTCGATGGCATCGGGAACATCTTTGGCGGCGCAGCGATAGCCGACAGGCCGCGCGATGGAAGCGATTTGCCCGAGACTGCCGCCAACACAGAAGTAGTAGGCGTCGACCAGTTTGCCGTTGGATTTGATTTTTTTCCCCTCAATGCCGATGTCGGCGATCCAGTGCTGGCCGCAACTGTTGGGGCAGCCAGTAATGTGCAATTTGATCTGTTGGTCGAAGCCGGGCAGCCGTTCGTCGAGTTCGGTGGAGAGCCAGCGAGCGAAGCCTTTGGTTTCTGTGAGCGCCAGTTTGCAGAATTCGGAGCCGGTGCAGGCGACTGTGCCGCGCGCGAAGGCCGCAACTTCCACCGGAAGGCCGGCGCTTGTGAGCTCAGCGGCGACCGTTTCAGCGTGCTCTGCGCGGACATTGGCGAGCAGCAAGTTCTGTTGCACCGTGAAGCGAAGACTGCCGTCACCGAACTGGTCGGCAAGTTCGGCGGCGCGGCGAAGCTGGGCCGGCGTGATGCGGCCGCGCAGCACGGAAGCACCGATGAAGGCGAGCCCGGCCTGCTTCTGACGATGGATTCCCGTGTGGTCGCGGTGCGTGTCGGAAGGAATGTCTTCCGGTTCGGCGGGATCGAGAGAGTAGCCGACAGCGCGTTGCAGTTCGGCGAGGAACTTTTCCGCATTCCAATCAAACTTTAGGAAGAGATATTTCAGGCGGGCATTTTCCCGGCTGATGCGAAGGACATCGCGAGAGCGAAAGATTTCTGCGACGCCGCGGGCGACGTCAACGACTTGATCCTGACGGACGAAGGCGTTCAGACGGAGCGCGAGATGCGGCTCGGTAGAGAGGCCGCCGCCGATGCGAACGGAGAAGCCATGCTCAACGTTCGAACCGCGAACGCGCCGCGTGGCGGTGAAGGCGACATCGTTGATTTCAGGATAGCTGCACCAGGTGCGGCAGCCGGTGACGGTCATTTTGAATTTGCGTGGCAGATTGTAGAAGTCGCGGTTGCCGCCGAGTGCGCGGTCCGCAGCAAGAGCCCAGGGGGATGCATCGAAGTGTTCGTCGTGAGCAAGGCCGGCGACGGGGCAACCGGTAACGTTGCGAACAACGTCGCCGCATGCCCCGGTGGTGGTCAAACCGGCCTGCTGCAACTTTTCAATAATGTCGGGAATGGCTTCGATGGTGACCCAATGAAGTTGGAGATTTTGGCGGACGGTAATGTCGGCGACTCCGCGGGCGTGATTTTCCGCGAGATCGGCGAGTACGCGAACCTGGTCGCTGCGCAAGATTCCGTTGGGGATGCGGATGCGAACCATGAAAAATTCGGTGGACCTGCCTTCACCGTTGGCGCCACCCATAACGCCGGCGCCGTCGCCCTGGGTGTAAATGCCCCAGGAACGGAAATAGGTGCCGAGCCACTCAGGCGGAACAGAATTACGGCCGTTGCGTGCAAATTCACGGATTTCGTCGAGGTGGTCCCACGCGAGCTTTTCGCGTTTCAGGCGTTCGACGCGCTGAGCCTTGGTTTCCTTTACTGGTACTGCATCTGGCATGAGCCGAATTCCCTTTTAAGCGAAGAATCTGTAAAAAAACAAAAAGCCCACGTGGACCAGTATTTCTGGCACGTGGGCTTTGGAATTTCTTTGTTTAGTGCGGTTCTAGGTCCGCAGCAGCCTCAAGCCAGAAATGTGTGTTTCGCGACAGCAACAGCAGTCGCAGCAGCAACAACACACGGTCTGGCTGGTCCTTCGCATACGCTAGAAGATTACGCGGCGAAGCAGGCGGTGTCAACGCCGTTCGTGCCCGCAAAAAGATGATGCTTGCGAACGACAATTTGGATGCAGGGGCTGGTGGGGTGGTTATGCAGAGCAGCAAGGAAAACCTAGTCGAGGTACATCCATTGGGGCCAGGAGGAGGAGAGGGGCTGGCGGGGTTGGCGGCAGATGTAAATGGTCAGGCCGGATTCTTCGGGGAGGGCGTAGGCCGGGCTGATGGTTTCGAAGGGTTGGACGTCGGAGAAGGATTGCTCGAGGCGGGACTTGGTAAAGCCGATGGCGACGACGACTTCGCCGATTGCGCCGCGGGGGCCCCAATAGCCGTACTGATTATGGCCGCTGATGGCTTTGGGCAAGCCGTAGTGTTTACCGAGGTAGTCAATGGCGCCGGCTTCGCCGTAGTTGTATGCGAGTAGGCCAGCGCGGGCTCGTTCTTCGGGTGAAAGGGAGTAGTAGGCGCGGGACATGGCCTGCACCTGTTCGGGCCAGCCGAACATGTCGCCGAAGAGCTGCGGGAGAGAGTCTAGCGGTACGTTTTCGACTTTGACGTCCTGGACGCCAAAGAATTTGGTGTACTTCACGGCGGCGGCAACGGGAAGGATGGGCATGGCGAGCGGAGCGGCGATGATTCCGGATATTACAAGCGGAGCAATGATTGCAGGCTTTAGCCAAGCCGACGCACGCCGGAACACCTGGCGTTCCCAAGCGACTGCGCCAGCAGCGAACAGCATGATGTAGGCGGGGGCGAGATAGTAGATTTTGCCGTGCAGCACCAGCATTTCGACCAGGACGACGAGATACGCAATGCCGAGGACCGCGTACTTGCGGCCGGACTTGTCAGCCAGCAAAAACCATAAGCCAGCAAGCCAGATGGGCGCGGCGAGCGGGTTCACGAGGAGAAACTGCTCCCCGACGAAGGACAGCGGCGAAACCGTGGTGTACTTGCTGCCAATCACTGTGTGCAAGAGAGCGATCGTGGGATAACCGTTGTAAATTTCCCAGAGCAGGTTGGGAAGAAAAATAAGGAAGGCGATCAGTGCGCCGAGCCAGATTTCAACACGGGCGAACTGCTTGCGGGCGGGCGTGAGGAGTAGTCCGACGGCGAGTCCCGAGCCGAAGAAGAGCATGGAGTGTTTGTTGAGAATGCCGAGGCCAGCGACGAGCCCAAAGAGAAGCCAGAGGCGGGGGCTGCCACCGTTCATTATTTTCAGAACGATGGCGGCGCATAACATCCAGAAGACTGGCTCGAGGGCGTTCATCGATAGAAAATTGTCGAAGGTGAGATAGATCGGGGCGAGGAGAACGAGCAGTGCAGCGAAAAACTGCGAGAATTTGCCGCCGCCGAGTTCGCGAGCCATCCATCCGGCGAGGAAGACTTTCGGTGCGGCGGAAAGTGCCGGGAGGAGGCGAAGTGCGAAGAGCGAGTCGCCGAAAAGCGCGCGGGTGAAAGCGGACGCGAAGGCTACGAGAGGAGCGTGGTCTACGTAGCCCCAGGCAAGGTGTTCGCCGCAGGCGGCGTAGTAGAGTTCGTCACGGAAGTAGCCGTATTGGCGGTTGAAAAGGAAGTGGACGAGGACGGCGATTACTGCTAGAGCATAGACGGATGGGGCGAACCGAGTGTACGAAGAGAGATTCCTCGCTTCGCTAGGAATGACGAGTCGCGACGTGGATGAGTTATTGATTTTAGTTGCAGACACGATTGCCGGGCCAGATGCAGTGATGGTTACAAAAATGGAAATCTCGCGCTACGAGCGCAGTTACTGAACCAGGGTAGCGGATTTGATGTAGTCGAGTTTGGGCCAACCCTTCTTGAGATACGGGTCGCCCTGCTTCTCGAGTTGATCCTGATCAGGGCCGGCGTTGTCGCCGTAGCCTTCATACATCATTTCGACGATGTTCATGCCGTTGCCTTCGACGGTGCCGAATGGGGAGAAGCCCATACCATCGAGACGGGCGTTGTCTTTCAAATTGATGAAAATCTGGGTGGTGCGAGTGTTCGGGCCAGCGGTGGCAAAGGTGAGGGAGCCGCGCTTGTTGGTTTGCGTGACAGGATCGTCCTTGATCTCGGTGTGCTTCCAGGCGGCGGAAACGGCGGGTGTGGGACTGATGCCAAATTGCACCACAAATCCGGGGACGACACGGAAGAAAGCGGCGTTGTCATAGAAATGATGTTTGACGAGATTGTAGAAGCGGTCGGCGCCGATCGGAGACCAGGCACGCGTGACGCTGACGGTGAAGCTGCCGCGGGTGGTGTCGAACTTTACTTTGTAGGTGTCGGGAGCCTTTTCGGCGAGCTTTTTGGGCGAGAGGAGGGCTTTAGCCTCGGCAGCGGTGCTCGCGGGCTTGGCGTCGGTTTTTCCCGCGGGGTGGAGTGGCTGGGTCCCCGGGACTGCGGCATTGGGGGAAGATGGTTCCGCGGGTGCTGCGGTTTGCGCGGGCGCTTCGCTTTTTTGCGGCTCGGCTGCGGGCTTTTGCGCCGACGGTTCGTTGCTCTTGCAGCCGGCAAAAAGCGAAATTGTTGCTAGAGCAGCCGTGATTGTGAATGAAGCTTTTCGATTTTCCCGCATGCTCGCTTCTCTCCTAAACAGTTTTCGAGTTGCCCGGGCGTCACTCGCCGAACGGAAATCGGAGTTTACAGGCAATGAGTTACTTCTCTGCGTTCAGTTCCCTGCTCACCCGTTCGACGTCGGTCATGACGCGAAGGGTATTTTCGCCCAGAATTTTCCGGACGTCACCTTCGGAATAGCCTTTTTGCAGAAGGGCCTCAGTGATTTTGGGGAGCATGCTGGCGTCTTCCATACCGTAGGGCATGTTGGCCCCGTCGAAGTCGGATCCGAGGCCGACATGGTCAATGCCGGCGACTTTCACAGCGTGGTCAATGTGCTCGATGATTTTGGTGTAGTCGACGCGCGGGAGCTTGCCTTGAGCCACAAATTCGCGAGTGATTCGGTCGCCTTCAATGAGCATGCAACCTTCGTTGCCGTCGCCGCCGCAACGCTGACGAACCTGGAGTGCGATGGCTTGGTTGATTTTGGGATCGAGCTTTTCGGCGTTGCGAAATTCCTGACTGAGGAAGCCGACGTGATAGTTGATCTGCACAACGCCTCCCTTAGCGGCAAGATCTTTCATCATCTGGTCGGTCATATTGCGGGGAGCATCGCAGATCGCGCGGCAGGAGGAGTGAGACGCAAAAAGCGGGGCTTTGCTGACTTCTAAAGCATCGTAAAAGGTTTTGTCACTGACGTGAGAAATGTCGACCATGACACCGAGGCGGTTCATTTCGCGAACGACGTCCTTGCCGAAATCGGTGAGGCCGTTGTGGTCGGGCTTGTCCGTGGAGGAGTCCGCCCATTCGTTGTTGCCGCTGTGGGTAAGGGTCATGTAGCGGACGCCGAGGCTGGCGAACCGACGAAGGACGGCGAGGTCGCTGTTGATCATGTGACCGCCTTCGACACCCATGAGCGCTGCGATTTTGTTTTGCGCGTGAGCTTTGCGGATTTCTGCAGCGGTTGTCGCCAAAACGAGGTCCTTGGGATGCTTGCGGACTTGTTCACGGACCGCGTTGATCTGTTCGAGCGCCTTCTGGACGGCTTCGGGGCCGGTGACTTTGCTGGGGATCCAAATGGAAAAAAAGATGGCGCTGAGGTTGCCTTCGCGCATGCGCGGGATGTCAATGCTACCGTCGGAGTGGCGGACGCCGAGGTCAAATTTGTCGTCGAGCAGGCGCTGTGTGGTGTCGTCGTGGGTGTCCACGACAATAGAGGAGAAGTGCAGTTTATTGGCGCGCTCGGAGATAGTGTCGCTGGAAACTGCGCTTGGCACGAGTAGGCCTCCCAGGCTGAGAACGAAAAGAAAAAGCAGATTCCTCACCGCGCTGCGCTCCGTTCGGAATGGCGGTGTTGTGGTTCTGAGTTGGTCTGACCCATGGTTCTGCGTTCTAAACTCAAGGCGCATGCGTTTGTTATTGCGCCTGGAGTTCGTGGGCGACTTTTTCGTTCTGCGCCATCACACGGAGGATATTGCCGCCAAGAATCTTGCGGATGTCGCCGTCGGAGTAGCCCTTGCGCATCAGGGCCTCAGTAATTTTTGGCAGGTGGGTGCAGTCGTCCATGCCCTCGGGCATAGTGGCGCCGTCGAAATCGGAGCCCAGGCCGACATGATCGGGGCCAACGAGTTTCACAACGTGATCGATGTGGTCGATGATGCGCTCCCAGGTGACATGCGGGAGCTTGCCTTCAGCGGTGGCTTGCTTTTCCATCTCATTCATTTTCTTGCCGAGGCATTCTTCGTCATCGCCGCATAGTTTCTTGAGTTGATCGAACTGAGCGACCACACCACCAGATAATTTGTCGGAGGCATCTTTGTAGGCCTGATCGATGAAGCTTTTTTCGTAATTGATCTGGATGACGCCGCCTTTTGCGGCGAGCGCCTTGATCATGTCGTCGGTCATGTCGCGAGGGTGGTTGCAGATTGCACGGCAGGAGGAGTGCGAAGCAATGAGTGGAGCCTTGCTGACTTCGAGCGCGTCGTAAAAAGTTTTGTCGCTGACGTGCG
>Ga0075424_100002854_pt1 | contig 15989 bp, 18 predicted proteins | sample SoiMethybrSBSTD3_FD_75301 | JGI IMG/M metagenome (GOLD analysis project Ga0075424, IMG submission 75301) | Bulk soil microbial communities from a Populus tree surrounding site in Tennessee, USA - Soil MetaG P. TD hybrid SBSTD3 | ecosystem: Environmental > Terrestrial > Soil > Tree plantation...
CGGCGCGGCGCCGGTGTCCACCCGCTGATCGTCGATGACCTCGACCTCGGTGATGTGCGCCGGGTTCGCGAAGAAGACTCCACCCAGCGCGGGATTCCGGTTGGTCGCGAGCTTGAGCAGGCCGTCGGAGCGATGCTCGAGGATGATGCCGTCCCGGTGCTTCCCGTTCGAGTACGTGATCTGCACCTTCGTGCCGACCGGCAGATCCGTCTCCCAGATGCTCGGCGCATCGCTCACCCGGACACTGTACTGCCGTGGCTAGGATGCGCGGCGATGGATCCGCGCCCGCCCGTGCCGCCGTTCACCGAGGAGACGGCCCGTCAGAAGGTGCAGGCCGCCGAGGACGCCTGGAACACCTGCGACCCCGAGCGCGTCGCGGGCGCCTACACGCCGGACTCGGCGTGGCGGAACCGGGACGAGTTCTTCCAGGGGCGCGAGGCGATCGTCGACTTCCTGCGCCGGAAGTGGTCGAAGGAGCTCGAGTACCGGCTCAAGAAGGAGCTGTGGTGCTTCCACGAGAACCGCATCTCGGTGCGGTTCGAGTACGAGAGCCGCGACCCGCGAGGGCAGTGGTGGCGAAGCCACGGAAACGAGCACTGGGAGTTCGACGAGCTCGGCTACATGCGTCGCCGCGACGCGAGCATCAACGACTACCCGATCGACCACGCCGACCGGCGCATCCACGTCGACTAGCGGTAGCGGTACGTGATGCGGCCGCGCTTCAGATCGTACGGCGAGAGCTCGACCTTGACCCGATCGCCGAGCAGGATGCGGATGCGGTAGCGGCGCATCTTGCCCGCGATGTAGCCGGTCGTCTCGTGGCCGTTGTCGAGCTCGATCCGGAACATCCCGTTGCGAAGCGACTCCGTCACCTCGCCGTCGAGCTCGATCTTCTCTTCCTTGGCGCTCATACCTACGGTCCAGGGTACCAGGCACGCGGTGCCGCCGGGGCAGCCGGCCTCACGCCGAGACGTGCACGAACGCGGCGATGTCGCTGGCCGCGCGGTCGGTGCGGCGCATGACCTGGCCGCCGTTCGAGTTGTCTGTCGGTGACGTGTTGCCCTCGATCGTGACGAGCGGCGAGGGCTTCTCGACGATCCCTATGTGGTCGCACACGCCGTCGGAATCCCAGTCGTAGAGCACGAGGTCGCCCGCCTCCGGCGTCTTCGCGACTGTGAGCCCGTTGCGAGCGGCGTGCGCGTCGTTCAGGACGTACGGCACGTAGGCCCAGCGCGAGCGGCGGGCGAAGCTCTTCGACCCGCCGTTTGCGAAGCACCAGGTGACGAAGATCGCACACCAGGGGACGCCGTTCATGCCGTACCACTGCCCGAACTCCTGGATGTTGACGGGCGTCTCCGCGGTGCCGATCTTGCTCTTCGCCAGCTTCAGCGCCTGCTTCCGGAACGTGCTCTCCTTCGCGGCCTTCTTGCGCTGGCTCACGAGCTTGCGCATGTCGGCGTCCGGCTTCACGGTGCCGGCCAGGTACTCGTTCAGGTTCCCTCCGGCGAGCTGGCTGGGCCGCGGGAACCCGAGCCAGAACTTGGCCCGGTAGACGGCCTGCGCCGTCATCGGCCCGTACTCGCCGTCTTCGTCGATGCCCTTGCCGTAGCCCGTGGCGTTCAGGAGCTTCTGGAGCGCCTTCACGTCCGGCCCCGTCATGAGCGGAGAGGCCAGGTGAAGGAGCCGCCCCGGCTCCACGTCTCGTGTAGGCGCCTTGCCCATAAGGCTAGGCGCGACTGTACCAGTCGGGCGCGTATCCGGCCAGCGCCGGAACCCGGGAGGTGAACGGGCGCGCCAGCGCGGCCGCCCGCTCGCGCACCGCGCGCAGGCGCGGGGCACCGACGTCGGCCAGCCACCTGCGCCGCTCGCCGGCGTCGGCGGTGACGGCGCCGTCCCACGCTGTGCGGCCGACGATGTAGCCCGACGCCCCCGCCCGGCACGCGACCTCGACCTGCTCCGCGAAGGTCTCGTAGGCGGCGCCGCCGCCGAGGAGCACCCAGGGCGTCGCGCCGCAGGCGGCGTCGAGCTGGCGGCACCACTGCTCCTCGGCGCCCGCCGCGCCGGCCCGCGGGAACTGCACCTTCATCACGTCGGCTCCCAGCGGGACGAGCCGCTCCACCCCGGCGACGACAAGGCCGGGGAACGCATCGGCATGGGCCGCCTCGTCCTCGTCGGGGAGCCGGTAGACGATCGGCTCGATCACGAGCGGGAGGCCGGCCGCGTGGCAGCTCTCGACGGCTGCCGTGACCACCTCGATCTGCGCCTCGGCGGAGGCGGCATGGTCGGCCCGGAACGGCAGGAGCAGCTTGCAGCCGTCGGCGCCGGCGGCGAGCGCCGCGCCCGGCCCCCAGCCGGGCAGGAACGACGTCACCCGGCCGCTCTCCGCGTCGGCGTAGCCCTGGGCCTCGAGCGGCATGAGGACGCCCGGGGCGCCGCCGGCGCCGTCCGCCAGCACGGCGGCCCCGTGCTCGGCATCGATCAGGACGCCCGTGGCCGCCGGTGCCAGCGCCGCGACGATCTCGGCCTTGAGCGCGCCGATCGCCTGGCCCTCGGGCGCAGCCACGCCGCGCGCTTCGAAGGCGACCTTGAGCGAGTCGCGGTGGTCGACCGCCACGAGGGCGAAGACGCCGTCGGCGGTGATGCGGTGAAGGCGGCGGCGCCGACCGAGGTCGGCAGCCCGGCTCACAGCCCGCGCTCCGCCAGGTAGGCGCGGTTCTGGCGGCCGTCGGCGACCGCGCTCGAGAACGGCTCGTCCGGGCCCAGGACGCGGTCCTGTTCGACCACGATCCAGCCGTCGTAGCCGCGCCGCAGCAGCTCGTCGAGGCACTCGCCCACGTGGGCGTCGCCCTCGCCGAGCGGGCAGAAGACGCCCCGCTCCCAGGCGGCGACCAGATCGCCGCCCTCGGCGCGCACCTCGGCCATCCGGTTCATGTCGACGTCCTTCATGTGGACGTGGTTCACGAGGCCGCCGTACTCCTTCAGGAACGCGAGCGGATCGCCGCCGCCGAAGGCGCTGTGCCCCGTGTCGAAGCACAGGCCGATCAGGTCGGTGTCGATCGCCGAGACGACCTGCGCGATCTCGCGCGGCGTCTCGACGTACGTGCCCGCGTGGTAGTGGAGCGACACCGGGAAGCCGCGCTCGCGGCAGCGCGCCGCCGTGCGCTCCAGGTTCTTCACGAGCAGCTGCGCCCTGTCGGGCGGGAGCCACGTCTCGGGGTGGTTCTCGATATCGCCGGCGTGCTGGAGCCGGTCGGGCTCGAGGAACGCGTCGGCGAGGAGGACGAACGGCTTCGTGCCGTCGGCGGACGCGGCATCGAGCGTGTCGAGCGCCGACTCCATCGCCGCCAGGTCCTCCTCGAAGCCGCCCGGCCGGGAGAAGCGCAGCGGCAGGAACGAGCCCATGAGCTCGAGCCCGTGCGCGGCGAGCATCCGCCCCACCTCCGGGCCCTGGCCGAAGTAGCCCGGCGGGCCCAGCTCGGTGCCCTCGAACCCGGCCTCCGCCATCACCCGCGCCAGCTCCTCGCCGGCGGGCAGCCCGGGGCGGTCGACGGTGATCTCGAACACGCCGTAGGAGCACGGGGCGGAGGCAACGCGGATCGGCATGACGGCGTATGCTACCCGTTTGGATCGTTCCAACCCGATCCGCCTGGCCGTGCTCGGTGCGGGCCGCATGGGCCGGCGGCACATCGCCGCATCGGCGCACGCCGACGGCGTCGAGCTAGTTGCGGTATGCGACCCCCTGCCGGGGGCGGCCGAAGGCGCGGCGCCCGCGGGGATCGCGACGGCGCAGGGGCTGGCCGGGCTGGGTACGCAGGTCGACGCGGTCGTCATCGCCGCCCCCACCCCCCTCCACGTGGCGCTCGCCGAGGAGGCGATCGAGATGGGCCTGGACGTCCTCTCCGAGAAGCCGGTCGGGTTCGACGCCGGCGCGATCGAGCGCCTGGGCGAGAAGGCCGCTGCCGCGGGCCGGGTCTTCGCCGTGGGGTTCTGGCGGCGGACGGCGTGGCCGTACGTGGAGGCCCGCCGGCTGGTCGCCGAGGGGGCGATCGGCACGCCCACGTTCCTGCGCTCGTCCCAGTGGGACGCCGACCTGCCGCCGCTCGGGTTCGCCGACCCAGACGTGTCGGGCGGCGTCGAGGTGGACTGCGGCGTGCACGAGGCCGACCTGGCCCGGTGGTTCCTGGGCGGCGAGATCGCGCAGGTGTCCGCCACGGGCACGCCCGGCGCGCTGGCGGAGGTCGGCGACGCCGAGACGGTGGCCGCCCTGGCCGTCACCACAGCGGGTCAGGCCGTCGCGATCGACCTGGGCCGCACCTGCGGCTACGACGACGACGTGCGCACCGAGATCCTCGGGCCCGGCGGCGCGCTCCTGATCGACGCCCGCGGCCCCGGCGGCCTGCGCCACGGCGACCGCTACGGCCTGCGCGACGTGCCCGGTCCGGACGGCGACGTCCTCGAGCTGGCGCTCGCCGCCCAGCTCGACCGCTTCGGGGAGGCCTGCCGCGGCGCCGCGCCGCACGCGACCGCGACGGACGCCGCCCGCGCGCTCGAGGTGGGCCAGGCCATGCGCCGCTCGCGGCTGGCCGGCGGCGCGGTCCAGATCCTCAGTCCGGCAGCCAGCCGTCCGAGTACCTGATCCACTTCGATCTGGGGAGCCCAGCGTAGGCCTCGGCATAGGCCTCGCGAAAGTCCCTCGTCTCGGACTCGACGCTCGCCCCGCGCCGGGCCGCCGCCTCACAGACCCGGTACACGATCCCGCCGCCGACACCGCGGCCACGGGCGCCGACGGCCAGCACCACCGCGGGCGCATCGCCGCTGCCGACGAGCACGTGCTCGGTGCCAGGCGGGCAGTGGAAGAAATCCCACGCGGCGAGCCGCCGTTCCTCGCCCTCCACGATCAGCAGGCATTCGCCGGTGATCACCAGGAACCCCTCCTGGGCATTCTCACGGTGGTACATCCCCATCGGCTGGCCCGGTTCGAGGACGCTCAGGTTGATCCCGAGCTGCGGGAAGCGCTGCTTTCCCTCGAACGTGCAGTAGACACCGAGCGGCCCACCGTCGCGCCAACGCGACCCACGGGCGTTCACCACGAACCACCCATTGACGTCGGCCACGAGGCCGTTCTTCGTCATCCGCAGCGGCGCCTCGGATGGCATGCGAGGAGTCTTGCAGACAGGCGAGGGCGACGACGATGCCACATACCTGCAACGACTCCGACCCGGCGGGACGACCGTTACCTGGTAACGCACGGGCCGCCGATCGGTGTCTGGGAGGTGCGGATGTGGCCGGTGACGGCCGCCGAACCGCGCAACCATGTGTGTCGCGCCGAGAGATGTGCCGTCTTCGCACCGACGATGTGCCGACGAGGCCGCCCGCACCCGTTACGTCACTCGCCGGAACGCACGCGAACGCGTCACGGGCGTGCCACCGCCGTCGCGGGATTTCAGTCCTGCGGATCAGTCGGCGTCAGGTACGGCCTGACGGCCTCGCGCGCCTTCGCGTACTCGTCGCGGATCCGGTCGAGCTCCGGCGGGCCGCCCGTCTCGGCGACCGGCACGTCCCACCACGACTCGTAGCCCGGCACGCCGACCAGCGGATCGGTGCGGGCGTAGACGACGGTCGTCTCGGCCGCCGCCCTGGCGGCCGCCAGCGCCTCGCCGAGCTCCGCCACGCTCTGCGGCCGCAGCACCGGGACGCCGAAGCTGGCGGCGTTCGCGGCCAGATCGATCCCGAGCGGCTCGCCGTCGAGCCCGATCCGGCCGTCCGCGCCGCGGCGGCGAAGCTGCGTCCCGAACCGACCGCCGCCGACCGAGTCCGAGAGCGCCCCGATCGACGCGTAGCCGGCGCTGTCGACGAGGACGACGACCACCTTCACGCCCTCCTGGATCGCCGTCGCCAGCTCGCCCGACATCATGAGCCAGGAGCCGTCGCCCACCATCACGAAGACCTCGCGCCCCGGGTCGGCCATGCGCACGCCCATGCCTCCGGGGAGCTCGTAGCCCATGCACGAGTAGCCGTACTCGAGGTGGTACTCGGCCGGCTCGCGCGCCCGCCATAGCTTGTGCAGGTCGCCCGGCAGGCTGCCGGCGGCGCAGACGACGACGTCGCCCGGCGCAGCCGCGGCGTTGACAGCACCGATCACGGCGCTCTGGGCGAACACCGGCGCCTGGTCGCGCGCGTAGAGGCGCGCGACCTCCTCGTCCCACTCGCGGTTGAGCTCGGCGGCCCGCTCGCGCACCGCCGTCGGCGCCGACCAGCCGTCGAGGAGGCCGCGAAGCGCGTCGAGCGTCGCCCGCGCGTCGCCGACGAGCGCGAGCCCGGCGTGCTTGTGGGCGTCCAGCGCCGCCACGTTCACGTTCACGAACGTCACGCCGGGATCGCGGAAGGCCGTCCGGCTCGCGGTCGTGAAGTCGGAGAACCGGGTGCCGACGCCCAGAACGAGGTCGGCATCCGCCGCGACCCGGTTGGCCGCGAACGTCCCGGTGGCGCCCATCGCGCCCAGCGACAGCGGATGGTCGTAGGGCAGCGCGCCCTTGCCGGCCTGCGTCTCGGCGACCGGGATGCCGGCCGCCTCTGCGAAGGCCCGAAGCGCCGCGGCCGCCTCGGAGTAGCGCACGCCGCCGCCGGCCACGACCAGCGGCCGCTCAGCCGCTCGCAGGAGGTCGACCGCCCGGTGCATGAGCGCCTCGTCGGGAAGCGGCCGCGGGATCACCCAGCGCCGCTCGGAGAAGAGTTCCTCCGGGAAGTCCCACGCCTCTGCCTGCACGTCCTGTGGAAGCGCGATACAGGCCGCGCCGGTCTCGGCCGGATCGGTGAGGACGCGCATCGCGCCGAGGAGCGCGGCCGGGAGCTGCTCTGCCCGCCACACCCGGTCCCAGAACCGGCACACCGGCCGGAAGGCGTCGTTCACGGACGTCTCGGGTGCGCCGGGATCCTCCAGCTGCTGGAGCACCGTCCCCGGCCGCCGGGTGGCGAAGACGTCGCCGGGCAGGAGCAGGACGGGCAGCCGGTTCACGGTCGCAAGCGCCGCGCCGGTCACCATGTTGGTCGCCCCCGGCCCGATCGACGACGTGCACGCCCAGGTCGAGAGCCGGTTCGTCGCCTTGGCGTAGCCGGACGCGATATGCACCATCGCCTGCTCGTTTCGGGCAGGGACGTAGCGCAGCCGCTGCTCGTCGGCGAGCAGCGCCTGGCCCAGTCCGGCGACGTTCCCGTGGCCGAAGATCCCGAGGACGCCGGCGAAGAACGGCCGCTCGGCTCCGTCTCGCACCGAGCGCTGGGCGGCGAGGAAGCGCACGACCGCCTGGCCGACCGTCAGGCGCACGGTGCCGCTCACGGCCGCCTCCGCCCGGCGGCGGTCGCCATCGGGACGCGCGGATCGCCCGTCTGGCCGGCCCAGGCGCCGCGGATCCACGCGTGTGCCGGGTCGTCTGAGATCGCCATCGAGCGCACGTCGCCCGGCCCGGCGAGCACGTTCAGGTACCAGAGCGCATGGTCGGGCGAGGCCATGCACGGCCCGTGGAACCCGCGCGGCACGAGGAAGGTGTCGCCGTCGCCGATCGTGACGGTGACATCCCAGCCTTCGACCAGGTCGTAGGTGCGGTGCGCGGCGATCCCGTGCGGGCCCTCCACCCGGAAGTAGTAGATCTCCTCCAGCTCGGCCTCGACGCCGTTTGACGCGTCGTCGTGCTTGTGCGGCGGGTAGCTCGACCAGTTGCCGGGCGGGGTCAGCACCTCGCAGCACAGGAGCCGGTCGGGGATGTCCACCTCGGGCGTCAGGAAGTTCGTGATCTGGCGGGTCGAGCGGCCGGCGCCGCGGGTCTCGACGGCGACCTCGCGCGCGTCGATGTAGGCCACCTCGCGCCGGCGGCGGGCGGGCGCCGACGGCAGGGCCAGCTCACAGGCCGCGTCGGCCACGATCGCGGCCTCCGTCCCCGACGGCAGGTAGACGACGTCGGTAACACGGTCGAAGACCGACGAGCGGCCCTCGAGCGCGATCCGTCGGCCCTCCACCTCGACGGCGCAGCCGCCCTGGAGCGGCACGACCGCGAGCTCGTCGTCCCCGGTCTCGATGGCGCGCCGCTCGCCGGCGGCGAGCCGGACGACGCGCAGGCCGGCGAAGCTCCAGCCGCACCGCTCCGGGGTGAGGACGAGCGGATCGGAGCCGTCGCCCCCGGTACCGGCGGGGATGTGGAGCCGGGTCGGGTCAACGGGCATGGGACGCCTCCAGGAGCTCGCGCACCTCAGCCTCGGTCGGCATCGCGTCGGCGCACGCCAGCCGGGCGACGACGTGCGCCCCGGCCGCGTTCGCAAACCGCACGGCCGCCGCCGGGTCGTCGCCCGCAAGCAGCCGGTGGCAGAGCGCGCCGCCGAAGGCGTCGCCCGCCCCCAGGCCGTTCACGACGTCGACCCGGATGGGCGCGACGACCTCGCTCCCCTCCGCCGTCGCGACGAGGACGCCCTCGCCGCCGAGCTTCACGATCGCCAGTCGCGGGCCGAGCGCGAGCAACGCGGCCGCGGCGTCCTCGGGCGAGCGCTCGCCGACCGCGACCGCAACCTCGGAGCGGTTCCCGACGACGACCGAGGCGTGGGCCAGCGCCGCCCGGTATCGCTCCGGCGCACGCTCTGGGTCGGGCCAGAGCATCGGCCGCCAGTCGAGGTCGAGGATCGTGGTGGCGTCCGGGGCGCGCAGCGAGAGCGCCTCCACGGTCGCGGCCAGGCTCGGCTCGTCCGAGAGCCCCGTGCCGGTGGCCCAGAAGATCTCGGCGGCGCGGATCGCCTCGGGGTCGAGATCCGCCCCGGTCAGCATCATGTCGGGCGCCTTCGGATATCGGTAGAACCAGATCCGCGGCTCGTCGGGCGGGTCGAGCTCGGCGAAGACGACCGGGGTCGGCAGGTCCGGCGTCGAGCTCACAAGCGCGGTGTCGACCCCGAACCCGGCGAGCGCGCCGACCGCGTAGCGCCCGAACGGGTCGTCGCCCACCTTCGTGATGACCGCGACCCTGCGCCCGAGCCGGGCGGCGGCCACCGCGACATTCGTCGCCGTGCCGCCCAGCGAGCGCGCGAACGCCGTCACGCTCTCGAGCGGGCCGTCGCTCTGCGGGTAGATGTCCACCCCGATCCGGCCCATGGTGATGACGTCGTAGGCGGGCGCGGCCACGGCCGCGGAGCCTACACGGACTCACGCCTTCCGGTGCGCGTGCACGATCAGGACCGGGACGCGGCCGTGATGGAGGACGTGGTGGCTCACGCTCCCCAGGAGCGCCGACGCCGCCGGCCCGCGACCGCGGGAGCCCATGACGATCAGATCGTGGGTGCCGTCCTTCGCCCGGGCGAGGATGGCCTCGGCCGGCGACCCGCGGCCCACGACGGTCGTGACGGGGATGTCGGCGTCGACACGGGCCCGGGCCGCGGCCACAGTGCGCTCCGCCGCATCGTCGGCGTCCTCCTGCGTCGGCATCATCCCGACGTACGGCCCGGCGAGGTATCGCCACGACCCCCGCGACGCGACGCAGATGATCGTGAGCCGGGAGCGCTGAGCGCGGGCCAGGTCGAGCGCCTCGTCCAGCGCCCGGGCGGCGTGGGCCGAGTCGTCGATCGCCACCAGGATGTTCAGGAACACCGGGCGCTCAACTCCGAGTTTCTACGTGTCCGGGCTCGCGTCGCACGGGATCGCGGCCCGGATCCGCGTGCCTGCCCCGGGTGGGCTCACGATCTCGAGCCGCCCGCCGATCGCCTCGACCCGGTCGGCCAGCCCGCGCAGGCCCGACCCCGCGGACGGGTCGGCGCCTCCGGCACCGTCGTCGGCCACCTCCACCGACGCGATCCCGCCCGCCAGCGCGACCGCCACCGTCGCGCGGGTCGCGCCCGCATAGCGGGTGACGTTCGCGACCGCCTCCGAGACGACGTAGTACGCGGCCGCCTCGACCTCCGGCGGCAGCCGCTGCTCGGGCATCTCCATCACGTCGACCGGCACCTGCGCGCGCAAAACGAGGCTGTCGACGGCGGCGGTCAGGCCGCGCTCGGTGAGGATCGCCGGGTGGATGCCGCGCGCCAGCTCGCGCAGCTCCTCGAGGCCCTGGGTCAGCTCGCGCTGAGCCCCGCGCAGGTGCTCGGCTGCCTTGTCCGGCTCGGAATCGAGCAGCGACTGGGTCAGCCGCAGGGCGAGCGAGAGCGACACGAACCGCTGCTGCGCACCGTCGTGGAGGTTTCGCTCGAGCCGGCGGCGGGCCTGATCGCCGGCGGTCACGATGCGCTTTCGCGAGGCGGCGAGCGCCGTCCGGGCGTCGGCGTTCGCGATCGCCGTGCCGGCGAGCGAGGCGAACGCGCCGAGGCGGCGCTCGGTGTCGGCCGAGAGCGGCTCCTCGATCACGCCCCACGCGACGAGCGCGCCCCACATCTCGCCGGTCACCGTGATCGGCGCCGCCACCGCCGAGCGAATCGGGTCGTCCTCGCCGATCGGGTTGGGGCGCCCCGGCTCGCCGGGGGCCTGATCCGAGCGCGCCGGCCGGCCCGTTCGGAACGTCGCCGCCATCGCCTGGCCGGCGTTGATCGGCACGACCATGCCCTCGGCCGCCACCTGGTCGGCGGCGATCTCGCTCCAGTTCGCCAGGATGCGAACCTGCTCGCCGGGCACGAGCCGGACGAGCGTGCACCCGTCGGCGCCCACGAGCCTCCCGGCCTGCTCGGCGACGAGGCGGAACACGGTGTCCTCGTCGAGCCCGCGGGCCACCTCCGTCGCGACCCGCTCGAGCGCGCCGTGCTCGGCGGCGAGGTCGCGCAGCTCGTGCTCGATCCGCAAATGGTCGGTCATGTCGCGGCCGATGCCGACGAGCCCGACCACCTGGCCGTGATCGTCGTAGAGCCCCACGTTCGCCCACTCGACGTCGCGCCGCTCTCCGGAGCGAAGCCGGATGCTGCTCGTGTCGTGGGCCGGGAAGTCCCCTCGCCGCACGAGCTCCATGAAGTCGCGGTCATCCGTCTGGAAGACGTCCAGCCACCGGCGCCCGATCAGCTCGTCGCGCGTCCAGCCGCTCAGGCGGACGAGGTACTCGTTCACGTACGTGACCCGGCCGTCGAGGTCGAGCTGGGCAGCCACGAGCTCGACGGTCTCGAGGACGTCGTGCATGCGCCGGTGCGCCGCCTCGAGCGAGCGCTGCGTGCGCAGCTCCCTGGTCATGTCGCGGCCGATGCCAAGGACGCCCTCGATCCGGCCATGCTCGTCGCGCAGCGCCACGTTGTACCAGTCGATCTGGCGGCGCTCGTCGCTCTTCACGATGATGACGCTCTCGTCGCGGGGCGGGAACTCGCCCTCCCGGACGCGGTCCAGGAACGACTCGCGTCCGCTCCTGAACATCTCGAACCAGTTGCCGCCGATCAGCTCGTCGCGCGTCCAGCCGGAGAGCCGCTCGGTGAACGGGTTCACGTAGGTCATCGTCGCGTTCAGATCCATCGCGATCACCATCAGCTCGACGGCCTCGAACACGTCGCGCAGGCGCTGCTCCGTGCGCTCGAGGAGGCGCACCTGCGCGCACAGGCCGGCGACGCGGTGCTCGCGGTCGAGGTCGCCCGCCAACGCGGCGCAGGCCGACTCGATCGCGTCGGACGCCGTTCGAGAGTCGTGCTCGACGACCGCGACCTCCTCGTCGTCCAGCTCGATGCAGGTCGCGGCACGCGCCTCCGACGGCTCCTCCGGCTCGCGCCGGGCGCCCGCCGCGTCGACCCAGATGGGCGTCTCGTCGCCGGCCCGGTAGAGCACCCGGATCGAGCCGTCGCCCGTGGCAGCGGCGAGCGCTTGCTCGACCGCTCCGCCCCGCTGAGGCCGCCTCAGCCGCACGACGTTCCCCGAGATCCGGGCCTGCGCCATACCCGGATGGTGTCACACGCGCCGCGCCCCGAGCCACGCCGCAAGGCCGTCGAGCGCCTCGTCGAGCCGCGACGTGTCGCCCCAGGCGCCGAGGAGCTCAAGCGTCCCGGCGGTGCGGTCGAGGCGCGGCTCGGCCCGTCCGACCACCCGGTCCCCCACGAGGAGCGGCAGGACGTAGTAGCCGTACTCGCGCTTCGCCGGCGGGACGTACATCTCCAGGCGGTAGCGAAAGCCGAAGAGCGCCTCGGCCCGATCGCGGTCGGCGATCAGCCGGTCGAACGGCGAGAGCAGCACCGCCCGGTCGGGCACCGGGCCGTCCTCGGCGTCGAGATGGGCGTGCCAGCCGTCTCGCTCCCGCCGCACCCCGGCGGCCCGGAAGCGGATGTCGGCCAGGCGCCGGTCGGCTTCACGCAGCGGCACGCGCTCGGTCTCGGGATACCAGCGCTCGGCGAGATCCCACAGCCGCTGGCCGCTGCGACGGCCGACGATGGCGATCTCACCCCGGTCGTGGAGCGCATGCAGGAGCTGCCCCACCGCGCGGCTCCCGTACCAGCGGTGGTCGCGCGACGGCAGGCGGGAGCGGTCTTCGAGCTCGCGCCCGAGCAGCGGCCCGCGCGCCTCCAGCTCGCGGAGCACGTAGCGGCGGAAGCCGCGGTTCGACGCGAGCAGCTCCGCGTACCACCGCTCACGGGCCGAGTCCTCCCGCCGGCGCCGCATCCGCGCCTGAAGCAGCGGCAGCGTCTCGACCGGCCAGATGAACGCGTTCCACTCGACCAGCTTGCGCTCCTCCCAGAGCAGCCGATCGAGCTCGGCCGTGTCGTAGCTGCCCAGCCGGCTGTGAAGGACGAGGTGCTGCGGGACGGCGACCGTGGCGATCGGGTCGAGCTGGAGGAACCCGAGCTTGTGGACGGTGTCGAGCACGCCGGTCGCCGACCCGTCCAGGAGCTGCGCGCGGACGGCGATCCTGCGGGCCTCCTCGATTCCGACAATCCGCGTCGGGCGGGCCTTCGGCACGGCGGCTCCTAGAGCGAACAGACGTTCGCCGGAGAGAATACCGTGAGCGCCCGGCTCTAGTCCTCGGTCACCGCCAGGAACCCGTCCACGTCGACCCGGCTGTGCCCGGATGTCCCCGCGTTCACGATCCGGATGGTGTGGACCGGGTCGTTCGGGCCGCCCCACCACGCTCGGGCGAACTTGACGCGGCGGAACCCGACCGTCGCGGCATGCGTCGAGACGGTCGCAACCTGGTGGCCGTCCACGAAGATCTGCGCCGACCCGTGCGTCGGTCCGACCGTGGTGATCCAGGCCAGCGTCCGGACGTTCGCGGCGAACGTCGCCGATGCGCCCTTCTTGGTGGAGAAGTGCAGCGAGCCGCCGAGTGCCGAGGCCGTCGTCTGGGTGCTCCAGGCGCCGGCGTAGGTCGCGTCGGCATCAGGCGGAGCGCCGAAGTTCGAGACGAACGTGGGCGCGTTCGTGAACGCGCTGCCGACGTAATTGCCGCGGGCGTCGAACGAATCCACCCGGAACGATCTCGCGTCGTCGCTCGCCCACCGGAACGGGAAGCGGCTCTGCGGGGTCGCCTCGACGAGCGTCGCCCCGGTGATGGCGTCGACGACGTCGCTCGCGCAGCAGCCGACCCCGTGGACGTCGCTCGCTCCCTGCCGCCACACCAGCACGGCCGACGCCGTGACGCCGGTGGCCGTCTCGGTGACCGTCGATCCCGCTGCGAACGTGATGTTCGCGTGGCTCGGCGCGAGCGCCCACGCCGGCGCCGCGAGCGCTCCCGCGCAGACGGCCGCGCCGACCACGGCGATGACCGATCGAAGACCCCTCATGGCTGCCCCCTTGTCCGATCGCGTGCCGCGAATTGCACGTGCGTCACCGACGGTACCCCTGCTTGCGAATCTGTGCAAATCCAGGGATTCCTGCGCCGTCCCGACTATGATCGAGGATCTTGTGGGCTCCTGGACGAACAGGGTCGTTCACGTCATCGCGATCCTCGGCCTGGCGGCGGCGCCGGCCGTGGCGCTCCTCGCCCCCGTCCCGCAGGAGCTGCTCGACTCTGCGTTCGGCTCGGAGTGGATGGCGCGCACGGTGCTCGGGCTGGCAACGCTGGCCGTCGCGTCGCTCGTCAACTTCTACGTCGGCTACCTGGTGCTCGAGGGCGCGCTGCCGGCCAAGATCCAGGCCCTCGGACAGGCCGTCGACCTCGCCTCCAGCGCGGCGGGCGACCTGCGGCAGGCGTCCGAGGCCGTGGCCCGGACGGAGCAGGGTCTGAGCGAGACAGCCGATCAGATGCGCTCCCAGGTGAGCGACGCCTCCGAGAAGATCCACGCCCTCGAGACGCGGATCGCCGAGCTCCAGCACACCCGCGTGCAGCGCAGGAGGTGGCGGTGGGGCCTGTGATCGCCCAGGCGGAGCGCTCGCTCGAGACGCTCGCGACCATTCTCGACTGGCTGGACGAGGCCTACGAGGACGCCCGCCAGACCCTGATCGACGGCGCGGTCGCAAGCGCGGTCGTCCTGACCAGCCTGGCGCTCCTCCCCTACGTCGACGGCGGCGGCCTCATCACGGCGCTCGCGTTCATCGGCCTCGTGCAGGGGCTCGACCTGGTAGCGCGCACGGGGCGCGGCCTGGCGGGAATGGTGCGGCGCACCGCGACGCGGCCGGTCCGCGAGTGAGCGCGAATGCGCTGCCGACGGGCGACGACGCCCGACGGCTGGAGCTGGCCCATCTCTACGTGACCGCACCGGTGCGGATGAACACCGGCCGCCGCGGCCCTCCCGGGCAACCCTTGGCCCACGCGGCGATCGGCGGCGTATCGTGCAACAACAAGGGGTGGTTGTTCGCCTGGGTCGCGTACGTCGCGACGACCACCGACGCGCCGACGCTGAGCGTCTGGCCGACCGTCCAGCGGGGGGCTCCCTTCGACGCCGTGCTGCCGGCCACCGCCGAGGTCGAGGTCCTGGCCCGCGTCGATACGCCCGAGCGGGCGGTCGGCCGCCTCTCGCACCACCTCCACGACATCTCGATGGTCCGGATCGAGCCCGACATGGACTACCTGCGCCGCGCGGTCGCCGCCTACCGGGCCGAGCTGCGCCGCGAGCGCGACCGGGCCGCCGGCGGCCAGGCCTAGCGCGCCATACCTCGCCCCGCCCGTTCGCGGGGTGGCACGGGGCACATCCCTGCTCGCGCGGCGGTGCGAGCATCCGGCCATGGCGCTCGAAGTCCAGGGCCTCGACGTCGATCTCCTGCGGTCGGAGATCCAGCGCACCTACGCCTCCGTCTCGAACGATCCGGGTCGCGAGTTCATGTTCCCGACGGGCCGGGCGTGGGCCGAGGATCTGGGCTACCCGGCGGAGCTCCTGGCGCGCGTCCCCGAGACGTCGTGCGAGTCGTTCGCCGGCGTCGCGAACCCGTTCTCGCTGGGCGTTCTCGACCCCGGCGAGGATGTGCTGGATATCGGCTGCGGCGCCGGGATGGACACGCTGGTCGCGGCCCAGATGGTGGGCGCGGACGGCTACGTCACCGGAATCGACATGACCCCCGACATGGCCGCGAAGGCCCGCCGCTCTGCGGCCGAGATGGGGCTCGCGAACGTGACGATCGTGGACGGGAGCGCCGAGGAGCTGCCCTTCGCCGACGCTGGCTTCGACGTCGTCATCTCGAACGGCGTGATCGATCTCATCCCCGACAAGGAAGCGGTGTTCTCGGAGATCGCCCGCGTCCTGCGGCCCGGCGGAAGGATCCAGCTCGCCGACGTGACGATCCAGCGGCCGGTGTCCGAGGAGGGGCGCCGCAACATCGACCTCTGGACGGGGTGAATCGCCGGGGCTCTGCTGGAGGCAGAGTACGAGAGCCGGCTCATCCGGCAGGGCTTCACCGAGATCACGACCGGCGACCTGGTCGACGTCTACTCCCGGTCGGCCTTCGAGGACACCCGCCGGAAGGCGGAGAAGTTCGGCGCGCGCGGAACGGTCGTGCGGGCGCGACGGCCGATCGGCGCGAGCGCCTGACGGTTCAGCTGCCGGCGACGAACTTGCGGACCGTGCCGTCCAGGGCCACCGCGTAGAGCTCGCCGCTCGCGGCCACGCCGAACGACGACAGCTGGCACCAGGAGCCA
>Ga0075424_100002855_pt1 | contig 15989 bp, 16 predicted proteins | sample SoiMethybrSBSTD3_FD_75301 | JGI IMG/M metagenome (GOLD analysis project Ga0075424, IMG submission 75301) | Bulk soil microbial communities from a Populus tree surrounding site in Tennessee, USA - Soil MetaG P. TD hybrid SBSTD3 | ecosystem: Environmental > Terrestrial > Soil > Tree plantation...
CCGGCTGATTCTGCTCGCCACCCCGTTGAGCTGCAACTGTTATCGTGAGCAATGCAAACACCGCTAGAACTGTAATGATTCGCATCGAATCCTCCCGGTTAACCGTGATTTGTTTTCACTCTGAAGGCGCAATTCTACAGTGCAACGCTCAAGTGATCCGCCTCAATTTGCGTTTTGAGCGCAAGCATCGATATAAAGTGGTTGCCGGAACATGGCTTTCTAATGACATTAGAGTGTAAACGTTCAAATTCACGACTTAGCGGAGGGGAGGCGTTGGTGCATCCATTTTTCAGATTACGGGGTTTACTCGTTTTCGCGGTGCTGGTGTGTCTCGCTGCAACGGCCAATGCAGACACGCTCGTACTGCGCGATGGACGGCGTATCCAAGGCCAATTGATCTCGTTTCAAAATGGGGTCGTCGAATTCCAGGAAAACGGCTTCGGCGGTCGCCTTGGGCGGGTCAATCGCGATGAGATAACTGCAATCGAGTTTGGCAGGGGTGAACGAGACGAATCGTCCCAAACTTCTCAGGGAGGGCGGCCGCGTGGTCTGCGCGAGAAGCAACTGATGGTGGTGGCCAATGCGGCCTGGACGGATACCGGAATCGATGTTACGTCGGGACAGAACATCTATTTCGAGGCTAGCGGCGAAATCCGCTGGGGGCCGAATCGTCGTGCCGGTCCGAGTGGCGAAACTAACTCACCCAATAACCCTGCCCGTCCTATGCCGAACCGTCCGGGCGCGGCTCTCATTGGTAGAATCGAAACTACGAATGATTACTTTTTTGTCGGCAACGATCGCGGCGCCATCCGGGTCCGAAGTTCCGGCCGCCTGTTTCTCGGCATAAATGACGATAACCTGCAGGACAACACCGGTTATTTCCGAGTGATTGTGTATCACTAACTGACGGGGCGCGGGGGCATAGACATTCAGCGCGAGCCCCGTCGCGGACCTATTCCGTCTTGTCACCGTGAGGGCGTGATCTGCGGAAACGGAAAGCAGCCCTCGCCGCCCGCCTCCGCACGCAGCTTTGTTTCGCACGATGGGCAAACCCATTCCATACTGAGGCTCTGCCTTCTACCTGCCTGTTCCGGCAGCGCTGCGAGGCAACGCGAAAACATAGAGCGTTGCGCCGGAGCGGCGGAAGCGGATATCCGCGTCGGCCGCGGCGTCGGCCGCTACGCGAGTGTTGCCGCCCAGTTGGCTCCCGATGATCGCCACATACTGCCGGCCGTCCGGTCCGGCATAGCTGATCGGCGAGCTTCGGAAATTGCTGCCCGTTCGGAACGACCAGACGATTTGTCCGGTCCGGGCATTGAATGCGCGGAACACACCTTCATTCGGACCACCCTGGAAAAGCAGATCGCCTGCAGTGGCCATCACCGGCGTGTTGTTGGCGACCTTCCACGGCACTCGCCAGGCGACCTTTCCCGTTACGGGATCGATGGCCTGCAGGTCGCCCGCTGCCTGGGCTCCCGGAGCGAGTTGCGGAGTACCGTCGCCCACGGTCTCACGCAATGTGTAGTCGGCGCCTGGCACAAATTTTCCTTCGATCATTTTTTGTGCGCCGCACTGGTTCTGCGTCGGCGTGTAAATGAGACCGGTTCGGGGCGAGTACGCATCCTGAAACCAGTTTCGTGCGGCGATGCCGGGACACCAGTTGACAACGGTGTCCTTCGCGTCCGGCACATACTTCTGCCGATCCTCGAGCTTGGTGAACATGATTTTTCGGATGTCGTAAAGAGCCCTTCCTGTCTCCATATCGACGCCTTTGATGAGATCGTTGTAGACGAAGGCCCAGGGCTTCAGGAGCATCTCTCCCGTCGCACGATCGAAGACGTAGTAGAAACCATTTCTCGCCGGGTGCACGAGAGTCTTTCGCATACGCCCACCGATCTGGAGATCCACGACGATGCCCGCACTCGGCTCGTCCAGATCCCACGCATCCTGTGGCGTCAGATTGTAGGCCCAAACGAGTTCGCCGCTGTCGGCGTCGCGCGCGAGTATCGAGGAACAGTAATTGTTGCGGTAACTAGCCAAGCCACCGCTCGCGTCGAGATCGACTTCGCCCCATTTTCTTCGGTAATCCGGGTTCCACGGCGAGCAATTGCTGGTGCCGTAGTAGAACAAATTCAAATCCGGATCGAACGTGAACCATCCCCAGATTGTTCCGCCGCCCCGCCTCCAGGAGTCTCCATACCAGGAGTCCAGTGCGGGATTTGGAAGTTTATCGTCGGCGTAAAACGGCTTGAAACGCGGGCCGATGCCGACTTCGTTGTTCGGGCCCATGCTGTAGTACCGCCATCGCAGATTGCCGGTATTGATGTTGTAGGCGGTAACGTGCCCTCGCACTCCCTTTTCTCCGCCCATCACCCCGACGATCACTTTGTCGTTAACGATGAGCGGCATGGCGCTCGCTGTTTCGCCGATAGCGATGTCGGCGTTTTGAGCGCGCCAAACGACTTTCCCGTCCTCGGCGTTGAGCGCGATAACCTGTCCGTCAAGCGTGCTGTAGAAAATCTTGCCGTCCGCGTAAGCCAACCCGCGGGTTTCCGCGCCGCAGCAAGCAGCCTTGATTGCCGCATCCATTTGCGGGAACTCGGGCCGGAATTCCCATTTGATGGCGCCGTCGCGCGTGAGATCGAGAGCGTAGAGGTAATTCGGCTTAGGCGTGACGATGTACATCGTGTTGCCGATCACGAGAGGAGAAGCTTCATGCGCGTCGAGAATCCCGAGCTGCATGCTCCACGCCATGGTCAGGTTCTGGACATTCGATAGATTGATTTGATCCAGACCGCTGTAGTTCCAACCCGAATAATTGCCGTTGGGCATCACCCACTGTTTCGGATCCTTCTGCAGAGTCAGCAATCCCTGTTGCCCCAGCGTGACCCCGGAAACCCCTAAACCCAAGACGACCGCCAAGACGGTAATCCATATTCGACTGCGACTTGCCGATGCACTCACGCCTTACCTCCCATTAACGCAGGCAATACTATTCAATCCGCTACAATCGTGCCCATCTTTTTATGCCTCGGAGAACTGATGAAATAAAGATGGTTTGGAAACGCGGTATGGCGGCCGGCATTCAAGGAGGCCACGCCGTTTGTCTACAAGGGGTCAGCTTGGAGGAACTCCCACTCAATGCCGGATGGCAGCGACCATGCCGAGCAAAAAATGGCCAGCGTTTGAGCGCCATCGGTTGAATCACGTCGATCGCCAACTGATGCTGCTCTATCTGGAAGATATGGATGCCGCCTACATCGCCGAGATCGTGGGCATTTCAACAAACAACGTCCGCGTTCAGACGTGTCAGGCATTTTGGAAACGTCGGCTTCTTCAAGAGGCTATACTGCGAAGCGGTTTCCACCAGTGAACTTGAATGTTGCGCACGTTCCAATCCCGGCGGCTTTCTTCCTTTCAGCGTCTCGCCCTGTGGACGACGGCGAGCACCTATTTCTTGATTCTGGTTGGAGGCCTCGTTCGCGCTTCAGGTGCGGGTTTGGGCTGTCCGGACTGGCCCCGATGCTTCGGGTCCTGGATTCCGCCTGCATCCGCAGCGGAACTGCCGCCGCAATTTGACCGTTCGCTCTTCAATCCGACGCTGATGTGGACTGAGTATCTTAATCGCTTGCTCGGTGTGACAGTGGGTTTCCTGATTCTCGCAACGGTCGTTTCGGGATGGCGCCATCATCGTCGTGAGCCACGCATTTTCTGGACGACTGTAGTCGCATTGCTGCTGACCGGCTTTCAAGGATGGCTTGGCGGGCGCGTGGTTGCGAATGAACTTGCACCGTGGATTGTCACGATTCATATGATTGTCGCATTGGTGATCGTGCAGCTGTTGCTCTACGCCGTGGTGCGCGCATGGAAGAGGCCAGGCGGTGCGCCCTCATGGTCTCTCATGGCGCTCATTCTCGTCACGATGGTCCAAATTGGATTGGGCACGCAGGTGCGAGGTGCTGTCGACACGGCGATGGATCACGGGGTTCTGCGAGACAGCGCTCTGGCATCAGTCGGGGTGCTCGACCATGTTCACCGCAGCGCCGCGTTGGTGGTGCTCGCCGGTTCCGTACTGATCTTGATTTTGCTGTTGACGGGTTTTGGAAGAGAAAGGTCCCTGGTTCGCTGGGCCTGCGTGGTGGTTGCGCTGGCCACGCTCCAGGTCAGTTTGGGTGTGTTTATGGCGTACGTTTCGCTAAAACCGGCCGTGCAAGTCGGGCATCTCACCGTCGCTGCTTTGTTACTCGGCGCAGAAACCGTGCTGTTGTTGCTTGAAAACGCGGAAGGATCGGGGGCCAGGGATGCCGTAGTCCGATTCTAGTTCCACTTCCACTCTTGGTTGCAGGCGCGGGTCATAGAACCTGTGAACAAAGTGACGAAGTATGTGGTATCAGGCGAATATTCCTCCTTGCAAAGGAGGGGTGGCTGCACCATTAAGAAAATGTCGCGAAGCAACCGAAGCGGCGCAGACGGGGTGGTCGCTCACAACGGAAATTTTCGGAATGCATTCTCGCAACCTGGCTTGTGAGCGACCACCCCGTCCGCTCCAGAGGTGGCTTCGCACCATTTTTCTTGATGTCGCGTCCACCCCTCCTCCGTGAGGAGGGGAATATCGCCTATCCTACCGATTCGTTCACAGCCTCATAGGACCGCGCCAACAGTCGCAAGCCGTGGCATGCAGCTCTCATTAAACGGATTTAATGTTCAATTAACGACCGACTAATCGTCCTCACGTTTAACTGCGTGGTAGTTTTTCACGCTTTTTGAAGGAGAAGAGATATGAAGAGGACGATTATTCTGCTTAGCTTCGCACTGCTATCAGGCATCACAGCGAGCGCTCAAGGTAAGCCTCAAACCTCGGCCGGGAGCGCTCATAGCAATGCCCCAGCCGGAACCCCCGCGGCTTCAAAGGATCGGGATAAGGGAACGGCCCGTGCTGAAGACGTCGGCAAAGGAAAGAACAAGGGCCTAAAGAAGTACAAGAAGCACAAGCACCACAGTACCAACCCTACGGCCAAGAAGTAAGCGGATCATGTAGCCGCGTCCCAAAACTTCGCGGCTACATGCACAAACGAGCATCGGCCGAAAATCGATATAATCCCTTGCATGTTTTATCGATCAAGGTCTAAAGCGCCGGCCGCGGGAATTATCGCGGCGCTCGTCGCGACTATAGTCGGCACACGCGTCTTCAGCTTAATGCTGCCCCGTGTGCACTGGGAACCTTCTCCTGGAGTACACATCCATCATTACGTCTATGGGATATTCATCCTCGCTGTAGCAGGCTATCTTGCTCTCCTTTTCACCGGAGATCGATCGAGGTTTTGGATCGCTCTGCTCTACGGTTTCGGTCTCGGTTTGACTTTCGATGAATTCGGAATGTGGATCAACCCGCCATTTGTGCGTGGGGTTCGATGGGGTACCACCGGCCTTACCATAAGTGTCCTCGCATGCACGATGGCAGCAGTGATTCCAATTCTTCTCCGCCGCAGGCCGGACATCAATCCTCGAGTTGACCCCACAGAGTGCGCCGACCAGGCGCAGGTGCAATAATCGGGTTAATTGTTCCTGATCCAGGGCGTCAGAATCGCCATGCAGCTTGTGCTGTCGCCTTCTAATCGGTAATGCGATATCGGTGGGGCAAAATGCTAATGTCGAATGAAATTTTCTTTTAGTGGAGGAGAGTGGTTTTTACGGCGTCAGTGGAATCATTGTTTGCGGGGCGAACTCGCCCTCCTGGAACGATACGTTTCACGTCGCAACTCACCAAATACGACTCGTAGCTTTTCCATGGCGCCTCTGATTTGAGAAGCCTCGATCGTCCCAATTCCGAAGGCTATGCCATCGGGTATGGGGAAGACGCGAATGCCCGCGGCGAGGGCAGCAGTAGCAACCGCATCGGCAGTCACGTTCTGTTTCAGGGTGGCTGCCATGTGGAGACCTGTACCGCTAGGCAGGATTGCAAGCCAGTCGGAAAAGCTTCGTTGAATTTCCGCGATTAGTTGATTTCTGCGATCACTATAAAGGCGGCGTACTTTCCGGATATGGCGTGCAAAGTGACCATTGCCGATAAAAGTGGCCACAGCGGCCTGCGCTAGCAAGGGAGAGTGCCAGTCGGTCAAGTGTTTGGCAGAGACCAGGGCAGACCTCAACGGTTGTGGAGATACGGTAAAGCCGACACGCAGGCCGGGGAAGAGGCTCTTCGAAAATGTGCCTACGTAGATCACTGTCGACGGATCCATGCTCTGCAGCGCCTCCAGCGGCCGTCCTTCGAACCGGAATTCGCTGTCGTAGTCGTCTTCAACGATTGCTGCGCCGCGCGACCGAGCCCACTCGAGCAAGCTCACCCGACGCGGATACGACATGACCACACCTGTCGGAAATTGATGGGACGGCGTCGTGAACACGAGTTTCGCGTTGCGGGGCAAACGGGTCACCATGAGGCCTTCACGATCAACCGGAATGTCGACGACTTTCGCGCCTCGCGACAGAAAAACCCATCGAGCCATTGAGTATCCGGGATGTTCCATAGCAACGACAGTTCCCGGTTGAACCAGGACCTGCGCGATGAGGTGAAATGCCTGCTGCGCTCCATTAGTCACAATGACGTCGTCCGCTGCGCATCGGACAGCACGGCTGAAACCGACGTAGCTTGCGATAGAGTCCCGCAAAGGTGAGTATCCGGCCGGCTGAATGTAAGACTGTGAGGATTGGTGGGACAGCCGGGAATGGGTCCTCAAAATGCTCCTCCACAAGTCCCATGGGAAGTGAGCTAGCTCCGGTACGCCTATCCCAAAATCGAACGCTACTTGTTGCCGAGGAAATGCCGGCAGAGATGGTAGCTTTTGCCAGTATGGCGCAACTGCAATGGGGCTCACCAACGGAGGGATCTTACGCGTTGCGATGCCAAGGTCCTCAACATAGCTGCCAGACCCCGATTTGGTCACAATTATTCCTTCAGCCAGCAACATGTCGTACGCCAGAACCACGGTCTTACGTGAAATATTGAGCTGATTTGCAAGTTGACGCGTTGCCGGGAGGCGTTCTCCACGGCGAAGACGCCCGTCCAGAACAGCGGATCGAATCTGATCGTATATCTGTCGCGTGAGTGGGCGCAGCCCGGCGATCGCGAGTTGAAAATCCATAAAAGTGGACTCCTAGGATTTTTAAAAAGCGGCTGTTTAACTATACCGGTTTGTTCGTTAATATGACGCGCTGGGAAACTCATTCACCAATGCGAGCGCCGGTGTTAGGGCGGCCGGCGTCAGAGTAATCAGTCTGCGGTTTCATTTGTGAGGAGACACGTGATTATGGATTTCTCTACGAAAATCTCTGAGGCTCCCTTACAGCGACATCCTTATCGAGTAGCGGCGCTGGTCGCGCTCGCTACGGCGCTATTCGCTCAACTTATCTGGACTGTTTGGCAAATGACGGTTGGTTTCCGTCTTGACGTTATGTGGCGGCCTATGGCGTTTACAATAGTGTTTCTTCTCGTGGCAGTTACGCGCGGCGATATGCGTTTGGCCAACGCCTTGGGCCGGCTTACGATTTCGAGTTCGTTTCTATTGGCGCTCTGGAACCGATTCGATAATTTCCCCGGATTCATCAGGTATGCCGGACGCGTGCTGTCGTTCATGCCGACGGCCGTTGTTCCAATGTTGGCCGTAATTGCGACGGTGTGTGAAGTGAGCCTCTGTGCTGCGATGTTGTTCGGGGTCAAGACGCGTTGGGCTTCCGCAGGATCCGGAATACTGCTCTTTATGTTCGCCACCTCGATGGTAATCTCAGGACTCAATCAATTCGAATGGGCTGTGTATGTATTGGCGACTGGCGCTTTCACATTGGCAACTGCTGATGCCACGCTACTCAGCGTCGATTCGATCGCTCTCAGGAAGGAGAAAACATGGAACTCACCCGTCGCGACGCATTAACCGCCGCAGTTGCGCCGTTACTGTTGGCGATCGCGGGCAAAGCGCAGGGAACCGCCAACACTCCTGTTTTTACTCACGATTTGCCGAACCTCACGATGGAAGACTGGCAAGTCACCGTCAGCCAAATTACCTTACCTCCAGGAAATGTAGGAGCAGCGCACAAGCATCCGGGATTCGTGTTGGTTTACGTGCTGGAAGGCGATATCGTCGCAAAAATCACCGGCTCACCGGAAACAACATATGGACCCGGCCAGATGTTCTACGAGTATCCCGGCAGCACGCATGAGGTATCGAAGAACGCCAGCCAAGTCAAGCCGGCCAAGTTCCTGGCATTTATCTTTGCAAAGAAAGGGCTGCCGCTCACTGCGCCCGCGTAGAGACGTATCGTATCCGACAAGATGGGACAGGGCTGCCGAAAGCCCGATCAGCAAAGGATCACCGATCCGGATCTTCGGCAGCGATTTGCGAATCAGATGGTCTCTAGATACGAAATTCCTATTTGTAGGATTCTCCGAAACCGGCGCTGGCGGATTAGCGTCGGCTAGCGGCAAAACATATGTCGTTCCACTTTCTCCCGGGCAGATGTTCCCTCCGATTCCGGCCGGCGGATTCCGCTCTCAAGATGAAATCGAAAAATTGCCGGGCGTTCGAGTGATCAATGCATCGGACGCGACGCCCGGCCCAACACCCGACACGTACGCTTACTCTCGTGAAACAACACAACGGAATCTTTACAGAATTCCTTTGCGCTGACGCGAGCTCAATTGGGGACAGCACTTCATTGGCTCACCTGAGGTCGGAAAATTTGAAAAAAGAGAGGCAGCCTAGACCCGTTCCAGAAAACCCGCAGAAGCGAATCCATCAATATGTCCGTCACCTTCCACATCCACGCGAGCCCATCCGTCGGTGACCGATGCTACGAAGACGATTTGACCGAGGCGCAAACCGCCGATGACGTCAAATTGCGTGCCTGGCCCTTCGCGAAGCCGTAATCCGCTACGTGCGAGGACCTTGAAGCGCTGGCCGTTGCCGGTGCCGTTTCCGTGCGACTCTGTATCGCCTTCGATTGCGAATGCGCCGAAATCAGGCTTATCGGGGTTTGATGTGTTGAAATCGACGTCGAGTCCGCACAACCTCTGCTCGGGTGCTTTCTGGGCAAGGTGAAATTGACCGGCTTTAAGCGCCTCTTTCGTGCCTCGAAAGCCACGTGACATAGCCAGCCAGATGAAATCAATGAGACTTTTTTCAGCCAGCGTTGTGCAGACGAATCCGGACCCGTACGCGCCGACACGATAGTCTGGGACTCCGGCGCTCTCCTCAGCAAATGCTCGCTTGATGCCTTGAAAGAAGGGCAGGACACTGTCCTTGAATTCGCCGTTCGAAGTATCGAAATCGACACTGAAATAAACTGCCGATCCAGGCGTTTGACCAATGTTGTCGTGAGCATAACGATATGCCCGTCGTCCCGCAGCCACTCCTTTCAATTCAGAAAAATCGGCTACCTGGTTCTGACGCTGCTGAAATACCACTGCCGTTTGCATGCCATGCGCTGCAATCGCCTGTGCTTCCGCGAGCTGCAGGGCTTTTTCAGGGAAGTTTAGCGAATTGCTGAAGTTGTAGTACCTAATGACGGTGCGCACGCCCTTTTCCGACAGGCAAGCCAGTCGGGACGTTGTATTCACTGGAGTATCGATGATCATCTGTCCGGACTCCTTTTTAAGGATGGTTCAGGGCTCGGCAAGAAATACGCTCCGATAACTCTCGTCACGATTGCTGCTTCCTGCAGACGGATATCTTTCGGAGTTAGGTGAGCTTGATATTAGGGTGGCTGGATGTGACCGTCAAGGTTGCGTGCCACATTTGCGGAAAAATTCGGGGTTGTTTCGATGTTGGTGCAGCCTTCGCTTCTACTACAATCGCAATGCCCAGATTGAGTGAAGAGAACGTGTCGAAATCCGAAGTCGATCAGACTCTGCTTGAAACCATCTTAGAGGGAACAGCGGCGGAGACCGGAGAGCAATTTTTTGCAGCTCTCGTGGTTTCATTGGCCAAAGCGCTTCATGTAGACGGCGCGTGGGTGACGGAATACTTACAGGGTCCGAGGCGGCTTCGCGCTTTTTCATTCTGGTTGCACGATCACTACGTGCCGGACTATGAGTACGAGATCCAGGACTCGCCGTGCGAAACCGTGATCGAGCAAAAGCGTTTGGTCCGCTATCCTGAAAATGTCATTCAACTTTTTCCGCGCGATCTTGAATTGCGCGCCTTCAATGCTGTCGCCTATATGGGGATACCATTCCTCGATGATCGTGGCGGTGTGTTAGGCCACCTTGCAATTATCGACACGAAACCGCTGCCGACCGATCCACATTTGGAAGCGGTCTTTAGGATTTTTGCCGTTCGGGCTGCGGCGGAGCTCCGCCGGATTCGAGCCGAGTCAAGCGTCCGAGAAAGCGAGGAGAGATTTTCGCGTCTGTTTGACAGCGCCATGGACGCGATCGTCGAGTTGAGCGAGACGTTCACAATCTACCGCGCCAACCGCGCCGCTTTGGAAATGTTCGGCATTGTGGAAAACGACTCTATCGGTCAGCCGTTCTTTCCGTTTTTGACAAGAGATAGCGCGGATAAGTTGCAGGGCCTGATGCGTAACCTCAATGATACTGCGCAACAGTATCTGTGGGTCTCCGGGGGCCTTGAGGTGAGCCGCGTCGATGGCAAGACGTTTCCGGCGGAAGCGAGTCTGTCGCGTTTTCAGTTTAGAGACGAGCGCCGCTATACGCTGATCCTCCGCAACGTTCATGATCAGATCGAAGCCGAGAGAAAGATCGCCTCGTTGATCAGCGAATCGGCATATCTGCAGGAGGAAATCGGCGACCTCTACAACTTCGGCGAGATCCTCGGCCAGAGTCGGCCGAGCCGGGAGATGTTGAGCTATATCCAAAAGGTTGGCCCGACGGATGCGACTGTTTTGATTCAAGGCGAGACGGGAACGGGCAAAGAACTTGTGGCTCGAGCGATCCATCATGTCAGTCGGCGTTCCACAAAGCCACTGATCAAGGTCAATTGCGCGGCGATTCCAGCTTCGCTTGTTGAAAGTGAATTCTTCGGACATGAAAAAGGAGCCTTTACGGGCGCCACTCAGCGGCGCATCGGGCGTTTCGGACTGGCCGACAACGGAACGATATTTCTTGATGAAATCGGCGAGCTTTCGTTGGAGCTGCAGGCCAAACTGTTGCGAGTGCTTCAGGAGGGTGAGTTTGAAGCTGTCGGCACCTCGCAAACACGAAAGGTGGATGTGCGCGTCATCGCAGCCACAAACAGGGATTTGCAATCGGAGGTTAAGGCGGGCCGTTTCCGGGAAGATCTCTATTACCGCTTGAGCGTTTTTCCTATTCACGTCCCACCCCTGCGGCAACGGAACGAGGATATCGCGATTCTCGCAGAGGCGTTCATGCGCAGCTTTTGCAATAAGGCCGGACGCGATCCCATCGATCTCACACCGGACGGCATTCGAAATCTGCGTGCATACCATTGGCCTGGAAATGTCCGGGAATTGAAGAATGTCGTTGAACGAGCTGTTATCCTGTCCCCGGGGCGAGTGCTGAATTTCGATGGGATCCTTCCTCTAGAGACTACGCCCCCGACGCCCAAAGCCACTGTTCGTATTGTCGATCGTTCGTCTGAAGGCACGGTACCGCGGACTGCCGGCGAGCTTCGTGAGCTGGAGCGCGTAAACATGCTGCAGGCGTTGGACAAGAGCGGCTGGAAGATTTCCGGCGAGTCTGGCGCTGCGCGGATTCTTGGACTCGCCCCCTCCACATTGGCGTCGCGGATGAAGTCCCTGGGAATACGCCGGCCCCGTTGACTGGCGTAACTCACGAACTTTCGTGAGTTACGATCGTGAGATCGCGCCACTAACGAGATTTCGTTACCAGTCCACACAATCGAGAATCTCATCAGACGCTTCAAAGTTAGGCAGTTAGTCTCGTTTGACAGCGTGGCTCATCTCGTGCCCTTTCGATCCACGGAATGAAATTTAGATCGCAAAGGAGAAATGTCATGGCTAACAAAACGGAAACCACCCCCTCACTGATTAATGGAGTGGACCGCGACAAACTTTTTGGGACGATCGATCAGATCAAAGGGAGACCCGAACTTGCCAAGTTCAAGTTCGAGATTCGCAATGATTGGCAAGGCGCTGCACACAATCGCTCGACCATTCAAACGTTCTTCGGTGCCGGTACCAACCTTGAACACGCCGTCAAATTTGAGGTAGATGCCGATGAACCGGCCATCCTGTTGGGACAGGATCAAGGACCCAGCGCGGGCGAGTACCTGTTGCACGCACTCGCTGCCTGTGTAACGACGACCATGGTGTATCACGCTGCGGCTCGTGGAATCGCGATTGAAGAAGTTGAATCGTCCGTCGAAGGCGATGTGGACCTGCGCGGATTCCTTGGCATCGACGAGAAGGTTCGAAAAGGCTTTCAGGAGATTCGCTTGAACTTCAGGATCAAAGCAGACGTTCCTGACGAGCAGTTGCAGCAACTATGCCTGATCGGTCAGCAATACTCGGCAATCCTTGATTCGATCAGCAATGGAGTACCTGTAAAGGTTACCGCGGAGCGGTTGGCGTAGACGAAGAGTGGACCCCTGTGAACGAATCCCCGAAGTGTGGGATCAGGCTAACAATCCCCTCCTCACTGCGGAGGGGTGGCTGCGCCAGTAAGAAAATGTCGCGAAGCTACCTAAGCGGCGCAGATGGGGTGGTCGCTCACAACGAAGTCTTTCGTGCAACATGCCTGTGAGCGACCACCCCGTCCGCTCCAAACAAGGTGGCTTCGCACGATTTTTCTTGATGTCGCGTCCTCCCCTCCTCAGTGAGGAGGGGAATGTTACCTATCCCAAACAATTCGTTCCCTCGGAAGAAAGGGGCCACAAAAAGCACGGCCCCAGAATGTCAGATTGAATGCCGGGCGCGTATGCTCCCGGCAATTCACTCACGCTTCTGCGACCGTTCCACTAATGCCTGGCCGCTACTGCAATCTGGCCCTGTTTCGTAATGGTCTTTGCGATCGCCACCTCGTTGGACCCCATGGGCAGGGTTCGCGCTGTGGGGTACTGCTCCCAATGCATTTGGTACAGGAAGTAGGTGTCCCCGTACCGGTTGAACACGAGCTGGGACTTACTCAGTTCTTTCGGCGCGGCATACTTTTCGTTCGTCAGAGCGACTGCCGCATGTCCTTTATCATCCGCCATCCGAACCACGGGGCTGGACGATATGCGCTCGATCATGTAGGTTCCCGCCGGAAGCCTTTCATCTGCGAGATAGAAATCGAACGGCACTGTGACTCGTAACGGACCCGCCTGTGCCTGGAGATTCGGAACCCTTCCCAAAGACGCCAGCGCCAGCGTGGCAATAAATACAAACGTCAGAACTCCAAATTTCATACATACCTCCCTCTCTCATGAACCGCCTTTTTTAGCGGCCTCAATTAGAGAAGCGAGATTGCGCACAAAACCTCTCCCTAAAAAGAATGAAAAAATGAGAAGCACCCCGTTTTTCTCCGGTTTTTTCCGGCAGGCTGGCGGCATTTCGCCAAACCGCGTTCTAAAGCCCGGGATTACAAAACTCCCGTCCTCATTCAGCGATCCGCGATCGCCGATGATCGCCGATCGCTCATCGCTGAATGAGGACGGAACGGGGTCCCTATTACAGGGTGGCACCTTCGAGCTATTGGACCCGGCACTTTCGGTTGATTGAGGTATCGAGGAAAAGGCCCTATCTTTGTGGCCTCACGTTAAAGCTTTCTGCAGGAATAGCAAAATCGCGACTTTTCATTGTCCTGGGGCGGTCTCGCGACCGCCCTTTTTTTGTCCAGCTGGAGGCGCCTTCGGAACAGTGAGGCGAACGACTGTGCCGTTGGGTTTGGCTCTTTCGAATTCAACCTGAATGTCAAGGCGACGCGCCATTTCCATCGCGTTCGCCAATCCGAAACCCGTTCCTATCTCGCCTTCTGTTCCTGGACGGGAATCCACTTGCCGACCTTGCCTTAGGGCGCTCAGGACGTCTTCTGGAAGACCACTTCCTGCATCGATAACTTCGACAGCGACATGGTCATTCGCATCTTTTGCGCGAATACGGATCGGGGCCTTTTGAGGAGAAAACTTGATTGCGTTAGAGACGACATTATTGAGGATGACGTGCGAGAGGATTGGGCCGGATGTCCACAGAAGAACATCCGACGACAGGCCATCATCGTAGTCGACCATCATTGTGAGGAGTTTTGCCTTCAGGTGAAGCGCGAATACAAATTGCGATGTGTCTATTACGCTTTTTAGTGAAGCGTGCGTCCGTGCAGGCGATTTTTCCATAACTCCAACATGAATGTGCCTGACGGCCTCCGCCAGTTCCCGCATTTCCTCGGCCGCCTGGTGCATTTTTTGCCGATTATTGGCTTCAAAGCTGAGCGTCGCCACCGAGAGCAGATTGGAAACGTCGTGCGTAATCACGGAAAACAAATGCCTGTGGTTTTTCAAATACTGGAACAACAACTGATTCGAAAGCGCGCCGGCAGCGGCCAATTCGCGCAGCAGCCTTCCGACCTGGACCACCATCAAAAGCATCAATAAAGGGCCGCTGAGATAGGAGAGATTGTGCTCGGTAGTGAACACCACCGGGAAGAAGTGCCAATAAGTCGAAATGAGATAAATGGAGATCAGAATGGAGAAGACACCAAACGTAATGAACATGGCCCGTCTAAACCCAAATATCAAAATCGCAAGAATGGAAAGCGCGGGCCAATTGAGAAATTGTGCCTGCAGATCAGGGGAAGAAAGCAGGCGATTGATAATCAAGACGACGGAGATTCCGTAGACCATGAAAGGACCTGCTCGCCTCGAGTCACCGTCTCTCCATAGCAGGTAATAATTAATTGCGGCGAGTACAGCCCACGGTAGTACCCGCCAGGTAGAAAGGGCTATGTCGTGAAACTCGAGATACATCCAAATCCCCAAAAAAGCGAGAAAGCCGAGAACCACTAGTGCAATCAGTTTCAAACTTTCAGTTCTGTATTTTTCGAGAATCCGCGACGTCTCGGGGGGTAGTGTTATCTCCTGGGGAAAAAGCATGGCAGAGAGTACGGGCGGTCGCTGCTTCAGCCGAGCTTGCATGTGCACATCATCCCACGCCTAAGTTGAGGAATCCTGGTCCAAACCAAATCAAACAGTTGCCAGGAAAGAAAAAGCGAACTAATTTTACCTGGTGTTCAGACAAGCGACCAGTACACTTCTTGTCAGCCCCGCCCAGTTGCCACAACCGATATGGACGATCATCGAACGACGCAGGTACGATGCCGTTCGTGTTATTTCAACCGTAGGCTCCATCGTTGCGCTTGTCGGCGGTATCGTTAATTTCGTGCAGGTTGGAAGTGCCAGAGAGTTTGCGTCGGCGACACTACCGCAGTTGATCGTTTTCTTACTGGCTCTGGGGGTTGCTCGTCATGACGGCAGTGCTCGCAGGGCTGGTCCTTTTCTTTGTTTATCTAGTGCTGCCGCGATGCTCATCGAGAGGCTTTTTGCCGCTCCACAAGTAGCCGGCCATTTTCTTTTTTTCCCGGCCGCGGCTCTTGGGACTGTTCTTCTGCTGGGATTCGGACTTGGGCTTCTTGTGGCTTCTGGGACGCTCGCTACATTGTACCTGGTCTATTTAATAAACATTTACTTCCATCCATTTCCCGTTTTCATTCCGGCGGATCATTCTATTTCATTTGTTCAGGCGTTCATAATGACCATCGTCATGATTGTTCTCGCGGGCAGGATGGTGAATGATGTTCAAAGTGAATACGAATCATGCAACGTTCTCTTAACGGAATATCTAGACGAGTATAGAGCTTTGCTCTCCCTATTAACGGGCGACCTGACCACGTCCGTTTCTAAATTACGAACTGCAAACGATCCGCCCAACGTGAAGACCGCCTTCAAGACCATCCGCGGAGTAATAGAAACCGCGAGACGTGTGCGCAGCAAATCATTCCCTGATTTGATGTGACACGCTTCCGC
>Ga0075424_100002856_pt1 | contig 15987 bp, 15 predicted proteins | sample SoiMethybrSBSTD3_FD_75301 | JGI IMG/M metagenome (GOLD analysis project Ga0075424, IMG submission 75301) | Bulk soil microbial communities from a Populus tree surrounding site in Tennessee, USA - Soil MetaG P. TD hybrid SBSTD3 | ecosystem: Environmental > Terrestrial > Soil > Tree plantation...
GAGATCTCCAACACGACGCCCTTGCCGGCGAAGATCTACGCCAACGAGGGCATCGCCCAGCTCCTGTTCTTCACCGCCGACGGCGACTGCCAGGTGTCCTACGCCGATCGCAAGGGGAAGTACCAGGCTCAGGTCGGCATCACCTTGCCGATGATCGATGTTGCAGGAGCGAAACGCTGATCTGTCAGCGACGTGCTATTGTGGAACATGGATTCGATTCGACCCTGATACAGAAGCGGATCTAACTTTATAACATCATATATAGCATTATGTTAGTGAGGTTCATCCATACGCGACTCAATGGCACGGCGATTGCCTAAGGAGCAGGCAGAGCGGGAAAACAAAAGCCTCCCGCCTCCTCCCGCGATCTTGCGGGAAGGTAGCCATAGGAGGACGTGTCCATGACCAAGCTGGTGCGCTGGACCCCGGGCGGGGATTGGATGGAGTTCCACGGGCAGGTCAATCGCCTCTTCGACTCGCTGCTCGAGAACGGCGGTGCGCAGGGCTGGGCGCCGGCGGCCGACATCCGCGAGACGGGCGAGGAGTACTTCATCCGCCTCGACGTGCCGGGCGTGGATGCCCCGACGGTGAAGGTGTCCGTGTTCGAGGACACGCTGACCGTGAAGGGTGAGCGCCGCGAGGAGTCGCGGGGCAAGGACGAGAAGTGGCACCGGGTGGAGCGGTTCCACGGTGCCTTCGAGCGCCGCTTCCGCCTGGCCGGGCCGATGCAGGCCGACAAGGTCTCGGCGACGTACAAGGACGGTGTGCTCGAGGTCCGGATTCCCAAGTCGGAGCAGGCGCGCCCGAGGGAGATTCCGGTTCAGGTCTCGGGGAGCTAGTCTCCGGGAACGAGGTAGGGCACGCCGCCCCGTGTCCCGGGGCGGTGTGCCATTCGGGGTCAAGGCCCCTGAAGGAGTGTGAGCGCGATGGGTAAGGTGATCGGCATCGATCTGGGAACGACGAACTCGTGCGTGGCGGTGATGGAAGGCGGGGAGGCGAAGGTGATCCCCAATGCCGAGGGCTTCCGCACGACCCCGTCGGTGGTCGCCTTCAGCAAGACGGGGGAGCGGCTGGTGGGTCTCGTGGCCAAGCGCCAGGCGGTGACCAATCCCAAGAACACCGTCTTCTCCATCAAGCGCTTCATGGGCCGCCGCCTCGACGAGGTGCGCGAGGAGATCCAGAAGGTTCCCTACGAGGTCGTGAGCGGAGCCAATGATCTGGCCGTGGTCAAGATCGGCGACAAGACGTACACGCCGCCCGAGATCTCGGCCATGATCCTGCAGAAGATGCGGCAGACGGCCGAGGACTACCTGGGCGAGAAGGTGACGGAAGCCGTGATCACGGTTCCGGCCTACTTCAACGACGCCCAGCGCCAGGCCACCAAGGACGCGGGCCGCATCGCCGGCCTCGACGTGAAGCGCATCCTGAACGAGCCCACCGCGGCCGCGCTCGCCTACGGTCTCGACAAGAAGAAGGACGAGAAGATCGCGGTCTACGACCTGGGTGGCGGCACGTTCGACATCTCGATCCTCGAGATCGGCGAGGGCGTGTTCGAGGTGCGCTCGACGAACGGCGACACCCACCTGGGCGGCGACGACTTCGACCAGCGTCTGATCGACCACGTGGCCGAGGAGTTCAAGAGGAACGAGGGCATCGACCTGCGCAAGGACGCCATGGCGCTGCAGCGCCTCAAGGAGGCGTGCGAGAAGGCCAAGTGCGAGCTGTCGACCGTGGTCTCGACCGACATCAACCTGCCGTTCATCACCGCCGACGCCAACGGGCCCAAGCACCTGAACGTGACGCTGACGCGGGCCACGTTCGAGAAGCTGGTCGACGACCTGATCGAGCGCACCGTGGGTCCGTGCCAGCAGGCGCTGTCCGACGCCGGCCTCAAGCCCGACCAGATCGACGAGGTCGTGCTGGTCGGCGGCTCGACGCGCATCCCCAAGGTGCAGGAGCGGGTCAAGCAGCTGTTCGGCAAGGAGCCCCACAAGGGCGTGAACCCGGACGAGGTGGTGGCCATCGGGGCGGCGATCCAGGCCGGCGTGCTGGCGGGTGACGTGCGCGACGTGGTGCTGCTCGACGTGACGCCGCTGTCCCTGGGCGTCGAGACGCTGGGCGGGGTCTCGACCAAGCTCATCGAGCGCAACACCACGATTCCCACGAAGAAGAGCCAGACCTTCTCCACGGCTTCGGACAACCAGCCGCAGGTCGAGATCAACGTGCTCCAGGGCGAGCGCGAGATGGCGAGCGGCAACCGGAGCCTGGGGCGCTTCTTCCTCGACGGCATCGCGCCGGCGCCGCGTGGCCGGCCGCAGATCGAGGTCAGCTTCGACATCGACGCCAACGGCATCCTGCATGTGTCGGCCAAGGACAAGGCGACGGGCAAGGAGCAGTCGATCCGCATCGAGGCGTCGAGCGGGCTCGGCAAGGCCGATGTCGAGCGCATGGTCGAGGAGGCCAAGGCGCACGCGGACGAGGATCGCAAGCGCCGCGAGTCGATCGAGCTGCGCAACGAGGCCGACCAGAAGATCTACCAGGCCGAGAGCACGATCCGCGAGCACGGGGAAAAGCTCGACGCCGCCGACAAGGCCACCGTGGAGACCGCGATCGGGCGCGTGCGCGAAGCGCTCAAGGGGTCGGACGACGGCGAGCTGCGCTCCGCCGTCTCGGCCCTCGACGGGGCCCTGGCCAAGGCCGGCGAGAAGATGTACCAGGCCGCGGGCACGCCGAATCCGGGGCCCGAAGGTCCGTCGGCGGGCGGCGAAGCCCCCAAGCCGGACCGCAAGGGTGGCGACGGCGCGGTCGACGCGGACTTCGAGGTCGTGAACTAGGGCCGCACTTGGCCGGTGAACCGGGCCGGGTCCCTCGGGACCCGGCCTTTTTGCCGGCTCCCGCGCCCCGGGTCATGTGAAATCCGGACTGCGCCGGGTCGAGAACGGCGAAACGCCCGCTTGGCTAAACCCTTTCCCAGCCTGGGTTTTCGAATCCTTGACGGGGTTTCGGGATCGCCCAGGAACCCCCCTCATCCAAGGACGTACGAGGATGCGGAGGACCTGTGGACCGCGAGTCCTCAGGTCCAGAGAGCTAGAAAGTTCCCTGTGGTTCGCGTGTGGCCCCCCTCGAGGGGGACATCTCCCGGACTCACGGTTTGGGGCGGATGGAAACACGGCTCGTATGGGGAACTTTCATCGTCAAGAGCCCGGAACCCAGGTTCCGGGCTCTTCTCTTTTTCTAGAGCCGGACGAGCTTCGCCGACTTCTTGCCGCGGAACGCGTTGCGCGTGTCGACGATGGCCCGCGCGCTCCGGTAGATGAGGCCGTAGTCGAAGGCGCGATGGGCGGTGGCCAGCACCACGCAGTCGGCGCGCGCGAGGCGCGCAGCGGTGAGGCGCACGCCCTTCAGCAGGTGTCCCTGGAGATCGAGCGACGGCACGTGCGGGTCGGCGTACTCGACCTTGGCTCCCATCTCGCGCAGGAGCTCCATCACGTCGAGCGACGGGCTTTCGCGGATGTCGTCGACGTCGGCCTTGTAGGCCGCGCCCAGGACCAGGACGCGCGACCCGTTCACCCCCTTCTTGCGGCGGTTCAGGGCCTGCACCACGCGGCGCACCACGTGCTCGGGCATCTTACCGTTGACCTCGCCCGCGAGCTCGATGAAGCGCGCCTCGAACCCCGCGCTCCGCGCCTTCCACGATAGATAGAAGGGATCGACCGGGATGCAGTGCCCGCCCAGTCCCGGTCCGGGATAGAAGGGCATGAAGCCGAAGGGCTTGGTGCCCGCGGCCTCGATCACCTCCCAGACGTCGATGCCCAGGCGCTCGCACAGCAGGGCGGTCTCGTTGGCCAGGCCGATGTTGACGCTGCGGAACGTGTTCTCGAGCAGCTTCACCATCTCCGCCACCCGGGTCGAGGACACGGGCACGACGCGGTCCATGACCTGGCTGTAGAGGGCCGCGGCCACGCGCGTGCAGCGGGCGGTCATGCCGCCCACGACCTTGGGGATGTTCCGCGTCTGGTAGTTCGGATTCCCCGGATCCACGCGCTCGGGCGAGAAGGCGAGAAAGAAGTCCTTGCCCACCTTGAGCCCCGTCTTGTGCAGGAGCGGCAGGATGAGCTCGTCGGTCGTGCCCGGATAGGTCGTGCTCTCGAGCACGACCAGCTCGTCGCGGTGCAGATAGCGCGCCACCTGCTCGGAAGCGGACACCACATAAGACATGTCCGGGTCGCGCGTCTTGGAGAGCGGCGTGGGGACGCAGATGCTCACGGCGCCGCAGCGGCGGAGTACCGAGAAATCGGTGGTCGGCTTGAGTCGGCCCTGGCGCACGAGCGGCGCCAGATCCGACGTCGGCACGTCCTGGATGTACGAGATGCCCTTGGCCAGCTTGGCGATACGCTTGGCGTCGACGTCGATACCGTAGACCGGAAATCCGGCGCGGGCGAACTCCACCGCGAGCGGCAGGCCGACATAGCCCTGCCCGATCACGGCGACCGGCGTGGTTCGCCGTGCGAAACGCTCTTCCAGCGTCATGCGGGCTCCGGAGAGGGGTGCGCGATGTTCCCGAGGGAAGGGAGACGACGATTCCGCCGCAGGATAGCAAAACCGGTAAACACCGGCCAAGCCGTCGGGGGAAAGGCCCCAGGTGAATCCCTGCCAAACACGGCCCCCGGGAGCGTGGCTTTGCTTTCGCCACGGCGGTCGATTTTCATGACCGTTTTCGTTGACACGTTTCCCGGACGAATCCTACGCTGACGTTGCTAGCGAAGTGAGGTTCCCTGTCTTCGCTGTGTCTCGAACCACCCACGCCTAACTGTGAGCCAAGCGGACGTGCCGTAGCCTCTGGGTGCGGGGAACAGGTTCGAACACGGTCAACGATGGAGAACCTCTTTCGCTTTTCCACGGAGAATGTTCCTCCTTGCCCTCTTCCTCCTCCTCGATCGAGTGGTACGCGCGCCTGGCCGGCGACAGCGGTCCCGTGTTCGCGCGGCGCGACGGCGACGGCTTCCGCATCCTCTCCGGCGCGCCGTGGGACGGCGCGCGCGAGACCGGCGTCATCGTCGAGGCGCGCGCGGCGCGGCTGCTGGTGCCGGCACGGCCGTCGAAGATCGTGTGCGTCGGGCGCAACTACGCCGCGCACGCGGCCGAGATGGCGGCCGGGGTGCCCGAGGAGCCGATCCTGTTCCTCAAGCCACCGTCGTCGCTGGTCGCGCCCGGCGATCCGATCGTGATCCCGCGGGGTGTCGGGCGCGTCGACCACGAGGTCGAGATGGCGCTCGTCGTCGGCCGCCGCTTGCATCGAGCGTCGCTCGACGAGGCGCGGCAGGGCATCTTCGGCGTCACCTGCGTGAACGACGTCAGCGCGCGCATCTTGCAGAAGAAGGATGGGCAGTGGACGCGGGCCAAGGGCTTCGACACGTTCTGTCCCCTGGGGCCCGGCATCGCGCGCGGGCTCGACCCCGACAATCTCGGGCTCGCCGCGAGCGTGAACGGTGCCGAGCGGCAGCGCGGGCACACGCGCGATCTCCTGGTGAAGAGTGCCGCCCTCGTGGCCTTCGTGTCGCGCGTCATGACGCTCGAGCCGGGCGACGTGATCTCGACCGGAACGCCCGAGGGTGTGGGCCCGCTCGAGCCCGGCGACGTCGTGTCGCTCGAGCTCGAGGGCGTGGGCACGCTCGAGAATCCGGTGCGTGCCGAGCCCGAGGCGTAGCCCGCGGATTTGACCCTCCGGGGCGCGCGCCCTATGGTGGGCCCGAAGGAGCGGGGAAGCATGGCCGAGGAACGGAAAACGCGAAACACGGACGCGGGCGCGCAGACCGACGGGAAGGGTCTGTCCGGGCTGCCCGACGCCACGCTCGTCGAGCGGGCGCAGGGCGGGGAGACCGCGGCCTTCGACGTGCTCGCCGGCCGCTATGCCGAGAAGGTTCACCGGCTCACCTACCGCGTGCTGCGCAACGAGGAGGACGCCGAGGACGCGCTCCAGGAGGCGTTCCTCTCCGCCTACCGCAACCTCGGCCGCTTCGAGGGCAAGTCGACGTTCTCCACCTGGCTCTACCGCGTGGCCATGAACGCCGCGCTCATGCGCCTGCGCAAGCGGCGCGAGGGCATGGTGTCGATCGAGCAGCCGCGCGACCGCGAGGAGAGCCAGGTCACGCTGCAGCTCGCCGATTGGGGGCGGGGACCGATCGAGGAGACGCTCAACGACGAGCTGCGCGAGGCCCTCCAGGCGGCTGTCGACTCGCTGCCCGAGGATCTGGCCCAGGTGTTCCTGCTGCGCGAGGTGGAGGGCATGTCGAACGCCGAGGCCGCCGACATCCTCGAGCTGACCGTGCCGGCGGTGAAGTCACGCCTGCACCGAGCGCGGCTCGCGCTCCGCGATTACCTCAATCGATTCTTCGCCGACCGGGCCGGACGCGGCCGGCCGGGACCCGACGCGGCGCGCGGTGCCGGCGCCGGGGCCTGAGCGCCGCCGTTGCCCGAGCCGCTAGCCGCGCGTGACCAGGAGGACGACGACGAAGGCCGCGAGCGCGAGGCGGTAGATCGCGAACGGAGCGAACGAGCCGCGCCCCAGATAGCGCAGCAGGAAGGCGATGGCGAGGCCGCCCGAGACGGCGGACGCCACGAGCCCGGCGGCGGTGGGCAGCGGATCGCCGTGCAGGATGTCGGGCAGCTTCTTGAGGCCGGCGGCGAGGATGATCGGTCCCGACAAGAGGAACGAGAAGCGGGCGGCCGCCGGGCGCGGCAGGCCCAGGAGGAGCCCGGCCAGCATGGTGATGCCCGAGCGCGACGTCCCCGGGACGAGCGCCAGCGCTTGAGCCGCGCCGATCGCCACCGTGCCTCCCCAGCCCGGCGTCCGGCGCTCGTCGCCGGGTCGCGCGCGGCGATCCACGATCCACAGGATGGCCCCGACGATCGCCAGCATGGCGGCGATCACCCACGGCGAGCGCAGCGAGCGCTCGGCCGCGCTCTCGAGCAGGACGCCGGCCACGCCCGCCGGCACCGTGCCCACGGCGAGCTTGGCGGCGAGGACCGCGTCCTCGTTCCCTCGCCCCTCGCGCACGGCGCGCCACACGCCCGCCGCGAGCCTCGCCCAGTCGCGCCAGAAGTAGACGCCGAGCGCGACCAGCGTGCCCCAGTGCAGGGCCACGTCGAAGGCGAGACCGGGATCCTGCCAGCCGAAGATCCAGGGAAAGAGCGCGAGGTGAGCCGAGCTCGAGATGGGCAGGAACTCGGTCACGCCTTGCACGAGCCCCAGCACGATCGCCTGCACGAGTGTCATGGCGCGGCAACCTAGCACGCCGATTTCGGGAGGGTCAACGCAAGGCGACGACGAGGCGGCGGCCGCCACGCGCGCCGAGGCGGCGGAGAGCGAGGCGGCGGCGGTCGGCGCCGGGGCGTCGACGCCGCCGGCCGCGCCCGGCGGCGACGAGCCCAGCCTCGGCGCTTCCGCCGGACCGGTCAGTGCCGCGACGCTGGCGAGCCGCTTGCTGGGCGTCGTGCGCGAGCAGGTGGTGGCGGCGCTGTTCGGCGCCGGCGACTACGCCGACGCCTTCAACATCGCCTTCCGGGTACCCAATCTCCTGCGCGACCTGTTCGCCGAGGGCGCTCTCTCCGCCGCCTTCGTGCCCACGTTCACCTCGACCATGCACAAGGATGGCCGCCCCGCCGCCTTCCGCCTCGGCGGGCAGGTGATGAACGCGCTCGCCGTGCTGCTCCTGGTCGTGGTGGTCGCGGGCTGGCTCCTGGCGCCGACGCTCGTGCGTCTCATGGCGCCCGGCTTCACGGCCGTGCCCGGGAAGCTCGAGCTCACGACGCTGCTCGCCCGCATCATGCTGCCCTTCCTGCTCGTCGTGGCACTGGCCGCGGGGGCGATGGGCATGCTGAACTCGATGCGCCGCTTCGGCCATGCCGCCATGGCCCCGGTGTGGTTCAACGTCGGCTCCATCGTGGTCACGCTCGCCATGCTGCCCGTGTGCCATGCGCTCGGCTGGCCGCCGGTCGTGTCGCTCGCCGTCGGCGTGCTCGCCGGCGGGCTCCTGCAGTTCTTCTTCCAGGTGCCGCCCCTGTGGAAGCTCGGCTTCCGCCCGGTGTGGCCGCCGCGCTTCGATCATCCGGGCGTGCGGCGCATCGGGCTGCTCATGGCCCCCGCGGCCATCGGGCTCTCGGCCACCCAGATCAACGTGGTCATCAACTCCTGGCTCGCCTCGACGCTCGGCACCGGTGCCGTGTCGTGGCTCGCCTACGCCTTCCGCATCCTGTTCGTGCCCATCGGGCTGTTCGGCGTGGCGCTGGCCACGGTGTCCCTGCCGTCGCTCTCGCGCTACGCCGCCGAGCGCGACTTCGAGGGCCTCAAGCGCACGCTGAACCGCGCCGTGCGCATCACCGTGGCGCTCACCATGCCGGCGGCGTTCGGGCTCCTGGTCCTCGGCGGACCGCTGACCACGCTGCTCTACCAGCACGGCCACTTCTCCGCCTTCGACTCGCAGCAGACGGCAAACGCGCTCGCCGCCTACACGGTCGGCCTCGTGTGCTACAGCGGCATCAAGGTGCTGGTGCCCGCGTTCTACGCGCTCGGCGACACGCGCACGCCTCTGGTCGCGAGCTTCATCGCCGTGGGCGTGAACTTCGGGCTCAATCTCCTGTTCATGCACCGCTTCGGCCACGTCGGCCTGGCGCTCTCCACCGGGCTCACCGCCATCTTCAACTTCTGCCAGCTCTGGTGGTGGCTGCGCCGCAAGGTGGGCGGGCTCGGCGGCCGGCGGCTCGCCGGCTCGGGAGGGCGCATCCTTCTGGCCTCGGCGGCCATGGGGGGCGTGCTCTACGCCTTCGTGTGGGCGACGCGCGGATGGATGCACCGCGGCCTGCCCGGAGAGGCGGCGGTCGTCGGGGTGGGCGTGGCGCTCGGTGCCGCCGCCACGCTCGGCGCCTACCGGCTCTTCGGCGTCGAGGAGCGGACCGAGCTCGAGTCGGCGCTGACCGCGGTGACGAGGCGGCTGGGTCGGCGCTAGACTGTCGCGGCCGCGCCACCCCTTCCGGAGGATTCCGCCATGACGGTCCAAGCGATTCCCGACGGCTACCACGCCGTCACCCCGTACCTGATGGTGAAGGGCGGCGCCCGCGCCCTCGACTTCTACAAGAACGTATTCGACGCCACGGTGGTCGTGCGCATGGACATGCCCGGCGGTCTCGTGGCGCATGCCGAGATCAAGATCGGCGACTCGATCGTTATGCTCGCCGACGAGCAGCCGGGGGCCATCTACCCGGGACCGGAGACGCTCGGCGGCACGCCCGTCGGCATCCATCTCTACGTGCCCGACTCCGACGCCACGTTCGCCAAGGCGATCGCCGCCGGAGCCCGGCAGAAGAAGCCGATCGAGGATCAGTTCTACGGCGACCGCAGCGGCACCATCGTCGATCCCTTCGGGCACCTGTGGACGATCTCCACGCACAAGGAGGACGTCCCGCCCGAGGAGATGAAGAAGCGCATGGAGGCGATGGCCAAGAAGGCCGGCGTCTAGCCCGGGCGCGCCCGCCCCCGAGCCCGCGCGTGGGCCCCGGCCGACGGTTGACGGCGGCGAGCGCGAGAGGGAAGCTCCGGCGCTCACGCAGGGAGGACCCATGAAGGCATCCTCGGAAGCCATGCGCCGGCGCGAGTTCCTGAAGCTCACCGCTCTCTCGGGCGCCGCCCTCGCGGTGGGCGGAGCCCTCGCCGCGCGTACCGGCGAGGCCGCGGGCGGCTCTGCCCCCGCCTTCGACCTCGACGAAGCCACGATCGACGACCTGCAGCGCATGCAGGCATCGGGATCGCGCTCGGCGCGCGACCTCGTCCGCGCCTATCTCGATCGCATCGAGGCCGTCGACCGCCGCGGCCCCGAGCTGCGCTCGGTGATCGAGCTCAATCCCGACGCGCTCGCCATCGCCGCCGACCTCGACCGCGAGCGCAAGGAGAAGGGACCGCGCGGGCCGCTGCACGGCATCCCGGTGCTGGTGAAGGACAACATCGACACCGGCGACCGCATGGCGACGAGCGCCGGCTCCCTGGCCCTGGCCGAGAACCACGCCAAGCTCGACGCGCCGCTGGTCCAGCGGCTGCGCGCCGCGGGTGCGGTGATCCTGGGCAAGACCAACCTGAGCGAGTGGGCGAACTTCCGCTCCACGCACTCGACCAGCGGGTGGAGCGGGCGCGGCGGGCAGACGCGCAATCCCTACGCGCTCGACCGCAATCCCTGCGGCTCGAGCTCGGGCTCGGGGGCGGCCGTCGCCGCCAACCTCGCGGCCGTGGCCGTGGGCACCGAGACCGACGGCTCGATCGTGTGTCCGTCGTCGACCTGCGGGCTCGTGGGCCTCAAGCCCACGGTGGGCCTGGTGAGCCGCACCGGCGTGGTTCCCATCTCGCACACCCAGGACACGCCCGGACCCATGGCGCGCACGGTGAGGGACGCCGCCCTCCTGCTCGGTGCCCTGGCCGGCGCCGATCCGCGCGACGCGGCGACGCGCGCGCCGGGCGCCCGTCGCGAAGCCGACTACACGAAGGGGCTCGACGAGAGCTCGCTCCGCGGCGCGCGGCTCGGCATCGCGCGCAAGTACTTCGGCTTCTCGAGCACCGTCGACGCCGTGCTCAAGCAGGCGATCGAGGCCATGAAGGGGGCGGGGGCCGTGATCGTCGACCCCGTCGACCTGCCCACCAGCTCGGCCTACGATCCGAGCGAGCTCGAAGTGCTGCTCTACGAGTTCAAGGCCGACCTCGACACCTACCTCGCGGGAGCGCCGAGCGCGGTGGGCTCGCGCACGCTCGCCGACCTCATCCGCTGGAACGACGAGCACAAGGACAGCGAGCAGCCGTTCTTCGGCCAGGAGCTCTTCCACCAGGCGCAGGAGAAGGGGCCGCTCACCGCGCCGGCCTACAAGAAGGCGCTCGCCACCTGCCGGCGTCACGCGCGGGCGCTCGGCATCGACGCCCACATGACCAAGCACAAGCTCGACGCGCTGGTGGCCCCGAGCAACGGGCCGGCGTGGGTGACCGACTTCGTGAACGGCGATCACTACACCGGCGGCAGCTCGACGCCGGCGGCCGTGGCCGGCTATCCCAGCGTCACCGTTCCGGCGGGGTTCGTGTTCGGATTGCCGGTGGGGATCACGTTCTTCGGCCGCGCCTGGAGCGAAGCCAAGCTCCTGCGCCTGGCCCACGCCTTCGAGCGCGAGACCAAGGCGCGGCGCAAGCCCGGGTTCCCGGCGACGCTCGCCGAGCGATGACCGCGGGCGATCCGGACAACGCCGGGGTTCCGTTTCCGCCGCCCTTGATCTACATCCTGGGCTTGCTCGGGGGATCGCTGCTGCACGGCTGGGTGGGTGGAGATGCCGAGCCCGCGCCGTGGCGAACTTCCGGCATCGTGGCGGGCGCGGCCCTGGTGGCGCTTGGAGCCGCGATCACGATCTCGGGAGCGGCCACGTTCCGCCGCGCCGGGACCGAGGTGCCGCCGTTCCTGCCCGCGTCCACGCTCGTCGAGTGGGGGCCCTACCGCTTCACGCGCAATCCGATGTATCTGGGGTTGGGCGTCGCCTACGTGGGCTTCGCGCTGCTCCTCAACGTGCTGTGGGCGCTCGCCTTCCTGCCGCTCGTCCTCCTGGTCATCGATCGCGGCGCCATCGCCCGCGAGGAGGCGTATCTGAAACGGCGATTCGGCGCCGACTACGTGGCCTATTGCGGGCGCGTGCGGCGATGGCTCGGACGAGCCTGATCCTCGTCCTCCTCGTCCTCGTCCGGGGCGCGATCGTGGCCGCGCCAGCCGGGCGGATCGCTCGCGGGAAACGATTCCTCCGAGGCCTGTTCGACTTCGTCCTTCTCGGGGACCGGCTCAGGCTTCTTGGTCATGGGGTACTCCGCGAGCGGGCGGGGCGCCCGCTTCCTTCAGTATGATGCGAGAAGCGGCCCCGGGAAACCCGCGAGGAGCGGAGCCATGATTCGCAAGCTCAAGTCGGGCCAGTATCGCCTGTATTCCAAGAAACTCGACCCCAAGACCCGCAAGCGCAGGAACCTCGGGACGTTCAAGTCGCTGGCCGCGGCCAAGAAGCACGAGCGGGCGGTGCAGTACTTCAAGCGCGCCGGCTAGGAGCGGCGCGCGAGCCGCCGGCCGAGCGTGTCGACGAGGAGATAGAGCCCGAGCAGGATGATCGCCGCGGCCACGATCCACAGGAGCTTGTCGCGCAGGACGTGCGACAGTGCCTCGGGGTCCTCGAGCAGGCGCGGCTGGTCGGCGAGCACGCGGGCGCCGAACCAGGCGAGCACCGTGCACCACAGGAAGGAGCCGGCCAGGGTCGAGATCGAGAACACGCGGTAGCTCATGCGCGTCGCACCCGCGGGCAGCGACACGAGGTGGCGCACCACGGGCAGGAGCCGGGCGAAGAACACGCCGGCCGCCGAGTAGTGCTGGATCCAGCGCTCGGCCAGCAGCCACTTCTTCTCGGGCACGAGGACGTAGCGGCCGTAGCGCAGGATCAGCGGCCGCCCCAGCCAGCGCGCCACCGCGTAGGACACCGTGGCCCCGAACCAGCTCCCCAGCGTGCCCGCCCACACCACGCCCCAGAAGTTGAGATGCCCCTGCTGCGCCCAGTAGGCCGCGGGCGGGATCACCACCTCGCTGGGCAGCGGGAACACCGTCGACTCGATGGCCATGAGCAGGAACACGCCGGCATAGCCCCACTCGAGCGACAGCCGGAACCAGGTGGCGAACAGGGAGTGGAACACGGCTAGGACGCCGACGGCCGCGGGTGCGCGGCCCGCGACAGGAGAGGGAAGAAGTGGCGCAGCGCCTCGAGCCGGCGGCGGCCCCCGGCCGTGCGCAGGAGCTCGAGCGCGAACCAGGCCCAGTAGACCCAGGTCACCTCCTCGCGCCAGTGCGGGAAGAAGAACTGCACGATCCAGAGCAGGAACAGCCCGATCGCTTCGTAGGCCGTGAACTTCAGGTTGGCGAGGAGCACGAAGCCGAGGTACGCCTGCGACATGGTGAGCAGGATCTCGGCGCGCTGGTGCGGGTCGAAGTGGATCGTCTCCACGCGCCCCAGCGACAGGCAGTAGACCATGGGGATCATGGCCACGAGCACGGTCCACTGGTTGATGTTCGAGGACACCATGTTCATGAGCGCCATGGGTGCCTTGGTCACCTGCCGCGCCCAGTAGAACGCGCTCACCTTCTCCGGGAACTCGGAGAGGAACGGCGACACCCACTGCACGAACACGAACGTCGAGACGCCCATCATGGTGGCCAGCGCCAGCATCGACTCGAGGAACGGTTGCGCGGTCACGAACAGGAGCACGCCACCGAGGGCGAACAGGCCGACCGTGCCCCAGACGCGTCCGGCGGATCCGCGCGCCAGCACCCAGCGCGACACGCGCGGCACGTCGCCCATGTCCTCGAGGTCGCGCGGCGGCAGGCGGTTCAAGGTCCACAGGTAGCCGAAGTAGATGAGGAGGAGGGCGGCGCTGTCGACGAGCGTGAGCGTGCCCTTGAGATAGATGACCCAGAAGTAGAGGAGGCCGGGCAGGAGGCCCACGACCTCGATCGACTGCTCGGGCTCGAGATGGATGGTCGCGTCGGCGCGCGGGTTCTTGCGCTTGCAACACCAGTACGAGACGAAGTAGATCATCGGCCAGCCGAGCCCGGTGAGCAGGCGCAGCGAGCCGGTGAAGTTGGCGGTCATGAGCGGCACGTCGCGGTGCCACGCGATCACCGCCTCGACCGCGAACTCGGGGAGCGTCTGCAGCCAGGCCAGGATGGCGAGCGCCATGCCGCGGCTCACCAGGAACTGCGCCGCCTCCGCCCCCCAGGCCACGAGGAAAGCGGAGACGAGCAGGGACGGGAACGTCCACGCCGCGCTCGCCGCCTTGGCCCGCGCCACCTCGGGCGGGATCTGGGAGAGGTCCATGGGAGGGGAGCGGCGGGGCGGCCGCCCGCGCGTCCTAGAACTCGGTCACGCCGGTGAAGTTGAAGTCGCGCACCTGCATGGCCGGAGCCACGACGCAGTTGCGCGTGTAGTCGAACACCGTGGGCAGCGCCGTCTTGCCGATGCGCTCGGCGCGCGCCAGCACGTCGAGCACGCTCTCGTTGTAGCGCAGGTTGCGCACGCCCCCGACCACCTTGCCGTTCTCGATGCGGAACGTGCCGTCGCGCGTCATCCCGGTGATCACCGTGTTGCGCGGGTCGACGACGCGGTTGTACCAGAAGCGCGTCACCAGGATGCCGTTCTCGGTGGCGGCGATCATCTCGTCGACCGTGTGCTCGCCCGTGCCGACGACGAGGTCGTAGGGCAGGGGGCCCTCGGGGTTGGGCGGCGGCAGCGCGTGACCGGTGCTCGTCACGCCGTCGCGCTTGGCCGAGATCGTGTCGTGGACCAGGCCCTTGGCGACGCCGCCCTCGATCAGAGGCACGCGGCGCTTGGGCACGCCCTCGTAGTCGAACGGCATGCCGAGCGTGCGCGCGTCGAAGGCGTCGTCGACGATGGTGATGCGCTCGCCGGTGATCTTCTGGCCCAGGCGCCCGTTCAGGAAGGAGTGGCCCTCCTGGTACGACTGGGCGCCGAAGCCGGTCCAGCCCAGGAAGGCGACGAGCTCGGCCACCGCGTTCTCCTCGAGCACCACCGTGTACTTGCCCGCCGGCATGGCCACCGGGCGCGCCGACACGCGCGCCTTCTCGATCGCCTTGTGGCCGAGTACCCCGGTGTCGAGCTGGCGCCAGTCGCGCGCGTGCACGTCCACCCAGCCCGAGGAGTCGTCGGCCATGACCGTGCAGGTGAAGTTGGAGGCGGTGGAGGGGAAGTAGGCGAACACGCCCGCGGTGTTGGCGACGGCCACGAGGTTGGAGCCCGTGGACAGGGCGCCGGCCACAACCATGCCTGCCTTCTTCACCGGATCGATGACGCGGCGCACGGCCTCGGCGCGCTCGTCGGGCGAGCACTCCGCGGTGGCGTCGACGTAGCCGGCGAGCCGCTGCACCGCGGCCGGCGGCGGCAGATCGCCGAAATCGGGGTTCTCGGGCGACAGCTCGGCCATGGCGCGCGCGCGCTCGACGAGATCGTCGAGCGCCTGGGCGTCGAGCCGCGAGGTCGAGGCCACGCCCGCCCGCTTGCCCAGGAACAGGCGCAGCACCACCGAGCGGCGGCGCGAGCGCACGTTCTGGTGCACGTGGTTGTTGGCGAAGCGGGTGAGCGCCTCGTCGGCCTCGAGGTAGATGGCCTCGGCGCGCTCGGGACATCGTCCGAGCACGCTCTTCAGGAGCTTCTGCGCCTCGCCCTCGGCGAGGAGCGTATTGGCCGGCTCGACGTTCATGACGCGCTCCTCTTGAAGCCGACCCCGACTTGCACCTTCTGGAAGCGCGCCGTGGCCGCTCCCTGCGCCGTGCGCATGGTCTGGCTCGGCTGGCCCTTGCCGCAGTTCGGCGTGCCCCAGATCTCCCAGTCCGACTCGTCGCACACGGCGTCGCAGGCGTTCCAGAAGCGCGGCGTGATGCCGGTGTAGGTGCAGTTCTTGAGCATGGCGCCCCGCTTGCCGTTCTTGATCTCGTAGCCCATCTCGGTGCCGAACTGGAAGTTGTAGCGCTTGTCGTCGATCGACCACGAGCGGTTGGTCAGCATGTAGATGCCGTCCTTGGTGTCGGCGATCAGGTCCTCGAGCTTCCACTGGCCCGGCATGAGGTTGATGTTGGTCATGCGAATGAGCGGGATGCGGTTCCAGCCGGACGCGCGCATCGTCCCGTTGCTGGCGTGGCCGAGGAGGACGGCCGTCTCTCGCGACGTCAGGTAACTGGCGAAGCGGCCCCGATCGACGATCACGGTCCTCTGGGCCGGCACCCCCTCGTCGTCAAAGCCGAAGGTGCCCAGCCCGGTCGGGACGGTCGCGTCCGCGACGATGGTGACGGCCTCCGAGCCGTACGGGAACTGCCCCAGCTTGTCCAGCGACAGGAAGCTGGTTCCCGCGTAGGCCGCCTCGGTCCCGAG
>Ga0075424_100002858_pt1 | contig 15984 bp, 15 predicted proteins | sample SoiMethybrSBSTD3_FD_75301 | JGI IMG/M metagenome (GOLD analysis project Ga0075424, IMG submission 75301) | Bulk soil microbial communities from a Populus tree surrounding site in Tennessee, USA - Soil MetaG P. TD hybrid SBSTD3 | ecosystem: Environmental > Terrestrial > Soil > Tree plantation...
GCCCCGGCGCGGCGTCGGAGGAGACGTGACCGCTCATCGACTGGACATAGGCAACGAGACGCCACCGATCCGCATCGTCGAGTCGCTGGCCAAAGGACGGCATGCCGTTCGGCCGCCCTTGCACGATGCTGGCGTAAATCTGCTCGGGACGTCCGCCGTAGATCCAGGTACTGTCCATCAACGCCGGGCCGATGCCGCCGCCGCCATGCGCGTGACAGCCGACGCAGTTGTACCAGGAGTACAGGCGCTTGCCTTCGCTCATCGCATAGGCGTTGTCTTCGAACGGGCTCTTGACGACAGGAGGCGGCGGGGGCGAGCCCCCAGCGTGAAAGTCGGTCACCGGAATCATCGGCACGCGCCGCGTGTCCTCCGAGGGGAACTGAAGATCGCGCTGTTCCCGTTCGCAGGCGAGGACGAAGATGGTCCCCAGCACGCAGACCGTGACGGCGAATTTCATCGCCGTGCCCTCCCTCGGCCACGTAGAGCGGACGCTTTCGCGTCCGCGTCGACGCGCATCGCGGAGGCTGAAGCCTCTGCTCTACGGTTGGGTGTGTCGGCGCGCGGCACGTCGTACGCGGCCAGAATTGCGTCGATGTCAGATCGATGCGACGCGATCACCGTATCGAGCGCGCGCTTCAACGCCGCATCGCCGCGCCGCACCCCCATCGCGATGTCGTATGCGAATGGAAGGGCCGGTGCCGCGGCATCCTGCGGAACAGGAGTGATTGCGAGCGGCACCGGCGATCGCTTGGCGAAGTAGCCCGCCAGCGGTCCCCACGCAATCGCCAGATCGACGTCGCGCGAGGCGACGGCGCGAATCAGGTTTGCGGGTGGGTCCGGCTGGGAGTAGTCGCCGTAGATCGAATAGCCGCGCACGTTGGAGACGAGGCCGCGTTGTGACAGGGCGTGCGCTGGCGGCACGTTCGCGAAGTCGTCGCCGATCAAATGCACGCCGATCGTCGCCCGGCGCAGCCGCGGATCGTCGAGCCCCGTGGGGCGCGGGTCCGATCGACGCGTGACGAAGACGTAGGTCGACCGGTAGTACGGCGTCGTGGTGAGCGCTCGCTCGAATTGCGCGGGCACGCCGACGATCACGTCGCAGCTCTCGTTGTTCAGTGTGTTGCGCACGAAACCGCGCCGCTGAGCCCACCACACGTAGTCGAGTCGTCTGCCGAGCGCGTTCGCAACCAGACGCGCGATCCTGTTCTCGAAGCCTTCTTCACGGTTGTTCGAGAACGGCATGTTGTTCGGATCCGCACACACACGCAGGGCATCGCGCGTGCCGCCATGTGTGGTCTGAATGCTGACGGCGACGAACATCGCCGCGACTGTGGCAACGACGACGCTACGGAAGCGCGAAGACATACAACACGCCTCCTTTGGTGGTCGCGGTTTTCAAGTCGCGCAGAGCAGCGCCCCACCCCAGCGCCGCGGTCTCATCCCTCATGTCGAGATCGCCGACGACGACGGCGCCAGGCCAGCCCCCTATGCCAGCGAGTACCGCAACGTATTGCTTGCCGTCTGGTCCTCGATAGGTGATCGGCTGACCGATGATGCCCGACGCTGTTTTGTGCTGCCACAACACGCGGCCGCTCTCCGCGTCGACCGCTTTGAACCAACCGTCCATCGTCCCGTAGAACACAACGTCGCCCGCGGTTGCCAGCGTGCCGCTCCACACCATGAACGGCTCTTTGATCGTCCACGCGGCACGTTTGCCGACGATGTCCCAGCCGGTGAGCGCTCCACGGTGCCCGCCGGGTCCAGCCTTGTAGACGACATCGGCGCCGACGTAGGGAGTCCCGGCGATGTAGTTCACCTCGGACGCCTGGTAATCCATGCACAGGTTGTTGTGCGGGATATACAAGTAGTTGGTTTTCGGTGAGTACGACGAAGGCTGCCAATCCTTCGCCCCGGGTGCAGCCGGACAGATGTCTCGCACCACCGTTCCGAGGTGCGTCATCTTGTCCTCGACATCCTGCAAGCGGCCGGTCTTCAGATCGACACCGCGGCTCGCTGTGATCGGCACGAAGCCGGTTGCCGACAGCACCTGACCGTTGTCGCGATCGAGTACGTAGAGATAACCGTTGCGATCGGGGTGCACGAGCACGCGCCGCGGCTTGCCGTCGATCGTCAGATCGAGGAGGACGTTCTCGTTGACGCCGTCGTGATCGTAGTGATCGTGCGGACTCCACTGATAGAACCAGCGAGCCTGACCGTCGGCGATGTCGCGCGCGAAGATCCCGGCGGTCCATTTGTTGTCGCCGGGACGCTGATCGGGATTCCATGGACCTGGATTGGCGGTGCCGTAGTAGACGACCTTCGTATCGGGGTCGTACGAAACCCATCCCCACACCGTGCCGCCGCCGATTTTCCAGGCGTCGGTCGGCCAACTGTGGACGCCGAGGTCCTGGCCGCGATCCATCTCATAGAACGGATGAAAGGTCGGTCCGATGAGCACGTCGATATCGGGCCCGGTGTTGTAGGCGCGCCAGACTTGACGTCCTGATTTCGCATCGAGCGCGGTGAGCCAACCGCGTACGCCGAACTCTCCGCCTGAGTTGCCGACCAGCACTTTGCCATCGGCAACGATCGGCGCCATCGTGATCGACTCGCCCTTGTTGATGTCGCTCAGCTTCGTTCGCCACTGCTCGTGGCCATCGGCGGCGTCGACGGCAATCGTGTAGCCGTCGAGGGTGTTGTAATAGACGAGGCCGTCGAGATAGGCGGCGCCGCGATTGACGATGTCGCAGCACGCCACTCCGCGCGCGGCGGCGGCCGGATGCGGCTCGTACTTCCATTTCAGCGGAGCGCCGGGCTTGGTGAGATCGAGCGCATAGAGCACGTTTGGAAACGGCGTTACCAGGTACATGGTGTTCTGCACCACGAGCGGCGCCGCCTCGTGCCCGGCCACCATGCCGGTGGAAAAGGTGAACACCTCTTTCAATGTCGAGACGTTGTCGCGTGTGATGTCACCGAGCTGGCTGAAGCGGGTGTTCTGCTGATCGCCGGCCGCCATCGTCCATTCGGCACCAATGCCGCGCGCCGAGGCTGATGGATTCGTGGTTGAGCGTGCGGGTGGGTTCGCGGGCTCAGCTGCGCGGACGCCCGACTCCCGGGAGCATCCCGGCGCCAGTGCCGCGAGCAAAACAACAAGAGCAGCAGAAACGCCGCCTCTCGTGTGAACCACGTCGCGCGTATTGCAAAAAATCGCCCACGCGAGGTGTCTCTCGCAGACAGATCGCATCCCACATCGGGCACGGTTTCTGAACGTCGCGATTCGCGATGGAGTGGAAGGATTTAATGCGGTGCGGTGCGGCGAATCCGCGAATTGCCGCTCGTGCATGAGGCGGAGGTGGCGACGGTCTTCCTGATTCGTCACGGCAGCATCGACGGCATGCGCGAACGTCTCATCGGCCGCGCCGATATCGGCCTCAACAAACCGGGACGCAGCGAAGCTGCGCGCGCGGCCGATGCGTGCCGTCGGCTCGGTGCGGCCGTCGTGGCGAGCAGTCCGAGTCGTCGCGCTCGCGAAACTGCGGAAATCATCGCCGAATCGCTGGGATGCGGCGTTGAAGTGATCGACGCGTTCGACGAGGTCGACTACAGCTGTCCTTCCGCTATCGTCATCGCGACGTCGTCGTCGTGACACATGCCGAGATCATTCGAGGCGCGTTGTTGCTGGCCGACTCGCGATCGCGGTCATCGTTGTCGCTCTTTCAGCTCGAGCCGGCGAGCATTACGCCCGTGAGGTGGGAGTAAATGCGCGGTCGGACGGAAGTGGGGCGGCCAAGCGCGTCGAAGAATTCACGTGGGTGATCCCCGAGGCAGATCCGCCGTCTCCACGCGGTGGAGATGAGGCTGCGATCCTGAGTGTTCGCAGCGCCACATGTCACCTGGCTGACCATGTGTCTTGCAAGATGACGATCCCTCTCAGCCTACTCGTGTCGCGCAACACGCGATTGCGGGCGCTGCCACGCGCGATCCTGATCGCGACCACGGCGACTGGCGTGGAACGTTGGTTGCACGACGTCGCCGCGGACTGATCAATTTCGACGAGCTGTCGCGCGGGGACACTGCTCATCACAGGGTGAGGTGACTATGCGTGCGGCCGTTCTGCTCGGCGGGTCGAAGAGCCGAGTCGATCGCGTGCCGATTCCGCCGCTGCGTCCGACCGACGTACTGGTGCGCGTCGAAGGTACTGGCGTCTGTGCGTCGAATCTGCCGCTATGGCAAGGACGCCAGTGGTTTCACTATCCGGCTGAGCCCGGCGCGCCCGGTCACGAAGGCTGGGGCATCGTCGAATGCGTGGGCGACGCCGTCACCGCGACCGCACCAGGACGCCGCGTCGCGCTGCTGTCGTCGCGATCGTACGCGCAGTACGACGTCACCGATCAGGCCTCGCTCGTCGAACTGCCAGCCGAACTCGATGCCGTGGACGTACCCGGGGAACCGCTCGCGTGCGCGGTCAACGTGTGCGCCCGCGCCGCGATCAAGCCAGGCTCGTGGGTCGTGATCATCGGTGTCGGGTTTCTCGGCGCAGTCGTCACGCGGCTGGCGTCGCTCGCCGGCGCCCACGTGCTCGCCATCTCTCGACGTTCGTTCGCGCAGACGCTGGCCGAGCGGTTCGGTGCCGCGGTGACCGTCGGCTTCGAGCAGCAGGATGAGGCGTTCGACGTCGTGAGCGCGCACGTCGGCGACGAGCTGGCGCCGGTGGTCATCGAAGCCGTCGGCACGCAGTCGGCTCTCGATCTCGCGACACGAGTGGCCGGCGTTCACGCGCGTCTCGTGATTGCCGGCTATCACCAGGATGGCACCCGCACTGTCGACATGCAGCAGTGGAACTGGAAGGGGCTCGACGTCATCAACGCTCACGAGCGCAACCCATCTCGATACATCTCGGGTATGCGCGAGGGGGCAAGGCTGATGCGCGACGGGCTGCTCGATCTGTCGCCGCTGTTGAGCGCGAAGTTTCCACTCTCCGCGCTGGACACCGCGTTTCGGTTATCTGTGGAGCGGCCGGCAGGTTTCGTCAAGGCGATCGTCGATCCGTGGCATTGAGCCACGGCGTGCGCGGGCGATGAGCGTTGGTGTCCTACGACCGCAGGCCTCCCAGCAGCCGATCGCCTCCAGCCTGTCGAAACGCCGTGAGCGCCCTGCGTCGGCCTTCCTCCGCTTGTGCGAGCACCGTGCGAAACGCCGGTTCGTTTCGCACGCGATCGAACTGTGATCGGGTGGCGAGCGTCTGCGCCGCGTAATAACCCTTGGTGACCCCGAGCTGCAATTGCTCGATGCCGTTCTCGAAATCTCCCACGTCGCTGAGGAGCCAGCCGCGCTGAAACATGGCCTCGGGATCCTCCATGATCTTGAGCGTTCGCAGCGCGTAGTCTCCCGACAGCATGTCGTCGAGGCGATAGTCGAGCCACGCATAGAGATAGGACTTCCACGTCTGGAACGTCGCGATTTGTGATGACGGCGCAATGCCGTCCACCATGCGGCGCGCGCGCTCGCGTTCGCCAGCCAGACCGAGCGCGATGATGCGGATCCCTTGATCGGCACCGCCGGTGCGCGGCGCCGCCGGTTCCAAGGCGAACAGGCGATCGAGATCACCACTGAGAAGTAGTGTTTGCTCGAGGCTCGTGGGCACGTTCGGATCGAGCCGTTTCGCTTCGTCGTGTGCCGCGATCGACTGCTCGAACAAGCCGCAATAGCGGCATGCGTGGACGAGGCCGGCGAAGAGCTCGGGATCGTTCCCGTGACGCGTCGCCGCCTCGAGCAGCCGGACCATCGCCTCAATCGGTCGGCCGACTTCCGATTCGAGGTTGGCGTAGAACTTGTGCGCGATCGACAGCCGCGGGTTGAGCGCAATCGCGCGATCGAAGGCTTCCTGCGCGCGCTCGTTGCTGTCGGGCGTGTTTTCGATGAACTTGCCGATCACGCGATGACAGCGTCCGAGCCGTGCCCAGGCAGGCGCGAACGACGGGTCGAGCTCCAGACATTGCTGATACAGCTCGCGCGCTTGTGGCAGACCGTCGTAGGTTCGCGCGAGCTCGTTGGCTCGCAGATAGAGTTCGTAGGCGCGGGGATGCTGCGGCGCATCCGGCGCCGGCGTGATGACCGACGGCGAACCGGTGAGCGGCAGCGATAATGCCTCGACGACGCGGCGCGCGATGTCGTCCTGCAGGTGAAACAGGTCACCGAGCGCCGCTTGCACGGTGTGTGAGGTGAGCAAGCGTCCACCCGGAGCCTCGACCAGTTGTGCGACCGCGCGCACTTGATCGCCGGCGCGAAGCAGTGTTCCAAGCACGACCCGATCGACGTCGGCCTCCGTCGCCAGCGCCTTGAGATCGGGCGCCTCGCTCGCGAAGCGTGCGGCCACCGCGCTCGAGCGCACGATCAGCGAGCCGATGCTCGACAACGATGTCGTGATCGCATCGGCCAGGCTGAACGCCAGGAAGTCGGTTTCGGTATCGGGCCGGAGCATTTTGAACGGCAGCACGACGAGACGTGTCAGCGCGTGCGCGGTTGCGACTGTCGACTCGGTGTCGAGACTGGCGGCCGTCCTCAGCTCCTCGGCCATCGCGTCGGCCGACGCCACTCGGTCCGCCGGACGCTTCACGAGCGCGCGGCGGATCACGCGATCCATCGCCGCGATCGCCGGCGATCCGCCGAGCGCCGGCGGTTGATCGTAGACAGTGGCGTGCACGACTTCGGCGATCGTCCGTCCTCCGAATGCCGGTCGGCCCGACAACATCTCGAAGAGGATGGCCGCGGCCGCAAACAGGTCGCTGCGTGCATCGACGGTGTCGCCGGTGACGAGCTCCGGCGCCATGTATCGAGGCGTGCCCACGAGCATTCCTGTTTGTGTGATCGCGGTGACGGCGGGCAGCTCCGATGTCAGCTCGGGTCTGGCCAACCCGAAGTCGAGGAGCTTGACGCCGTGCGGCGTGAGGAACACGTTCGACGGTTTGAGATCGCGATGAATGATGCCGCGTGCGTGCAGCGCGGAGAGTGCAGACAGCATGCCGATGCCGATCTGGGCTGTCTCGCGCACGCCCATGGCGCCCCGCTGCATCTGAGTGGCCAACGGTTCGCCTTCGAGGAGCTCCATGGCGATGTAGAGCTCGCCGCCATCCTCGCCGATCTCGTAGATCTGACAGATGTTCGGATGGCTGACGCTGGCAGCCGCACGCGCTTCGCGCCACAACCGCTTTCGTGCCGACTCGTCGGTCGCCACCGACGACATCGTCTTCAGCGCAACCGTTCGTCCCAGACGCTCGTCGCGCGCGGCATAGACGATGCCCATGCCGCCCTCGCCGAGTTTGCCTGTGATGCGGTAATGCCCGAGCCGAGCCGGAACACTCTGCCGGCCCGAGGACACACGCGGCGTTGGCGGCTGCGCTCCCTTCAGCCAGTCGATGAGAGCACGCAGCCGCCCTCGCGGTTCGTTGTCGACGCTATCCACGCACGTCGATCATACAAGCCTGACGGTTACAGCTGTAGTGCTGAAGGGAGGACGTAGAACTACTGCGTTCACGTTGGAAGTTTTTCGAGCGCTTGACCGACATCATCGATGATATCGTCCGCCGCTTCGCAGCCGACGCTGAACCTGATGAACCCGTCGCCGATGGCATCGCCGCCCCATCGCGCGCGGCGTTCGGCCATCGAATGGACGCCACCGAAGCTCGTCGCTTCGCGCACCAGCGTGAGCGATCGCAAGAACTGCTCGGCATGCCGGCGCGCGGGCAGCTCGAAGCTCACCACCGTACCGAAACCGCCATCCATCTGACGTTTCGCGATCGCGTGGCCCGGGCTCGTCGGAAGGCCAGGGTAGTGGACTGCGGTGACGCGCGACTGCGATGCCAGAAACGTCGCGAGCTGCAGCGCTGTGGCGCACTGACGGCTCACGCGCAGCGGCAGAGTGGCAAGCGACCGATGCGCCAGCCAGACCTCCATCGGTCCAGGGATCGCGCCGTGCTGCGAACGCCAGGTCCGCAGCGCCGCCGCCCGCGTGGCATCCGTCGTCGCGACATGGCCGAGGATGAGATCGGTGTGCCCGGTCATCGACTTGGTATCCGATGTCACGACGATCGATGCCCCCAGCGCGAGCGGCCGCTGCAAGTACGGTGTCGCGGTCGTGTTGTCGACGACGGTGATCGCACCGTGCTGCGCGGCGAGCGCGGTCAGGTAACGAATGTCGCAGACGTCGAGCTGCGGATTGGTGGGCGTTTCGAGCCAGAGCACGCGCGCGCCATCGATGACGGCGGCCTGCGCGTTGTCGCGTGTGGCGGCGAGTCGGACGTTGACGCCGATCGTGGTCAGCCAGTTCGATGCCAGCATCCGAATCGTGTAGTAGCAGTCCGAGGGCAGCACGATCGTGTCGCCCGGCTTGAGCGTGATGCCGAGCACGGCCTCGACCGCCGCCATTCCCGATGCGAACGCTACGCACTCGCCGCCTTCGAGCTCGGCGAGCGCCGCTTCCCACGCCGTCCACGTCGGGTTGTGGAAGCGTCCGTAGGTGTACGCGTGATCGGTCGGTTCGCCTGGCGTGGTGAACGTCGACGAGAACTGCGGGCCCGATCGGAAGGGACCTGGGTCGTGCACGCCGTGATAGCCGGCATGCAGAAACGCCGTGTCGCGATGCATCGATGTACCTCGTCATAAGGATGCACGCGCAGTGGCGTGTCTGTCGATTGTCATCGTCTCAAATGTGTGCGCCGTTGACTGGTCCTCGACTGTGATCGAACTTTCCGGCCACCCCGTTGTGGCCGTCCCGGCCTCCGCCCACGCGTCACGCGTGGATGTCTTTTCCCAACAATCAGGAGACGAACATGAATACTCGAGAGCATGCGATTGCCGTACTGGAGCGAGAGGTCGACTACGAGCCGGAACCGATCGTGAACGATGTGCGCCGCGTTCGCGTCTTTGGTGACGTGGCCGTCGCGACGGCGCAAGGAACCGTCCGAGGGACCCACAAAGGCCAGCGAGCGGACATGGTGTTCATGTACACGCGAATCTGGGTCGAGCGCGAGGGTGTATGGCACGCCGTCGCCGCGCACGCCAACGCGGTGGCGTGATCGAGTCTCTCGCCTTCGCTTGAAGCTTCGGCGCGTCCGCCGTAGCATTCGCGGAGATGCCGATTCATACCGAGGCGCAGGCTCTCTCCACATCGACTCGCGTGCCGGGGCTCGACATGCTTCGCGGCGCCGTGATGATCCTCATGGCGATCGATCACGTGCGTGTGTACTCAGGCGTGCCCGCGGGCGGTCTGCCGCCTGGTGTGTTCTTCACGCGCTGGGTGACGCACTTCTGCGCGCCCGTCTTCGTCTTCCTCGCCGGCACGGCGGCGTTCCTGCAGTTGCGCAAGCACGGCGATCGCGGCGCGTTGGCGCGCTATCTCCTCGTGCGCGGGCTGATGCTCGTCGCGCTCGAGCTGACCGTGATTCGATTCTCGTGGACGTTCAACTGGAACTACAGCGCGTTCACGCTCGCCGGCGTGATCTGGATGCTTGGCTGGTGCATGGTGTTGATGTCGGGATTGATCTGGCTGCCGACGTGGGCGGTCGCGGTGGTCGGCCTGGCGATCGTCGTTGGACAGACTGCCTTTCAGGCCGCCGCTCCGGCAACATCGTCAGGAGCGATGCACGCGGTCTGGCAATTCCTGTATCTCGGCGACATGGTTCGCATCGGTGCGAGCGGTCCGTCGATCACGGTGCTCTACACGATCGTGCCGTGGATCGGCGTGATGGCGCTCGGCTACGCGTTCGGCGCCATCGTCCTGCTCGAACGTGACACGCGCCGCCGCGTCGTGCTGGGACTCGGACTAGCGGCGACGGCGACCTTCCTCGTGATCGGGAGTATCGCTGTGTCCGCCGATGCGTCGGACAATCAGATGCCAGCGTTCTTTCGTCTGCTGAATCAGCGGAAGTATCCGGCATCGCCGTTATTCCTGTTCATGACGCTCGGGCCGTCGCTCGCCGTGCTGCCGTGGCTCGAACGCGCCAGAGGCGCGATCGCCGGTGTGCTCGAAACGTTCGGCCGTGTGCCGCTCTTCTACTACCTCCTGCACATTCCAGTGATTCACCTGACGGCCTTGCTCGTCTTCGTGCTGCGCGACGGCGCCGTGAACACGCAGCCGTTCGCGACGGCGCCGTACGTCTTCCTGCCCGAGCCGCAGCGGTGGAGCCTGCCGCTTCTCTATCTCGTGTTCGCAGCCGTGATCGCGATGCTGTACGTGCCGTGCCGCTGGTACGCGGGATTCAAGGCACGCCATCCGCGATCGTGGGCTCGTTATATCTAGTCGGCTACTTCTTCGACGATTTCGAGATCTTGACCGTCGTCGCCATGATCCCGCCCTTCTCCTGCGTGCCGTGCGCGACGATGTGCTCGCCGACCTTCAACGCCGAACGCTCCGACGCTGCCTTGCCGCGCGTGAACTGCGTCTTCGAGTCGAGCATCACCGTCACGGTCTTGCCGTCGGCCTCTTTCACCATGACGTTGTTGCCCTGGATGCTCGAGACCGTGCCCGACACTTTATGAGAGTGTGCGGCCTTGGCCTCGGCCGCCAATGGGGCAGCCAGTACGAGCGCCACGATCGCCAACGCGAGGCTCCATCCCTTCATATCGCTCTCCTACTTCTTCGTCGCGGCTTTCGCTGCCGTCGCCGGTGCGTCGCCGAGCTTCACGGTGTTCGCGGTGATCATGCCCTGGCTCTCCGGTCCTTCCGCGACGACCCGGTCCCCGACTTTCAGCGAAGCCAGTTCGACTTTCGCTTTGCCCTGCGTGATCTTCGTCTTGTCGTTCAGCATCACCATGACGGTCTTGCCATCGGTGCCCTTCACCATCACATTCGTGCCCTGGATACTCGCGATGGTGCCCATCACTTTGTGGTCGTGTCCTTCATGGGCGGGTGCGGCGGCGGGAATCAGAATGACGAGTGCGATGAGTGCGATTCCGACGATCCATGTCTTCATTGATGCGCTCCTGTATGGTCGTGGCCGGTCGTCGGCGGCGTGACGTCGCCGCCGTTGAGAAACTGTTCCTCCTCGATCTGCTGCCGGATCTGTTCCGGCGATCGCGGAGCGAGCGTCTCGAGGCGCTCGAGATCGTCCTCGGTCAACTGCGGAAGGTGTCGGATGAAGTGCACGAGGCGCCATGTGGAATTCTCGCCGCTTTCCGTACCTGTTGACCAGCCCGGCATGCCGGTGAATCGCACGCCGCGCTCGATGATGTAGAACAGCTCGCCGTCGGTGAGCTGCTGCGTGGCCGCCTGCCTCATATCGGGCGGTTTGGGAAACAGGCCGCGTCCCAACTCGGTGTTTCCGTCGCCGTTGTTGCCGTGGCACGACGCGCAGTGGTCGGCGTAGTGGGCCAGCCCGTCGGCGAGCACGTCGGGCGAGGCTTTGACGGGATTGGGGCGATTGCGGATCGCACGCGGAATCGCAAGCGATCGCACCTCGCGCGCAAGTCTCGTTTCGAGCGCACTGGGGTGAGACCGCGCGTCGAGGCCAGTGGTCATCGCATACGCGACCACGATCGACGCGATGGTCAGGGTGAGAGCGATGAGCGTGAAGATCAGCCTGATCATCGATGGGCTTTCGGTCGCAGCGTAGCGTAAACCGAGAAGCCGGCGTTCGCGCGACTGCCATAGATCGATGTCAGCGGCTCGGGAACGATGGCGAGCGAGAGGCCGGCGCCCAGCCCCGGTTGAAACGCGTTCCATGCCGGTAGGTAGCGCGTGTATCCGCCTTGCACGCGCGCGACAGTGAACGCCTCCGGCGGCTCGGGCACCACCAGATCGTGCGCCGACTTCCCGACGACTTCAAGCCGGCCATACCACGCGTCGCGGTCTGCGATCGTCAGGTTGGTCTCGATCAACACAGCGTTGGACGCATGATCGGATTCTGCGTTCCGACCCCATCCGACCGTCGTCGCCCAGAGGCTGTTGTTCGCAAGCGGGCGGTGATACGTGGCCGAGGCGGTCACGCGGGTGACGTCGATGCGCGGCTCGCCCGCCTCTGATGCCTCCGCATCCGTGAGCCGTCCCATCGAGACTTGCAGCGCGATCGTTCGGGTCGGCAGATACCAGAACCTCGCGGACACGGAATCGAGCGCGCCGAAGTCGAAGTTCGTGCGATCGCTGTCCGGCTCGCGGCCGTTGAACACCGATGCTTCGGCTTTCCACGACCGGCCGTAGACGCTGCCAGTGACGACGCCGAACGTGACGTGGGTCGAATCCATCCAGTGGTGCGTGATCGGCGCCAGCGGGTTCGTTATCGCAGAGACGCGATGCGGGAACGCCACTGGTCCCAATGCGGGCTCACCGACCGGGCCACCGTAGATCTGCCACCGGGTTGCCCCCTTCACTGGCGCGTCGTACGACGCGGAGAGCTCCATGAACAGGTCGTGTGGATGCTGTCGATCGTGAATGGGGGCACCGTCGCATTGTTCGCCCGACGCGAGCAGATCGGGATATCCACATCCGCCGATGGTCCACGGTTCGGCGCTGAACATTCCGCTCACCTCGAGCCTGCCTCGGCCGACGCTGCGGTTCGCCATCGCCATTACCCAGTTGACGCTGCCCGTCTGATCATCGCCGCGCGGTCCTGATTCGTGGAGGAATTGCAGGAACGCGTTCTCGTGAAGCATCACCTGCCAGCTGCCGGCGGTGGTGTGGATCGCGTACATCGGCGACTCGCCAGGCAGCCAGGCTGTGCCCGATCCCTCGGCGGCGTTCGTCGCAGCGGCGTCGCCGCCGTGCTGATGCTGCGCGTGTCCTTCGTGATCGGCATGCGCCTGATGTTCGGCGTGCTCGTCCTGTGCGGTCTGTTGATCGGCCCACGCCTCGCGGCCGACCACGAAGACTCCCAGCGCGACGAGATACATCGCGCGCCCAACCAACCGAGTGACGTACATAGCCCCTTCCTCACGGCCGTAGAGGCGGGTCTAGACCCGCCGTCCGACGCGCGCAGACGTCGCGCGCGTGTGATGCACCATCAGCGGAGAAGGATCGCGACTAGACGCGGAGCGGTGTGGTGAGTGCGCTGAGACCGGGCGGACTGTGCTCGATCACCGGCGAGGATATGTCGCTCATCGCCAGATCGACTGACGCGAGCCCGATGACCGGCGTCTCCGTCAGACCAACGGAGACCAGAATCTGAATCAGTTCCAGCGGCGCGATCGAGCCGTCGCTGTCATGGCCACACGTGTGCGGCACAGGGACTGCGGTTGGTCGGCTGGAAGAAGATTCGTGACAGGAGTGCTGCTCGCTCTTCGACGCCATGCTCGGTACGTCGTGCGAGGCACAGGTGACGCCGCACACCACCGGTGCAAGCGGAGCGCCGGTGACGATGAGCACCAGCGCGAGTCCCCACAGGCGACGAGGCATGACACCACCAGTATAGGTCATCACAAACGCACTCGGCGCAGCCGCAGCGCGTTGGCGATCACCGACACCGAGCTGAAGCTCATCGCCGCGGCGGCGATCATCGGACTCAAGAGCATGCCGAACGCCGGGTACAGCACGCCAGCCGCGATCGGCACGCCGATCGAGTTGTAGATGAAGGCGAAAAACAGATTCTGTTTGATGTTCGTCATCGTCGCGCGGCTGAGACGACGTGCGCGCACGATGGCGCGAAGGTCGCCTTTCACCAATGTCACGTCTGCGCTCTGCATCGCAACGTCTGTCCCCGTTCCCATGGCGATGCCGACCTGTGCCTGCGCGAGCGCCGGCGCATCGTTGATGCCGTCGCCGGCCATCGCCACCACTCGTCCGGCTCGTTGCAGACCGGCAACAGTGGCGACCTTCTGATCGGGGAGCACCTCCGCCATCACGTCGTCGATCGCGACTCGCCTGGCGACCGCCTCGGCAGTCGTGCGGCTGTCGCCGGTGAGCATCACGATGCGAAGCCCTTCCTGATGAAGCTGCGCGATCGCTTCAGGCGTCGTCGTCTTGATCGGATCGGCGACACCGATGAGGCCGGCGAGTCGACCGTCGACGGCGACGAACATCACCGTCTGTCCGTCGCGGCGCAATTCATCCGCGCGTTCATTGGCTGCGCCCACCGCCACGCCCATATCGTCCATGAACGCACGGTTGCCGAGTGCGATGACCGTGCCGCCGACTCGTCCGCGAACCCCTTTACCAGTGATCGATTCGAATGCGTCCGCGTTCGTCAACGCGATGCCGCGCGTGACTGCGCCCGCCACGATCGCACCGGCGAGCGGATGCTCGCTGCCTTGCTCGAGGCTGGCGGACAGCCGCAGCAGCGCGGCTTCTTCGATGGCGCCCATCGCGGTCACTGACACGAGCGCGGGTCGTCCGGAGGTGAGCGTGCCGGTCTTGTCGACGACCAGCGTGTCGACGCCGCGCAGCACTTCAATCGCTTCCGCGTTCTTGAACAGGACGCCCGCGCTCGCCCCCTTGCCGCTCGCCACCATGATCGACATCGGCGTCGCCAGGCCGAGGGCGCACGGACACGCGATGATCAGCACCGCGACCGCGTTGACAATCGCGTGCGCCATGCGCGGCTCGGGTCCAATCGCGCCCCACACGATCGCGGTGCCCGCCGCAATGGCCACGACCGCGGGAACGAAGTAGCCGGCGACGACGTCGGCGAGCTTCTGAATCGGCGCGCGGCTGCGCTGCGCCTGCGCCACCATCTGGACGATCTGCGCCAGCAGCGTGTCGGAGCCAACGCGCTCCGCCCGCATGACGAGCGATCCGGTGCCGTTCACTGTGGCGCCGATGAGCGTGTCGCCGACGCTCTTCGCCACGGGGATCGACTCGCCGGTCACCATCGATTCGTCGACCGCACTGCGGCCTTCGACGACGACACCGTCAACTGGCACTTTCTCTCCCGGCCGTACGCGAAGGCGATCGCCCGGATGTACGCGCTCGAGCGGTACGTCCTCTTCAGAGCCATCGCTCCCGATGCGGCGTGCGGTCTTCGGTGCGAGCGTCAACAATGCGCGGATCGCGCTGCCCGTCTGGCTTCGGGCGCGAAGCTCCATGACTTGTCCCAACAAAACCAGGGTGACGATCGCCGCTGCGGCTTCGAAGTACAGGCCGACGTGGCCGGTTGCCATCTGGAATGAGGCCGGAAAGAGTCCAGGGAAGAGCAGTGCGATGACGCTGTAAACGTAGGCGACGCCGACACCCAGAGCGATCAGCGTGAACATGTTCAGGTTGCGCGCGACGATCGACTGCCATCCGCGCACGAAGAACGGCCATCCTCCCCAGAGGACCACCGGCGTCGTGAGCGCGAGCTCGATCCATCCGCGTGTGCTCGAGTGCGCGATCGATTCGAAAGCGCGCCCAGGAATCATCTCGCTCATCGCGAGCAACACGGCCGGAACCGAGAGCGCGGCGCTCACCCAGAACCGCCGCGTCATGTCTTCGAGCTCCGGGTTGTCCTGCTCTTCGGCGCTCACCGTCACCGGCTCGAGCGCCATACCGCAGATCGGACACGACCCCGGCCCCCACTGCCGCACCTCGGGATGCATCGGGCACGTGTATTCCACGTCAGCGCTCGCAGGTGTCGACGATGAGGCGGATGGCTGGAGGAACCGCTCGGGGTCGGCTTTGAACTGCTCGAGGCAGCTGTCGTTGCAGAAGTAGTACGTGTGCCCCTTGTGCTCCACCTGCCCGACCGAGTCCTCAGGCGCGATCGTCATCCCGCATACGGGATCGAGAACTTCGGCGGCGGCAGGGTGAGGCGTGGACATTCAGCTCTTCACGTACTGCGCCGGGTTGGCGTCGAACTTCGTTTTGCAGACCTTGGCGCAGAAGTAATAGGTCTTGCCGTTGTATTGACTCGTGGCCGCTGCCTTCGCCGGATCGACCTGCATTCCACACACGACATCCCGTTCCATCGATGCCCCCTCTCTCTGTGACGCACGTTCCATTACATCAATTGCACACTACGCGGGCAACGCAGCATCGACCGAACGCGGGAACCTTCCGATTCGTATGGTGACGGGTATGAG
>Ga0075424_100002859_pt1 | contig 15981 bp, 14 predicted proteins | sample SoiMethybrSBSTD3_FD_75301 | JGI IMG/M metagenome (GOLD analysis project Ga0075424, IMG submission 75301) | Bulk soil microbial communities from a Populus tree surrounding site in Tennessee, USA - Soil MetaG P. TD hybrid SBSTD3 | ecosystem: Environmental > Terrestrial > Soil > Tree plantation...
CGGCATCTGCGTCCAGTGCCGATGCGTCGTAGCCGAAGCTCCCTGCGAGCGCCTCGGCAAACCAGCGACCGCGCAATGGCTTAGCTGGCCGGCTTCGCCCAGCCGTCGCCGACTTTTGCAGCGAAATCTGCCACGTTCGGACGTCGCTCGGAGGCCGTTTGCTAGCCACGATCTAGTGCTAGGCGGGGATCGACACGCCTACCGATCGAAAGCAGATCAGAGTACTGCATCTCGAGGAAACAGATGTGACGCCTCTCTTTTCAGCGGGCACGACGTTCAAAGATGTCCGGATCCCGTTTCCGCACGTCCGTGTCGCTGGATTGGGGGCGCGATCCACTTTCGAGGACTTGCAACGTCAGCATCCGACCGCAACCCCGGTCATTGTCGGCGCGGATGGCAACAGTTTCTGCCTATTGTTTGATGAACCGCCGACGCTCTCACCCAAAGAGGTGATCGAGCGATCCTTGCAGGGCGATGGATGGTGTCTTCAGCTAGGCTATGAACGCGAACTTCATGACAAGCAGCAATTGCGTCTGAAAGAGCTAAACGCACCGGAAGCCCTTATCCGCAATTGGCGACCGCCAGAGAGCATCGACGTCTTAGAGATCGTGAACCAAACGTGGTCGGAGCCGCCGCACCGACCAACTGACATTAGCTGCACTGCTTCGATCGAGAACGTGTTAATCGTCCTGATCCCTACGGTTCGGCCGTGGGAGGCGGCGGCCTACTTTCATTTCGGCGGATGGAACGCTTGCCCAGCCCCGTGGGTCCATGTTGCTTATGCCCGAGAATGGTCCGTCCGCTTCGGCGCTCGCCTCGTTGCGTTGACGCACGACGTCCTCGAATTCGAAGTTGCCCGCCCTATTACCTCGCGCGAAGACGCGGTCGCAATGGCGGCGGTACATGCTCACTATTGCTCCGACACCGTTTCTTCCATAGCCCAGCATGCTGCCTATCTTCTTGATGCACCGCTGTGGCGGTTCTGGTGGGATTGAACCAAACGGTCAATGTCGCCTGTGGGTCATCTTCGGCTGCCGCAGCCAGCCTGCCGACCTGTCCCAGAGGTTCGGCTCTACGTCAGATAGCCGACCCGTCGACGCTCGGAGAGGGTCGTCTAGTTCGTTTCCATTTGGGGAGGTGGTTGTGTTAGCGACGCGCATCCCGAACGCATCGCCAGGGCCGAATGGGTCGAGCGCACAGCTGAGAGTCGCTGGAGGCTCATGCATCAGCTAGAGTTCTGTCGTCTCCCTTGGGTTGGCGAGTGAACTGCCATGCAAATCGTTGTGCGTTTCCTAGTGGCCTGCGCTGTTGCCCTGGCGGCGGCACCAGCACCCGTTGCGGCGCAGACCATACGCATTGGCTTGCAGGAGGATCCGGATCGCCTCGATCCGGCGCAAGGAGGAACGTTCGTCGGCCGTATCGTCTTTGCCGCGCTGTGCGACAAGCTCATCGACGTCGATGCAAAGCTGAACTATCGACCACAGCTCGCCAGCGAATGGGGCTGGAACGAAGATGGCAAGGCTCTGACCTTGAAGCTGAGGCCCGGTGTCATCTTCCACGATGGCACAGCATTGGACGCCGAGGCCGTAAAGGCCAATTTGGACCGCTATCGAACGGCCGACTACTCGCGACGCAAGGGCGAGACAAAGTCGATCGCCAATGTGGCAGTCGTTGACCCGACGACGGTGCGCATCGAGCTGTCCGAACCCGATGCGCCGCTGCTCAGCGTGCTTGCCGATCGCGCCGGTATGATGCTCTCCCCGAAGGCGCTTGCGGGCGCCGGGGAGAACATCGCCAACCAGCCCATCTGCGCCGGGCCGTTCCGCTTCGTCGAGCGCGTGGCGCAGCAGAAGATCACGCTGCAGCGCTTCGACCGGTACTGGGACGCCGCTCGCATTCACTTCGACCAAGTCGTGTTCCAGCCGATGCCGGATACGACGGTCCGGACCGCAAACCTGCTGTCGGGCGGACTCGAACTGGTCGAGCGGCTGCAGCCGACCGATCTCAGGCAACTCAAGCAGAACAAGCGCGTCAAGATCGCTGCCAGCACAGCACTCGCGTACAACACGATCTCCATCAACATCAACCATGGCCAGCGCGCATCCGAGTCCGTGCTTGCCAAGGACCCACGCGTCAGAGAGGCGCTGGAACTTTCACTCGATCGTCAGGCGCTCATGCAAGTGGTCTTCGACGGTGAGTTCATTGCCACCAATCAGCCGCACGCTGTCGAGAGCCCCTGGTATATAACCGGCCGACCGGTGCCGGCGCGCAACCTGGCGCGTGCGCGGCAGTTGCTCGCCGATGCCGGAGTAATGCGTCCTTCCTTCACGCTCTCGGTGCCGAACAGCCCGCTGGAGAGCCACGTCGCGCAGGTCGTTCAGTCAATGGCTAGCGAGGCGGGCTTCGACATGAAGATTGAAGTCCTTGAGGCGAACACGCTGACCGCCAACGCGACCAGGGGCAACTATGAGGCCGCCCTTGTGATTTGGTCCGGCCGTGCCGATCCCGACGGAAATATCAGCATCTGGCTGGCGTGCGATGGCTTTCTCAACTGGGGCAAACACTGCAATCGACAGCTCGACACTCACCTCGCGGCAGCTCGTCGCACGACCGATCGCGCGCGGCGTTTAGCGGAATACGCGGCAGCGGCCGGGATCTACCTCGACGACCGGGCACACATCTTTCTCTATAATTATAAATGGCTTTGGGGTATCGCCGAGAAGATCGAGGGCTTCCTACCGCATCCTGATGGCATCATCCGCTTGCAGGACGTGAGGTTCAGACCCTGACCGCGGCCGATGGTTCCGGCACGAGGGAGCCCTCGGCCAAATTTCGAAGTGTGCTCAGTCGAGACGGTAGACGCGACGCGCGGTGCCGCTGAAGAGCGCGGTCTTTTCATCAGGTGATGCGGAGGCGGCGATGCGCTTGAACGCGTTCCACAAGGCCGCATAACCGATCCCCATCTTGTCGACGGGGAAGTTGCTTTCGAAGGTGCAACGCCGGGCGCCGAATAACTCGATGCAAGGCTCGATATACGGGCGCCAGAATGCCGCCAGCTGCTCGGAGGTCGGCGGGGCCGGCAGCGCGTTGTAGTCGTAAGCGGCGAGCCGCATCATCATGCCGCCTAGCTTCATTGTGACGTTCGGGCAGGCGGCAATCGCGGGGAGCGTCGCGCGCCACTGGGCATAGACCTCTTTCTGCTTGCCCGCGAAGGGGCCGTAGCCGAGCGGCATGCCGGTGTGATTCATGATGATATTTGCACCGGGACAGGCACGAGCCAGACCAAGCAAGTCATTGTGCTGATGGTGATAGACGAGGGCGTCGAGCGACAGCCCCATGGCTGCCAATCGGTTAAGTCCGCGGCGGAAGTCTGCCCGCAGGTAGTGGCCGGCACCCGCGCCATGGTGATTATTGCCGATGATAGGGTCTTCGTGCCAACCCGCGTTGTTGCGAACGCCGCGAAAGCGACCGCTGCCCGCCGCAAGCAAGGCGGCCAATATAGGCTCCACGCGATCGCCGAGAGTGAGATCGGCGAAACCGACGATGCCAGCGGCCACGCGGGTCTTGCCACGATTTTGGGCGTCGCACTGTGCGGCAAGCTTGGCGACGAACTCGACCTCACCGACGGAACGCGTCTCGATCGGCCCATCCGTCCGATAGTTGGTACGGCATTCGATGAAGACGGATGCCTCTACGTTGTGGCCGCTCCCGGTATCGGCCAGCAGCTCCTCGGTCAAATAGCGCCCCCGCTCACTCCAGAGGTGATGGTGAGTGTCGACGATTGCGAGCTCGGGCTCGAGAATTTTCTCGGCCGGGGCGCGGGCGAGCCAATCTTCGCGGGGTGGGAAAATCCGGCCATAGGCCGTCGGTTGATGGTCGAGGCTCATTTGCGCCCTCCGATGGGACTGCACGGATCGACGCGGCTATTGTTGCCATCCGATCCGCCGGCTGCGTAGCCCGGTCCCACCACGGTAGCACGCCTTACCCCTCATTTCCCAAAGCTCGGCACCTCTGGGGCCGCAGCAACGTTGAACGCGCCGAGAACGAGGTCACTTGAGCCTTGAAGCCTCGATGCTCCTGCGACACCCGACGAGCCACGGCTCTCCTTGGAGGTCGTGCTGGCCAGCGTCCATATGTCCTTGCGACACAAGTGAGCGATTACGGCCTGATCTGCGCGCACTTTAAGGGTCGACCAAGGCCGAGGCGCGCGAGATCGCCGCCGACCCAGCCCAGCGCATCAGACGCAAGGGATGCCTATTCCGCGGCCTCGAGGCGCTCCGCGCGCGACGGCGAGCCCAGCACGTCGCGCAAGGACCAGTGATAGTGGATCATGGCCGGTTCGTTGCGCCCGTAGACCAGGTGTGTCTGCGCCCCGGAGGTCAAGCCCAGCTGGATGCTGCGTCCGGTCGGAAAGTCCTCGCCGGTCACCACGTCCATCACGAGCTGCATGTTTTTATCCCAGTGCGCCGTCTCTTCTGCCGTTGCGGGCGCTTTGGGGATATACAGGCCCAGCTCCATGACGGCCCGATCGACCCGCCCCTCGCACGGAAAGATGCGCGCGAGCTCGACATGGTCGCCCTGCACGATCAGCAATGTGTTCGGGAACAGGGCGTAGATGATGCTGGTGTTCCACATCAAATCCCAGCGCTCCTCCGGCTCAGCTTTGAGGCGATCGAGCTTTTTGCGGGGCACCACCAGGCGATGGTTGTAGCCGAAGGCCTGAAAGTCCGTGACGTTGCCGTGCAGAATTTCCTTGAGCGAGTCCCTGTGCAGGAAGCCGATGTGGTAGGCCTCGTGAAAGGTGTCGACCAGGATCTTCCAGTTCATCGTCTCGGGCACGACGCGCTTGTCATAGAAGGTCCAGTGCGCAAAACCAAAGCTCGCGAGTTCGGGTCCAAGCCCGGCAAGCCAGGGATCGATATCGAACGTGGTCGCCCCATCGCTCGCGGGCGTCGGGATCACCCAGATCAGGCCGTGCTTCTCGCAGATGGGAAGTTGCGTCAGCCCGGCGCGCTCGGCGCGGACCTCCGGAAAACTGCGCTCGTCCGGGATGCCCCTGATGCCGCCGGCAAGATCATAGGTCCAGGCGTGATAGGGACAGACAAACAGGCGCGCCTCACCACAGCCCTGGGCCACTTTGGCACCGCGGTGGCGGCAGACATTGAGGAAGGCGCGCAAGATGCCGTCGCGTCCGCGCGCAATCAAGATCGGTACCCCGGCATAGTCATCGGTGCGATAGCTGCCGGCGTTGGCCCATTCCGAGGCAAAGCCCATCAGCAGCGGCCGCTGGCGAAAGAGCAACGTCTGTTCGCGCGCTAAGTGATTGGGATCGCTATAGACGGAGACCTCATTGCGCCAGGGGGCGTCGGCGAGCGCCGTCGTCTTTGTCTCGACGTAGTGCAACAATCGCTGCAATAACTCGACTTGCTGTTGCCGGTTCATAGAGGCCCCTATTCGCTGGCTTCGACGCTGGACCTTCCCGTACCCACCCAAGCCTTGATACGATACCGTATCATTGGCTCAGGCGCCGTGCAATACGGTGGCGTATCACAAGTTGGCGAGCGGCCATGCGCAGGGTTGCAGAGGGATCGGGCAAATGGATCGACGCCGCGCTCGCGGAGCTGGCCGAGGGCGGCATCGAGCGCGTGCGCGTTGAGGTCGTGGCCGAGCGGCTGGGCGTCACCAAAGGTGGCTTTTACCGCCGCTTCCGAGATCGTCGTGCCCTGCTCGATGCCATGCTGGAGACCTGGCACGCCGGCCGCATCGCCGTCATTCATCAGCAAACCACGCTCGCTGACTTCACCCCGCGCGAGCGCTTGGTGTCCCTCGTCAAGCTCTACTCGGAGCGCGTAAGTGCCCAGGGGATGGCGATCGAGCTCGCCATTCGCCAATGGGCCCGCACCGACAAGCCCGCCGCAGCGGCGGTGGCGCGGGTCGACGCCGCCCGTCTCAAGGCCGTGGCCGAGCTCTATCGCGGACTTGGTCTCAGCGCTGAGGACGCGCACGGCCGGGCGGTCTTATTCTACGCCTTTATTTTTGGACAGAGCCTTCTCGTTCTGGACGAGCCCCCGCGCAAGCGGGCAAGCTTACTGGCGGCCTGCGCCGAGACCCTGACCGACGTCGGCTAGCAGGCTTCCAGCGCCGCGGTGCCAAGGCGCGAAAAACGTGCCCTGGCCTTGCCACGCATCCGCGCCAAGGATTGCCAGCCATCGAGCCTGAAGGAGACAAACAGCATGCAGCGCGCCATCCTTGCCCACGCGGCAGCGCCACGGGCCAAAGCCACCAATTACCCTGCAACCTTTGCCGCACGCATGGCCGGGCGCCTCAAGCGTCCACTGGGGGATGCGTTTGGGCTCAAGAATTTCGGGGTGAACCTCACCACGCTCGCCCCCGGCGCGGCGTCCGCGCTGTTTCACCGGCACAGCCGGCAAGACGAATTCATTTATCTGCTTGAGGGGTCGCTCGTGCTCGTGACCGAGGCGGGCGAGGAGGTCCTCGAACCCGGCGTGTGCTTCGGCTTTCCCGCGGGCGGGGAGGCCCACCACCTGATCAATCGCTCCGATAGCGAGGCCACCTATCTGGAGATCGGCGACCGCAGCGCCGGTGATGCCGTCTCCTATCCCAACGACGATCTGGTCGCCGCCCTCGGTCCGGAACGGCAATGGATCTTTACCCACAAGGATGGGACGCCCTACTAAAGCGACAAAAGGTGCGCCGACGTCCGGGCCGGGCATGGCCATGCCAGCGCCAGCGGCGTTGCGCCGGCGTCCCTCGCTTCCTACCTCTTCAGGGGTCAGCGCCTCGGGGAACATCAGCCATGCTGCGCATGAATTTCACGGCGCCGGACTATCTCAAGGATCCGACGGCCAAGCTCGCAGAGCTCAGAGCCGCAGGCCCGCTCGTCGAGGTGCGCTTTCCCATCATCGGTAGGACTTGGATCACCACCACGCACGAGATGACAAGCCGCGTCCTCAAGGACAACAAAACCTTCACGATGCGCAAAGACGGCGCGCTGGCGGGCTTGCGCTGGTGGATGCCCGCCTCGGTCCGCGCGCTCGCGGTCAGCATGTTGAGCATGGACGAGCCGGATCATTCGCGCCTGCGCGGCATTGTCGATGAGGCCTTTCGTCGGTGCGCGATCCTCGACATGGAACCGAGAATCGCGAGCCTCGCCGAGGCGCTCGCGGCCGAGCTCTTCGCCGATGGCAGTCCGGCCGATTTGGTCGAGCGCTACGCCCGCAAGCTGCCGCTGTCGGTAATCTGTGAGCTCCTCGGTTTGCCCACCGCCGATCGGCCACGCTTCATTGCCTGGGCCAATACGCTCACCCGTATCACGGGCGTGATCAGCGTCCTGCGCCTGCTCGGCGGGCTGCGACCGATGCGGCGCTACCTGGAGGGGCGTCTCCAGGCCGCGCGCACGCAAGGCGGCGAAGGCCTGATCGCCGAATTGGTTCGGGTGGAAAAGGCCGGCGGCCGCATCAGTGCCGAGGAAATGCTGGCCATGGTGTTCCTCTTGCTCGGCGCCGGGACCGAAACCACCACGCATTTGATTAGCGGCTCCGTGTATGAGCTGATCAAGACTCCGGCGCTACGCGATTGGCTGTGCGAGGATTGGAGCCGGATCAACCTGGCGATCGAAGAATTTTTGCGCTTCGTCTCACCGGTGCAATTTAGCAAGCCCCGTTTTGTCGGACGCGACATGGACCTGGGCGGGATTCGTCTCAAGCAGGGCGATCGGATCATGGCCACGCTGGCGGCCGCCAACATGGACCCCGCCGCCAATCTCCATCCCGAAAGCCTCGATCTGAGCCGCCGCCCCAATCATCATTTGTCGTTTGGAACGGGCATCCACTTTTGCTTAGGTCACCAACTCGCCCGCACGGAAGCCAAGTGCGCGCTTAAGGCGCTGTTCAATCGCTGGCCGCACCTGGAACTGGGCGTGCCGCCCGAGCACGTTCATTGGCGACCACGTCCCGGCCTCAGGGCGATTGCGACGCTGCCCGTGCGCGCCTCCAGGGCCGATGCCGATGCCAGGTCGACGCTCGCCACCGCCGCTGCGCATTAGGCGGGACGATGGCGCTTGTCCGGCCCGGCGTGCATTAAGGGCGCGGCTCGGCGCAGCGGGCCACGGCTCGGCTGTAGGCCGGTCGCTGCGCCAGGTGCTGCTGGTAGGCCTTGAGCCCCGGCGGCAGGGCGCCATCGAGCGCCGTTTGCCAAATCGTCAAGCCACAACTGACGGAGATATCGGCGAGCGTCAGCGCCTCACCAACCAGATAGGTCCTTTGCGCGATCACGCCTTCCGCGTAGGCGACGGCCCGTTGCACGCGTTGCTCTAATCCAATCACAGACCAGTTGCGCTTGTCGTCTGGGCCCGCCAGAAACCGCGCGGCAATCAGCGGATTGAGGTTCATGCCCAATTCCGTCTCACCGAACAGCGCCAATTGCAGGCAGCGCGCCAACAGGGCGGATTGGTTCGTCGGCAGGAGCGGCGTCGGCCCGTAGGTCTGAGCGAGATAGAGGAGAATCGCAATCGATTCGTTGAGGCTGGCGCCCGCAGTGTCTTCGAGCAAGGGAACGGTGCCCAAGGGATTGAGCGCGCGATACTCGGGCGGCGTCGGAAAGGCGTGATTTTCGAGGCTATAGGCGAGCCCCATCTCCTCGCACAACCAGATGACACGCAGTCCGCGCGCACCGCGGGCAAAATTATGGATCTTGAGCATTGTATTGACCGACCTCCCGTTCGCATTGCGCAACACCGCGACCGCATGGCGGGGGCACGCGACTGCGCGCCGACCCCTGCGGCTTCGAGGCCCGCACCGTTTGCGAGCCTCCCGCACCGGTACCCGACACCACGCCCGTTCTCGCCCTCAGGCCGGCTGCAACACCTGGCGTTGGCTTGAGGGCAATGGCGGGAAGGCGAGCGCCACGGCAACCGCACCCAGCCCAACGGCCGACGAACCGATGAAGAGCCAGCTATAGGCATCGAAGGTGTCGAACACCCAGCCGCCCGCCAGTGGACCGAAGGCCATGCCGATCGCCGACAGCATGGTTGCGGCGCCGAAAACCGTGCCCATGATGTGCTGGCCGAAGTATTCCCGCGCGAGCACGGCATAGAGCGGCATGACGCCGCCATAGGCGGTGCCGAACACGATGGCGAGCGCATAGAACTGGGAGAGACGGTTCACGAGCAGATAGCTGGCGATCGCCAGCGCCTGCACCAGCAGGCCCGCCAGCAATACTTTTTTTACGCCCAAGCGATCGGCAAGCACGCCGAGCAAGAGCCGACCAGCCAAACCGGAGAGGCCCTCGACGCTATAAACGGTCACCGCCGCCATCGCCGGCACCCCGCAGCCGATGGCGTAGCTCACCATGTGAAAGATCGGGCCTGAATGCGCCGCGCAACAAAAAAAGAAGGTGAGCGCCAAGACCGCAAACTGGGGCGAACGCAGGGCTTGCGCCGCCGACATCTGGGTTTCCACAGCATTTGCCAGGCCAGCAACGCCAGCCGCCGTAGGCTCCGCCGGAGGCCGGCGCACCAACAATGCCGTCGGCAGGATGATGACCCAGACCAGCAGGCCGATGATCAGCATCGCCGGGCGCCAGTCGTAGGTGGAGATCAGCCAGCGCGCAAACGGCGAGATGGTCATGGGCGCCACGCCCATTCCCGCCGAGACCAGCGAGACGGCGAGGCTGCGGTTGGTCTCGAACCACAGGGTGGCCGTCGCGATCATTGGTGCAAAAAAAGCGCCCGCGGCGAACCCGACCAGGATCCCGTAGATAAGCTGAAAAGCCAGAAGCGAGGTCGCTTGACTGGCCGCAACCAGCGCCAGCCCAAGCAGGGCGCCGCCGCAGAGCACCACGCGCCGGGCACCGAAGCGATCAGTGATACTACCCCAGAAAAAACCCGCAACCCCCATGGTCAGGAAGTTGAGCGTCATGGCGCTCGAAATGCCGGCCCGTGACCAGCCGGTCGCAACCGACATCGGCTGCAAAAAGACAGCCAGCGAAAACATCGCGCCCGCCGCAACGCAGGTCATGACCGCGCCGGCTGCAATGATGACCCAGCGATAGGAAAGCTGCATGGTGCCTCGACCGATGGCCGTTGACATAAACGTTGATATCAACGTTAATGGCGCATGTCAAAGCCCGCCGCCGTATCCTACACAACGACAAGCAAGATCCGCGACCGCTGCCTGTGTCTGCACGTGCAACGCGCTGCCCGCAGGTTAGCGCGCCGTTTCGATGAGGCGCTGCGCCCATTGGGGCTGACCCACGGTCAGTTCTCCCTGCTGAACGCGCTTAATCGACCACAGCCCGCGCGGATGGGGTCGGTGGCCATGCTCCTCACCATGGACCGCACCACCCTCACCGCGGCGCTCAAACCCCTGGAGCGGCGCGGTCTCATCAGCGTGACGGTCGATCCAGAAGACCGGCGTAGCCGCATCCTGGAGCTCACGCGGCGCGGCAGATCGGCGTTGGCCGCTGCCGTCCCCGTCTGGACCAGGACGCACGCTGAGGTCGATAGAGGACTGACGGAGATCGAACCCAACCTGCTGCGGCAGGGCCTCAACAAATTGTCGTGATGAGGCGCGCTGCACCACTCGAGGCGCGCAAACCCCGTTTCAACATCGGGCACGGCGGCGGCCACCGCTGATCGTGGCGCGGCGATCGGCGTCGCGTCGGGATCAACGACACGCGCCTCGACCCTCCGTCCACAAAGCACCTGACCCCGCGCGGGCGCCGCATGAAACCTCGGGGTCGGCTGCCGGCCCTCCAGCAGGCGAACTGGCCGCCGGCAGCCTCGTGCCCGGTCAGCGGCATGTTGCTGAGAATGGGCAAGGCAATGTCGCACTCGTTAGTGACGCCGTTGCGACAAATACGGCACAGGATTGCGGCAGCATGGCCGCGTGCACCGCGTGGTGAGCCAGACGTTCCGTGTGCCGAGCATGTTGGGCCTAGCGGCCAGCTTTTCCGCAGGTTTGCCACGGGCAGGCCAGGACGAGGGCGAGGCCGGCGGGCGACGTCCAAGGGGGCTGTGGTCGAACGAAGCGACGGCCGGCCTGGCGTTCATTTGAAGAGCTGATTGAACAGGCCAAGCAGCAGCTCCAAGCCAATCAGGCCGATGATATACCATTCCAAGCGATGGCTCGTCCGGGTGGAGAGCAGATCGGCCATGGTATCGGCCGTTTCACGTATGACTTCCAATTTCTGGCCCACGGCACGCGCGCGCGGGGAGAGGTCGTATTCGTCGGTGAGCTTCGCCCATAGGCGCTCCAGCTCCGGATGATCCCACAGCACATCCGGACGGTCCGCCAATTCGACGCGGCCAGCCAGGCGCTGCTGGATCAGCAAGGCCTCGCCGATCTGTTCGACCAGGTCGCCCTGGCTGCCACTTAGCAGCTTGCGCCGCTTGAGGCTCGAGGCAATGGGCACCACGCGATCAAAGGCCTGGGTGATGCGGCGTTCGTCGTAGGCGAGGGCCACGCTGGTCGCTAAGGCTTCGGCCAGTAGCAGCAGCCGCTCGGGCGCGTCGTTCTTGAGGCTGATTGTGCCGTTGGGAAGGGGTTGATCTTCGCCGTCAGCCTTGAGCACGATTTGTGCGGTCTCGGTCTCACGCTCGGTCAATGGGTCGATGAGACGACCCTTAAGACCGTTGATAATGCCGTCCTCCTCCAGAGGGTTCAAGCCGATGAACACGGCCGCACCAAAGCGAAACAGGGCCACCGTGCCACCACCGCGCAGCCTGAAGGCCAGCGGATTGCTGGAGAACTGATCGGGGCGCTCCAAACCCTTGAGGTCGATGCGCTCGCCGAGTTGCAGGGCGCGTGCAAAAAGCGTGCTTGTGCTCATGCCCCGGAGTTTGACCTGAAAAAGTGGTGCTGCGAAGAACTTGGGCGCAGGGCTGGGGCCAGCGAGCCAAGTCGCGGCACCGCTTTAGAGTTTCCCCATCGGTGAGGACGAGGCTGCCCGGATCATCCGATGACCTGCACCAGCGCGAGCTTCACCCTCGCTAGCCGCGGTTCAGGAGCCGCGCTTAGCTCGGACGCAAGCTCTTGGCTGCTTGGATCGCTTGCAAGCGGTTGCTGACATCCAACTTTTTGAAGAGCGCGGTGAGGTAATGCTTGATGGTGCCGTCAGTCAGCTGCAGGACCGCGGCGATCTCGCGGTTGGTCAGGCCCTTCGAAATATTCTCGAGGATCTGCTGCTCGCGATAGCTGAGCTTGGTCTGCCAGGCCGGCTGCGAGGGCGCCGTTCCCGCATTCACAAGCATGCGTGAGGCGAGTTCGGCCGTGATAAAGGGCTGCCCTGCGTGCACCAGCTTGATGGCCGCGACCAGCTCTTGCCCGGTCACGCCCTTCAAGATGTAGCCCCTCGCCCCGGCGGCGATGGCGTGGGACACCCGCATCGCATCATCGAGCGCCGTCAAGACAATGAGCTTGCAGTCGCTGCCGCTCTTGCAAATGGGTTTGCTGGCGTCGACACCGCCCTCCGACGTGCTGATGTCGAAGATCACAATGTCGGCGCCGGACTCGCGCGCGAGCCGCCGCGCATCGGCGATGCTTGATCCCTCGCCTGCGAGCGCCAGTCCGTCCGTGCGGGCAATGGTTTGCACGACGGCATCGCGAAAAATGGGATAGGGATCAACAACCGCTACACGAATGGGATCTGCCATGGCCAGGAACGGGGCTAGCTGCGAAGTCTCGATAGAGTCGGGCCGGCGTTGCGCCGTCCCAGCGCAAATCTTTTCAATGATCAAATTAATCGCATTGACCTCGGTCAAATGCCAAGGCGGTAACCTGCCGCATCGCGATCAATACTTAGGGAGAAACCGTGATCGCCGCAGTTGCAAATGAGAATGAATTGTATTCTGGCTTTATCTTCTTAAGCGCGCGACAATCGCCTCGGTGCGGTTTCGCACCTCCATCTTGCGAATGATTCGCGCAATGCGCCCTTTCACCGAGGGGACGGACATGTTGAGCTGGTCGGCAATTTCCCGATTGGTCATACCGCGCGCCACGTGCTCCAGGATTTCCTCTTCGCGGTCGTTGAGTTTGCTATCCTCGATGCTGGGCGCGGCCGCCGCCCCCGGCGCATGCACGGTTTGCACCAGGACCCGCGCGGCGACCTCCGCCGTGATGTAAGGCCTGCCGGCGTGGACCGCGCGCACGGCATCGAGCAGTTCAGCCGTTTCCGATCCCTTGACAATATAGCCCTTGGCACCAGCGGCCAGCGCCGCCGCCACATCGCCATCGTCGTCCGACCCGGTCAGCATCAGAACCTTGGTGCGGGCGCCGCTCGCAGCGATGCTGCGCGCGGCCTCGATCCCGTCGCCTGGCATGGTGATGTCGAGGAGCATCACGTCAGGCTTCTCCTCCTCAACGATGCGGCACGCATCGGCCGCGTTCTTGCCGACGGCTATCAGCTTGATGTCCTTCACTCTTTGCAAGGCACGCTCAAGCCCGCCCCGCACCAGAGGATGGTCGTCGACGGCCGCGATGCGGATGGTGTCAGGCATGGATGACCGGTGCCTCCGTGTCAGCCTCGGCGAATTCGAAACTCGCGGTCAGACGGGTACCGCCTTCGGGGCGCGTGGAGACATGAAACTCCCCGCCCAGGGACTCGACGCGATCGCGCAGGCCCACAAGCCCTTGTCCGGCGTCCTCGTTGAAGGCCTTGGCCTTGTCGAGCCCCGGGCCGCCATCGAGGATGCTGATTTCGATGCGTCCCTGCTCGTAGCGCGCCTGCAGGATCTGCCCCACACCATTGGCGTGACGGAAGGCATTCGTCAGCCCTTCTTGGGCCACCCGATAAAGGCAGGTTTTCAGCGAAAAGGGGACCTTTTCCGGCAGCGTTCCGATCCGGCAATTGACGGGGCAGCCGCTGCGCCGCTCGTGGCGGCGGGCCGCCAATTCCAGCGCCCCTTGCAGGGAAAGGCGCTCGATTTCCGGGGGGGCAAGCCCTGCCGAAATGTTGCGGATCTCGGCCAGCGTCTCGCGCAGTGCCTCCCGCACGGCGGTGGTATCTTCCTGCGTCTCCTCGGCAAGCTCCTTGCCAACTTCCTTCAGGATCGCCTCCAGCGCATCCAACCGGAACACGGCCATCGTCATCAACTGCACCGGGCCATCGTGCAATTCGGCGCCAATTCTGCGTAAAAACCGCTCGTTGGTCTCGGTGACGCGGCGGTTGGCCTGATTCACACGCGACTGCAGGCGGTGATTGTCCTCAAGCAGGCGCGAGAGTTCTACAATCTTCTCCCGCAGCGCCGTGCGCTGGGTGTCGATGGTGCTGCTGGCCCGTCGCACGATACCCGACTGCAGCGTCAGCATGATCAAGGTGAAGAGCCCGACCAGCATCCAGCTGCCGCGCCGGGCACTGGCGAGTTCCTCGGCAAGCCCCGGGGCGCGCTGGTAGGTTTCCGCCAGGGCGATAATGTCGCCCGCGCCGCTCTTATAGATGGGGGCATAGATCTCCAGGATGGCGCCGCGGACCTCGCCGACCGGCGGATCCTCTATTCCATGGGGATGGCCATACTCGGCGGCGACCTGACCGGACCAGGCCCGCTCGCGCATGCTCGAGCGCGCAAAGGTTTGACCGATCAATTCCCGCCGGTCGCTGTAGACGATGGTGTCGCCCTTCCAGATGCGAAAGCCAACCAGCGATGCTCCCGGCTTTTTGAGGAGCGCATCGAGCGCGGCCTTGCTTTCCGGTTCCAGGGTCGATTGCCGGCCAAGCTCCTGGACGCGCTCGCTAATGAAGTTTTCCGCGTAGTTCGCCGCGGCCACGGCAGCGTTATGGATTACGCCCTCGCTGATCCGCTGCGTCACCCAATAGCCAAGCGAGAGCATACCGGCCGCGAGGACCGAGGAAGTCGCAACCGAGAACTGGAACCACAAGCCACGCCGGGAAAGCCAGCCGGCGGGCCGAACGTCCGGGCGTTTTCTTAAGCTGCTGATATTGCTCCAGTTCATGGGAGCAGTATGACAGCCGCGCCAGAATCTGCATCCGCCAAAGCTGAATAGACTTTGGTCCGGGGTCCCCGGACCATGGGGAGCGTCCGGAGGAATTCAGCGCTCGCTGCTCGCGCTACGCGCCGGCACGCATTTTAGAGCACTCCTAGACCTAACAGCGTTTGCGCGCCCCATCGATATTAGCACACGAGACGATTTTCAATTCGGTGCGGCAAATACAGCGGAAATATGGAGACCCGTTATGGCAACCACACTTTGGGGCACGGATACTGCTTCCCCATTCGTCATTTCCGCTGATCCACTTGCGGAATTAAACCCGGCGGTTGCCGATAGCGGTGGCGGCTCCTTTGGCGTCGCCTGGACCTCGTCGGCCGGCGTCACCGTGCGCTTCTACGACGTCGTGGGTGCCGTCGATCCGGCGCTCGGTACCATCGTTCTGACCGATCATACCAACGCCCAGAACGTCAGCCTCACCGCTGGCGGTGCGGTTGGCTACGCCGCAACGTGGGAAGAAGGTAGCACATTGTTTGGCCGCTACGTCGGTCTCGCAGGGCCGGTCGGCGCCGCGTTTCAGATCGACGCTACAGCAGGGTTTGTCCAGCATGACGCGGTGATGGCCGGTTATGCGGTTGATGGAGCGAACGGGAAACCCGTCATCGATGGTTTCAATGTGGTCTGGGTCTCGACGGACACCGCCAGCGGAGCGCCCGCAGGCTATGGCCAAATCATGCTGCAGCGCTTCGCCGTGCCGCTCGACGCCCGGGTCGATCCCATTGGTCCGCCAGTCGCCGCCGGCCTTGATGGCACCACTGCTGGATCGAACGCTGCGTTCCAAGTTGCCGCGCTCGGCCGTGATCCGTCTACCATCGTCACGCATGACGGCGAAACGGTGATCACCTGGATCGACACGAACAATCAGATTCACCTGCGCGCGTTTGATCTTGGCGGCAATGAAATCACCAACGGCATTGGAATTGTCGGCGGCGGGTCCGTCAACGACCTTGATGGCTTG
>Ga0075424_100002860_pt1 | contig 15980 bp, 16 predicted proteins | sample SoiMethybrSBSTD3_FD_75301 | JGI IMG/M metagenome (GOLD analysis project Ga0075424, IMG submission 75301) | Bulk soil microbial communities from a Populus tree surrounding site in Tennessee, USA - Soil MetaG P. TD hybrid SBSTD3 | ecosystem: Environmental > Terrestrial > Soil > Tree plantation...
CGCCTCGCGGTCCCGGCCCGCGCGGTGCAGCGCCCACGCGAGCAGGTCCCACCCGTAGATGTCCCGCCGCGTGGCGATTTCCGCTTCGACTGTGGCCAGCACTTCGGGCACGCGGCGGTCGTGATCGAGCAGAAAGAGACTCCAGGCGCGGTGGAAGCCGCCCGGTTGCGCCAGCGTGACCGCTTCCATGGCGTGGATGTACTGTTCGGCGTTGGTGGAATCGCCCAGAGCGGTGTAGGCGTCTCCGATCAGGCCGAGCGTCGCAGGATCGGGAGCGATCGCGATCGCGCGCTCCCCGTACCGCACTGCTCCATCCCAGCGGCCGCGCGCCGATTCGACTCGCGCCATCGCCGCGAGGAGCCGGGCATCGTCGGGAGCCACGGCCAGCCCGGCTTCGAACGCCCGCCGAGCCGCCCCGAGATGCCCGCCGCGCAGCTCGAGATCCCCGATCCGCAGGTGAAACCAGGCGATCTGCTCCCGTGGCATCCTGGGACGATGCCGGGCCGTATCGAGTGCGGCGCCCAGCAGGCGGCGCGATTCCTCGACCTCGCCCCGCAGCTCGAGCCAGCGCGCCAATCGCGGGGCCACCGCCAGGTCCGCGCGCGAACGGTACAGGGCGCCGAACATCCGGCGCGCCACACCGTAATCCCCCAGCTCCATTTCGATTTCGGCGAGCGTCGCCTGAGCCGCAATGCTGGTCGAATCGAGGTCCGCGAGCTCTCGCGCCACGGCGCCGGCCTCGGTGAAACGGTGCTGGCTCATCAGCGCCGACACGAGCGTGGAGTATCCGCGCGCGTTTCGCGTGGCCCGGCTCCTGAGCGAGGTCCGCGCCAGCTCCTCGGCGCGCACCACATCGGCGGGATCGCCGCGCTCGCGTCCGCGCTGCAAGTGCAACGACGCGAGCTGAGCCAGGTCGAAGGCGCTGGTCGGATCGCGACGCAGCCGCCACTCGTAGAACGCGAGGTTCGCTTCGCGGATACGGGACTCGTCCCGCCCCGGGGGGGGGGCCGGTGGCGTAGAGCGGAGCGACCCTGCCGCGAGCGCCAAGCTCGCGGACAGGGCTACTCCGAAGAAAAGACGCTTCACCGCGCTCACCGCGCTCAGTGAGCCGTGGCCAGGTAGGGGAACGTCGCGCTGAAGGCCACGTCGTTCGCGTCTACGTGATCGTCCGCCAGGCCCGGCGAGGTGTTGTTTGCATTGAGCAGCGGGCCGAAGATCGCCTGCAGCCCCGCCGTCACCACGTCGTCATCGAGTTTGCGGCCACCCCAGCCGTTGGCCAGCGCCCAGGTGAGCCACCCTGCGGTGTTCGTCGCCTTGTCGGACTGCACCAGCAGCTCGTCGGGCAACAACACGGCGGCGAGCGTCTTGCCGACCGAGGTGTCGCGGCCGGCGACATTATCGGTGAAGCTGCGGATGATCGGCGTGAACGCGGCCACGTCGATCGTGGGAGCCGTCGAGCCGTGGAACCCATGATCCCGCTTGGCCAGGAACACTTCCGAAACCAGCGGGTTGCCCAGCCGCTGAACCTGGTTGTAGGTCCGATCCGGGTTCGGCGCGGTCGTGTTGTTGTCGTCGCAGGCCGTCGCGACGAAGCTGAGCGCCACGGTCGCGGGCACCATCGCCCGGCCGGTGCGGCGCAGCAGAGTCATCAGAGTCATCGCCATGCTCCTTGTCATCGGTCGGTTAGCGGCTGATCGTGGCCCAGACCCCGAAATTCGGGCCTGCGGTCCCCGCGAGATCGCTCACGGGCAGCTCGATGATGATCGACAGCACGTTGAAGCCGGCGAGGAAATCGACGCCGGGGTTACGCCACGCGCTGGCGGTCGCGGTATCAGGGAGCTGGGACAGCGCGCCCGTCACCGGTTTGCGATCGGGAATGATCCGGAAGAACGTTTCGAGGTCGATGAAAAACGGATCATCGCGCGGACCGGCGTATACCTGGACCCCTGACGCCGAGCCGATCGAGGCGCGCGTCGCCCCGCTCACCACCGGCGCGGCGGACGACACCGTGTTCCCCATCGCGCCCACGACGGGCGGCGCCACGGGTCCGCGGACGTCGACGGTCTGACTGGCCCCCGAGCCATTGAAGGTCACCTGGATGACCTTGTCCTCGATGCCATCGTGATTGTTGTCGATCTTGAACTGGTACAGGATGTTGGGATCGAAATACGTGCCGGGCGTTTCCGCGGGCGACAGCACGCCCCAGCTGTTCATGACCAGGACCACGCGCCCGGCCGTCGGGCTCGGGAACACGTACAGGTCGGTCATGTCCATTTCGGGATTCAACTCGACGTCGGGCGTATCCTGGTGATCCGAGGCCAGGGCAACCCCGACGCCCCCGACCGCGCCCGCCACGATGAGGGCGAGAGCGGCGAACCGCTTGCGGAGCGACAGCGACTTCCAACCCATGGGAGTTCTCCTCCATGAAAGACGACGGGCGTAGTGCACGGACATCGTGTCTACGCCCGCCGGCGTGGGTCGGATTGGCGACAGGGCCGCGCTAGTCGGTGTGCCGCCAGGCGCCCAGCAGCCGGGGCGTTTCGGTGGGCTGCGGCGATCCCCCGGCGGGCTCTTCGGTGAGTCCGCAGTTGTCGATGAATTCCAGGGCCGAGATCGCCTGATCGACGGGCAGCACCAGCGTGGCGCGGCCCTGGGCGTCGGTGTTGAACACCCCCATCGACATCGGCGCCTTTCCGTTGGCGATCGCCCACAGCTGGTAGGCGCGCCCGGGAGGAGCCGCCGGCAGGTCGTACGCCAGCACGATGAACTTGCGGACGGTGTGGTTCCAGAACACCCGCGCCGAGGGCTCCCGGCCTGTGCTCGCGAGCGACACCACGTGCACCTGGGGTCCCGTCAGCAGCCGGATGATGGAATCCGAAACCGTCGCCTGGGAGTCGGCCTGCGCCAGGCGCGTTTGCAGCACCGTGACGCGCGAGGAGAGCCGCCACGCGTATACGCTCGCGCCCGCCGCCAGGAGCAATGCCGCCGCCGCCGCGAGCCACGCGGAGCTCGCGCCGCGGCGCCGCGCCGCGATCGGACGCACCCGCTGCGCTTCGGCCAACACCCGCTGGCGCAAAGCCGGTGGCGGCTCCGCGGCGGGAACGCCATGCGCCAGGAGACCGGCCACATCGGTGAACGACCGCACTTCCGCCCGACACGCCTCGCAGCCCGCGAGATGGCTCTCGAAGGCGCCGCGTTCGTCCGGGGCCAGCGCGCCGAGCGCGTATGGCGCGGCGTAGTCTCGCCACTCGTGGTCGTTCAAGAGGCCCCCTCCAGCAGCGGGGTCAATTGTCCCCGCAACTTCTCCATCCCCGCGCGTATCCTGGTCTTGATCGTCCCCAGCGGCTCGGCCAGGCGCTCGGCGATCTCGCTCTGTGACAGGCCTTCGAAATAGGCCAGCTCGATCGCCACACGCTGTGGCTCGGGCAGGGCGGCCAGAGCGCGGGTGACGAGCTGCCGCGCTTCACTCGTCTCCACGCGGCGGCCGGGGTCAGTCCCGCCCGGCGCGATCGGTGTCGCCACTCCATCGTCGGACAAGTGCGCCGCCCGTTCGTACGCCCGTGTGCGGCGGCCGCGAGCCCGAATCAGATCGAGGGCACGGCTGCGCGCGATGGTGGCGATCCAGGCCCCGACGCTGCCGCGGGCCGGGTCGAACGATCCGGCCTGCCGCCAGGCCTGGCCGAACGCATCGACTACGACTTCCTCGGCATCGGCCGGCTCGCGCACAATAGCCAGCGCTAGCGCGTAGACGGTCTTGCCATAGCGGTCGTACAGCTCGCCCAGGGCGCGATCCTCCCCCTCCGCCATCCGCTCGACGAGCTGTCGATCGGGCGCCGGGGTTCGTGGCTCAGGAGTGGTCTGCACGGCCTCGAAGATGCTCGGAGACGAAGGGCAGTGCAACGGACATTACGCATTCGCCATGAACCGTTTACGCCGGCCACGGCGACGCGGATTTAGTGCGGATGGCGCAGCAGGCGGTTCCAGCGAACGCGAAACGGGTGCATGGCGACACTCATGTAGATGATGAGCGGGCGCCCCTCGATATGTGAGCGCGGCAGGAAGCCCCAGAACCGGCTATCCCGGGAATCGTCGCGGTTGTCGCCCATCACCCAGAAGCTGTCGGGGGGAATGACGATCGGGCCCCAGTTGTGCAGCGAGGGTCGATAGTTGGCCGGCTCGGGGCCGACGTAATGCGGGAGTTGCAGCGCCCGCATCTCGTCCAGGGTTTCGCGCGACGTCTGATCGAACCCTTCCGAGAGATGGAGCGTGTAGGGCTCTTCCAGCCGCACGCCGTTGCGGATCAGCGTGTCGTTCACCATCTGCAGCGTGTCCCCCCCCACCGCGATCAGCCGCTTCACGACGTCGAGGTTGGGCGTCGAGTCCTCCACGGAGCGGAAGATGACGATGCCGTCCCGCTTGGGCTCGGCGTACCCCGGGAGTCGCAGGAACCGGAGACCGGTGAACGGAACCTGGAACTGCCCGCCGTAGCCGGTCTTGTCGACGAACAGGAAATCCCCCACCAGCAGGGTGTTCTCCATGGAGGGCGAGGGAATCCGGAACGCTTCGACGACATAGGAACGCAGCACCAGCCAGATGCCGAGCGCCACCGCGGCCGCGCGCAGCCAGCTCTTCGTCTCGGCGACGAGCTTGTCCCGCAGGGTCACGGACGCGCGACCCAGTCGGCGATGAAGATGTTGGTTTCGTGCGGCCGTGCGCCGTGCCGGTTCGACGCCCAGACCAGTTTGGTCCCGTCCGGAGAGAACATCGGAAAGGCGTCGAACTCGGGATTCGTCGTCACCTGCTCCAGGCCGGTCCCGTCCGGGTTCACCAGGTAGAGGTCAAAATTGCGGGAGTCCGGCTGTTTGTAATTCGACGCGAAGATGATGCGCGTCCCGCCCGGCGTGAAGAACGGCGCGAAACTGGCGCCGGGAAGCCGGGTCACCTGATGCTGATTCGAGCCGTCGGCGTTCATCACCCACAGGTCCATCTCGAGCGGCCGTACCAGGTGCTGGGCGAGGAGCGCCTTGAACGTGGCGCTGTCCGCGGCCGTGTGCGGGTGATAGGCCCGGTATACGACCTGCTTTCCGTCCGGCGAAAAGAACGGCCCGCCGTCGTATCCCAGCGTGTGCGTCAGGCGTTTCAGCTGGGTGCCGTCGGTCCGCATCGTGTAGATGTCGAGGTCTCCGTCACGCAGCGACGTGAAGACGATGGTCGAGCCATCGGGCGACAGCGTGCCCTCGGCATCGTAGCCGGGATTATCGGTGAGCCTGGTGGCGTGAGCCCCGCTCGAGTCGGCCACGTAAATGTCGTAGTCGTACAGCGCCCATACGTAGCCGTGGGAGTAGTCGGGTCGCGGCGGACACGCGGTGCCGACGTGCTCGGTGCTGGCATAGAAGATCCGGGAGTCACCCGCGAAGAAGTAACCGCAGGTCGTACGGCCCAGCCCGCTCGACACGCGGTGGAGGCCGGAGCCGTCGATATTCACGATGTACTGCTGGTCGCACCCGGTGTCGCCCGGCGTGCGCTGGAGAATCAGCTGGCGACCGGATCTGGAGAAATAGGCCTCGGCGTTCTGGCCGCCGAACGTGAGCTGCCGGATGTTGCGGAGATGGCCTTCGCCGGAGTCCGGCGACACGGCCGGTTGCTGCAGCGCGGCCACAATTACGAGAAATGGCAACATAGGTCTCGCAAGCTAGATGGACGTTCGTGCGCGGGCAATCGGACACCCGGGCGTAGCGCCTAGTACCCCGACCCCGGTTACATTTGTGCCATCATGAGTGATCCACGGCCGCGACGGCCCGCGCCGCAACTCGACGCACTCGGCAAGCTGTGCGTAGAAGGCAAGCAGGCGGCGGATTATCTGTGGCAGGTTCCGGACGATGCGAAGGTGCGCCAGCGCATCCAGGAGATCCTGGACCTCGTGGAGAAGGAGAGCCGTGGACAAGGGCGCACCGAGATGCCGAAGGTGTGTGAAGATCTGAAGATCGCGGCGCGCGCTTCTCCCAGCCCGCAACAAGTCGATTTGCTCGTCAACGGATTCGATCGGCTGTACCACCTGTGGGAAGCGGCGCGATCGGGCTTGTTCTGAGCGTCCCACCAGTGACCGAACCGGCGGCGCAGCCGCGCGGCGCTTCCCTCGACCGGCTGTGCATCGACGCGGTCCGCGTGCTTGCGATGGACGCGGTGCAGCAGGCCGATTCCGGACACCCCGGCACGCCGATGGCCCTGGCACCCCTCGCCTGGGTGTTATGGCAGCGGCATCTCCGCGTCGACCCCGCGGACCCCACATGGACCGATCGCGATCGCTTCGTGCTGTCGTGCGGCCACGCCTGCATGCTGATGTACGCGACGCTCTACCTCACCGGCTTCGATCTCACGCTCGATGATCTGAAACAATTCCGGCAATGGGGCAGTCGCACGCCGGGTCACGTCGAGCGTGGCGTCACCCCCGGCGTCGAGGCGACGACGGGCCCCCTGGGCCAGGGGGTCGGGAATGCGGTCGGCATGGCCATCGCCGAACAGCAGCTCGCGGCGGCGTTCAACCGCCCCGGGCACGCAATCATCGATCACCACACGTACTTCCTCGCCTCCGACGGCGATCTGATGGAAGGCATCAGCCACGAGGCGTGCTCGCTGGCCGGGCACCTCAAGCTGGGGAAGCTGATCGGATTCTACGACGACAATCGGATCACCATCGACGGCTCGACCGACCTCACGTTCTCCGATGACACCGCCCGGCGATTCGAGGCCTACGGCTGGCACGTGCAGCGGGTGGCCGACGGCAACGACATCGAGGCGATCGACCAGGCGATCCACACGGCTCGCGACGTCCGCGACCGGCCCTCGCTCATCATCGTGCGGACGCACATCGCCTACGGCAGTCCCCACAAGCAGGACACCGCCGAAGCCCACGGCGCTCCACTCGGCGCCGAGGAAGTCCGCCTCACCAAGCAGGCCTTGGGGTGGCCTTCGCTCGAGCCGTTCGAGGTTCCAGACGCGGTGGTTGACGAGTGGCGCCGCGTCAAACCGCGCGGCGCCAAGCTCCGCGCCGAGTGGCAGTCGCGCTGGAACGCCTACCGGCGCGCCTTCCCCGAATTGGCGGTGGAGCTGGAGCGACGCCTCGCCGGCCGGCTGCCGGCGAGATGGGACGCCGATCTGCCCGCATTCGGCGTCAAGGACGCTCAAGCGACCCGGGCGGCTTCGGGCAAGGTGCTCAACGCCATCGCGCCAAGGTTGCCGGAGCTGATCGGAGGATCCGCGGATCTCACCGGGTCGAACCTGACCCAGATCAAGGGATCCGGTGATGTCGCGCCGGGACGGTTGGGCGAGCGCAATTTCCATTTCGGCGTCCGCGAGCATGCGATGGGGGCGGTGTTGAACGGCCTCGCGTACCACGGCGGGCTGCTGGGCTTCGGCGGGACGTTTCTCATCTTTTCCGACTACATGCGTCCCGCTATTCGACTTGCCGCTCTGGCGCACCTCAAGGTGATCTACGTCTTCACGCATGACTCGATCGGATTGGGCGAAGACGGGCCTACGCATCAACCGATCGAGCAGCTCGCCGCCCTGCGGGCGATCCCGAACATGACCGTGATTCGCCCGGCCGATCCCACGGAAACGGTCGAAGCCTGGCGCGCGGCCATCATGCACGAAGGCGGCCCGGTGGCCCTGGTGTTGACGCGACAGAAGCTGGCGGTGATCGACCGCGCCAAATACGCTCCCGCTGCAGGACTGCACCGTGGCGGCTATGTCCTGGCGGACGCCGCTCGGGGAGGGGACGCCCCCCAGATCCTTTTGCTCGCGACCGGATCGGAAGTCGAGATCGCGTTGGCCGCACACGAGCAGCTGAATCGAGAGGGGATCTCGGCCCGGGTCATCAGCATGCCTTGCTTGGAGTATTTCGCGGCGCAGCCGGCGTCATACCGGGAAGAGGTGCTGCCCCCTGCCGTCACTCGTCGCATCGCCATCGAGGCCGCCGCGCCGCAACCGTGGTGGCGATGGGTGGGCGAGCACGGCGTCGTCGTCGGCTTGGACCACTTTGGCGCATCTGCGCCTTATCAGCGGATCTATAAGGAATTCGGTCTGACCGCCGAGCGTCTGGTGGCCGAAGCCAAGGCGCTCGTCAGCGGCTCACCACGATCCGGGTAATCCGGCCCCTCGGGCCCACTGCCCAACCGACATCCTTCGATCCGAATCCGACGCTCCAGTACGCCAGAGTGTCGAGATTCGTCCAGCTGCGGCCGTCGTCCTTGGAGTAATCCAGTCCGCGCGGTCCTACTGCCACCAGCCAACCCGGGCGCCCGGGAATGACGACCGCGCCGTACACGGCTCCGGAGAACGTCTGGGTTGTCGCCCGCTGCCAGGTCCGCCCGCCGTCCTCCGTGATCGCCACATTGTCCATCCGGCTCTTGGGGTCTGCCACGTCGCCTCCCAGGGCCGTGCCATGCAACGTGTCCCGAAAGGCGACGGCCGCGAGTCCTTTGGTCCCACCGCCTGGAACCGGAACGACCGAGGCGCTCCAGGTGCGGCCACCGTCCGCCGTGCGGAGAACCCGAGCGGTGTCGGCGGCGCCGGTGCCGATCCAGGCATGCCGTTGATCCAGGGTCACTACACACGTTCCGCTCGCCGCGAACGCGCCCTCTCCGGGCTGGGCCGGTGGTAAGGCGGCGGCCGGAACCAGCGGCCAGGTGCTCCCGCCGTCTTCCGTGATCCGAACCATCATGCGTCCGCGCACGGCATCGCTGAACGCGACGCCCCGCCGCATGTCCCAGAAGGCGAAACAGTCGTAGAACGCGGTCGAATCAGTGTTGGTGAATTGCCGCTCCCAGGAGCGGCCACCGTCGGCGGTCTTGTAGATCCGCGACAGGGGACCGGGGCCGGCGGAGAGCAGGTACGCCGTGCGCGCGTCGAAGGCCTGCACGTCCCGAAACTGCAGCGAGTCGACCGCGGCGCCGGGAACGTTCACGGGCTCCCAGGTCTGGCCGCCGTCCCTAGAGCGCAGCACCGTTGCGGCATGCCCGCTGACCCAGACCACGCGTGCGCTCGGGGCACTGACTGCCTGCAGCAGCGCCGTGGTGATGGTCGTTTGCGGCTCGAGCGTGAGTCTGGCGGCGGAATCGGGAACGGGCGGCGCTGCCGCTGGACCGCAGGCGACCATTCCCATGGCGAGGGGCAGCCACCGTTTCATGCGCGCACCTTGTCGAGAACGGCAAGGGTCAGGAGCATGGGCAAATAGATGATCGAAACGAGGAACACGGCCCACGCGCGCCGGTTCACGTCGACCATCATCAATACTCCGGCGCCGGCGTAGGCGAGGCCGAGGACCAGCGCACCCCAGAAGTAGACCTGCCCGGTGACGCCCAGCAGGGTCGGCAACAGGCTCACCGGGATCAGGGCGACGGCATAGAGCAACGCCATGCGCGCCGTCCGGTGGCCACTCGTGTCTTCCACCGACAGCATGCGCAGCTCGGCTGTCCGGTAGTCTTCGCGGTACACCCAGGAGAGCGCCAGGAAGTGGGGCAGCTGCCACAGAAACAACGTCCAGAACAGGGCGAACGCCGGGGGTGAGAGCGCCCCGCCGGCGGCCGTCCATCCTCCGAGCACCGGCAGGGCCCCGGGGATGGCGCCCACGAGCGTGTTCAACGTGCTGCGTGTCTTGAGAGACGTATAGAACCACACGTAACTCACCAGCGTGAGGGCGGCGAGCGCGGCGGTGAGCAGGTTCACGCGCCAGGCAAGAAGTCCGATCCCCGCCGCCGCGGTGACGGCGGCGAACACGATGGCGGTCCGGGGCGACACCCGACCGGCGGGCAGCGGCCGGTTCTTCGTGCGCCGCATTTGCCCGTCGATGTCCTTTTCACGGATCATGTTGAACGCATTGGTGCCGGCGGCGACCAGCGCGGTGCCGACGAGCGTAGCGGCGAACACGCCGAGCCGAAACGGCCCGCGCGAAGCGAGGTAGTATCCGGCCGCCGTGGAGAGCACCACCAGTTGCGTGATGCGCGGTTTGGACAGCTCGAGGATGGGCTTCACGGCTGGAGAAATTTCAGGCTATAATGCCTCGCTGCCAACCACCCCATGCTCAACGAGCTGAAGGCCCGCCTGCAGGCGGAAGTCGAGCGCCTGAATCACGAGATCAACTTCGTGCTGCCGAAGGAGATCGAGAAGGCGCGTGCCCATGGGGACTTGCGCGAGAACTCCGAATACAAGGCCGCGCTCGAGCGGCAGCAGTTCGCGCAGGCGCGCGTCCACCATTTGCGGCTGCGGCTCTCCAAGCTGTCCGACGTGTCCGAAAAGGACATTCCCAAGGATCGGGTGGGGTTCGGCTCACGCGTCACGGTCCAGGACGCGGAAACCAAGAAACGGGAGGTCTACGCGCTGACCCTGGGCGAGTTCATCGAGGGTGACGACGACAGGGGTGAGATGGCCGTCTCGATGGCCTCGCCGCTCGGCAAGTCCATGCTGGGCCGGAAGGTGGGAGATACGGTCGATATCACCTTGCCCATGGGCAAACGCAAGCTCAAGATCGTGGAACTCATCACTGTGCACCAGCTCGCGGGAGAACAGCACTAACCGCTACAGATCGACGTGAAACAGCATCGGCCCCTTCGGCTCGGCTGACCCTCCGCGCGCTTCGACACTCATCGCCACGCCCATCACCTTCCCCGCCCCGCTCGGCATGTCCAGCGCCAGGACCATGGGATTGTCGCCGTCCATCCGCATGATGGCCGCGATCCGCATCCCGCGCTCCGTCACGAACCACAACTGATAGGCCTGGTCGGGAGCGTTCGGGGCCAGGTTGTGGCAGGTCACGAGCCAGCGATGGGACACGGTGTCGGCGAAGATCGTCAATTCTCCGGTCCGCGCGCCGACCACCACCGGAATCGGGATGACGCGCGTCCCCGGGTTACGCAGCAGATCCAGGGTATCGCGAGTCGCCGCCAGGCGCTGGGACAGCCGCTCCGCACGCTGCCAAAGCACGCCACTGCCGGCCAGCGCCAGGACCAATCCTGCCGCCGCGGCCAGACCCCACAGGTTCCCCATCGGGCGTGCGTTGAATGCCCTCGCCAGAACGCGCTCCTTGAGCTCGGGCCGCGGGGTCCGCGGCGTCGAGCCCATCCCGATCCAGTCGCTCATCGCATCCAGTCCTTCAGGTCCCGCAACGAATCCTCCAGTTTCTGGTGCGCCAGTCGGAGGCGCGTCTTGACCGTGCCCAGCGGCGTGCCGGTGTGCTGCGCGATCTCCGCGTGTGACAGCCCCTCGAAATAGGAGAGCGTCACCATGTGCCGCTGCTCCTCGGGCAATGCCTCGAGCGCCTGGTGCACGGCCCGGTGCACCGGCCAGCCCGGCACTCCCGCCTCTCCCGGGGCATGAGGATCGAGCGCGGTGGCGCCCTCCACTTCGTAAGCACCGGCGACCCGCTCCAGCTTGCGCGACCACCGTCGACGCTTCCGTAACAGGTCCAGCGCCCGGTTGCGCGCGATGGACAGTACCCAGGGAACCAGCGGTCCACGACTCGAGTCGTGTTGGTTGATCCGCGCCCAGACCTGGACGAATACATCGCTCAGCACATCCTCCGCCTCGTCGGCGTCGCCCAGGATGCGCTGCGCCAGACCCAGTACCCAGGGCGCGAGATGATCGTAGAGCTCGGCCAGCGCGGACTCCTCCCGGGCCCGCAACCGAACCAGGAGCGAACGCTCTTGCTCTTGACTGAGACGTCGTGGCTGGGTCACTTAGATTCGGAAGCTACCTGATCGTCTACTTTTGCTGGAGTCCCACACATGCTGCGCATTACTGGTCCGGCCGTGCTCATTCTGGCCGCATCATTGGGCAACGTCAGAGAAGCCAGCGCTCAATCCGATCCCGACCGCTCCGTCGCCGGCGGTGGAACGATGCCCGCCGGCTGGCACGCCCGCACGGATGGCAATCGTCCGATGGCCAATGTGAAATTCGCTCCCATGGGCGTCGGCAATCACGTGACACTCGGACCCGCGGCCATCTTCTGGCGCGACGCGGATACCGCGTCCGGCTCGTATACGATCGAAGCTAAAGTGTGGCAGTTCCCCTCCGACACACATCGGGATCATCGTGAAGGGTTCGGGCTGTTCATCGGCGGCCGCGACCTGAGCGGGGCCGGGCAACGCTACACGTACTTCCTGATCCGCGACGACGGCATGTTCCTGGTAAAGCGGCGTCAAGGCGACTCGACGTGGACCGTGCAGCAGTGGACGGCGAGCCCCGCGATCGTGAATCCGGCACCGAGCGCAGCCGACAGCTCGTCGACCGAAAACACCCTGGCCGTCCGGGTCGGCTCTGCGGGGGTGTCCTTCCTCGTGAACGGGCAGGAGGTCTACAAGGGCGCCGCGGCCGACCTCGGTCCCGGTGGGGTGTTCGGCTTCCGCATGAACCACAACCTCAACGTGCACCTGGGACCGCTCGCGAAGACTCAGTAGACAAAACGAACCGCAGCCGGTCGTGCGCCGCCCGCAGTGCCCGCTCGGCGCTCTCGGGATTGTCGGTGCGAGCGAAAATGAATCCGGGGTAACGCGACCCTTCCGGCCAGGGGACCAGCTCCTGGCCTCGGTGGGCCGTGATCACCACATCGACAACGCCGGGCACGGCGCGCGCTTCGTCGATACCCCGAACTTCCTGCAGCTGTCCCGCCGCGGGCACCGGGATCATCATGACGCCGGATGCCCCAGGAGTGCGCTCCAGCGCGGGCAACGGCAGTCCGGCCGCCTGCTTCAGGACCAGCTCTTCTAGCGAAATCGTCCCGTCACCGAAGCGAAGCACCGCCGAGCAGCGGCCGCCGATCGAGCGCGCGGCGAGCTCGATCAGCCAGGGTCCTCGCTCGTTCCACCGCAGCTCAGCGTGAATCGGACCTTCCCGCAATCCGAGCGCGCGGGCGGCCGCGGTAGCGCAGGCGACGATAGCTGTCTGCTCGGCCGGCGGATGTCGTGATGGAGTGACGTAGATCGTTTCTTCGAAGAACGGTCCATCGAGCGGGTCCGGCTTGTCGAACAGAGCGAGCACGTGCAGTCGATCGTCGACCAGCAACCCCTCGAGCGCGACTTCATAGCCCGGGACGAAGTCCTCGACGAGATACTCCCCATGGGGGTCGCCGCAGCTCTCGAGGATGGCCCGCAGTCGTTGCTGCGCCGTGACGAACGAGGCCGGGTCGTCGGCGCGAATCACACCGCGGCTCGCCGCAAGCCGGAGCGGCTTGATCACGCAAGGGAAGCGTGTGACCGCGGCGATGGGCCCGGGATCCTGGTCCACCGCGTACTGGGCCGAGCGCGGCACGGGAACGCCTGCCGCCGTCAGACGCCGTCGTTGAACGGCCTTGTCGCGCGCCGCGACCGCCGCGTCGACCGGATTCGTCTCGTGTCCCAGCCCGGCGTTGATGGCCGTCGCCAGCACGACGGTATCGTCGTCGACACCCACGGCGGCGGCGATCGGGTGTCGCTGCGCGAATGCCAGGGTCCGCTCCACGGCGCGCTCCACGTGAAGAAAATCGAGTGTGAGCAGCGCCTCCGGCAGTGCCGATTCGAACGTGCTGGCCTGCTCCGAGGCGACGGTGAGATCGAGACCCACATGGCGCGCCGCGGCCACGAACGCTTCGGCGCGGTACGTGGCGGTCGGGAGCAGCAGCAGAATACGGGTCAGGCTATTTCTTGGCGGAGGCGAAGTACGGGTTCGATCCCGACTGATGATCCGTGATGTCCACGATCCCCTGCACTTCGGGGATGGACTGGTGCAGCGCTCCCTCGATGCCCTGGCGCAGGGTGACGCTGGCCATGCCGCAGCCCTGACAGCCGCCGCTCATGCGCAGCATCACAACGGCATCCTGCACGTCGATCAGCTCCACCCGCCCGCCGTGCCGCGCCACCATCGGATTCACCTGTTGTTCGAACAGGTCGTGGACGCGCTCGTACAGCTCATCGTCCGTCAGCCTGGTCGACCCGGGGGCGGGCGTCTTGTCCGCCACCGGTGGGACGCCGGAAGTCAGCGCCTGCCGGATGGCCGCGCCCACCGATTTGCCGAGCGCCTGCCAGGGCGTCGGCGTCTCCTTGACCGCGGTGACCAGGTTTCCCGATACGATGATTTCCGTGATCCCGGGAATGGCGAACAGGGCTTCGGCGAGTGGGGAGCCCGCGCCCTCCTCGGGCGAGGCAAAGCGGCGCAGGCCAGTCGTGACCGGGCGGTCTACCAGAAACTTGCAGCGCTGCTGGTCGACCGGCTCGGCGGTAATCCGAATCTCAACAGGATCCATGCTTCAATTATAACGGGATGAGGGAGGGGGGACGGGGGAGGAGTGTGAACGCCGCCTTACCCGTCCCTCGTCCCCCGTCCCTCGTCCCTCATTTGCCGTGCCGCGGCGACCAGATTGCGCAACGCCGGAAGGGTCTCCGCCCACCCCCTGGTCTTCAATCCGCAATCCGGGTTCACCCAGATCTGCCGCTCGTCGAGGACGCCGCGCATCGCCTTGAGCGCGGCCGTAATCTCGTCCACCGCCGGGACGCGCGGCGAATGGATGTCGTAGACCCCCGGCCCGATCTCGTTCGGGTAGTGATAGCCCTGGAACGCACGCAGCAGCTCTGAGCCGGAGCGGGCGTTCTCGATCGAGATCACGTCCGCGTCCATGCGGGCGATCACCTGCACCACATCGTTGAACTCGCTGTAGCACATGTGGGTGTGGATCTGCGTGTCGTCCCGCACCCCGCTCGTCGCCAACCGGAACGCGTCCACGGCCCACGCTTGATAGGCCGCCCAGTCGGAGCGCCGTAGCGGCATTCCCTCCCGCAGCGCCGGCTCGTCGATCTGGATGATGCGAATGCCGGCCGTTTCGAGGTCCGTCACTTCGTCACGGATCGCCAGGGCGAGCTGCATGGCCGTCGCACTGCGTGGCTGATCGTCACGCACGAACGACCATTGCAGGATCGTCACCGGACCGGTGAGCATTCCCTTGACCGGCCGGTCGGTTTGGGATTGCGCGTAGCCACTCCAGCGGACCGTCATGGGCCCCGGCCGGGCCACGTCCCCGTAAATGATCGGGGGTTTGACGTAGCGCGTGCCGTAGGACTGTACCCAGCCGTGCTCGGTGAAGGCGAAACCGGCGAGGCGCTCTCCGAAGTACTCGACCATGTCGTTCCGCTCGAACTCACCGTGCACGAGCACGTCGAGCCCGATCTCCTCCTGCATCCGCAGCGCGCTCGTGATCTGCCCTTCGACGAACCGGTCGTATTCCGCGGCCGACAAGCCGCCATCGAGAAACTTGCGGCGCGCGGCGCGTACTTCGGCGGTCTGAGGAAACGAGCCGATGGTCGTGGTCGGGTAGAGCGGCAGATCGAGCTGCCGCTCGCGTCGCTGGCCGTACGGAGACGCGCGGCGCCGGTCCTTGTCCGTCACGGCGGCGACGCGCTGCCGCACGGTGGCGTGATGCGTGAGCGGGGACTCACGCCGATCGCGGGCCGCCGCCTGGCTCGCGTCCAGCGCGGATGACACGACGCGGCGACCGTCGCGCAGCGCGCGCGTGAGCGTCGCGACTTCCCCCAGCTTCTGCTTGGCGAACGCCAGCCACGGCCGGATCTCGTCGTCCAGGCTGGTTTCCAGATCGAGATCGATCGGGACGTGTAGCAGGGAGCAGGACGGCGCGACCCACACGAAGTCGGGCCCTATGCGGGCGGCGGCGCGCTCGAGCGGTGCCAACGCCGCCTCGAGATCGGCGCGCCACACGTTGCGCCCGTCCACCACGCCGAGCGACAACACGCGGCCCCCCCCCTTGGGCCACTGCGCGAGGACCGGATCCAGCTGCTCAGGCGCCCTGACCAGATCGATGTGCAGACCGTGGGTCGGGAGGGCGAGCGCCGTTGCGAGGTTTTCTCCCAGCCCGGCGAAATACGTCGCGACCAGGAGCTTCGCCCCCCCGGTACGCTCCGCCAGGAATCCATACGCCGACCGGTAACGCTCCAGCTGGGCGG
>Ga0075424_100002861_pt1 | contig 15975 bp, 13 predicted proteins | sample SoiMethybrSBSTD3_FD_75301 | JGI IMG/M metagenome (GOLD analysis project Ga0075424, IMG submission 75301) | Bulk soil microbial communities from a Populus tree surrounding site in Tennessee, USA - Soil MetaG P. TD hybrid SBSTD3 | ecosystem: Environmental > Terrestrial > Soil > Tree plantation...
TTCGTATCGGAGGCCGTAGTTGAAGGTGAGGCGCGAGGAGAGCTTCCAGGTATCTTGCGCATAAAAATTGACCGCGTGGCCGCGCAGATTGCGCGAGGGATCGCCGCCGCCCTGGAGGAAGAATGCGGGCTGACCAATCAGGAAGTTGGCGAAGGAGTCTGTGAATGGCGCCGGGACAAAAACGAAGAAGCCGTTGCTGGCGATGCCGAAGAGCGCATTCAGGCGATCGTAGCTGTAGCCGCCGCCAAATTTGAGTTCGTGGCGGCCGCGAATCCAGGTGAGTGAGCCGTTGAAGCCGAGGTTGCTGTCCCAGCTTTGGCGCGGGCCCGTAATGGGGTCGCCGACCGAAGCGAATCCAGCGACTTGGATGAAAGGAGGGCCGAACGCGGAGGCGAGGGTGGGAGTGTACAGGAAGCCGAGGCTGGCCGGGTCGGTGTGGTTGATGTGCTCATCGAAAAAGAAGCGATTGCGGAGGAAAGAGATGCGGGCGAGCGCGACGACATTGGGAGAGAACGTGTGGGTTTCGCTTGCGACGAAATTTTGGGCGCGGTGGTCTTCGCCAACGGGAAACCCGGGGACGTTCGCGCCGGACGTAGAAAGCGGGTCGACAACATTGCCCTGACTGAAGATGTAGCGGAAGTTGAGGGTGTCGCGTGAAGTGAGGTAATGATCGAGGCGAATGCCGAACTGATCGTTGTCGGTGGATTTGCTTTGCGTGGAAACAAAACTGTTATTGCCGGAGTTGGGAAGAGGATAAAAGGCGAGAACATTTTGTGAAACAGGATCAATGAATGGGACCTGGTTGTAGGGCAAGGGCTGTGGCTGTTGGCCTGGCGGGACGAACACATTGTAGATCTGGTGCCCATCGGCGGGATTGGGATTGTTGCAAACGCCATTTGCGTCGAAGCCCTCGGGGCAGAGTTCGCTGAAATCGCCAGAACGTTCGGCAACGGAGGGAACTGAGGTTTTCACGGTTTCGCCGGCGCGTTCGCGGAGGCCTTCGTAATAAAAAAAGAAGAAAGTTTTGTCGGGTTTGACGGGACCGCCGAACGTGCCGCCGTATTGGTTGCGCTTTAGCGGCTCGACGGATTGGGCGAAGAAACTTTTGGCGTCAAAGGCGTCATTACGGAGAAATTCCCAGAGCGAGCCGTGGAAAGAATTTGTGCCGGAGCGAGTGACAATGTTGGTGGTAGAGCCGGTACTGTGGCCGAATTCGGCATTCGCGGTGTGTGTGAGGATGCGAAATTCGGCGATGGCGTCGACGGGAGGCTCCATGACGAAGCCGCCGTCCACGTTATTGAAGTTGTCGGCGCCGTCGATGAGGAAATTGTTGGATTCTGGGCGCTGGCCGTTGACGGCGTAGGCTTGACCGTTGCGGAGGGAGCCGCCGGCTTGCGCGAGGCCGGGGGTAATGGGAATGACACCGGTCTGCAAATTGCCCAGTTGCGTGAAGTGACGGCCATTGAGCGGGAGGTCCTGGATTGCGGACTGGTCCACGGTTTTGCCGAGCGTTGTGGAGGTGGCCTCCAGCAGCACCGCGTCCGCCGAGACTTCGTCAATTTGCTCTGCGGTTGCGAGCTTCAGATGCACCGTCAGTTCCACTGTCTGGTTCACTTCCAGCGTGATGCGATCCTGCGCAAATTTCACAAAGCCCGGGGCGACCGCTTCCACGCGATAGTGGCCGACCGGCAGTTCGACCAGCGTGAACTCACCTTGTGAGCCGCTCGTGGCGGCGCGGGTAAAGCCAGTCTCCGCCTGGGTTACGGTGATTGCTGCGGACGAGACGATGGCAGCGCTGGGATCGAAGATTGTGCCGCGAATAATTCCCGTGACCTGCTGAGCGCGAGACGGAACGCAAGCGATGGCGCAGAAAATCAAAATGAAAATGATTTTGCAAACGAGCTTTCGCTTCATGCAGCGACACTCCCCTAAGCCGCGGTTCGTAGACACACGAAACACGAAGACATAGCACTGACGTGCTGAAATATTGCGGTTGGCTGCGCGCCGGGACGCAGCGATTCTCGACGAATGAAAATTTGCGGGATTATCGGCTGAACCAAAGCAAGCCGCAATAATGCAAATGGACTATGCCCTAGGAAGGTCGAAGGGTTGCACTAGCGTGGTTTAGGTTGACGCGGGCAAGGCTGGAGTTTCATCCACTGAGCCGGATTGACATTCACGCCGTTTATGTAGAGAACCCAATGGAGGTGCGGGCCGGTGGAGCGGCCGGTAGAACCGGCGTAACCGAGAATGTCGCCGCGCTGGACCTGCGCGCCGGGTGTGACAACGAGCTTGGACATATGAAGGTACATGGACTCAAGGCCCTGGCCGTGGTCAATGCCGACGGCGTTGCCGAGCACGTTGAACTGTTGCGCGAACGTGATGATGCCGGCGGTGACGGCGCGGATGGGTTCGCCAGCGGGCGTGCGCTGGTCCACACCGCCGTGATATTCCCCTGTGGCTTTGCCGTTGTGGAGGCGCTTGACGCCAAACGGCGAGGTCACGCAACCGGAAACGGGCGGAGCGAGAGGATCCTGCCAATAGCGAGCGTCGGAGATCTTTTCCTTGAAGCCGGTGAGTAGCGCAATTTCTTCCGGTGTGGAATGAAGGGCTTCGATTTCGGGGCTGAGGTTTACATTTTGTGATGGGAAAACCGTTTTGCGAATGACGATGGACAGTTGCTGTGGCGAACCACCATCGCTGTGAGAGACAGTGACGGTGGCTGGACCGGGCACATCTTTAACGGAAATCGGAAGCAGACCGAAATTGTTGCCGCTGGACTGTGGAAACAGCTTCGCGGCACGGCCATTGAGCGTTGCAGAGGAAAATTCAGGCGGGCAGGTGATGCGGAGAGTTTCGCCGAGCTTCACCTGCTTGGGAGTGACGCTGCACTTCTGCGAAAGAACTGGCGCGGCATAGAATGCGCAGAGGATAAAGGGAAGGAGCGGACGACGAAGACGAAAACGTGCGGCGATGGAGAGCCGATGAATCATATATTCCTGATAGCGAACTGAATTGGTATTCTCGCGGCCAACGTCCGGGCTGGCAAGGACGCAAGCACTGAAGTGTGCTAGGCGATAAAGGGAGTCGCCCACGATGGAACGAGCGAGATGCGGGACGATGCCGGCTATAGTCGACGGATATCTGTTTTGTGTGATTTGTCTTGCGTTCCTCGCTATCAGCGCTCCCGTGAGAGCGCAGAGTTCAACCGCAGAGTTAACCGGAATGTGGACCGCGACAGTGGGCAATGGTCCAGCGATGCGGGGGCTGTGGCTGGCGCAGATCTGGAAGGGCAGCCCGAATGCTGCCAGCGGTTCATGGAGTTTGTTGAGCGATGGCGGCGAGGTGCTGCTACAAGGAACCTGGTCCGCAAGGAAAACCAGCCAAAGTTGGGAAGGAAGCTGGAGGGCACGGGCGGGAAACGGACCCTCCCTCTCCGGCAGATGGAGCGCTGCGCTAGAGGACTTTAAGGGCAAGACATTTCAAGAGATGTTGACACTGACGATGGAAAAGCAGGTCGGGGGAGCCTGGCAAAGCGGGCGTTATCGGGGAAATTGGTGGCTGGAAAGTTCGGGAAAGAATCGGCGCCAGTGAAGGACCATCCGGGAGGACAAATTAAGGTAGCGTCAGAGGCGCGTGTTACAATCCACGTTCGAGACGGGAATGGCCGAAACCCTAGCCACTAATGAAGCCGTACTGGAAGTGATTTCCCCGGACGGAGCGCGGCGCTATGCCCGCGTGGTGCAGACGCCCTACATGATCGGGCGTGGGGCGGAAATCGGAAATCACCTGCAGCTAAACGATCGAAGAATTTCGCGTCAATGTGCGGCAATCGTGGTGGAAGCGAACCGGTTCTACATTGAGGACCGTGGCCAGCGCCGCGGCGTTTTCGTTAACAACGAGAAGGTGGAGAGCCGGGCGCTGCAGGACGGCGACATCATCACCTTCGGGTTGGAAGATTCGTATGAGATCGTGTTCCGTTCGTCAGCCGACGGCGGCGGTGAGACGATTCCGCAACTGCTGACGCGAATCGAGCACATCACGAGTTCAGAGCCGTCGTCGTCAGCGACGGGCGGGTTGCGCAAGCTGAACATGCTGCTGGAGGCGAGTTCCCTGCTGCACTCGCAGCTGCCGCTGGATTCTGTACTGGCGAAAATGCTGGACCATGCAGTAGCCGTGCTGGACGCGGACCGCGGTTTGCTGCTGGAAAATGGCGCGGACGGAACGCTAAAGGTTAGGCTGGCGCGGCGCAGCGGAGGGCTGCGCTTGCCGCCGGAAAGCGTGACCCCTAGCCAGACGGCGATTCAGTTGGCCCTGAAGCAGCACGCGCCGATCATTACGGAAGACTTGGCGCAGGCGGAAGCTGACCTGCAGGCGGCGCAGAGCATCGTGGCACAACGGTTGCGCGCGGTGGTGGTGATTCCGCTGTACTCGATCACGCGCGCGAATTCGCAGGAGTCCATGGTCAACCTGCGGCGCGGCGACTTTTTGGGCGTGCTGTATCTGGATTCGCGGCGACCGGCAGCGTTTTCGAAACTGGACCGGCAGATTCTGGACGCGCTGGCAGCGGACGCGGCGAGCACGTTGGATAATGCGCGGCTGGTGGAGCGCGAACGCGAACGGCAGCGCATGGAGCAAGAGATCAACATCGCGCGGGACATTCAGCAAGCCTTGCTCCCCAAGGATTTCCGTGAGTTCCCCCATTTGGCGGTGTCAGGTTGCAATTTCCCTTGCCTGTCGGTGGGAGGCGACTACTTCGACGTATTCCCGATGGGAGAAGGGCGCACGGCGTTTCTGATTGCTGACGTTTCAGGAAAAGGACTGGGCGCTGCACTGCTCACGACGATGCTGCAAGGCGCGCTTTCGGGAATGACGCTGGGCAATGATCCCGTGAAAGTGTTCAATCACGTGAACAGGTTTCTGTGCGATCACGCAGAAGTGGGACGGTACGCGACAATGTTTTTCGGCGTGCTGGATTCGGACGGCCACATGGAGTTCATCAACGCCGGGCATCCTTCGCCGATTTTGATTCGCAAGGATAGCGTCGAGGAAGCGTTCACCGAAGGTTCGTATCCGGTGGGCCTGGTGCCGGACGCGGAGTATACGGCGGCGTGCTTGAAGCTCGAACCCGAGGACACGTTGGTGCTATTCAGCGACGGCGTAACGGAAGCGATGGATCCAGACGATCAACTTTTTGGAGTGCCGCGTTTACGCGAAGTGCTGGCGGGAAAGACCCACATGCGGCTGGAGGATATGCAAAAAAGCGTGCTGGAAGCAGTTGAGAATTTTGCGCGCGGAGCAAGGCAAGCGGATGATTTGACGCTGCTATTGATCCGATACCGATCGGCCGATGTGACTTCCATTACGGATACCGATTTGCGCGCTTCCTCGGCAGCCGCGGCCGGATAAGGCCTTTCACCGCGAAACATACTTACCTTTCTCTATGACCATCGAATGTTACAGATTTGTTGCACAAGTTCCGCTTGATTCCCAGCGCGAACGAGAATAAGAAGAAGTGGAGGTTTGCGGGTGCGACCTTCCGCCCGCGAGCCTGGAGACTTGATGGCGTCTTCGCGGAGAGATTTCCTTAAGGTAGGCGCGGTTGGTGGTGCGGCTGCGGCAGTGTTTGGATTCGACCTAAAGCCGGCATTCGCGCAGTTGCGCACGCTTAAGATCGCTCGCGCGAATGAAACGCGTTCGACGTGTCCCTACTGCTCGGTGAGCTGCGGCGTAATCATTTACACGATCGGCGACCGCGCAAAGAATGTGACGCCTCAAGTCGTACATGTGGAAGGCGATCCAGATCACCCCATCAATCGCGGAACGCTTTGTCCGAAGGGTTCGGCGCTTGAACAAGACATCCTGAATGACCGCCGTTTGGCAAAGCCGCAAGTGCGACGGCCGGGCGGGACGCAGTGGGAAGACATCTCCTGGGAACAAGCGCTTGATGAAATCGCGGAGAGAGTGAAGAAGACACGCGACGACAGTTTTGTGCTGACGGATGAGAAGGGCAACAGAGTGAACCGGTGCGAGTCAATCGCCTGGACAGGCGGCTGCACCGACACGAACGAATTCAACTATCTCGTTGTAAAGACGATGCGAAGTCTGGGTGTGGTGCACCTGGAAAATCAGGCCAGGGTTTGACACGGCCCTACGGTCTCAAGTTTGGGACCAACATTCGGACGAGGGGCGATGACCAACGGTTGGGTGGATATCAAGAACACCGACCTGATGCTCATCATGGGCGGAAACCCCGCGGAAAATCATCCGTGCGGATTCAAATGGGCGCTGGAAGCGAAACGCAACCGCAACGCAAAACTTATTTCGGTTGATCCGCGGTTCACGCGAACCTCGGCGGTTGCGGATTTGTTCTGCCAGATTCGGGCAGGAACGGATATCGCATTTCTAGGCGGGATGATTCGCTACGCGATTGAGAACAATCGCATCGCGAAAGACTATCTGGTTCACTACACGAACGCGGCGTTCCTCGTGAAGGACGGATTTCAGCTGCCCGATGAGGATGGCGTGTTCTCCGGTTTCGACCCCACGTCTAACACCTACAATCGCTCGACTTGGAATTATTCCGGGAGCGGCGGCAGCGCACATCCGGATTCGGCTACGGGCCACACCTCGGGACAAGCTTCGCACCGGCCGGGCGGTTTGGCGCCTACGTCCACTCCGCTGCCCGACAAAATCGACGCGGACCTGACGCTGCAGAATCCGCGCTGCGTCTTTCAGCTACTGAAGCAGCACTACTCGCGTTATACGCCGGAGATGGTGGAGCGGATCGCCGGAATTCCGCGCGAGCAGTTCTTAAAGGCTGCTGATCTCTTCACGTCTGTGCGCAAAGACGGCGATATGAAGAAGGCCGCGACGATTATTTACGCGGTCGGCTGGACGCACCACAGCTTTGGCACTCAAATCATTCGAACCGCTGCGATTCTGCAATTGCTGCTTGGCAATGTGGGCCGCGCGGGCGGCGGAGTGAATGCGCTGCGCGGACACTCGAACATCCAAGGCGCGACGGATATGGCGGGGATTTACGACAACCTGCCGGGGTACTTGAAGGTGCCGACTCCCATGGACACCAGTTTTGACGCGTGGATGAAACGCATCACGCCCAATGCAGCAAAGGCTGAGAAGTGGGATTCCTACAATTATTGGGGAAACACGCCTAAATTCGCGGTCAGCTTTCTGAAGGCGCTCTACGGGGACGCGGCAACCAAGCAAACCGACTGGGCCTATGACTATTTGCCGAAGGTGGATCGAAACTATTCGTGGGTGCAGTTGTGGGACAACATGTACAACGGCATCGTCAAAGGGATTTTTGCATTCGGCATGAATGGAGTGGCCGTTGGGCCGGACACAAAGAAGAACATCGAGGCGCTGAAGAAAGCGGATTGGCTGGTCGTCGGGGAGATTTATCCCGACGAGACGAGCGAATTCTGGAAGTCTCCTGGCATCACGACGGAAGAGCAGAAGCAGATCCAGACGACGGTGTACCGGTTACCGTGCACGGGGTTCGCCGAAAAGGATGGAACGTTTACGAATTCTGGGCGCATGGTGCAATGGAAAAACGCGGCGTTGCCGGTGCCGTCGGGCTGCATGTTGGACCAGGAAATCGTGGCACGGATTTTTCTGAAGGTCCGCGATCTATACAGAAAGGACGGAGGTAAGTTCCCAGATCCAATTCTGAACCTTACCTGGGCTTACACCAATCCGCAAAATCCGTCGCTCGCTGAGGCCTTGAAGGAAATCAATGGCAAGACGAGTGCTGATGCGGAGGATCCGACGACGAAAACTCAGCTGAAAGCTGGGCAGCAATTGCCGGGATTCGCATGGCTGAAAGATGACGGCACGACGAGCTGCGGCAACTGGATCTACTGCGGTTCTTTCACGGAAGCGGGCAACATGAGTGCCCGGCGCGATCCAAGTGATCCTTCCGGGCTTGGGCTCTACTCGACATGGGCGTGGTCCTGGCCCGCCAACCGGCGCGTTCTCTACAATCGTGCTTCTTGCGATCTGGAAGGGAAGCCTTGGGACGCTTCGCGCCGGCAGGTTTGGTGGAGTGAAGCGGCGCAAAAATGGGTTGGCAGCGACGTGCCGGACTTCAAAACCGATTCCAAACCAGCGGAACACATGGGGCCGTTCATCATGAACCCGGAGGGCGTGGGGCGGCTATTCGCGCCAGTGGGGGCATTTGCGGATGGACCGTTCCCGACGTACTACGAGCCAGTGGAGAGCCCGGTCGAGAATCTTCTGTATCCGAAACAGAGGCACAATCCCGTGGTGAAAATTTTCCAATCTCCCCTGGACAAGTACGGTTCGCCGAAAGATGGATACAACATCGTCTGCACGACTTACAGGCTGACCGAGCATTATCACTACTGGACTAAGAACAATCCGATGAACGTGCAGCTGGTGCCGGAACCGTTTGTGGAAATACCGGCAGAGTTGGCGAATGAGATGGGTTTGCGTGGCGGAGAAAAAGTAAAAGTGTCCAGCGCACGCGGCGAGTACGTTGCCAAGGCAATGGTTACCAAGCGAATCAAACCGATGATAATCGACGGAAAAAAGATTTATCAAATCGGGGTGCCCATCCACTGGGGTTATCGAGGCATTGCGGAAGATGAAGGCAAGACGGCGAAGACTTTGGCCAATTCCCTTTCGCCTGCAGTGATTGATCCGAACGCGTACACCCCTGAATTCAAGGGCTTCCTTGTGAAGCTGGAACGGGCCTAGAGGATGAGCCAAGCGACCTTGCGCATTCAGAAAATCAGCGGGCACGCCGGTAGCGTGCCCGGCGAAGACACGCAGCGGCAATATACCGTCGCGAAACTGATTGACACCACGACCTGCATTGGCTGCAAGGCGTGCGAAGTGGCGTGCGTGGAGTGGAACGACATGCCGTTTTCGGCGACTGAGTTCAACAACACCTACCAGACGATGCCGGAGACGCGTTGGAACTACTGGAATCTGATTCTTTTCAACGAACACGAAAAGGAAGACGGTTCGTTGATGTGGCTGATGCGCAAGAACCAGTGCATGCACTGCGCGGAGCCCGGTTGCCTGGAAGCGTGCCCCTCGGACGGCGCCATCATTCAATATACGAACGGCATTGTGGATTTTCAGCAGGACAAATGCATCGGCTGTGGCTACTGTATTACTGGGTGCCCGTTCAATATTCCGAAGCTCAATCAGAAGACCAAGCGCGTATACAAATGCACGCTTTGCACAGACCGAGTGAGCGAAGGGCTGGAGCCGGCGTGCATCAAGTCATGTCCGACCGGCTGCCTGCATTTTGGCAGCAAGGAAGAAATGAAAGTTCTGGCGGAACAGCGGGCGGAACAGCTGCGCACGCACTACAACTTCCCGAACGCCGGCGTTTATGATCCGCCTGGCGTCGGCGGAACCGGCGTGATTTACGTTTTGCACGACGCAAAGAATCCGGAGATTTACGGCGGTTTGCCGAAGGATCCGCGCGTGCCGTTGAGTGTGAAATTGTGGAAAGGGCCGCTGAAGTGGCTTGGGAACATCGCGATGGTGGGCGGTGTGATTGGATTGTTTGTTCACTATCTTCGTTACGGACCGAAAGAACGCGACGTCGAGTCGAAAGAGCCGCACCAGGGAGCCGAGCCGTGAGCAGTCAAGCGGACCAAATTCTTCCGCATGGTCGCGTGCTGCGCTACCCGTTTTTCGAACGCTCGAACCATTGGCTGGCCGCGTTTTCCTACATCTATCTGTTGCTGACGGGCCTGGCGTTCTGGTCGCCGTGGCTCTTCTGGATCGCGGTTGTGCTGGGCGGCGGACAGATTTCGCGCATGCTCCATCCGTGGATCGGATTGTTTTTCTTTTATGCGGTGATGCGGATGTACGGCTATTGGGCGCCACAGATGCGGACCACAGAAGTGGATAAGCAATGGTGGCGCTCGCTGCGGCATTACGTTCAGAACCAGGACCATCGGATGCCGCCGGCGGGCCGCTACAATGCGGGGCAGAAGGCGCTGTTCTGGAGCTTCTTCTACGCGGCAATCGTATTGCTGCTTACGGGCTTGGTTTTGTGGTTTCCGGAATCAATTCCCTGGAACCTGCGCTGGCTGCGCTACATTTCGGTGTTCCTACATCCGGTGGCAGCTTTGTTCACCATAGCGAACTTCCTGCTTCACATCTACATGAGTGTATTTGCGGAGCGTGGCGCGTTTGGCTCCGTCATCCGCGGCGACGTTTCGCTGGAGTTCGCCAAGAGATATCACCCCGGGTGGTACCGGGAGATCGTTGAAAAAACAACTGCGTCGCGCAAATGAGCGCGAGCTACGAAGGACGTATCAAGCGCGCGCGTTTCCTGCAAGGGCGCTACCCCTTCGCAGCGGAAATCCTGGCGTTTTATGAACGGGTGTGCGTTGTACAGGACGAGCTGTGCCAGCACCTACGAGCGAAATCCGTTGAACGACTAGGCGCAGGTACGCTGCGGGAGCGGATTGACGTTGACGTTGTCGTGCCTTACGTTGCTACCACATGTAAGCAGTTAGTCGCCATCTCTCCGACCGTGCTGAAAGCCTTTTTTGAAGAGTGTTTGCTGGGCTCAACGGCGCGGTGGGCCAGTTCGCTTCAACAGTATGTGGACAACGGTGGAGGGGATGCGGCGGAGCAAGAGTCGCGGGAAGAACTGGTAGCCAAGATTTTGATTGAACCGTATGCCGAGCTGCTCGCGCCTCAGATTGCGGTTCTATCTGCGGGAATGAATGAGAATCTTTGCCCGCGATGTGGCGGGCGGCCGGTGGTTGGAGTGTTGCGTGTCGAAGGCGACGGAGGAAAGCGGTTTTTGAAATGCGCCTTTTGCTCTTCTGAATGGGAGTTTCGCCGAATCTATTGCGCGTACTGCGGCGAAGCAAATGAATCTTCGCTGCCGGTATTCGCGGCGGAAGCCTTTCCGCATATTCGGGTAGAAGCTTGTGATACGTGTCGCCACTGCTTGCGGACAGTTGATCTAACGAAAGACGGAAATACCGTTCCTGCCGTGGACGATCTGGCGGCGCTTCCGCTGGGTCTCTGGGCAGAAGAGCACGGCTACGAACGAATTCACCGCAACCTTCTGGGAACCTAGCGCAACTTCATCCGCGGCGCTCGTTTTGGCCCTTATCAGGCAGAAACATTGCGTTGCGAACCGCGTTGCAGCATAGTACCGCTTCATTTCAGGAGGTTTGCGATGCGCAAAAGCTTGCTTCTTTGTTTGCTGGTGGCCCTGGCCAGCTGTCAAATTGCCGGGCAAACGTCTTCCTCGCATCCCGCGACCGAGTTGACGGTTATCAAAGCCGGTACTTTGATTGACGGAGCGAGTGACACCCCGCGGAAAAATCAGCTGATTTTTGTGCGCGGAGAGCAAATCGAAAAAGTCACGGATGCTTCGGCGGCAATTCCGGCCGACGCAAAAGTGATTGACCTTTCTGGAGCGACAGTGCTGCCTGGCCTGATTGATGCGCACACTCACATTTTCCTGTGGGGAGAAAATCCGGACAAAGGCGGTTATGACGCGAATATTTTGAAAGCGGGCATCGCCTTGCGAGCTGCGCGGGCTACGTTCGCCTGCCGGCGGGCGCTGGAGCAGGGATTCACAACTCTGCGCGACGTGGAGACGGAAGGTGCAGGCTACGGCGACGTAGAAATCAAACAAGCCATTGAAGAAGGAACCATTGCGGGGCCAAGGCTCTTTGTGGCGACGCGAGCGATTTCCAGCACGGGCGGCTACAATCTGGAAGGCTACGCGCCGGAACTGCAAATGCCAAAGGGCGCACAGATTGTGGACGGACCGGTGGAAGCGCGAAAGGCTGCGCGCGAACAACTGGATCACGGAGCGGACTGGATCAAGGTTTATATGACACATCGCTCCTGGGTGAACAAGCAAGGAAACCTGGTTTCGCAACCCACGCTGACCGTCGACGAACTGAAAGCGATCGTGGATGAGGCGCATGGGTGGGGAAAAAAGGTCGCGTGCCACGCGTACAACGGAATCGGATTGCAGCGCGCTCTGGATGGCGGCTGCGATTCCATCGAGCATGGCCTTGAGATCAGCGATGCGCAGATCTCGCAGATGGCGCGGCAAGGGACCTGGTATTGCCCGACGCTCGCTCCCTACTATCACGATTGGGAGCCGGAAAATACGCCCGCCGGAAAACGCGACCGCAAGCGCGCGGAGGTTCACGGAGCTTCCGTGCAAAAGGCCTTGAAGGCGGGAATCAGAATTGTTTATGGCACGGACATCGGTGGAATTGAGTGGAAGGAACCCATGGCACAAGAATTTCCATACTTGGTGCAATTCGGACTTACGCCGATGCAAGCAATTCGCGCCGCCACATCAAGCGCTGCTGAGATGCTGGATGAAAAGGGCGAACTTGGCGTTGTTGCCGCTGGGGCGCTCGCGGACATTGTTGCCGTGAACGGCGATCCGCTAAAGGACGTGAAAGAACTGAGGAACGTGCGGTTCGTAATGAAGGGCGGCAGCGTATTCAAAGACGAAGCGAGTAGCAAATAAGCGACGCTCGGGCCGTTCGCTGCTTATGACTCGACGCGAACGCCCTTCCAAAAGGCGATTCTGCCGGTGATTTGGGCGGCCTCCGCTTTGGGTTCGGGATAGAACCACGCCGCGTTGTCGTTGCGCAGGCCACCCACTTCGACGTGATAGTAGTGGGCGGTTCCTTTCCACGGGCAGATTGAAGTGTGACTGCTGGATTTGAGGTACTGCTTGTTTACCGCGTCCTCAGGGAAATATTGATTCCCCTCCACGACAACACACGCGTTGCTCTCCGCAATCAACTTCCCCGCCCAAAACGCCTTTGCCATGGAACTCTCCGTACTCGATTAGATGCCCGCATATTGCAAAAGTTTCGCGGGCGTCCATCGCTTTCAGTCTATGCGGCGAGTTTCGCGCACGGCAAGTCGCGTTTGCTACAATTTTGCGCATGCCTATCAAACGAGTCGCCAGCTTGGCATTACTTGCTTTCTTTTTTTCGGTATGCGGGATTCTGGCGTCGTGCAATCGCTCCAAGAACGGTTCCGCGGCAGCTGGCTCGACGAACATCGCTAGTTCCCTGGCCATCGCGCCGGATCTGGACGCGCGTCTGGCCAAGTTCAAACCGTTGGACATGCCTTTCAATCGTGGGGCGCTAAGCAGACGTGAGCAGCAGCTTGTCGAGAAGCTGGTAGACGCCGCAAACGTGCTTGAACAGATCTACTGGCGGCAGAGTGATCCAGACGGGCTGACTCTATATGCAAAGCTGGAAAAGAGCCAAAACCCTTTGGACCAGAAGGTCCTGCGCTTTCTGAAAGTCAACGGCAGCCGTTACGACTTGATTGACGAGCTGAAGCCGTTTGTCGGCATCCAACCAGCCCCTCCGGGACGTGCGCTATATCCGGCCGATCTTACCCGTGATGAAGTTGAAAAATATGTCGCGGCAAATCCCGCTGAGAGAAATGCAGTTTACGACGAACGATCCGTTCTCAAGAGAAATGGCGACAAACTCGAGGCGGTTCCCTATCACATTGCCTATGCGGAATTGTTGAAGGTTGCAGCCCAAGATCTGCGCGAGGCAGCCGCGCTAAGCGACGACGCTGCCTTTGCGAAATTCCTAAACTTGCGCGCCGATGCGCTGCTGACGAATGACTACTACTCTAGTGATTTAGCGTGGCTCGACCTCAAGGACCCGAAGTTCGACCTGATTTTGGCGCCGTACGAGAGCTACCTGGATAACCTGCTCGGCGTCCGCACTTCCTTCGGCGCGGCTGTTCTGATCCGAAACGAAGTGGAGAGCAAGAAACTGACAGTCTTTCAGAAGTACGTTCCAGACCTCCAAGAAGCACTGCCTCTCAACAAGCAGGATCGGCCATCGAAGCGCGGGCACGTGACACCGATGGAAGTGATGGACGCGCCGTTTCGCACTGGCGATTTGCTGCACGGCTATCAGGCTGTGGCCGACAATCTTCCTAACGATCCGAAAGTGCACGAGGCAAAGGGCAGCAAGAAAATATTCTTCAGGAATTTTATGGACGCGCGTGTGAACGAGGTGATTTTGCCTATCGCGAAACGCTTGCTGCGGGAGGATCAGGCGGCACGGGCTACGGGCGAAGGCTATCTGGCCGGTACATTGGCCCACGAAATTTCACACGAACTTGGCCCCAACTATGCGCGAACCTCGGTGGGAAAGGAGGACATTCGCGAGGCGATTGGCAAAGATTTTTCGGGTCTAGAGGAAGCGAAAGCCGACGTAGTGGGAATGTATTGCCTGAAATGGCTGGCGGACCACGGAACAATTTCGAAAGAGCAGCTCGACGAGGACTATATTTCCTACGTCGCAGGCAACTTTCGCACGATCCGGTTTGGAATCGCCGAGCCACATGCCCGCGGCGAGATGATGGAGTTCAACTACATGCTGGAGCAAGGCGCCGTGACCCGCGACGCAGCGACCGGGCGCTACGGTGTGGTGCTTGAGAAAATGCCGGCGGCAATCGCCTCCCTTGCGAAGGAATTGCTGGAGCAGGAAGCAACCGGCGATCGCACTCGAACCGCAACCTGGTTCGCAAGATACGCCGTCTTGCCGGATCACCTCAAGAAAGCCTTCGAACAAGTTTCTGATATTCCGGTCGACATACAGCCGAACTACTCTTTCCCAGTGGAGATACGATGAGTGAGCAGCAGAATTTTTCGAACCATACAAAGATCGTTCCGGCGTTCCAGTTCCTTATCGTTCCGGTGCTGGTGGCCAATCTAATGGCCAACTGCTACGGATTTTACAAATGGTTTCCTAAGACCACGGTGGGAATCATCGTGGGCATCATCGGCATTCTTGTTTCTGTCGCGCTCATCGCGCTGGCGCTTCTGGCCAGGCTGTTTGCGCTGGGAGTGCAAGACCGTGTCATTCGGCTGGAGGAACGGCTACGCTTTCAGCAGTTGCTGCCGGAAGACTTAAAGCTCCGCATCAACGAGTTCACGATCAATCAGCTGGTTTCACTGCGCTTTGCAAGCGATGCCGAACTGCCAGAGTTGGCAAGAAAAGTTCTGCAGGAAAAACTGAACAGCCGCAAGGCCATCAAACAGATGATCCAGAATTGGCGCGCGGATTATCAGCGCATCTAAGCTGCCGTGGCGCCACATCGGTTACAAAATACTGCGAATGACTCCGCCATCCGCGCGAACCGCGGCGCCATTAATGCCAGCGGATTGCGTGCTTGCCACAAAAGCCACGATGGCGGCAATTTCCTCGCTAGTCTCAAATCGCTTCAGCAGCGAGCTTGGGCGCGCGCTTTCAAAGAATTCTTTCTCGACCTGAGCCGGACTCACGCCCCGTGATTTCGCCATGCTCTGTACAAAGTCGCCCGCACCCTCTGACGCAGTCGGGCCGACGAGAACTGAATTCACGGTCACACCGCTGGCGGCAAAGGATTCCGCCACGCCGCGCGCGATCGCGATTTGCGCGGTCTTGGTCATCCCGTAGTGCACCATCTCGGCGGGAATCTGCTGGCCTGATTCACTGGATATGAAAATTACGCGGCCCCACTTCTTCTCGAGCATTCCGGGCAAATAGTGGCGAGTCAGGCGAACGCCGCTCATGACGTTCGTTTCAAAGAAGCGAAGCCATTCCGAATCGGGTATTTCCAAGAATGGCTTGATATCGAAGATACCCAGGTTATTGACTAAGACGTCCGCGCTTGGCACTTGTTCAATCAGCTTGTTGACGCCTTCCGTGGTCCCAAGATCGGCGGCTACTTCTGTAACCTCGGCGCCGCGCAGCTCCATGCGAATCTTTTCCGCGGCGGCTTTCACACGCTCCGGAGTGCGACCGTTGATCACAATGCGAGCGCCCTCGCGGGCCAGAGTGTTGGCGATGGCGAAACCGATCCCTGCCGTGGAACCAGACACTACGGCGAGTTTTCCTTTTAGCCCCAGGTCCATTCTCTTCTCCTGATGAATTTAGCGCGCGGTGG
>Ga0075424_100002863_pt1 | contig 15973 bp, 14 predicted proteins | sample SoiMethybrSBSTD3_FD_75301 | JGI IMG/M metagenome (GOLD analysis project Ga0075424, IMG submission 75301) | Bulk soil microbial communities from a Populus tree surrounding site in Tennessee, USA - Soil MetaG P. TD hybrid SBSTD3 | ecosystem: Environmental > Terrestrial > Soil > Tree plantation...
TTCGATCGCCATCCGCGCGAGGTGCTCACGCCCGGCGAGGAGCCCCGCCTGCTGACGACGGTCGACCGGAAGGCCGCGCTGATCGAGCAGACCGGGGTCGACACGCTCCTGGTGCTCGAGTTCACCGCGGCGTTCAGCCGGTGGCCGGCCGAGCGGTTCGTGTCGGACGTGCTCGTCGACGGACTCCGTGCCGGCCACTGCGTGATGGGCGCGAACTTCACGTTCGGTCACAAGGCCGCCGGGACCGTCGAACTCCTGATGGAGCGCGGACCGGCCCTCGGGTTCACGGCGGAACGCGTCGAGCTCCTGGAGATCGACGGGCGTCGGGTGTCGTCGTCCTCGATCCGCGACGCGCTGTCCCGGGCCGACCTCGAATGGCCCCGCGTGGCGCTCGGGCGGAGGTTCGTCCTGGACGGCACCGTCGTGAGCGGGGCGGGGCGGGGCCAGGGTCTCGGCTTCCCGACCGCGAACCTGCGGACCGGGCCGCGGCTGCTGCTGCCCGGCCGGGGGATCTACGCGGGCCGCGCGGTCGTGGGGGGCGCGAGCCACGTCGCCGCGATCAGCGTCGGGACCAACCCGACCTTCGGGACCGAACCCCTGCACGTCGAGGCGTACCTGCTGGACTTCGACGGCGACCTTGGGGGGAGCCGGATCGCGGTCGAGTTCTGGGCGTACCTGCGCGACGAGGAGCGGTTCGACACCCCCGAGCTGCTGTCGGCCGCGATCGCCGAGGACGTCCGGCGGACCCGCGACCTCGTTCCGGACGCGTGAGCGGCTGGGCGGCCTGAGCCGGACCAGACGGGCGCGGCCGACCTGATCCCTCTCGCGAGCCGCTGACCAGCGCAGACGGGCGGGGCGCGCCGGAGCGTCTGGTAGCCTTCTTGCGACCGATGACGCTCACCAAGACCCAGAAGTCCGAGATCATCACGGAGCACCGGCGTTCCGACGCGGACACCGGTTCGACCGAGGTGCAGATCGCTGTGCTCAGCAGGCGGATCGCCGACCTCACCCAGCACCTGAAGTCGCACGCCAAGGACCATGCGTCCCGGCGCGGCCTCCTGATGCTCGTGGGCCGCCGGCGTCGCCTCCTCGAGTACCTCCGACGCGAGGACATCGAGCGGTATCGGCAGATCGTGGCGAAGCTCGGGCTTCGTCGATAGACCCGGAGGCGCCCCAGCGGGGCGCCTTCTCCGTAGGAGGGATGCGAACGGATCACTGATCGGAACCGGAGGCGGGCTTTCCCGCGGTCGGTTCTCAGTAGCGAGCCTCCGATCACCGGTTCGGCGGTTCACCACTGACAACCGGCCCGGCCCCGGCCTCCCCCAGCCGCGCGGCGCGACCGCGCCGCGCTTCCAGCAACGAGCCAGGAAACGAGGAGGCATCGGCCCATGGCCATCACCCTTTCCCGAGAGTTCGGGAACAGCACGTTGACGTTCGAGTCGGGCAAGCTCGCCCTGCAGGCGGGCGGCTCGTGCGTCGTGACGTACGGCGAGACGCAGGTCCTCGCCACCTGCACCACTGCTCAGCCCCGCGAGGGGATCGATTTCTTCCCGCTCACGATCGACGTCGAGGAGCGGATGTACGCCGCGGGCAAGATCCCCGGTGGGTTCTTTCGCCGCGAGGGTCGCCCGTCCGAAACCGCGATCCTGACGGCGCGCCTCACCGACCGCCCCATGCGACCGAGCTTCAGGGACGGCTACCGCGACGAGGTCCAGGTCGTGATCACCGTGCTCTCGGTCGACATGGCGCGCCAGTACGACATCCCCGGCATGAACGCGGCCAGCCTCGCGACGATGCTGTCGGGGATCCCGTTCGAGGGCCCGGTCGGCTCGGTCCGGCTCGGGCTGATCGGCGGCGAGTGGGTCATCAACCCCACGTTCCAGGACCTGGAGGAGGCCACGTTCGACATCGTGGTGGCCGGCCGCCGTAACGATTCGGGGCAGGTCGACATCCTGATGATCGAGGGTGAGGCGCCCGACAACACCTGGGCCCTGCTGCAAGCGAGCGGCACCACGCCGACCGAACAGGTGGTCGCCGAGGGCCTGGAGGCAGCCAAGCGCGCGATCGACGAGTTGGTCGACATGCAGCTCGAGTTCGTTGCACGGGCGGACGTCAAGCCGAGGCCGTTCGAGCCCAAGCCGCTGTACGGTGCCGACACCTGGGCGGCAGCCGAGACCTTCAAGGACCGCCTCGAGACCGCGATCGTGCCCGACCGTTCGGAGCGCGAGGCCGGGATGGCCGAGATCAAGGAACTCCTGAAGGCTCACCTGCTGGAGACCTGGGGCGCGGAGTCCTACGCCGCGCGCCAGTCCGAGATCTCGCCCGCGTGGAAGGACCTGCAGAAGAAGGTCATGCGGGCGCGCGTGATCGAGCACGGCGTCCGCCTCGACGGCCGCGGCCCCAAGGACATCCGGCCCCTTTCGGCGGAGGTCGGGTTGATCCCCCGCGCGCACGGTTCCAGCCTGTTCAACCGGGGCGACACACAGGCCCTGAACGTGACGACGCTCGGGATGCTCCGGATGACCCAGATGATCGACACCCTGGATCCGGAGGAGAGCAAGCGCTACATCCACCACTACAACTTCCCGCCGTTCTCCACCGGCGAGGTGGGCCGCATCGGTTCGCCCCGTCGTCGCGAGATCGGCCACGGCGCGCTCGCCGAGCGGGCGCTCGTGCCGGTGGTCCCGACGGAGGAGGAGTTCCCCTACGCGCTCCGGCTCGTGTCGGACATCCTGGGCTCCAACGGCTCCACGTCGATGGCGAGCGTCTGCGCCTCGACGTTGTCGCTGATGGACGCGGGAGTCCCGATCAAGGCCCCGGTCGCGGGGATCGCGATGGGCATGATCGCGGAGGGGGCCACGTTCGTGACCCTGACCGACATCCTGGGCGCCGAGGACGCGCTCGGCGACATGGACTTCAAGGTGGCGGGGACGAGCGAGTTCGTCACCGCGATCCAGCTCGACATGAAGGTCACCGGCCTACCCGGGGAGGTTCTCGCGGGCGCGCTCGATCAGGCGAAGGAGGCACGGCTCCAGATCCTCGAGGTGCTGCGCGACGCGATCCCGGAGCCTAGGACCGAGGTCAATCCGAAGGCGCCGCGGATCCTCACGATCAAGATCCCGGTGGACAAGATCGGGGAGGTGATCGGTCCGAAGGGCAAGAAGATCAACGAGATCGTGGCCCTGACCGGCGCCGACATCGACATCCAGGACGACGGGACGGTGTTCGTCGGGGCCCGCGAGGCCGGCGGGGCGGACGAGGCGGCTCGCATCATCGACGAGATCGCGAACCCGCGCCCGATCACGGTCGGCGAGCACTTCACCGGCACCGTGGTCAACACGACCACGTTCGGTGCGTTCGTGAACCTGGTGCCGGGGCGCGACGGCCTGATCCACATCTCCAAACTCGGCAAGGGGAAGCGGATCGCGAACGTCGAGGACGCGGTCAAGGTCGGCGACACCATCGAGGTCGAGGTCCAGGACATCGACGATCGCGGGAAGATCTCGCTCAGGCCCGTTGGCGAGGAGTGGGCGATCCCCGAGGGGATGGAGCAGGAGGTGCAGGACCGGCCTCCGCGTCGCGATCGCGACCGCGATCGTCGGCCCCGTGACCGCGACCGACGTCCACGGGACCGCGAACGCGAACCGCGCGATCCCGCGTAGCCGATGTCGATCGGACGCACGGAGTTCACCTCCGGCCTGCGCGTCGTCACCGAGCGGATGCCCAGCGTCCGGTCGGTGGCGCTCGGCTTGTGGGTCCTTGCCGGATCGCGTGACGAGCCGCCGCCGATCTCGGGGTCGAGCCACTTCCTCGAGCACCTGCTGTTCAAGGGGACGAAGGACCGGAGCGCGCGCGACATCGCCGAGGCCTTCGACGCTGTCGGCGGCGAGCTGAACGCGTTCACCGCCAAGGAGTACACGGCGTTCTATGCGCGCGTGCGCGACCGGGACCTGCCGATGGCCGTCGACCACCTCGCGGACATGCTGCAGCACTCGGTGCTGCGCGCGGCCGATCTGGACGCCGAGCGGCAGGTGATCCTCGAGGAGATCAACCAGCACGAGGACGATCCCGGCGATCTCGTGCACGACCTGTTCACCGAGACGCTGTGGCCCGGCCATCCGCTCGGGCGCCCGATCCTCGGCACCAAGCAGAGCATCCAGGGCGCCGGCCGCGACCAGGTGCGGCGCTTCTATCGCAAGCATTACGTCGCCGGCAACGTGGTCGTCGTCGCGGCGGGGAACCTGCGGCACGAGGAGTTGCTCGGGCTCGTCGCCGAGCACATGGAGCCGGGCGCCGTGCGGGCCGAGGGCCCGAGCGCCTGGAACCTGCGGACCGCCGGCGACGCCCCCAGCCCGTCCGGACGATCGCTGGTCAGCAAGCGCAAGACGGAGCAGGCCCACATCTGCGTCGGGACCAGCGGCCTGTCGCGGATCGACCCGGACCGGTTCGCGTTCGGGGTGGTGAACAACGCGCTCGGCGGGGGGATGAGCTCCCGGTTGTTCCAGGAGGTGCGCGAGAAGCGGGGGCTCGCCTACAGCGTGTACTCCTACCACGCGATGTACGCGGAGGCGGGCGTGTTCTGCGCCTACGCCGGAACCACGCCCGCGCGTGCGAAGGAGGTCCTCGCGATCATGCGGGCCCAGCTCGAGGACGTGGCCAACAAGGGCCTCGGTCCCGCCGAGTTCGAGCGCGCGAAGGGCCATATGAAGGGGTCGCTCGTGTTGTCGCTCGAGGACCCGGGCGGGCGCATGTCGCGACTGGGCAAGTCGGAGATCGGGCACGGCGAGACCCTGACGGTGAACCAGCTCCTGGGGCGCATCGAAGCCGTCACGCCGGAGGACGCGGCGCGTGCCGCCGAGCGGGTACTCTCGCAGCCGATGACGGTGACCGTCCTCGGTCCCTTCTCGAGCAAGGACGTGATCGCGTGATCCGCGTCGGCGTGATCGGAGCCTGCGGTCGGATGGGGCTGATGGTGTGCCGGGCCCTGGCGGACTCGAACGACTTCGCGCTCGTCGCCGCGATCGATCGATCGAAGATCGGACAGAAGATCGGGCAGATGATCGGACACCCCGAGATCGACGCGCCGGTCTCCGACGAGCTCGATCGGCTGCTCGAGGCCAACGCCGAGGTCGCGATCGACTTCACGCACCCGGACGTCGCGATGGACGACATCCGCTGGTGCATCTCGCACGCCGTGCATGCGGTGGTCGGCACGACGGGCATCACGCTCGAGAACCTGCAGGAGATCGACAAGCTGCTCTCGGACGAGGGGCACGAATCGAACGTGATCGTCGCGGCGAACTTCGCGCTGGGCGCGGTGCTGATGCAGCGCTTCGCGGCTCAGGCGGTCCGCTACCTGCCGGCCGTCGAGATCATCGAGCTCCACCACGACCAGAAGGCGGACGCTCCCTCGGGGACCGCGGTCGCCACGGTCCGCCGGATCCAGGAGGAGCGGGACGGGGCCTGGCGTGGCCCGCTCGCCGAGTCGCTCGAGGGGGTGCGCGGGGGCGACGTCGAGGGGATCCGCGTGCACTCGGTGAGGCTGCCCGGGCTGGTGGCGCACCAGGAGGTCATCTTCGGCGGGCAGGGACAGACGCTCACGATCCGGCACGACTCGACCGATCGGTCCTCGTTCATGCCGGGGGTGTTGATGGCCGCCCGGGCCGTCATGATCCGGCCGGGGCTCACGATCGGGCTCGAGCCGCTGCTCGACCTCCCGCCGCTGCCGTAGCCCGGTGCGACGGGTCGCGTGCGTCTTCGCGCATCCCGACGACGACACGTTCGGCGTGGGAGGCAGCCTCGCGCTCCACGCGGACGACGAGCTCGAGCTCACCGTGATCCTGGCGACGAGTGGCGATGCCGGTCGCATCGCCGACGCCTCCCTTGCGACCCGCGAGACCCTCGCAAGGGTCCGGGAGGCCGAGGACCTCGCCTCGTGGTACGCCCTGGGGCTCGAACCCGACCTGCGGTTCCTCCGGCATCCGGACGGCGGCGTGAACGCGATCCCCCGCGGCGAGCTCGTGGCGGAGGTGCGGGGCATGCTCGAGGAGGCCGCTCCGGAGGTCGTCGTCACGTTCGGTCCCGACGGCATCACCGGTCACGAGGACCACGTGGCGATCGGCGCGATCGCGACCGAGGCGTTCGGCGCCCTTCGGACGTCCTCGGGCGGGGCGGCGTTCTCGAGGCTGCTGCACAGCGCGATCGCCCAGAGCAGCCTCGACCGCCTGAACCAGCTCCTGCGCGAGCGGGGGCTCGAACCTATGGATCCGGCCCAGCCGTTCATGCCGCGGGGCGTTCCCGACGTGGAGATCGGCGCCCGCGTCGACGCCTCGAGCGTCTACGAACGCAAGCTCGAGGCGATCCGGTGCCACAGGACGCAGGCCGAGCTCGAGGACGTCCCGTTCGACCTGTGGCCCGAGATGCTCTCGACCGAGGCGTTCGTGGTGGCCTGGCCCGAGCGTCGGCCGCGCGATCCGGTCCTGGCCGACGTCTTCGAGGGCCTGTCGAGCCCGTAAGCTCAGCGGGTGGACCTGTCGATCCGACGGATCACCGAGGACGAGTTCGTGCCGTTCCTTCTCGCCTCCGAGCTCGCGTCCGGCGACGTCCCCGACCGCGACGAGATCGAGCGCGAGCGCTCGATCGCCGAGCCCGACCGGAACTTCGCGGCGTTCGACGGACCGGACATCGTTGGGACGGCGGGGGCGTTCACGATGCCGATGACGGTTCCGGGCGGTACGTTGATGATTGGCTATCCCACGCTGGTTGGTGTGTTGCCCACGCACCGGCGACGGGGGATCGGGGCGAGACTGATGCGCGCCCTGCTCGACGACGCGCGGGAGCGCGGCGAGCTGCTCTCGGTGCTGTACGCGTCCGAGGGCGGGATCTACGGCCGGTACGGGTTCGGGCTCGGGACGATCGGGGTGCGGCTTCGGATCGACACCGCCCGCTCGGCGTTCGTCCGCGGATACGTGGCCTCGGGCCAGATCCGCCTGGTCGACCGCGAGCGCGCCGCCAAGGAGATCCTCGGCGTGCACGAGGCGACGCGACTCGACATCTCCGGGATGGTGCATCTGGACGAGCGCCGGCTGGCGTACGTCATCGGCCACGAGCACGGCGCCGAGAAGCAACGCGCGTCGTTCTTCGCGCTGCACGAGGGCGCGACCGGCGTGGACGGATACACGATGTACAAGGTCGCGCAGGACTGGCAGGAGGGGACGCCGAACAGCACGCTGCACGTTCGCGACCTGGTGGCGGCGAACCGGGGCGCGTACGCGGACCTGTGGCGCTTCGTGCTGGACGTCGACCTGGTGACGTTCGTAGAGGCGTCGAACCGGCCTATCGACGAGCCGCTCTTCCATCTGATGCGCGAGCCTCGACGCCTGCGCGCGCGGATGTCCGACAACCTGTGGGTGCGGCTCGTCGACGTCCCGAGCGCGCTCGCCGCCCGAAGGTACGCGGCGGGCGGCCGCCTCGTCCTCGAGGTCGCCGACCCGTTCTGCCCGTGGAACGGGGGCCGGTACGCGCTCGAGGCCGCAGAGGACGGGGCCGCCATCGTGCACCCGACGACCGACGCGGCCGAGATCGCGTGCACGGCGAGCGACCTCGGGGCCACCTACCTGGGCGGGACGTCGTTTCGCGAGCTGCACCGCGCCGGTCGCGTCGAGCAACGGGCCGAAGGCGCGCTCGCGCGAGCCGACGCGATGTTCGGCTGGGACCCGGCCCCGTGGTCCCCGTACGAGTTCTGAGGCACGACATCAGCCGACGATCCCGCGGAGCATCAGCCACACGCCCAGCGCGCCCATCGCGACGGCCAGGACGTCGCTGAGGATCCGCAGGAAGCGATCGCTCACGCGGTGCGCCCCGGCGCCGAGCAGCACCATCGTCGAGTCCATCAGCGACACGCCGAGCAGGAGCGCCACGACCGTGATGACCGCGAGGCCGCGTCCGCCCTGGTCGACGGCGCTCGCGACGACCGCGGTGCCCGTGGTCGCGAGGAACACGTAGACGCCGGGGTTCAGCACGACCGCGACGATCCCTCGGACGGCGGGATGCAGACCCTTCCGTGTCTCCTCGACCTCGTGAGGGCGACGGCTCTCGCGGGTCGCGTCGAACGCGAGGAACACCAGGAAGGCGCCGCCGATCACCTTGACGACGCGCAGGAAGGTCTCGCCCGGCTCGAGCGAGGACAGCCCCGCCGCCAGCAGCAGCATCATCGCGCCGAACGTCGCGTTCGCGCCGGCCATGGCCCGGAGGCCTCGTCCGGCCCCGCCGCGCGAGGCCTCGGAGAACAGCAGGAGCTGTACGGGTCCGGGCGACGCCCCGAGGGCGACGCCGAGCCCGAACGCGGCGAGCGGGATCGAGAGGTCCACGTCCGGCTACAGGAGCCGAAGTTCGCCGAACTCGACGGGGTCGTCGTCATCGGCCCTGGAGAGCAGGACGCCCTCGCATTCGGCGAGCGGCTCGATCTCGGCCGCGGTGAGTCCCAGGACCGCGCGCTCGATCAGAGGCGTGTGCGAGATCGCGAGCCCGCGCTCGCCCTCCGGCACCGCGTCGAGCAGGGCCGAGACGACCCCGGCCATCGCGAGCGGCGAGCCGTCGTTGTCCTTCGCCGCCAGACCCGGGACGACGGCGTGGGCGGGGAGCTGCTCCCCCAGACCGCGGAGAAGCCACGCCACGGTCTCGGCCGCCCGCTCGGCCGGGGAGACGAACACGACGGAGTACCCGCCCGCGAGCGTCGCGCCGACCGACTGCGCTTGCGCGCGTCCCTGTTGCGAGAGCCGGTCGGCCGCCGGATCACGGTGCGCGTGACGTCGCAGTTCGAGCGTTCTCACGTGGGTCCTTCCTCCTTCGGCGGGTCGTGTAGCATGCCGCGACCCATGAAGCCTACCGGTCGTCTCGTGGCGCCCCTGTGCCTGGCGATCGCGCTCGCGGCCTGCACCGGAGGGGGCGGCGGCGGGGACGGCGGATCGTCCTCGGCGACGGGCCCGAGTACGAGCAGCGAGGTCCCGACCCCCGCCCAGACGTTCACCGGCGCCCCCGGCACGGCGACGTACGAGTACGCGAACGAGGGTCTGCTCGTGACGGTCGACCTGGAGGGGAGCGACGGGACCCTCGAGGTCGAGAACGACTCCGAGCACGATCTCGATCCTCCGGGTCTGTACGTCGAGGACGCGGTCGACGGCCACGAGATCGACGGCGCGGTCGTGGACAGCGCGCCGGTGGCGGCGGGGGAGAGCGCGACGTTCGACGTGAGGCTCGACGACATCACGGTCGACGACATCGGGCTACTCGTCCTGCTGTTCGGCGCCGACAACTACGGTGCGTTCGTCCGGACCGCCTAGCCGGGCGGCTCGTCGGTTCGGCTGCGCGGCTCCGACTCGCCCGCCGCGACGCGCGCCAGGACGAAGAGCGCATCCGACAGGCGGTTCAGGTAGCGGAACGCCTCTTCGTTGACGACGGCATCCGATTCCCGGAGCTCCACCACGCGCCGCTCGGCCCGACGGGTCGTGCTCCGCGCGAGGTCGAGGTACGCCGAGACGGGATTCGCGCCGGGGACGATGAAGGCGTTCGCAAGCGGATTGGCCTGGACGAGCTCGTCGATCCACGATTCGAGCCGCGCGACCATCTCCGGCGAGACCCGCGACACGCCAGGTTCGAGTCTGGCGCGCTTGTCGGGGTTGGTGGCGAGGTCCGCCCCCACGACGAACAGCTCGCGCTGCAGCCCCAGGAGCTCGTCGGAGAGCGAGGGGTCGCTCGAATGCGCCCTCGCGAGACCGAGCACGGCGACGACCTCGTCGATCGTGCCGCAGGCCTCTGGGACGAGATCGGCCTTGGAGACCCGGCCACCGTAGAGGAGACCCGTGGTCCCGTCGTCACCGGTCCGGGTGTAGATGCGCGGCATGCTGGCTAGGATAGCGACGCCGTGCGCCCGATCCGGGCGGTCGCACCGTCCGGGGCCGGGCACGAGAGCGGAGCCCGAACAGGAGCCGCAGGAGATGCCGGAGGCACGAGCGACGCCCTTTCCGCACCTGCACGACGTTGCTCGGTACCCTCTGGACACCCCTGAATGACATGTGCAACATGTGGCAGATGTGGTTATCGTGCGGACCGTGACACACGCCGCACCGGAGTGAGGAGGCAGCATGGCCGGCAGGTTCGGGGCGGTCGTCACCGCCATGGTCACACCCTTCCGCGACGATCACGGGCTCGACCTGGACGCGGCGCGCTCGCTCGCCGCACACCTGTACGAGCGCGGCTCGGATTCGCTGGTCATCGCCGGTTCGACCGGCGAGTCCCCCACGCTCACCCACCGGGAGAAGCTCGACCTGTTCGAGGCGGTGATCGACGTCGCCAAGGGCAAGGGGAAGGTGCTGTGCGGGACGGGCACCTACAACACCGCCGAGACGCTCGAGCTGTCGCGCGAGGCCGAGGAGCTCGGCGCCGACGGGCTCCTGCTCGTGACGCCGTACTACAACAAGCCCCCGCAGCGGGGACTGCTCGAGCACTTCACGCAGGTCGCGAACGCCGTCTCGATCCCGGTGGTCGCCTACAACATCCCCGGACGGACCGGAACCCGCATCGAACACGACACGCTGCTGCGGATCGCCGAGGTCCCGAACATCGTCGGCGTGAAGGACTCGACGGGCGACTTCCAGTGGATCTCGAGGTTGATCTCGGAGGTCTCGCCCGACTTCGAGGTCTACAGCGGCGACGACTGGGCGACGTTCGGCTACATGTGCCTGGGGGCGGTCGGGGTCGTCTCGGTGGCCGGTCACCTCGTGGGCGGGATGATCCGCCAGATGTGTGACCTCATCGAATCCGGAGACATCCCGGCGGCGCGCAAGATCCACGAGGGGCTGACGCCGCTGTTCAACGCGCTGTTCATCACCTCGAACCCGATCCCGGTCAAGACGGCGCTCGAGATGATCGGGCTCCCCGTCGGCCCGCCGCGACTCCCGCTCGTGCCGGCGACCTCGGAGGAGCGGGAGAGGATCCGCAAGGCCCTGGTGGATGCCGGGCTCCTCTGAACCCGTCCGTCCCGCGCGCGTCGTCTTCCTCGGAGGGGTCGGCGAGGTGGGTCGGAACATGGCCTGCGTCGAGCTCGACGGCCGGATCCTGATCGTCGACGTCGGCCTGTCGTTCCCGCACGCCGAGATGCCCGGCATCGACCTCGTCCTGCCGGACTTCGAGTACGTGCGCGAGCGGTTCGACGACGTCGAGGCGATCGTCCTGACGCACGGGCACCAGGACCACATCGGCGCCCTGCCGTACCTTCTGCGCGAGATCGAGGGGGGCCCGCTGCCGGTGTACGGGACGGCGTTCACGCTCGCGCTGCTCGAGGGGCAGCTGGAGGAGCATCAGGTCCGCGACCGCGCCGAGTTCCGGCAGGTCACGCCGGGGGAGGCCGCGGTGATCGGAGCGTTCTCGATGCGGTTCCTCCGCGTCACGCACTCGATCCCGGACGGGATGGCGGTGGTGATCGACACCCCGTACGGCTCGATCCTGCATACCGGTGACTTCAAGATCGACCAGACCCCGCTCGACGGGCGCGCGACCGACCTGCACGCGCTGGCCGAGGAGGCGGGAAGGGGCGTGCACCTGCTGCTCAGCGACTCGACCAACGCCGAGGAAGCTGGGTATACGGACAGCGAGCGGAGCGTGGGCCCGGTCCTGCAGGACATCATCGCTCGGGCTCCGCAGCTCGTCGTGGTCGCGTGCTTCTCGAGCCACATCCATCGGATCCAGCAGGTGGTGAACGCCGCACGGGCCGACGAGCGCGTGGTCGCGTTCCTCGGTCGCTCGATGCTCCAGAGCGTCGAGGCGGCTCGGCTGCTGGGGATCCTGCACGTGCCCGAGGACGACGTGATCCCGATCGAGGAGGTCGAGCACCGCGACCCGTCACGGGTGGTCGTCGTCTGCACCGGCTCGCAGGGGGAGCCGTTCTCGGCCCTGAGCCTGATGGCCGCGCGCGAGCACAAGTGGGTCAAGCTCAAGGAGGGCGACAGCGTCGTGCTGTCGTCGAGCCTGATCCCGGGCAACGAGCCCGCGATCCACAGGGTGATCGACGGGCTGTATCGGACCGGCGCGGACGTGTTCCACCTGCCGGCGTACCCGGTGCACGCGAGCGGCCACGCCGCCGCGGAGGAGCTCCGCCTGATGCTCTCCCTCGTGCGCCCGCGATGGTTCATCCCGATCCACGGCGAGCGACGTCACCTCGCCCACCACGCGAAGATCGCGACCGAGGTCGGCATCGCCGCCGATCACGTCCTGATCTGCGAGGACGGAGACGTGGTCGAGGTGGGGGAGAAGGTGCACGTGGTCGAGCGCGCGCCGGCCGGGATGACCCTCGTCGACGGGCTCGGCATCGGCGACGTCGGCGAGGTGGTCCTGCGGGACCGCCGCAAGCTCTCGGCCGACGGGGTGGTGGTCGTCGTGGTCGCGGTCGACGGGCACCACGGGCAGGTGCTCTCCGGCCCGGACATCGTGAACCGCGGGTTCGTGTTCGACGAGACCTCGGGCGACATCCTTGAAGCGGCGCGCGAACGCGTCATGCTTTCCCTGAAGGACAGCGCCGAGGCCGAGGTGATCGACCGCGGGGTGCTCGAGCAGAACATCCGCAGGGTCCTCGGCAAGTACTTCTACGAGGTCACGCAGCGCAAGCCCGTGATCCTGCCCGTGATCGTGGAGGTGTAGTTGGCGAGCACCACGAAGGGCCGCGCCAAGAGGAAGACCAAGCGACCCTCGGTCCGGAGCCACCTCCGTCCCTGGGCCCGCGACGCCCTCGGGATCGGTCTCGTCGTGCTCGCGCTCCTCGCGATCCTCGGGCTGTGGTTCGGTTCGGCAGGGCCGGTCGGGCGGGGGCTTGACTGGCTGCTGCACGCCACGTTCGGGATGGCGGCCGTGGTCTTCCCGATCCTCGCCCTGTTCTGGGGGCTGATCCTGCTCCGAGGGACGGCCGAGCAGGAGCGACTTCGGATGTTCATCGGGTTCGCGATCGCGGCCGTCGGCGTGCTCGCGCTGATCTCGCTCTGGCAGGGGAACCCGCGGCCGTTCGGCGGCTACGAGCGACTGAGCGGCGCCGCCGGCATCGCGGGAGCGTCGGCATCGTGGCCGCTCGGAAAGTTGGTCTCCGGGATCGGCGTCGCGATCGTGTGGGGCGGCGCCGTCCTCCTCGGCCTGCTGATCTTCACGGGGACCCCGCTCTCGGCGATCTGGGACCGGATCGTCGACGCCTTCTCTCGGGGCGGCGGCGATGATCTCGACGAGGACGACGAGCTCGACGAGAACGAGGAGGGAGACGAAGAGGAGGCTGCCGAACCCCGGATCGTGCACGTGAGCGACGACTTCTCGCTGGTCGAGCTCCCCGAGGACGAAGGGCCGGAGAAGGAGCCCGAGTCGATCGAGGTGCCGGCTCTCGTCCGGCCGACGGGAGGCGGGCCGTACGAGCTCCCGCCACTCGAGCTGCTCCGAACCTCCCCGCCGTCCGCGTCCAGCGAACGCGACGAGGATCACCAGAAGGCCGCGCTCGAACGCACGTTCCACACGTTCGGCGTGCCCGCCCACGTCGTGGCCGCGCACCGGGGGCCGACCGTCACCCTGTACGAGGTCGAGATCGAGGCCGGCACGAAGGTGAACAAGGTGCTCTCGCTGGCCGACGACATCGCGTACGCGCTCGCGACCCCGGACGTGCGGATCATCGCGCCGATCCCCGGCCGCTCCGCGATCGGGGTCGAGGTGCCGAACAAGGTTCGCGACTTCGTGATGCTCGGCGACATCCTGCGCTCGAAGACGGCGCTCGACGACGAGCACCCGCTGGCGGTCGCGCTCGGCAAAGATGTCCACGGGCGGGCGCAGCTCGTCAACCTCGCGGACATGCCCCACGTGCTGATCGCCGGGGCGACCGGCGCCGGCAAGTCGAGCCTCATCAACTCGTTCATCACCTCGATCCTGATGCGCGCCGATCCAGACGAGGTCAAGCTCGTGCTCGTCGACCCCAAGCGCGTCGAGCTCGTGCACTTCGCGGACCTGCCGCACCTGCTCGTGCCGGTGATCGTGCACCCCAAGCGCGCTGCCGAGGCGCTCGCCTGGGTGGTACGCGAGATGGAGCAGCGGTACGAGCTGCTCGCGATGGTGGGGGTCCGAGACATCGACGGGTACCGCGCGGGGATGGAGGAGGAGACGCTGCGGATCCCACCGGGGCAGGAGGACCGCGTCGTCGACTTTCCCTACCTGCTGGTCGTGATCGACGAGCTCGCCGACCTGATGATGGTGGCGCCGCGAGACGTCGAGGATGCGATCTGCCGGATCGCCCAGATGGCTCGCGCCGTGGGGATCCACCTGGTCGTCGCGACGCAGCGCCCCAGCGTCGACGTCGTGACCGGCCTGATCAAGGCGAACATCCCGAGCCGCATCGCGCTCATGACCTCGAGCCAGGCCGACTCGCGCGTGATCCTGGACATGAACGGCGCCGAGAAGCTGGTGGGGCACGGCGACCTGCTGTTCGCGCCGTCATCGGCGTCCAAGCCGGCGCGGCTGCAGGCGGCATGGGTGACGGAGAAGGAGATCCAGGCGGTCGGGGACTGGGTCCGCGACCAGCGCTCTGCCGAGTACGCGATGAGCGTGGAGGGCCTGGGGAAGCCGCCCGCCGAGGGCGAGGAGCACGGCGGGCTCGGGGGTGACGACGAGCTGCTCGAGCAGGCGGCCGAGCTCGTGATCCGCTCCCAGCTCGGATCCACGAGCATGCTGCAGCGCAAGCTGAAGGTCGGGTTCGCGCGCGCCGGGAGGCTGATGGACCTGATGGAGGACCGAGGGATCGTCGGTCCGTCGCTCGGATCGAAGGCGCGGGACGTGCTCGTGACGCCCGAAGAGTGGGAGGAGTCCCGCGCCGCGCCGACCGCCTAGGTCACGTCTTCAGAGTGGTTCACGCGGTGTCGACCTCACGTGCCCGTCTTCGTGGTCGTCCGATAGGATGCCCGCGATCCGGCCGGGAGGTTCCTTGCAGCGAACGACCGTCAGCGTGGGCCCCGCGCTCCGAAAGGTGCGCGAGGCGCGCGGCGTGACGCTGGAGGAGGCGGCGCGAGACACGCGCGTTCGGCGCGAATTCCTCGAGGCGATCGAGGCCGAGGACTTCCATCTGCTCCTGGGTGACGTCCACCTGCGCGGGTGCCTCCGGACCTACGCCACGTACCTCAGGCTGTCCCCCGACAAGGTCGTCGCGATGTACGACGCCGAGCTGGGCCTTGCCGACGAGGTGGTCGTCGTGCCCCCGCCGGGACGATCCGAACCCGTGCTGGGCGCGCGACGCCGGCGCGACGACCATCGCCTGTGGATCCTCGTCGCCGCGACCCTGCTGGTGCTCGCGGGCGCCTTCGGCGTGCTCTCGGCCAGGCGGCCCGCGCCCCCGCCCGCGAACCTGTCGGGGGCGACCGGCGGCATGGTCGGGGGCGCCGAGCTCGAACGCCCGATCAGCGTCGCCGTCGAGGCGAAGCATGCGGTCGAGGTCACGATCGTGGCCGATGGCGGCGATCCGGAGCCCTTCCAGCTGCGGGCGGGTGAGGGGCGCTCCTTCGACGCGGACAACTCGATCACGATCCGCCTGTCCGAGGGCAACACGGCGCACGTCATCGTGAGCGGCGTGGACTACGGGTTCCCCGGCAAGGACGGCGAGCCGTGGGAGGACACCTACAGCTACGACGAGCCCTCGACGCCGGGAGGCTGATCCCGCCCGTGAGGGCCGAGATCGTCGCGGTGGGGACCGAGTTGCTCATCGGGCAGATCGACAACACGAACGCGCGGTGGATGTCGGAGCGGCTCGCCGGGCTGGGCATCGACGTGCTGCACCATCAGGTGGTCGGCGACAACGAGCCGCGGATCGTCGAGGCGATCGGGCTCGCGGCCTCGCGCGCCGACGTGGTGATCGTGACCGGCGGGCTGGGGCCGACGCAGGACGACGTGACCAGGCCGGCGCTCGCGC
>Ga0075424_100002865_pt1 | contig 15970 bp, 10 predicted proteins | sample SoiMethybrSBSTD3_FD_75301 | JGI IMG/M metagenome (GOLD analysis project Ga0075424, IMG submission 75301) | Bulk soil microbial communities from a Populus tree surrounding site in Tennessee, USA - Soil MetaG P. TD hybrid SBSTD3 | ecosystem: Environmental > Terrestrial > Soil > Tree plantation...
CTACGTCTGCCCTCCGGGATGCGTGAAGAGGCAGCTATCAACCAGCATCGACGGCTGATGCCCAGAGATGCAGCGTCGCGTACCCGCGCCACGGCCTCCATCGTTCGGCAACTTCGACGATCGACGGGCGGGCAATGCCCGCTGCCTGCATAGCCTTGATCACGCCGAGGTCGGCGCTCGGGAATGCATCGCGGTCGCCTAACGCCCGCATGCGTACGTAGGACGCCGTCCACGGGCCGATGCCGGGCAGCGCTTCGAGCGCCGCCTGTGCCTCGTCCGCTGGCGAGGTGCGGAGACGCTCGAGGTCCAGCGCACCATCGGCGATGCGCCGGGCGGCGCCGTCCAACGTGGCGGCGCGGGTTCTCGTCAGGCCGAGCTCACGCAGACGATCCGCGCCCGCGTCGGCCACGTCTGCGGGAGTCGGGAAAGCGAGAAAGCCGGTGTTTCGTGCGCCAGGGACCGGACGCGAGAAGAGGCGTACCAGCCGATCGGTGATCGTGCTCGCACCCGCGACGCTCACCTGTTGTCCCAGGATCGCGCGTGTGAGCCCCTCGAACGGATCGAGCAGCTGCGGAAGCCGGATCCCGGACCGCCGGCGAACGATGGACACGAGAATCGGATCTCGTCGCGCGAGGCGGTGAAAGCGTCCGAGATCGACATCCAGATCGAGCATGCGCCTAACGGCTGCCTCCAGCTCGCCGGCCTTCAGTCCGGGCCGCGACGTAGCGACGAGAACGCGGCCCTTTCGGCGGCTGGTCACGGCTTCGGTCAGCGTCAGCGTGACGGACTTGCCGTTCACGCGGACTGATCGGTGGTACGCGCGCTCGCGAACTGCTTCGAGCGACGCTACGGTTCGGGCCGCGAGGAATCCGAGCACCCAGCTGAAGTCGAAGCCGGGTGGGAGTGCGATGCGAACGTCTTCGCTCAATAGCGCCCCCCTGCTCCGCCGCCGCCGGCTGACCCTCCACCGAAGCTGCTCCCGCCACCGCCACCACCTCTGGAACCGCCGGAACCTCCGGAGCTTGCCTGCACGCGCGGGATCGTCCGCGTATACGTGCGACCCCATCCGCAGTTCCTGCAATGTTCGGTGACCTCCTTGCTTCCCTCGTGACTCGTCGTCGCGTGGACGAGGGTATGTGACTCGGTTTCGAGGGTGCGACGCCCGCATGCCTGGCATTTCGAGTAGCGGCTGAACCAGGCCCGGTGTGGCACGATCGACATATGCTGACACGTCGGACACACCCACACGTCGTAGTTCACGCTCTCGAGCTGCTCCTCGAGCTGTTGCCCCTTGTCGAGGTGGGCGTCGTCGGCCTGCTCGTCGAGCCGCACCATCATGCCGTGTCCGTTCGGGCACTGCCGCAGCCGTCGCCGCCGGTAGGTCGCGACGCCACCCACGCCGCCCGCAAGAGCCAGGAGTCCGCCGATCGCGCCGAACACAATGCCCGTTCGCCCGCCTGCCGTTCGGCCAGGCTCGCGCTCCACGGCCGCGCGCCCGTTAGGCGGCGGGTTCGTCGTCGACATCGTCGAGCCCCGCGCATCCTTTTCCTCACGTGCAATGGCCGCGATGGCCTCGACGCCAGCCAGCATTCCCGCGTCGAATTCGTTGCGGCGGAACGCCGGGAAGATCGTCTTGTCGCGCACTCGTCCCACCCGGGAATCGGGGAGCACGCCCTCGAGGCCATAGCCGACGCTGACCTGCACGGCGCGCTGAGTAGGTACCCACAGCAGCACGATGCCGTTGTCTCGTCCCCTCTGTCCCACACCCCACATGCGGTGCAGAGCCAGTGCAACGTCGAACGGCTCGAACCCCGATGTCGAGTCGATCGCGACCACGGCGATCTCGGTCCCGGTTTCCCGCGACAGTCCAGACAGGAGTGCATTGAGCGAGTCGACGGTCGCCGGTCTGAGATGGTGGGACGGATCGGCAACCCAGGTTCCGTTCGTCACCCTGGGATTCGGTACCCAGCGTAGCCGCTCTGCCTGCGCTGGCGTGATCTGGAGCACCGCGAGCGCGGCCAGCAGCACCGTTCGCGTCATGCGCGGATACCGTTTTCGGCGGCCAGCGAATTGGCGGGCTTATCGGGCACCCGGCACCTCTCCCGGTGTATGGTGACTGGCTTTCGGCGGCTTCCATGGGTGTGCGCAGCGCGGCATACTATGGAGGCTCAACTCCTGATCTCGTAACCTCTTCGAACTCAGCTGCATGCGTTCCTCGATCGTAATCTGTCTTGCCGTCGTTGCCCTGGTCGGCGCTGCCAGCACCCCTCGGTCTGCAGCGGCTCAACAGGGCGCCATGGCCGGCGTCGCTGGTAGCGTCATAGACAGTATTCACGGCGGGGTGCCGCTCGCTGGGGCGATCGTCAGGGTCAAAGACACGAAGCTCCAGGGCACGACCGACGCGAACGGCCAGTTCAAGATCGACAGCATCCCGCCCGGCGAGCACAGTCTGTCGTTGATCCACCCGCTGCTCGACACGCTGGGCGTCGCGATCAATACGCGCGCAGTGCCGTTTCAGGCAGGGAACACGCTCGCCGTAGAGCTGGCGATTCCGTCGGCGCAAACCGTTCTCGAGATGTCATGTGCGGCGGCGTGGCGCCGGCGCGGGCCATCCGCCCTGGTGGGGAAGGTGCTCGACGCCGACAATGACACGCCACTCGTCGGCGCCACGGTGTCGCTCACATGGAAGGAGTTGGACCTAACGAACCTCCGGAAAAGAGACGTCGTCCGGAAACAGCCGGTCGGGCAAGACGGCACGTATCGCATCTGCGGGCTGCCGGGCGGCATCGACGGCAACGTCCAGGCGGAGTTCAACGGTCGGAAGACCGCGGAAGTTCACGTCATCATGGATGAAGCAAACCCGCTTGGCTTCCAGAGCCTGCGGATTGGCACCGCGGTGGTTGAGGAAGCGCCGGCTGCCGACACGACCAAGGGCGCCCGGAAAACCGTCGCGCAGGGCGACACGGCGAGGCGCCTGCGAGGTCCTGCTCGCCTAACCGGCAAGGTGATCAACGCGGCGGGTGCGCCGGTTGCCAACGCACGTATCGACGTGAGCGGTACTGGTGCCGCCACGCTGAGTCGCGACGACGGCACGTTCGGCTTCACCGACTTGCCGAGCGGGACGCAGGCCTTGGTGGTTCGACAGCTGGGCTTCGAACCGGTGGAGATGGCCGTCGAGCTTTCCGGTAAGGCGCCGAGGCAGGTGACGGTGACGATGTCGAAGCCGGCGCGCGTGCTCGACCCGGTTGCCGTCGTCGCGGAAAAATCGAAGGACGGGCTCGACCAGGTTGGATACGCGCAGCGGAAGAAGCACGGGTTCGGCTACTTCATGGGGCCGGACGAGATCCAGCAGCGTCAGGCGACCCGCATGACGGATCTGTTCCGCGCGGTGCCGTCGTTGCGTGTCGTGCCGTCGGGGAACGATTACGTGGTCGAGAGCAACCGGGACGCCACGGGAGGCTGCGTGAACTACGTCGTGGACGGGTCGCCGTACCAGTCGCTCTTTGCCGGCGACGTCGACCGACTCATGCCAGCCACCGACGTGGCGGCCATCGAGGTGTACACGGGCTCGTCCACGCCCGCGGAGTTCCAGACGCCTGGCAGCTCGTCGTGCACCACGATCGTCATGTGGAGCAAGTTCAAGGTCAGAAAAGACCGGTAACCCATCATCATCATCGGGCGACGCACGGATCGGCCCTGGGCTGTCCGCCGCTCACGGGCGGAACACCACCTCGGCCGGGAGGGACCGCACGAGCACGCCACCCGATGGCCCCACGGCGCTCAGCACCCCGTTCACGCGCACTTCGCTGACAGGCCTCGTGAACGGCGAATACACGACGATCCCGCCGGGAGGAGTCGTTAGGCCCGCCGACATGGAGACCCGCGCCCGGCCGCTTTCGTTGCGGATCGTGTAGCTGAGCGGCCCGTAATGCGTCGACAGTCGTCGGACCGTCACGCCGGGCTTCTCCGTGACCCATGATGCGGGAATTCCGGCGCCGATGACGAGCGACGAGTCGGCCTCGCGCTCGTACGCGAACATGTCGAGCACCGACCGGATGTAGTCGGAGCCCACCCAGGTATGCGGCATGTCGCCGATGAACTTCGGGGTCGCCGGGTCGCGCCAGACGACTTCGGCCCACTGATACCATCCGGCCGGTCGTTGATCCTTGAAGAACCAGTCGAGCAGCGCATGCGCGCGATCGCGCTTTCCAAGCCGGACCATCGTGCCGACGGCACGAAGCTCGTACGGCGTGTAGCTCTCCCAGGGCTTCGTGCCGTCGCGGCGCGCAACGAACTCGTCCCAGTATCGATCGAACGTCCGCTCGAGCGCGCGCGCGACCGTTTCGGGCATGCGGCCAAGCTCTCCGACCGGCGCCACCGCAATCGTGGTCGATGTCGCGTCGAAGTCGCCGAGGTCAGCCGCGCCCGGAATGAAGTCGATGCGGTGCTGCGCCATGGCGAACTGGATCGACGCGTAGAGGTCGCGCCTGAACTCGTCGCGCAGCGTCATGAGCTGCGCCTCCTCCGGCCGGCTCAGCGCGTGCGCGAGATCCACGGCGTCCTTGAGGCCGCGCAGCGCGAAGAAGTCATCCCAGTACGAGTGCATCGGCTTGGCCGAATAGCCCTCGTGGCTGATGGACGGCGGGAGGATTCCGTAGAACGCTCGCTTGTCGCCTGACTGGAACTCCGGCTTGCGACGCTGCTGCCGCAGCGAGTCGATGTAGAGCGCAGCGCGGAACACGTTAGGCCAGATGCGATCCGCCACCGCGCGGTCGTGGGTGTGACGCCAGTACTCCGCGGCGAGGTAGATGAATTCGCCGTTGCTGTCATGCTCGGGAACGGGATCGGCTCCGCGCGAGTCGACGCAGCACGGCACCTTGCCATTTGGGTATTGGAAGCCCGCGTACCACTCGAGGAACTCGCGCGCTACGTCGGGCCGGCCCATGCGCAGCAGTGCGGTCGCTTCGAGAGAGCCGTCGCGAATCCACGAGCGCTCGTAGGACCTCGAGCCGGGCTGGAGACCGGCGTGGTCACGGTTGACGAGAATGAAGCCCAGGTTCGCGTACAGCGAGCTGACGACGCGGGAGGCGGACGACGGGAGCTCGATCGTTACGCGCTCGAGTCCCTCCCGCCAGACGCGTCGCGCGTCGGCCACGCGATCGCGCGGGGCGCGGGCGCCGAGCACGCGCTCGCGCTCCACCTGCGGGAGGGACGCTGCGTGCAGCGGCAGCGCGACTTCGACCACGGCGGCCGCGCCGCTATCGACGTCGGCGGTATAGGCGAGCGCGCCCGAGGCGTGTCCGAACGTGTCCTGGATGCTCGAGCTCGACGGCAGCGTACCTTCACGGAGGTAGTCCACGATGTTGCCCTGGTCGAACGTCGCCGCGCCGAACCCGTTAGGCGGCGTCAGCGACACCGCTACCGTCTCGCCATTGACCCGGACCACCTGTCCTTCGGCCGCTAGCTGCCGAATGGTGGCCACGCCACCAGGCGTGTTGAGGAACTGCCATGGCGGATTCACCTGGAACGGCCGTATCGCGAGGTACAGCCGCATTGCCTGTCGCCTGCGACCCGTGTTCGCAAGCCGATATTGCAGGTAGGCGATGGAGGAGTCGCGCGCTCCGAGCACGGCCACGGGCGCGAGCGTGAGCTGCCACTCATCGGCCGTCCAGGTGACGGTCGGCTCCGGGAAGTGCGAGCCTGCTAGCGACTGCGTCGTTTTCACGTCACGCCAAGTGAACAGCTTGCCGCCGACGTACACGAACGGCTCCACGGAGAATCCGCCCTTTTGGGCCTCGACCATCCCCTCTTCATTGACGAGCACCTCGGCCTGATCGCCGTCCACGCCAGCGACAGTCCAGTAGGACTGGACGCTGCTCATGTATTTCGGGTAGCTGCCGGGCGCAGCGTCCTTCGCGATCGCGGTGAAGAAGGCGTTCTTCGACGCCGCCCATTCGAGCGGCTCGACGGAGATCTCGCGAAGTCCGAACGTGTCCGACGGCCCGCGCTCGAGCGCGAGCCTGACGAACCGCGTATCGCTCTCCGGGAGGTAGATGTAGTCCCTGCCGCCATTCCCACCGGCGACCCGATAGCGGGTTTCCCACGTCCTGCCGTCGGGCGAAAAGTCGATGGTGTAGTCGGACGCCTGATGTCCGGGCTCCCACTGGACTTCGAGACCGCCGAATTCCCGGCCCCGCAGGAAATCGACCTGCACCGCCTGCCGCGCGTTAGGCGGCAGAACTACTGGCGGCGGGGCGCCGCGTGGAGCTGGCGGTGCCGGCGCGGATGGCACGGGAACCGTGGAAGATTGCCAGAGCGTCGCGGTGTCGCCGTCGAGCGCGCGGCGGGCCTCGAAGCCCAAAGCCTCGGACGTGGCGGTAACGGTCGGTATCAGCGCGTAGGGTCGGTCGGGCTCGCGCGGGCGAAGCTGCAGCTCATCGATCCATACGGTCCCTTTCCCGCCGGTACCGGCCGTGATCGAGAACTCGATCGCGGCGACACGCGTTAGGTCGCCACCACCCTTCGGGCCCCAGGCGAACGTGATGTGCCGTTTCTTCCGAACCACCTCGGTCCACGCGCGCGGAAGCTCGAAGCCGGGCTGGTTCGACCACCACACGTTGTCACCGCTCGGGTCGATGAGCTTGAACTCGAGAGTGTTGGGAGGAGCATCTCCCCGAATGCGGAACGCGAACTCGTAGTTCGCCGGGACCGTGAAGTTGAATGCCCGATGCACGACCGCGTACCCACCGCCGCCGTGGAAATCGAAGTCGAGCCGCATGGCGCGACCGCGGAAGCCCGAGTCACTCGACACGCGAAGCGACACGCCATCCGACGGGCTCGCGCGCCAGTCTTTCACTGACTCGAACGCGTCGAGCAGTGCCGGCTTCTGGGCAGATGGCGTAGTAGCCGTGGTACTCGTCGCACCCGCCAGCAGCAGCGCGGCTGCGACCCATCTCATCCGTTCACGCTCCCGGCCATCACACCCTGGATGTAGTAGCGCTGGAGGAAAAGAAAAACGAGGAGCGACTCATCGCTCAGGACGATGAGCAGCCACATGAAGTCATTCCACGTTGCGAGGAAGCTCCAGGTCGCGAGCGTCGCGAGGATCGGGATGACGACTCACTGATCAATCCAGCCCCCCGTGAACCCTGCCCGCTTCAACCCCGTCTTGATGTACGGGTTGGTACGCATCACCCGCCAGACGAGCCCCGACCGGTGATTCTCGATCATCGCGAGGATCGGCCCCTGGTCGATCCCGAGGTAGTCGCTGTCGAACCACGCGATGCCCGGAGCGACCGTCCCTGCCTGCGGCGTTAGGCCGGCCTTCGGAAACGTTGCGTTGAACGCGTCGAGGAAGCCGTATTTCGTGAAGAGACGGTCGCCGTACTTCTCGCGCATGGCGATCAACGCGGGGATCGTGATCTCCGGCGCAAACGGCACCGACCCGCCCACCGCCGTTGGAGCGATCGTTCCGTCGTCCCGAATCTCGTTCCACGCGGCGCCGCGAGCCGAGTAGGTGAAGAACACCCGCGGGACGCCGTCGAGCGTGATCGGCCCGTCGCGCGGGCCGTCCGACGCCGTAAGCCCCCACTCGTTCGCGCCGTACCCAACCCACGTGTACGGATTGTCGATCGCGTACTCGCGTTGCGAGATGGTCGCGCGCCGCGAGTTCTCGAAGTAGTCGATCCCTTTTCCCCGCATGTACGCGTCGCGGATGCCGCGGAAATCGACCCACACGTGCGAGTACTGGTGCCCGAACAGCGGGGCGAAGTTCACGTGCTGCTGGCCGTAGAAGTCACGCCACTGGTAGTTCTTCGTCCATTCGTCCCACGCCGCCGGCTCGACGGCGTGGGTCGGCGAGCCTAACGCGAGCACGTAGAGGATCATCCCCTCGTCATACCCGCGCCAGTCGAACGGCTCGAACCCGCCCCCTCCCTCCGGCTTCCACCCCATGTTCACGGCCGGCGGCCGGTTCCTCGGCCACGTCCACTCGACGCGGCGGTAGAGCGAGTCGGCGTAGGCGCGAATCGCGACCTCGGCGCGTGCGGTGTCGGCGAAGTAGGACTGGCAGAACAGCGCGCCAGCGAGGAGCAGCGAGGTATCGATCGTGGAGAGCTCGACCTTCTCGAAGCGAAGACCCTTCTCGAAATCGAGGAAGTGGTAGAAGAAGCCCTTGTAGCCTGCAACTCCAGTGGCCGTCTCGCCCTGGGGCAGCTGCCACAGAAACCGCAGCGTCGCGAGGGTTCGCTCCGCCGCGGCCGGGCGCGTCACGTACCCACGCTCCGCGCCAATCGGATATGCCGTGAGGGCAAAGCCGATCGCGGCGACGCTCGAGAAAGTGCGGGCCGGCCAGCGGTCCGGCGTCAGCCCGGTGCGCGGGTCCGTCGTGTCCCAGAACCACTGGAACGTTCGTCGCTGGAGCGTGTCGAGAAATGCATCCGCCCGTTTCGGTTCGACCACCGCTGGCCGCGGCGGGACCGGGGCGGTCGACGGCCGGCCGCACCCTAACGCGGGCGCGGATCCGGTAAGCGCCAAGACAACGGCGGCGCGAGTACGCGCCGCCGCGTGCCATATGCGTGAGCCCCGCCGAAGCGTGCGCTCGGTCATCTCGTCTGCGTCCCGACCTGACCGACTGCCTGCAGTCCGTAACGGATTCCGACCTGAAGCCGACGGCCGAGACCGGCGCACCCGGGCGTATTGTAGTTCGGGTTCGGCGGGTTCTCGATGGTCGTATTGTAGCAGCCGTAATTCGCGTTGTTGAACGCGTTGAAGAGGTCAGCCACGAGGCTGATCCGCTGCGCGCTCGCCAGCGTGAACGCTTTCTCGAGCCGCAGGTCCACGTTCTGGTAAGCGAACACGTGGCCGATGCCGAGGAACGGCTTCGTCGGCGGTGAATAGACGTAGCTCACCTGCTGCCCGAACGCGCTGCCGTTCGTGTTGTCCAGGGCATTCACCGTGAGACCGGTCCCGAGGTTGATGATGGTGCTGAAGTAGACCTGCCAGGGAATTTTGACGATGCCGTTCGCCGTGATGTTGTGGGTCTGGTTACCCGGCGCCCGGCGCTTCGGCAGGTCGCCCACAGTGGGGTACTTATCGTTGAAGCCCCAGAAGAGGTCGGTGGTCTGCCCCTGCTCCTGCGATCGCGCGAGCGTGTACGCGATCGAGCCACCCCACCGCGTGTCCGCCTGGATCGGGCGGTCGAGCTGCAGCTGCATCGCGTCGTACCAGCTCTTGACGCGATCGTCGGTGACGAACGCCTGGTTGTAGTTCGGCCCCAAGCTGCCCCCTTGCGTGGCGCGAACGAAGTTCATCCCGTTCTCGCCGCGAACGCCGTTGTACGATAGCGTGATGAGCGATCGGCCCCAGCCCTGCCTAACGCCACCGCTGAACTGGTAGGATTTGGGCGGCTTGAGGTCATTCGCGACCAGGAAGACTTCCGGAAGACCGACGCTGCCTGACAGCTTCTTGAGCTCGTTCGGGTCCAAATACTTCGGGTCCCAGACCGCACAGTTCACCGGGCTGCCGGGCGGGCACGCATTTCGGAACGAGACGAGCGGAATGCTATACTGCCGCCGGAAGCGCTCATCGAATAGCGTGTTCCAGTAGTTGCGGTCGAAGTAGATGCCCGCGCCGGCGAAGAGAACCGTGCGATTATTGCCGAAGACATCGTACGACGCGCCCACGCGCGGCTGCCACGCGCCGAGGTACATCGGCCGGTCGGAGCTTCCAGTCGTGATGTAGCGATTCAGGCCGCCAAGCTCATCGATGACGCGCACCTGCACGGTGTTGCAGCAGGACCCGTCGGATTTCAGCACTGGGCGATTGACGAAGAGCTTGCTGTTCAGTGGGCCGGCGAGTGAATCGGCCAGCGGCCTCGGCGTGACGTAATCGTTGTTGATCATGTTGGTCTCGGCATCCCATCGAAGACCGAGATTCAACACGAGGCGTGGCGTCACCGACCAGTCGTCCTGGATGTAGGCGCCGAACTGCTGGTTGTCGGTGTTGACCTTCGGATCGCCGAATCCATAGACCGCCTCGAATGGCCGGGCGTAGTTCTCATCCTTCCGATACCGGAAGATCGGCGTCGCCTGCTGGTTCTTGATGGCTTCGTATGTGAGGAAGTCGATGTACGCACCGCCCTTGATCGTGTGGTCGCCCCCCCAATGGGCCGCCGTCCTCGTGACGTCGTTGCGGAGCGAGACGCGGTTCTGCGTGAAGTCCTGGCTCGCATCCTTGCCGCCCACTCGCAGCAGGCCCTGGTAATCCTGCACGATCGGCGTCACGGACTTCGGAATGGATCCCCACGTGAAGTGCTGGAAGTTGACCTGCGCTTCGTTGATCCACCGGTCAGCGGCGTATTTCCAGTTCGCGACGCCGGTGTAGACGTTGACGTCCAGGTTCTCGGCGCCCTGGAAGGTCGTCTGTCCGCCGAACCCGCGGAAATCGGTGTCCTTGCGAAGTGTGCCGCTCAAGTCCACGGTGCTGCGTTCCGACTTCGCCCACGTGAGCTTCGCGAACCCGAGGTGCTCGCGGAACTCGCTCGTCGACTGACCGGTGAGCGGCTGCAGCTGACTGACGAGCGATGGTGGAGCGAACAGGGTGTCACCGCCTAACCGCACATATTGTGGCTCGTCGCGTCCGTTGAACTCGTACGTGCCGAAGAAGAACAGCTTGTTCTGGACGATGGGGCCGCCAAGGCTGCCGCCGGCCTGCAAGCGCGTGTAATCGGGTCGCGGCTCGCCGCGCTGCGCCGAGATCGCGTCCTTCGCGACGTACGCTTTGCCGACGCCGAACGCGAACGCGTCGGCCTCCCACTGATTGGTGCCGCTTTTCGTCGTTGCGGTGATGATTGCGCTCGCAGCCTTCTGGTATTCGGCCTTGTAGTTCTGGGTGATGATGCGGAATTCCTGCACCGCACCCTGCGGGAACGGGTTGCCCTTGCTCGCGTCCTGGCCGATGACGCCACCGCGCAGCACATCGTTCTTGTACGTGGCGCCGTCGACGAAGACGTTCACCGCTTCGGGCGGTTGGCCGCCCGCGGAGATGAACTTGTCGCTGTTGTTGACCGCGGTCGCTGTCATGCCCGGCGCTATTCGCGCGAGGTCCAGGAAATTCCGCTCGAAGTTCGGCAGCCGCTGGATCTGCTCTTCGGTAACGTTGGTGCCGACTTCCGACGTTCGTGCCGTCTCTGTTGGCGTCGCGACCACTGCGACCGCGGAGATCTGCGTGGCCGCTTCCTGAATGGAGAAGTCGAGCGAGACCGTCTGGCCGATCCCCACCGTCACGTTCCGCGTCTGCGGCGTGAACCCGATGCGTCTGACCGTGAGCTCATAGGCGCCGGGCCGAAGACCGGCGAGCGTGTAGAATCCACTCGAGTTGGACAGGGTCCCGCGGTTCGTCCCCATTGCCGGATCGCGCGCCGCCACCTGCGCGTCAGGGACGGGTGTGTTGTTGGGGCCGCGGACGTATCCGCGGATGTTGCCGGTGGTGGTCTGGGCGCCGGCGGGGCCGGCGAGCGCCGCGAACATGGCCACGACCCCCGCGAGGAGCCGGTGCGGAGCCACGTAGCTCGGTACGCGAGCGCGAGACGACATCCGGACATCACTGCTCATGGAGTTCCTCCGTCTCCTGTGTTTGCCGGCGAGCGTTGCAGCCGCAACGACTCCCGCGTGCGTGATGGATGGCCGAGTGACTTGTTAGGCACCGGCGACGACGACTGCCCCGGAGCTGCTCGTTAGGTGCGGCGATGCCGGGCCGCGGAGATCAGGATGCCGTACCCGTGCCGGAGCTGCGGCCCACAAGGGAGCCGTCCTGCATAGTGCGCGCCCGGGCGTCCGCGAACACGGAGCGCGAATGGAGGACCGGCGACACGCGACCGGCCAGGCATCGCGAGGACACCTGGCCGTGAGGACGTCACGAGTTTCGCGTCAGGCGTTGTCCCGTCACCCGCTTCGCACCTGTGAAGACTCCGGTGCCGCGCCGCACGATTGCCGGATAACCAGCGTCGTGGCGAGACGCTGGTGGCGCTGTGTGTGCGCGCCTTTGTTGACCATCGCGTGGAACAGCGTCTCGACCGCGCGCGCACCGAGCTCGGCTATCGAGACGTGCACGGACGTCAACGGCGGGCTCGTGTATCTCGCGATCGGGATGTCATCGAATCCCGCCACCGCCATGTCCTCGGGCACCCGGAGACCGGCCTCACGCAACGCGCTCATCGCGCCGATCGCCATGGAGTCGTTGGCCGCGAACACCGCGGTCGGTCGAGGGTCGAGCGCCAGCAGAACCTCGACCGCGCGATGGCCCGATGCCTCGGAGAAGTCTCCCGACAGCTCCCACTCGTTAGGCACCTCGATCCCCGCTTCGCGCATCGCCTTCCGATACCCGCGCAGACGTTCGGTCGCATCGTACGTCCCTTCCGCGCCCGTGATCATCGCGACCGCGCGATGTCCCAGCCCGAGGAGATGCCGCACCATATCGTACGCCCCGCGACGGTTCTCGATCGTGAACGCGTCGTACCCATCGCCCGACACGGCGCAATTGAGGAGCACCGTCGGCAACGTCGGCGGCACGTTGGCCAACACCGACGCGGCGTCGAGGTGCGGCGACATGGCGATCAGCCCGTCGACCCGTCCACGCATGGCGCGGAGCGCGGCCTCGAATTCGTCCTTCGCATCGCGGGAGCTCGAAACGAGTAGATAATATCCGCATCGCCTGGCGGCCTGATCCATTCCACGGATCAGCTCGGCGTAAAACTCCCCGTACAGCTCAGGCAACAGCGTTCCAATCGTGTGCGTCGTACTCGTTATGAGGCTTCGCGCTACCCCGTGCGGCGAGTACCTGAGCCGGGCGGCGACATCCAGGATCCTTTGCCGCGTCGCTTCGCTCACAGGACCACTGTCGTTGAACGCCCGGGAGACGGTCGCCACCGACACCTTCGCCTCGCGAGCAACATCTTTGATCGTCGCCACGGACTCAGCCGGTTCAGGACGCTAACTCATACCACAAATCCTGTTTCGAAAGAATAATGTAACCGTTTACATTGACCACCACGACGGTTTCGCACCAAGAGATTGCATCACGGAACTTTCGCTAAGGCCTTCGGGTTATTTGATTGTAGCGTTCAGGCGCCCGCGGTCGGATCCCAAAGGGTCCGCTCGCGGGCGCTCTCCAATGGTCAAAGAAAGTCAATGAGGGTTACCAGGGTCAGTGAGCCCTAAACCACTGCCCTTTACGAGGTGCCGAGGATGGCCACGACGAAAACCCGGGCGGCCGCCAAGCCGCGTCCGGTAGCAATCGCAGACACGACCCCGCCCGACCTTCTCGATCTCTACATCGAGGAGCTGTCGAACGAGCCGGTCGCGACTGCGGAAGCGCAGAAAGCGCTCGCCCGCCGTATGCGCAACACCAAGTTGAGCGCCGACGAGCGTGAGGCGGCGCGCGATGAGCTCATCCGCGCCAATCTCCGGTTTGCTTTCTCGGTTGCCAAACAGTATCAAAACCGCGGACTCCCCCTCGAAGACCTCGTGGGCGAGGCCAACGGTGGACTTTGCCGTGCGGCGGACAAGTACGACCCCGACGTCGGTGTCAACTTCATCAGCTACGCGGTCTGGTGGATTCGCCAGGCAATCTTCTCGGCGATCTCCACGAAGACGCACACCGTCCGCGTCCCGCTCGGTCGCGCGACCGACGTGCGCAAGATCGCGCGCGCCCGCACCGCCCTTCGTGAAGTGCTGGAGCGAGAGCCAACGATCGAGGAGCTCGCTCGCGTGGCTGAGCTCCCGCTCGACGTCGTCCGCGAGCTGAGCATCGCCATCCAGCCCGAACGATCGCTCGACGAGCCGCTCGGCAACGGTAGTGGCCGCTCGGAAGCTCGGACGCTCGCCAGCATCTTGCCGGCCGAGGCCGACGAGCGCACCGACGTCGACGCCCGACTCGAGGATGAGTCGCGTCGCGAGGCGCTCCTGAGAGCCCTCAGCCCGCTGCCGCCGCGAGACCGCAAGATCCTCCTGATGTACTATGGTCTGGAGACCGGCGAGCCCATGACGATGGAGCAGATCGCGACCGTTTTCGGCGTCACCCGCGAACGCGTTCGACAGCTCCGCGACAGGGCACTTGCGGCCGTGAGAGACGGAGAGGCCGCGAAGGCGCTGCGCCGCGACTGGGCCGCGTAACACCAGATAATACGGTTCGTTGAAGACCCCGCCCTAAAGGCGGGGTCTTTCGTTTTAGGCGACTTACATCACAATCATGGGGTCATCGGGCGATCTGTTGAAAAAGTTCAGCCCGCTGTGTTGCACCTCCCGAATTCAGGCGTCGATGACTCACCGAGGAGGTGCAATGGTTGAAATCCCCAGTAATGGTTGGAAGCTTCTGTACGAGTCGGGGCGACAGGCGCTCCAGGATCGGAAGCTCCCGGACGCCGAGCAATCATTCTCGGCTGCTCTGCAGCTTGCCGAGGATTTCCCCGCTGGCGATCCGCGGCTCGCCGCAACGCTGAATGCACTCGCGCGCATCTACTCGCTGCAGCGCCGGTACCTGGCGGCCGCCGCGCTTCTCAACCGGCTTCTCGAGGTCACCGAGCGAACGCTCGGCCCAACCCACGTCCAGGTCGCTGGAGTACTGACCAACCTGGCCGAGATGTACACGCACCTCGGCGCAGCGCGCGAAGAGCTCGAGCTCCGCGAGCGCGTGCTCCGCATCCGCGGCGAAGATCCGAACGCAGACATCACCTCGCTCCAGCGCCTTTGGGATCGCGTGGCGGAGCTCCGCGCGATCCTGATCTCTCAGGAGAGCAGTCCCGACATCGAAGACGAGATCGACCAGGAGCCGCTGCCGATCGTCCGAACGGCGGAGTACAGCGCCCCGATTCCCACGGCGCGCGAGCCGGAATCCGAGACCGTCGAGGAGCCGATCGTCGCTCGCGAAGCTGCCGCGTCGCACGCCGAGACTCACAGCACCGTCGCAGCGGACGCGGTTTATTCCTACGACGGGGAGCCGAGGGCTGCCGCCGTAGTGTCGTCGAAGGTGGAGATCATTCGCGTCGCCCAGCAGCCGGCGAGTTCGAACACGAGCATCGATCATGGCTTCTCCGACATGGGTCGTGACGAGCTCGAGCCGACTCGCAAGGTGGGCGGGCGACTGGGCCTGTATTCGATCATCGCTGGGGTGCTCCTGATCGCCGGTCTGATCGCGGCGCGCGATTACGTGAAGGAGTCGGACGATGAGCGGGTCTCCGGGGGTACGGTGAGTCTCACCACGGCGACGCCTCCGCGCACGGTCGTTACACCGGTTTTGCAAGCGTCGGCTCCGGCGCCGGAACCGGTTCCGGAACCGGTTCCGGAACCTCCCACTGTGGAGCGGCTCATCGCCGACCGCCGTGCCGGGCGCGAGGCCCGACGAGCAGACGAGGAGTCCGCTACGGCGGGTGACAACTTTGGTCCGTATCGGCCGTCGGTGCAGCGATCGCGTGTGCCGACCAAGGCAGATCTCGAACGGGCGCTGCGCAACGTCGATGGCGCGGTGAAGATGATCGCCGCCAAAGCCAAGGCAGCGACGGACTCGGCGCTGGCCATTCAGGTGCAGGTGCCGACCTTCAAGAAGATCAGGCTGGCGGATAACCCTCAGTCGGAGCGCTGACCCCGGGTCTCGCTCGACACGCACTCCCCTCGGTGTACGGAAAGGGCGGCGCTCGAAAGAGCGCCGCCCTTTTGCATCGCTCGGGGGTACTCACCGTTTCGCGCCCGTGGTCCGCACGGCACATTACCATGCTCGCCACGTCCTCAGGTCGTTTCGTATCGCATGATCAGTCGCCGCCTGTCACTTCCGGCGCTTACCGTCGCTCTGACCGCAGGTGTTGCCCTCCCTCTGGCAGCTCAGGTGACGTCGGTGCGCAGCGGGTCGGAGAAGTTCGACCGCGATTCCACCTCTCGCACAGGCGACGCGCTCGCGAGTGCCGAGGCGTTGGCGAATG
>Ga0075424_100002867_pt1 | contig 15968 bp, 13 predicted proteins | sample SoiMethybrSBSTD3_FD_75301 | JGI IMG/M metagenome (GOLD analysis project Ga0075424, IMG submission 75301) | Bulk soil microbial communities from a Populus tree surrounding site in Tennessee, USA - Soil MetaG P. TD hybrid SBSTD3 | ecosystem: Environmental > Terrestrial > Soil > Tree plantation...
GTTCTGATTCCGGTTGAAGCTGAAGATCGCCATCGCCGCGCACCACTGGGTGGCATCGCAGCTGATCGCGTTCACGAACGGCGCCCATCCCGGCGGGTAGAACTGCAGCTCCAGGAAGGCCGTCCCCGGATGGCGCCCGATGTAATGGGGATCGGCCGGGTCGCCGCTGTCGAAGATGTTGGTGTCGCTGTTCGGAGTGCACGGAGCATTCGTGAACTCCGGCGCCGACTGGTTGTCACACAGGTCCATTCCGAACCAGAAGGCGATTCGGTCCTGGAAGTTGAATGTCCCGCCGGTTCCGTCCTGCGTGGGGAGCTTCGGCGGATCCTTCGGAATGACGACGCGATAGCTGTTGTTGTTCCCGGCTCCGGGAACGTTCGAATAGAAGAGCGCCGAGGGCTCGTCGTGCCCCGTGTAACGCCCCTCGTACCCGATCGCATCAGCCGTCTCGGCGCAGAGCGCGTCGCCTTCGTTGCAGCGGAAGCGAAGCTCGTCGTCGCCTGTGGCAAAGGCACTCGCCGCGCGAGGCGCACTTTGATACCCGGTCCTCGCCGAGGCGGAAGCCGCCAGCGCGGCGATCAGCACGGCCCCGGCGACCAGCACAAATATCTGTCGCATTCAACCCTCCCTCGAGAGAAATCGTCTTCCCACTTCCATCGTCGAGCGTCGTCCTTGCGCGTCACCTCCTCATCACACGCGGACACGGCCGTTCGAGCGCACGGGAGTCTCACACGGGCCGCAACCTGCGTGCAACCGTCGGCCGTGCGTCAGCGGCGAGTGGCGGCCTCGGCGGCCGCGCGGCCATCCTCCGCGAGGAGGGAGTGGACGAGCTGCGCCGCGATCGATCCCTCTCCGACTGCGGACGCGACGCGCTTGACGGCTCCGTGCCGTACGTCTCCGGCGGCGAGCACCCCCGGAAGGCTCGTCTCGAGTGATAGAGGCCGACGCTCGAGCGGCCAGCCGATGCCATCCGGCAAGTCCTCGCCGGTGAGGACGAACCCGTGCTCGTCCCTCGCGAGCTCGGGCGGCAGCCAGTCGGTGTGCGGCCACGCGCCGATGAGCACGAAGAGAGCGTCTGCGCTCATTTCGGTCTCGTCGCCGGTCGCGTTCGCCCGCACCACGAGCCGTTGCAGACGACCGTCACCGCCCCCGCCGACGACGACCGTGTCGGTCAGGACGCCGATGCTCGGCGCCGCCTCCAGCGCCCGCACGAGGTAGTGCGACATACCGGCGTCGAGCGTCTGTGCGCGCACGACGATCGTCACCTGCCGGGCGTAACGGGCGAGGTGGAGCGCGGCCTGCCCCGCGGAGTTTCCGCCGCCTGCGATGTAGACGTCCTTGCCGCGTAGCCCGGGCGCCTCCGATGCCAGGCCGCCGTAGAACACGCCGGCGCCCGTCAGGGCCTCCAGCGACGCGACGCCCAGGCGGCGGTAGGCCGCGCCCGTAGCGAGGATCACCGCCGCGGCGCTGATGTGCCGACCGTCCGAGAGCGTCACCTCGCGTCGATGTGAACCCGTCAGGCTCGTGGCTCGATGCATGAACAGGAAACTCGCTCCGAAGCTCATGGCCTGCTCGTACGCCTGCTCGGCGAGGCGGCTGCCGCTGACGCCCTTGGCGAAGCCGAGGTAGTTACGGATGAGCGAGCTGGACCGAGCCTGGCCGCCGATGCCGCCTTCGTCGATCACGAGCGTGCGGAGCCCCTCCGAGGCGGTGTAGACCGCGGCCGAAAGACCGGCGGGCCCGGACCCGACGACGACGACGTCAAAGGCATCCCCCGCGAGATCGGACGGAGCGCCGGCGGCCTCGGCAATCTCGGCGTCCGACGGATCGGACAGAACCTGCCCGTCCGGAAGCATCATGAGCGGGAGCCGCGCGGCCGCTCCTGCCTTCGCCACCAGCTCGCGCCCTTCGTCTGAATCCGCGAGCCAGAACGCGTGCGGAACGGCACACTGCTCGAACACCGTCCTCAGCTCGTACGCCCGGCCCGACCATTCCCGGCCAACGATGTGCACCGTCTGCGGAACGCTGGGCCGATCGCGCGCCCACTCGAGCAAGAAGCTCGATATCGACTCGTGGAACACCTCGTCCGGCGACCCCCTCGGCGAGAGCACGTAGTGATCGATCCGGCCGAGCGCCGTCAGCGCTCGGATCGCTCCGGCCGTCGATGGGTCTCCCCAAGCCCCGAACGGAACCAGCAGCGCCCGTTTGGCATGCGGGTGGAGCTGGCGCGCCCGATCGAGAACCCATCCACTCGCCGTTTCGCCGAGCGCGCTCCCCACGAGTACGAGCGCCACCTCGACATCCGCTTCCGCGAGCTCGGCCAGCGCCTGAAGCGCATCGTCGGCTTCGCTCAGCGACTCCACGCGGTAATCGCGGCCATACCGCTGGACGAGCTGACCGGCGACCTCGTCGAGGCGATCGCGATTCGGTTCGACCGCAATAAGCAGGGGCATGGGCATCCCTTCAACGTAGCGCGGTCGAAGCGGGACGTCTCCGGCCGCCACTCTAGACTCCCACGCGGTGATCGGTTCCGAGGAGACGTCGGATGGCGCCGAGGCTCAATCCCTCGAGCGAGGTGATGGGGCCTGCGACGCGCTGTACGCGCACTGGGAGCGCACGCAGTGGTCGGCACTGGCCCTCGACCTGGAAACCGACAGGGCAACGTTCGCCGCGCTGGACGACGAGGCGAAGCGGGGCATGGTGTGGATCTTCGCCCATCGGTTTCACGCCGAGTTCAACGTCGCCCGTCTGCTCGCGCCGTTTCTCCTCGCGGCCCCGAGCTACGACATGCAGCTGCTGCTCGCGACCCAGGTGGCAGATGAGCATCGGCACCTCCAGGCCGTCTTACGCATCTACCGCGAGGTGTTCGGCGTCGAGGGCGGGATCGAGGCGGTGCGCGCGCTGGCCGATCGCAACATGGACTACGTCGCCGAGGCGCTGTACGGGGAGCTCGAGCGGTACGTCGGGCGGCTGACGGCCGACTCCGATGAAGACGAGTTCCTCGCCGCGATCGTCGTCTACCACCTGATCGCCGAAGGCGTGATCGCGCGGGCGGCACAGAACCTCGCCGCCGGGCAGTACGCCCGCCTCGAGTTCCCGGGGCTCGCCGCGGGGCAGCGACTCGTCGCGCGCGATGAGGCCCGGCACATCGGCATCGGCGTCGTGTACGCACGCCGTCGGCTCGCGGAGGCACCCGAGCGTGGGCGAGCCGTCGTCGGCAACATCGTCGAGATCTTCGGCGAGTTGACGACGTCGCTGCTGAATGACGCCGGAAGCGATATGGAGGCGCTCGTCAGGTCCGGCTACGGCGTCGACCCAGCCGGTTTCTACGCCGAAGCGATGCGCCTCCTCCAGCTACGGCTGCGCTCGATCGGATTTCTCGACGAGTAACCCTGCCGCCGGCGCAGGCGCTATTTCACTCCGACGCGGATCCGGTAGCAGACGACGATCGGTGTCGTGCGAGCGCCGATCACCCGTTCAGCCGTCTCGCACAAGCCGGCGAACGTCTCGTGCACCTCCGGTGCGGCATCGCGGAAGATGCTGCGCGGGCCGCCCAGGCTCTCGGCCAGCCCGACGATGCGAGAGCCGTCAGCCTCGTCGAACCCGTGGCAGACGATCTCGCGCGCGAAGCGAAACCGCCCGCTGTCACGGATGCGCTGAACGTGACGCTCCTTCGGCCATGACTCCGCGCCCGCGTCGAGGCCGAGACGCTTACGCGCGGCGCGCCGTGCGGCGAAATGGGCCATGAACGCGGCGTCGACCTCCGGGTGGATGACCGGCGGAACGTCGTAGTCGTACGCGGCGAACACCCCGCCGGGCCGAAGCAGGCGCGCCGCTTCGGCCAGAACCGGCTCCGGCTCCATCCAGTGGAACGCCTGGGAGCAGGTAACGAGATCGGCTGCGCCTTCGCCGAGGCCGGTGTCGGCGGCGTACCCCTGCACGTAGTCGACGTTCGGCTCGCCCGTGGCAATGCGGGCGCGCTCGCGCATGTGCGGATTCGCCTCCACGCCGATGACCTGGTCCGCGCGGTGTGCCCAGGCGCGACTCGAGAGTCCTGTCCCCGCGCCCAGATCGATCACGAGGCGCGGCCGCTCGACCTGCGCCACCAGGCTCAGGATGTCGAGAAGCTCAGCGGGCGGTGCGGGCCGCGACCGGTCGTAGAGATCGGCGAACGCGTCGCTGTCATACCCGGAGCGCTCGATCAGCGTCCGCGAAAACTCGCTCATGTCGCCTACGGTCCTGCTCCCCGACCCTGAAGCCTGGCCCAGGTGTCCCTGAGGCCGAGCGTGCGGTTGAAGACGAGCCGCCCGGGCGTCGAGTCCGGATCCGGGCAGAAGTAGCCGAGCCGCTCGAACTGCACGGTCTCACCGACCGGCAGCTCGGCGAGCGCGGGCTCGACCAGGCAGCCCTCGAGGACGGTCTCGGAGTCGGGGTTGAGGTCGGCGAACGGGTCGCCGTCGGCGCCAGGATCGGGACGGCTGAAGAGGCGGTCATAGAGACGGACCTCAGCGGGCACCGCATGCTCCGACGAGAGCCAGTGCAGCGTCGCCTTGGGCCGGCGCCCATCACGTGCGTCGCCGCCGCGGGTCTCCGGATCGTAGGTGCAGCGGATCTCGACGATCTCGCCGCTGTCGTCCTTCACCACGTCGGTGCAGGTCACGAAGTACGCGTAGCGCAGGCGCACCTCGCGGCCCGGGGCGAGGCGGAAGAACTTGCTCGGCGGATCCTCCATGAAGTCGTCGCGCTCGATCCAGAGCTCGCGCGCGAACGGCACCTTGCGCGTCCCGGCCGAGGGGTCCTCGGGGTTGTTGACCGCCTCCATCTCCTCGACCTGCTCCTCGGGGAAGTTCTCGATCACGAGCCTAAGCGGGCGTAGGACCGCGAAGCGTCGCGGCGCTGTCCGGTTCAGGACGGCCCTGACCTCGTGCTCGAGCATCTCGATCTCCACGGCGCTGTGGCCTCGCCCTCCTACCCCGACCACGTCCAGGAAGTTGCGCAGACCCTCGGGCGGGAACCCGCGGCGCCGCAGGGCCGAGACGGTGGGCATGCGCGGATCGTCCCAGGCTCGCACGGAGCCCTCGCTCACGAGCCGCGCCAGGAACCGCTTCGAGAGCACGGTGTACGTGAGGTTGAGGCGGGCGAACTCGTACTGGTGCGGGCGCGAGGGCACCGGCAGGTTGTCGATCAGCCAGTCGTACAGCGGCCGGTGATCCTCGAACTCGAGCGTGCAGAGCGAGTGCGTGACGCCCTCGATGGCGTCCGACTGACCGTGGGCGAAGTCGTACAGCGGATAGATACACCACTCGTCGCCGGTCCGCGGGTGGGTCGCGTGCAGAATCCGGTAGAGCACCGGATCGCGCATGTTGATGTTGGGCGAGGCCATGTCGATCTTGGCCCTGAGCACTCGGGCGCCGTCCGGAAACTCGCCCGCGCGCATGCGCTCGAACAGCTCGAGATTCTCATCGATCGACCGGTCACGCCAGGGGCTGTTCTCGCCAGGCTCCGTCAAGGTGCCGCGGTGCTCTCGGATCTCGTCCGCGGAGAGGTCGTCGACATACGCCTTGCCCGCCCTGATCAGGTCGACGGCCCAGTCGTAGAGCTGATGAAAGTAGTCGGAGGCGTAGTAGAGATGGTCGCCCCAGTCGAAGCCGAGCCAGCGGATGTCCGCCTGGATCGAGTCGATGTACTCCTGCTCTTCCTTGATCGGGTTCGTGTCGTCGAAGCGCAGGTGGCAGTGCCCGCCGAACTCCTGGGCGATCCCGAAGTTGAGCGCGATCGACTTCGGGTGGCCGATGTGGAGGTAGCCGTTCGGCTCCGGCGGGAAGCGGGTGACGACCTCGGTGACCCTGCCCTCGCGCACGTCCGCGGCGACGATCTCGCGGATGAAGTCGCTTCGTTCGGGAGTGACTGGACTGTGGCCGCTCAGACCGCTTCTACTCGCCATCCCGAAGAGGGTAGTCCGCGGGAACGGCGGCGGGCCGTGCAGCCCGCCGCCACGCCCGTGTTGATTCGGCCCGGACGACGAGGCAGGCAGCCGCAGAAGCCGGATCATTGTCTCGCCGCACGCCCAGTTCAATAACCATGCGGCCTAACCCGTTCGGGTACAGCGCGCCCGTGGCGAGTGAGATCAGCCCTTGACGAGCTGCTGGCCGCCGTCGATGTCGAAGGTCGCGCCCGTGATCGCCGTGTTGGCCATCAGGTGAACGGCGAGCGCGGCGATGTCGGCCGGGCCGACGATGCGTCGAATCGGTAGCGTCGTACGGAGCTCCTCGCGGCGCTCCTCGATCTGATCGCCGAGCAGCGACTCCGACAGCGGAGTATCGACGAAGCCGGCCGCGATCACGTTCACGCGGATGGGCGCGAGCTCGAGCGCGAGGTTCCTAGCGAGCGCGGGACCAGCAGCCGTCAGGGCTGAGATCAGCGAGAGGCCTACCCCCGTGCTGCGGCCACCAGTGCCGCCCATGAAGAGCAGCGTCCCGCCCGGCCGCACCTTGCCCGCGGCGTTCTGTGCGACATGCATCGGCAGGAATAGATGAGCTTCGACGTCGTGCTGTGCCTTCTCGAAATCGAACTCCGCGAGCGGCGCGTAGTAGGGGCCTGGCCCCGTAACCAGCACGTGGTCGATCGGAGTACCCAGCCCGTCGAAGAACGTCTCGAGCCGATCGAAGTCGGTCGCGTCGAAGGCGTCGGTGTGGAGAGCGCCGAGCTCCTCGCCTACCGCGCGGAGACGTTCGGGGTGGCGTGCGGTGAGGATGACGCCGGCGCCCTCGACGCGCGCGAGTCGAGCGGTCTCGAGGCCGATCCCGGCACTGCCGCCGATGACGACGACCGTCTGACCGAGCAGCTGCGGCTTGGGTGCGACACGGGTCGCGGTGGGAGCAGTGGTCATGCTTCCTCCTTTACGTCTTCAGACGTGGTCTCGCGGGATCTCGAAGCTCCAGTCTCGGGTGAGCACCTGATCGTCGTCTTCCCAGGCGGCGAGGTCGGTCTGTACCCGGAAGGTGGTCGCGTCGCACGTCAGATCGGCGCGGGCGCGCACGCGCGTGCGCCAGGCCCCGCGTCCGATCGTGATCTCGTGCTCGCTATGCACGCTCGCCGAGAGCGGCTCGCCTTCGACGATCGAGAACGTATTCGTTTCCCCGTGCTTGTACTCGAGACCGTCCGGCAGCCGGAAGCCGCTGCCGTTCGAGCAGCTCGACGAGCGGACGGTGCGACCCGTCTGACCGTCGAAGCTGACGGATACGTCCGCCCCGCCGCCGCCCAGTTGCTCGAGAGGCAGCGGCGTGCTGAGTTCCGGCTCGCCGAAGGCGGGCACGGAGGGGTCGTCGTGCCCCGGTAGGCGCACCGGCAGCGCGAGGTGCGAGGCGCCGGCGACGACGGTCAGCCTCACCGGCTCGGGAGAGGGCCAGGCGCGCGGCCATCCAGTAGGCGAAATGCTCACGCGCAGCCGGTGGCCGGCCGGGACGGCGCGGCCGATCGCGTCGAGCCGCACGCTCGCTCGAGCCCGCTCGCCCGGAACGAGCGGGTTGGGCGACTCGTGTCCGTCGCGGTGCGCCAGGTTGAGCTGACCGCGGGTGATGAGCGTCGAGACGCCGTCGGGTGCGACGTCGCAAAGGCGGACGGAGGCGAGCGCGAGCGGGCGGTCGGACGCGAACACGAGCTCGACCCGAGGCGACCCGAGGATCTCGACTCGCTCCTCCAGCGGCGGCGTCGTGAACGAGAGCGCCCGCCCGTCTTCGGCGCGCTGATCGACCGAGAAGATCCAGCCGCTGTCGAGCCCCGCCGTCTGCAGGCCGCGGATCGCGAGCTCGGCCTCGTCGGCTGCGCCCGCCGTCAGACCGCCCTCTGCGGTCAGCGTGAGCCCGCGTATCTCGACGTTCGGGCTCGGCCAGCTTGGCTCCGCGACCCAGCGCCCCGGGAGCGAGTCGTGCGTCCCCGGCGCGAACGGCTCGGCGATCCACGCTTCCAGGAGCGGCTCACGCTCGATGCCGTTCTCGCTCCCCTTGAGCCACCGGTCCCACCAGCGAAGCGCCTCCTGCAGGAAGCCGATCGACGGGCCAGGCGCTGCCTGCTCCGGATAGGTGTGGCCCCACGGGCCGATGAGCCCTTTCCGCGGGACGTCGAGCCGCTCTAGCAGCGCGAAGACCGGGTTCCGGTACCAGTCGCTCCACCCCGAGACGACGTAGACCGGGCAGCGGATGGCTGCGTAGTCCGCGTCCACCGAGCCCTGCAGCCAGTAGCCGTCTCGGCGCTGGTGGCTGAGCCAGATCTCGATGAACGGGCGGCTTCCCTCGAGTCGAGCAAGCCACAGCTCTCGCCAGCGATCCCCGACGACCTCAGGATCCGGCGGACGGGCGCCGTAGGCCAGCATGGTCGTCGCCCAGTCGAGCATCGGCTCGAACAGGCAGCCTCCGCACCAGTGGACGTCGTCCGTGTAGCGGTCGTGCGTCGTGGAGACGGCGATCACTGCCTTCAACGCGGGCGGTTGCCGCGCTGCCACCTGAAGTGCGTTGAAGCCGCCCCAGGAGATGCCGAACATGCCCACCTCCCCCGAGCACCACGGCTGCGCGGCGAGCCACTCGATCACCTCGACAGCGTCGAGCTGCTCCTGCGGCAGGTACTCGTCGAGGAGCAGCCCGTCGGAGTCGCCACTTCCGCGCATGTCCACGCGAGCCGACGCATAGCCGTGGCCCGCGAGGTACGGGTGGCGGAGGGCATCGCGCGGCGCTGTCGAGTCGTCCTTCCGGTACGGAAGGTACTCGAGCAACGCAGGCACCGGGTTGTCCTCGGCGTCCTCCGGCAACCAGATCCGCGCGGAGAGTCGCCTCCCGTCGGACAGCGGGATCCAGACGTTCCGCAGCTCACGCACGGGCCGCGGGGCCGACTGCTCGACGAGAGTTTCGCTCACGACGCCTCCGCTCCGACCGGCTCGGCAGCAGCCGCGATCTGCGTGCGCAGCGCCTTGAGCGCCTCGACGTAGATCTCGGAGAAGGTCGGGAAAGGTTGGATCGTGTCGCGCAGCACCTCGAGCGGCACGCGTGCGCGAATCGCCAGCGTCGCCTGCTGCTGCCACTCAGCCGCTTCCGGGCCGAGGGCGTAGGCGCCGGTGACTCGAACGCCGTCGCTCAGCAGGGTCAGGAACCCGTTGCTCTCCGCGTACGCGCGCGTGTAGGTCTCCGTCTTCGCGATCTCGGCCAGACGCGCCGTCCCGCTGAAGCGGCCGTCGGTCGCGCCGACGGAGGCCGCCTCCGGGTCGGTGTAGACGACGCGTGGAACGGCGTCGTAGTCGGCCTCGCGCGGTTCGCCGAGGATGTTCGACGCGACGATCTCGCCCTGGTACTTCCCCACGTGGGTCAATTGCCAGATGCCGGTGATATCGCCGACCCCCCAGAGCCGTTCACCTGCGCGAAGCCGCGAGTCGACCGGAATGCCGTGGCCGTCCGCTTCGATGCCCACCGTCTCCAGGCCGATATCGTCGACGCGTGGACGCCGGCCGGTGGCGACGAGGAGCCGGTCGCCACGCAGCTCGCGACCGTCGTCGAGCTCCAGGACAAAGTCCTCGGCGTCGCGCCGCGCGGCCTTCGCGCCGACCCCGAGGGCAAGCTCGACGCCCTCACGGGCCAGGACATCGCCGAGCGCCCCGCCGAGCGGCGCGGGTTCGTGACCGAGGAGGTGCTCTGCCATCTCGACAATCGCCACCTCGCCGCCGAAGCGGCGTACGGCCTGCGCCATCTCGACGCCGACCGGGCCGCCGCCGAGCACGAGCATCCGCCGAGGCACGGCCTTCATCCCCGTCGCTTCGCGGTTCGTCCAGATCCCGTCGAGCTCGCGCAGGCCGGGCACCGGCGGGATGACGGGACTGGCGCCGTTTGCGAGGACGACGTGCTCGGCGGTGTGGCGGGTGCCGTCGACCTCGACGACGCCCGGGCCCGCCAGCCGGCCGGTGCCCCGAAGCAGGTCGATCCCGCTTCGCGCCAGCCAGCGCGCCTGGCCGGCGTCGGAGTAATCCGAGACCATGAAGTCGCGCCACGCAAGCGCCTTCTCGACGTCGACTTCCGCCGTTGCCGCCGCCTCGTTGGCACCGTGCACGGCCTCGCCGGGACGCAACAACGTCTTCGACGGGATGCACGCCCAGTAGGAGCACTCGCCGCCGGCGAGCTCCCGCTCGACCACGGCCACGCGAAGCCCGCCCTCGGCGAGCGCGCCTGCGCAGTGCTCTCCCGGCGAGCCGGCGCCGATGACGATGACGTCGTAGTCACTCATTGCGGCAGCTCCACGCCCGCCCGCTCGGCGACCATGTACTTCGCGTACCAGACGGGCCACTCCGCGTCCGCCTTGCCGGTGCGCTTCTCGTGCTCGCCATGTGCGGTCGCTGCGCGAATGAGCGCCTGCTCGAGGTCGTCGGCGGAGCTGTACGCCGTCGTCCCGTCGACGCGGTCGGCGAGGCGCGTCGTGATCTCCTGGAGGAGCCAGGGATTGCCGTCCGGGTCGCTGAAGGAGGCGAAGGAGCGGTAGGTGCCCCGCTCGGGATCCGGACCGCTCACTCGGGCGGCGTCTCCGTCGGCGCGGAAGCGCGCGCCGCCGGCCCCCTCGTGGAACACCTCGCTTACGGCGACGCCGTTGCCGATCAGCTCTTCGCGAGCGGCCTCGATGTCGGTGACGATCAGGTAGAGACTGCCGCTCGTGCCCGGAGCGGCCGAGGTGACACCCCTGCCGAACTGGATCGAGCACCCCGAGCCCGGCGGGGTGAACTGGACGATGCGGAAGTCGTCCCCGATCACGAAGTCCGCGTCCTGGCGCCATCCCAGACTCCCGTAGAACCGCTTCGCCCGGTCGACGTCGGCCACAGGGATGACGGCAACCTCCAGCTTCATGTCCATCATCACGCTCCCCGAGGCCTCAGTCGCCCTGTTGCTCTTGACGTCGGTGCTGCTCATCAGGCCCTCCTTGGTCCGTTGGTGATGAGAGGGAGGGTCGTCTGCCGGCGCCCGAGTCGCGCCCGGTGAACTCCCTGGTCGATGCCCTGGTCTGCGCCTGTGATCAGGTCGGCACCGGGGCGCCGTCGGCGTCCGGTAGGGCGCGCCGCAGCTCCCGGCGCGAGCTGACCCCGAGCTTGGAGAAGACCTTGTGCAGGTGCCACTCCACCGTCCGGTGACTCAGGAACAGGCGCGCACCGATCTCGGGATTGGAGTAGCCGTCGCGGGCGAGCCGCGCGATCTGCGCCTCCTGCGGCGTGAGCTGGCCGCGTGTCTCGACTGAGCGCTTGCGCACCTTCTCGCCGGTGGCGAGCAGCTCGATGCGCGCGCGCTCTGCGAACCCTTCCATCCCGATCGTCATGAACATGTCGTGCGCGGTGTGAAGCTGCGCGCGCGCATCGACCCGGCGGTTCTCCCGTCGCAGCCACTCGCCGTAGAGCAGATGCGCACGGGCGAGCTCGGGGCGGAGCCGTGTGCTGCCGAGGCGCTCAACCGCCTCGCGGTACGACGTCTCGGCGGTCTCGCCTTCAGTGAGCAGCGCGCGCGAGCGAGCCTCGACGCCCAGCGCCCAGTCGGTGCCGGCCGGAGCCGTGGCAGAGGTCAGGCGTTCCATCGCGCTGCTCCCGAGCTCGGGCTTGCCGCTTCTGACGCTCGCCTCGATCAGTTCGGCCAGCGCCCACGCTCCGATGAACAGCTCGAAATCGTCGTCGCATGCCCGGCGGGACAGGGCCAGAGCCTGCTCGTAGCGACCGAGGCCGTTGAAGAGGATCGCGGCGACCCATTGTGCGTACTGGACGCCGATGCCCTGGCCACCGGCTGTTGCCTCCTCGACGGTGGAGTCGATCAACGCGGTGGCCTCGGCCTCGCGCCCCCGAAGGGCCGCGAGGAGCATCGCGCCGTACGGCGCAATCCGGGTGTTGGTCGCGTGGGTGACGTCATCGGCCTCCGCAATCGCTGCCGTAGCACCGGGGAGCTCGCCGCGCCACGCGAGGAGAATCGCCTGTGCGGTGAGGTCGATCGGAAGCCGCGCCAGCGCGCCGGCCTCACGGGCGAGCTCGAGCTGACGGACGTTGATCTCGTGCCACGTGTCCTCGTCCCACAGCAGGTTCGACGGCACCGTCGTCAACCAGCCCCAGCGGAAGTTCTCCTCCACCGAGCTCTCATCGGCGGCGAACGTACTCGCGGCTTCCCTCAACATGGGCGCCGCCGCGGCCAGCCCATCGATGATCAGCGTGGCAAGGCCGTCGAGCAGCAGATCGGAGGGACGTGTCGACCGCCCCGGCGGCGCCGCCTTCGCCGCCCGCGAGACGTCGAGCAAATTGCCGTCGGTGGCCAGACGCCCTGCAAAGAGCGCCGCGCCCCACGCGTCGAGGTACGTTTCCCGCGCGAGCCCCACGTCGAGAGGCTCGAGTCGTCTCGCGGCCCTGAGGAGCAGCGGAGGCGCGTCGCTTCCGGCGCTGGACGCGAATGCGATCTGTCCGTGCAGCAGCTCAGCCCGTGCGGCTTGCAGCTCGTCGACGGATCCCTCCTCGGCGACCGCGAGCATCCTGAGAGCCGCGTCGAAGGCACCAGCGTGCAAGCTCGCGAGGGCCGCGTGGAGCGCGCGATCGGTGCGCCTTGTCGGTTCCTGCGTCAGGCCAACCGCGCGCTGCAGGAACGCCGCCGCAGCGGCGAGCCCGCCGCGACCTTGCGCACGACCGGCCGACCGCACGAGCTCGAGGGCGACCTCTTCGTCCGGCGTCCTCGCAGCTGCGGCGCGATGCCACGCACGGCGGTCGGGATCCACGTCCGGGTCTGTCACGTCGGCGAGCGCCCGGTGTACCGCAGCGCGCTCCTCGGCCGAGGCGGAGTGGTAGACCGCCGAGCGCACCAGGGGATGCCGGAACGTGACCTGCACGCCTAGCTCGAGCAATCCGGTCGCGGCGGCTGCTGCGGCGGCGTCCGGGGCGATCCCGAGCAGCTCGGACGCGCTCCACAACAAGGTCGCACTTCCCACCGGCTCGGCCGCGGCAGTCAGTACGAGGCGGCGGGCGTCTGGGGAGAGCGAGCGCAGCCGTGACCGGAAGCCTTCTTCGATGCGGCCCGTCAAAGGCGTCGTCTCGAGCAGCCCGAATCCGCCTGCCAGCTCTGCCGGCGTGGGACCGTGCGTCAACTCGAGCAGCGCGAGCGGGTTTCCGCGGGTCTCCGCGACGATCCGTTCGCGAACCTGCTCGTCGATCGGTGCTCTGACTGCAGACTTCAGCAGCGCCCGGGCATCCGCGTCGCGCAGTCCGGGCACGACAAGCTCGCGTAAGCCGCCGAATTCGTTGTCGCTATCGTCGCGGACGGCAAAGACGAGTACCACGCGCTCCGCCAACAGCCGGCGAGCGACGAAGGCAAGCGTCTGCGCCGAGATCCGGTCGATCCACTGTCCGTCGTCGACGACGCACACGAGCGGCTCCTCCTCGGCTACCTCGGCCAGCAGGCTGAGCACAGCCAGAGCGACGAGGAAACGGTCGGGGGATGGCCCATCGCTGAGGCCGAATGCCGTGGCGAGCGCGGCCCTCTGCGGGCCCGGGAGATGATCGAGACGCCCGAGCAGCGGGCCGCAGAGCTGGTGCAACCCGGCGAATGCGAGCTCCATCTCGGACTCCACGCCGGTGGCGCGCGCGACCCGGCAACTGGAAGCGTGCTCGACCAGGTACTCAACCAACGCGGTCTTGCCGACTCCCGGCTCTCCGCGCAGCACGAGCACCTGACTCCGGCCGGCCTGTGCGGCCGTCAGCAGCCGATCGAGTGTGGCGCATTCGGCTCTCCGGCCGCGCAGCACGAACGGGCCCCCTAGGGTGCCGACGAGAGACCCCGTGTGTCTGCCGATGGTGATAGCACCTCACCCCCGCGACAACACGATTCAGCCGATCGGCGAGTGCCTGCCCGCGCCGGTCGGAGAGACAAGCCTACCCGTGACGCCAGGGCATCGGCCGGGGCCACCGACAGGCGCGATTGAGTCGACCGGATCCGTCCCTGACAACGTCGGTGACATGGCGCGCGACGTGCTTCGCTTCGCCGATGCCCTAGCATTCCGGCGGATCGATCTCCTCGGGTTCTCGCTCGGCGTCCTCTCCGGCTCCGAGGAGAGCCGCGCCAAGGGAATGGAGTACCTGAGGCGCATCTCGGCTCGAACGGCCGATCGCGACGATCCCACCGACCGCCTGGAGAGGAACCCACCCATCGCCTGCGGAGACAGGGATGTCCTCGCGGCGCTCGGATGCGCCGAACCCGGGCAGGTCGACGGCAAACAGGTGGGCGTGCTCGGCGAGCGTGGCCGACATCGACGCAAACGCAAAGACGCTCTCCGGCCCCAGGCCCGGCCCTCCAAGCCACTAAATAGTTGTCTTCATCGCCGACTGGCACGGCGACAGTACGCTCGCGACTGTGGGAGCATGAAAACGAAGGCTGCTCTCGCCCAGAAAGGAGAGTCGAAAGGGCTGATCAGCCGAACATCGTGCTCGTCCACGGCGCGTGGGCGGACGGCTCCAGCTGGAGCGCCGTCATCGAGAGGCTCCAGGCCGCCGGCTACCACGTCACTGCCGCACAGTTCCCGCTGGCGAAACTGGCGGATGACGTTGCGCGGCTAAGGGAGGTGCTCGCCCGCCAGGACGGGCCGACCGTCGTCGCGGGGCATTCGTACGGGGGGCAGATCATCACGGCGCTCGGTGAAGATGCGCCGAATGTCGTCGGACTGGTCTACATCGCTGGCTTCGCGCTTGACGAAGGCGAAACGATCGGAGCCCTGCAGGCACAGGGACCTCCGACCCCGGCGACTGCGCACCTGGACATCGACGAGCAAGGGTTCGCTTGGCTGCCCGAAGACGACTTCGTGAACCACTTCGCGGCCGACGTCGATCCGACCAAGGCGAGGGTGATGCACGCCGTGCAGCAGCCGCTGCACGCCTCCGCACTGGAGGAGGCGATGGAGACGCCGGCCTGGAAGTCGCTGCCGTCCTGGTTCCTCGTCGCCGAGGGAGACCAGGCGATCCCTCCCGACGCCGAGCGGCAGTTTGCCGCGCGTATGGGTGCCACAACCACCGAGGTTCCGACGAATCATGTGGCGATGGTCTCGCACCCAGACGAGGTCGTGACCATTATCGAGACCGCCGCCGCGGCTGTGCCAGTCGCAACGTAGCGCCGTCCGGCGCGCCGCCCTCGTCGACACCGAGAGCCGAGCTAGCCACAGGCCCGTCGCCAACGAAGTCAGAACGGCGGGCTGTGGTGGCATCCGGCGCGTAACTACGGAGTAGCGGTCGTACCTCACTGGCTGGATCGAGGGAGAGGAGCTTGCCCGGGCAAGCGGATGTAAGCTCGGCCCGAGAGGAGGCCCAGATGCATGCGCTCGTCGTGCGTGCGACCATCCATAACGCTGACCGCACGCGGGAAGTCCTCAATAGCCAGGTTCTGCCGCAGGCTTCGGGTGCGCCGGGTTTCAAGGCGGGCTACTGGACGTGGCCGACCGGCGAAGGGGATTGAACGTGCTCGCGATGATCATCTTTGACTCGGAGGAGAACGCACGCGCGGCGGGCGACCGGGTGAGCGCGAATTTTTCGCAGCTTGAAAACCGCGACGACATCACGCTCGACGGCGTTGAGGTCCGCGAGGTCGTTGCATCGGCCTGATGAGATAGTCGGGTTATCGCCATCCCTGAGCCACGCATCGGTGGGTCAGCCTCGCCCGCGCTGCGGCGGTGTGCCCGCCTCCCAGGGACATTCCCGGAACACTGGCCCAGGTCAGGCCTCCGGAATGCCCCCTAACCGGCTTTCCTACCGCTGACCGTTATCCATCCTGGATGCTCACTCCGTCGATCGTCCGGAAGCGTGGCTCCAGCTTCCAGCTGCCGTCTACGTGCCTTCGGCCGCGGCCGCCCCGTCGTTCCGCGCTTCGATGGCCCTGACGCTTTCTCGGAACGCCTTGTCCAACCTGCCCTTGCCGATCGTCGCGACCACGATCCCGAGCAGC
>Ga0075424_100002868_pt1 | contig 15967 bp, 15 predicted proteins | sample SoiMethybrSBSTD3_FD_75301 | JGI IMG/M metagenome (GOLD analysis project Ga0075424, IMG submission 75301) | Bulk soil microbial communities from a Populus tree surrounding site in Tennessee, USA - Soil MetaG P. TD hybrid SBSTD3 | ecosystem: Environmental > Terrestrial > Soil > Tree plantation...
ATCGGCACGACGACGAGGAGCCGCTCGCGCGCGCGCATCAGATCCTCGTACTCGCCGCTCCACGCGATCATCGCGCCGGCCGGCAGCCGAATCGACGCGAGCGCGCGCGCGGCATCGTCGACGTAGCTCCGGACGTCCCGATCGGCGACGTCGACGTACACGTAGCCGGTGAGGAGGCCGTCGTCGTTCCTCACCATCGACGGCCCGGCGGCGGCCGTGATCGTCGCGAGCCGCGACAGCGGCACCTGGCGCCGACCGTCGGGGGCCGGCACGAGCAGCCGGCCGAGGTCGCCGATCTCGCTGCGGAAGTCCGGCATGTAGCGCACGTTCACCGGATAGCGCTCGCGCCCTTCGATGACGGTGGTCACGTTCTCGCCGCCGATCGCGTGCTGCACGAGGCTCTGCGCCGCATCGATGCTCAAGCCGACGCGCGCGAGCTCCTCGCGCTTCCACGCGATGTCGAGGAAGCGGCCGGCCGCGCTCCGATCGGCGAAGACGCTCCGCGTGCCGCGCACGCCGCGCAGCGCGTCCTCGACGCGTGCGCCGACGGCGTCGATCGCCTCGAGGCTCGCGCCGGTGATCTTCAACCCGACCGGCGTCCGCATGCCGCTCGCCTGCATCGACGTCCGCGCCTGAATCGGCATCGTCCAGGCGTTGGCGACGCCGGGGATCCGCAGCGCGTCGTCCATCTCGCGGACGAGCGCCTCGCGCGGGATGTGGTCCGGCGTGATGCGGCGGAAGACGGAGGCGGCCCACGGCGGCGCCCACGCGGAATACCAGGTGTCGACCGTGCGCCATTGCGACGTCGGCTTCAACGTGATGACGGTCTCGAGCATCGACAGCGGCGCCGGATCGGTCGGCGTGCCCGCGCGTCCGGCTTTGCCGAGCACGCGATCGACTTCCGGAAACTGTCTGATGATGCGGTCCGTCGTCTGAAGCAGCCGCTGCGCGTTGTCGATCGAGATACCCGGCAGCGTCGACGGCATGTAGAGCAATGTGCCCTCGTCGAGCGGCGGCATGAACTCCGACCCGAGGCTTCGGTAGATCGGAACGGTCGACGCGAGCGCGAGGCACGCGGCGCCGACGACGACGACCGGCCGGCGCAGCGACCACACCGCAACGGGGCGATACAGGCGGGTCAGCGCGCGGCTGATCGGATGCGTTTCCTCGGAACGGATCCGGCCGATGAGCAGCGCGTTCGCCGCGCGGCGCAGCCATCGCGGCTGAAACGCGAAGGGCTCGCGGCGCGTGAACAGCATCCGCAGCGCCGGGTCCAGCGTGATCGCGAGGAACGCCGCCACGATCATCGTCAGCGATTTGGTGTACGCGAGCGGCCTGAACAGGCGGCCTTCCTGCGCCTCGAGCGTGAGCACCGGGAGGAACGAAACCGCGATCACGAGCAGCGCGAAGAACCCCGGCGCCCCGACTTCCTTGATCGCGCCGAGGACGACCTGCGCCGGCGCCGCGCGGCGATCGCCCTGCTGCCACCGTTCGAGCTTCTTGTGCGTCTGCTCGACGACGACGATCGAGGCGTCGACGAGCGCGCCGACGGCAATCGCGATCCCGCCGAGCGACATGATGTTGGCCGTGAGCCCCATCAGGCGGAACGGCACGAAGGCGATGAGCACCGCGATCGGAATCGTCACGACCGGCACGAGCGCGCTCGGCGCGTGCCAGAGAAACAGCAGGATCACGACGACGACCGTCGCGCCGATCTCGAAGAGCGCGGAGGTGAGCGTGTCGATCGAGCGCGCGATCAGCTGCGAGCGATCGTAAACGGGCTGGACGGCGACGCCTGCCGGCAGGCCGCCTTCGATCGCGGCCAGCTTCGTCTTGACGCGCGCGATCACGTCGAACGCGTTCTCGCCCTGCCGCATGATCACGATGCCGGACACCGCCTCGCCGGCGCCGTCGAGATCGGCCGCGCCGCGCCGCTCGTCGGGTCCGAGCGCGACGTCGCCGACATCCTTGACGCGAATCGGCGTCCCGCCCGGGGACGTCGAGAGCACGATGTTCTCGAGATCGCGCGGCGAGGTGAGAAGGCCGCGGCCGCGCACCATGTACTCGGCGCCGCCGGACTGCACGACGCGCCCGCCGACCTCGCTGTTGCCGCTCCGCACCGCGTCCACGACCGTGTCGATCGCCACGTCGTGCGCGCGCAGCCGGCGCGGGTCGACGTTCACCTGGTACTGGCGCACGTACCCGCCCACCGACGCGACGTCCGAGACGCCGCGGACCGTCCTGAGATGGCTGCGGAGATACCAGTCCTGCACCGATCGCAGCTCCGCGAGGCTGTGCGTCCGCGACGGATCGACGACGACGTATTGGTAGATCCAGCCGAGGCTGGTCGCGTCGGGTCCGAGCTCGCTTGTCGCGCCCGCCGGGAGCCGCGGGATCACCGGCGAGAGATACTCGAGCGTGCGCGAGCGCGCCCAATAGAGGTCCGTGCCTTCGTCGAAGACGACGTAGACGTAGGACGTGCCGAAGTCGGACACGCCGCGCACCGCTTTCACGCGCGGCGCGCCGACGAGCGCGGTGACGATCGGCGCCGTCACCTGCGCGTCCACGAGCTCGGGGCTCCGATCCCACCGTGAGTAGACGATGACCTGCGTGTCGCCGAGATCCGGGATCGCGTCGAGTGGAAGGCGGCGCATCGACCACCAGCCGGCGGCGGCGGCCAGAAGCGCGGCGGCGATCACGGCGGCGCGATGCCGCGCCGACCACTCGATGACGCGATCGATCATCGCGGCGGCGCCGCGCCCGCCTCGTGGCGCATGCGGCTCTCCGAATCGAGCAGGAACGCGCCGGCCGTGACGACGCGCTCGCCCGCGGAGAGACCGCGAACGATCTCCACGCGATCGCCGAAGCGCCAGCCGGTCTGCACCTCGCGCGGCTCGAACGCGTCGTCCGGCCGCTGGACGAACACGCGCGCCGCCAGGCCGCCCTCGAGCAGCGCGTCGGCAGGGACCGAAATCGCGGGCGGCAGCGCGATCGGCAGCTGCACGTCGACGAGCATGTCGGGCCGCAGCGCCGCGTCGGGGTTGTCGGCCTCGAGGCGCAGCCGCGCCGACTGCGTTGCGGCGTCGAACTGCGGCGGCACCGCGCGGCTGATCGCGGCGCGGATCGTGAGGCCCCGGGCCGGCACCGAGACGTCGGCGATCGTCCCCGCGCGGACGAACGCGGCGTCGCGCCCGACCAGATCGGCGAGGATCCAGACGCGGCCGAGATCGGCGATCCGGAACAGCTCCTGACCGGTGGCGATCTTCTCGCCGGCCGTGACGCTGCGCGCGTCGATGAAACCGGACGCCGGCGCCGCGATCCGGATCGACGACCGCACGACGCGCGTTCGGCGGATGTCGGCGATCTGCGCGCGAGCCATGCCGAAGGCGAGCAACCGATCGGTTGCCTGTTGGAGCCCGGCGTCCACGAAGCCGGGCACGTCGGACGGCCGCGGCGTCCCGCGCTCGAACGCGTCGAGCGCGACGAGGTACGACTGAATCGCCGTCGCGGCGTCCGGCGCGACGAGCGTCGCGAGCCACTCGTCCTTCCGCACGCGGCTGCCCGTCGTCGCGGAAGAGATGTCACCGATGTAGCCGTCGATGCCGGCGTTGACGCGATAGCTGCGCGTCTCGTCCGCCGCGACGCGGCCGTACACGCGCAGCGTCGCCTGCGCCGCCGTCTTCTCGACGGCCTGCACGCGCACGCCGGCGAGGCGCTGCATGTCCGCGGCGACGCGAATCGCGCCGTCAGCGGTGGCGTGCGCGCGCGGCCTGGATGCCGGCGCATCCGCGTAGACCGGCTCGAGGCGCATCCCGCAATCCGGCGCGGTGCCGGGGCGATCCGACGTGTACGCCGGATGCATCGGATCGACGTAATAGAGAACCGGCGTCGCGGCCGACGGGGCGGCGGCCTGGGTTCGGCCGCGCCACGACCAGCCGGCGGCGAAGAGGCCGGCAAGCAGAACGAGCGTAGCGAGCGCAAGGCGCTTGGTGATCGGCACCGTGTCAGACCTGACCTGCCGGCGACGCGCAAGAGACGCGCCACCTCGAGTGGGGCCGCGCGGAGGAGAAGACGCATCGAATCGGGCGATGTCTGCGTGCAGGCAGACAAAAGTCGGAGGGCACGGCCGTTTTCTGCCGAGCGGTCGTCCGCCCAACGCGCCGATTGTGCGGCGCCGGAAACGGGCGTAATCTTCGTCAGATCGCCAGAAGGGGCAGGCCCCGTTTTCGTGCAGGAGGTCGAACGATGGCTCTCCGGTATCGTGTCGCATCGGGCGTTCTTGCTGCCGCGATCGCGCTTGCCGTCGGCGCGGCGCTTGCCGCGCAGGCCCGCGCGAAGTCGAGCGCGGCGGCCACCCGCGCGCCGGCGGCGTGGACCGTCGGGCGGACCTCCGACGGACACCCCGATTTCCAGGGCGTCTGGGCGAACAACACGGTCACGCCGCTGCAGCGTCCGAAGCAGTGGGAGGGCAAGACGCGCCTCACCGACGCGGAGGTGGCGGAGCTGCAGAAGTTCGCCGCGCAGATCACCGAGAACGACGGCGACGCGCAGTTCGGCGACGGCTTCATCCTCGCGGTCCTGAACCACATCGCGAAGCCGCCGTCCTACGATCCCGCGGGCACCGGCAACTACAACCAGTTCTGGGTCGTCGAGCGCGACTGGCACGATCGGCGGACATCGCTCATCGTCGATCCGGCGGACGGCAAGATTCCGCCGATGACGCCCGAGGCGCAGAAGCGCCGCGCGGCCGAGATCGAGCATCGCAAGGCGCACGCGTTCGAGGATCCGGAAGTCTTTCCGCTCGGCGAGCGCTGCGTGAACTTCGGCGTCCCGCGCGTGCAGGCGGGCTACAACAGCTACCTCCAGATCGTGCAGGCGCCCGGCTACGTGACGATGATGAGCGAGATGGCGCATGATGCACGCATCGTCCCGCTCGACGGCCGGCCGCACCTCGATCCGCGCATCCGCGTCTGGAACGGCGATCCGCGCGGCCGCTGGGAGGGCGACACGCTCGTCATCGACACGACGAACTTCTCGCCGAAGAGCGACTTCATGGGCGCGCACGAGAACCTGCACCTCGTCGAGCGGTTCACGCGCGTCAGCCGCGACGTGCTGAACTACGAGTTCACGGTCGACGATCCCACGACGTGGACGGCGAAGTGGACCGCGATGATCCCGCTGAAGCTGAAGAACGAGCAGATCTTCGAGTACGCGTGCCACGAGGCGAACGAGGCCATTCCCGACATGCTGCGCGGCCACCGCTTCGAAGAGCGCGAGGCCGCGCGAAGCCGGTCGAAGTAAGCGCCGCCGCGTTCCGATCCGGGGCCGCCGGCTGCCTGCCGCGTGACGTATATCGACGAAGCGCTGCTGAACGCGACCGAGTGGTGCTGCCGCAGATTCCAGGTGCTGACGGGCCGCACCAACGTGTGGCTCGCCTTCCAGCTCACGAATCTCAGCATCATCCTGTACTTCGTGTGGGCGCTGATGTACTTCTGGGCGGCGGATTTCGCCACGCGCGTCTTCGTCGGCCTCTTCTGCAGCGGCGTCTTCTATGCGCTGACGCAGACCATCTTCAAGGTCCCGGTCGAGGAATCCGAGACGCAGGCTTACGGCCGCGTGGCGAAAGGCTTCAGAAACCCGCGCCGGGTGCGCGACGTGCAGCTGCGCATGTCGTTTCTCACGCTGACCGTGCTGCTGCCGCCGCCCACCGTGTTCGTGTATCTCACGCGGCACAACTCCGTCGTCCTCTTGAGCTACCTGCTCATCGTGTTGACGACCGTGCTGCTGTACCTGCTCGCGTGCGATCCGCTGCCGCCGTGCGCCGGGAAGGTCCGGGAATGGCTGGCACGGCTCGCGCCTGTCCCGTCTCGCGACGCCGTTCCCGATCGCGCGGAATATCGCGGAGACTGACGCGTCACTCCTCGCGCAAGACCGCGAGCGGATCGACGGGGACGGCACGCCGCGCCCGCGCGAGCGCCGCGTGACCGCGTACGGGACGCGCCGTAGAGGCCGACGGCGGCGAGCAGCAGCGCGAAGCCGGCGAACCACGCGACGAGCGCGAGCGAAAACGTGCGCGGCGCCGGCGTTCCCTGCCGGTGGGCCTGGAAACCCGGCCAACCGATCCACTCCGCATGCCGTCTAAGCGGAACGACATGCCGAATGGCACAGGGCGGACGTCGTTCATCGGCGACCTCGCGCAGGATCTCCGGGTCTGCGTGCGAGGCATCGTGCGCGCGCCGATTACGGCGGTCGTCATCGTGCTCACGGTCGGACTCGGCATCGGCGCGACCACGGCAGTGTTCAGCGCCGTGGATGCCGCGCTGCTGCGACCGTTGCCGTACCGCGACCCGAACCGGCTCGTGCGGATCTTCACTGATGCGCCGCCGAACCGCTTTCCGTTCTCCGTCGTGGACTATCTCGCGCTGACGGCAGAGCAGTCGCGCTTCGACCAGGTGGCGGCGTACGCGGGCCGCGCGATGACGTTCACCGACGGCGAGGCAGCCGAGCGCGTGCGCGGCCGCGACGTCACCGGCGACTATTTCGGTCTGCTCGGCATCACGCCGGCGCTCGGCCGCGTGCTGAATGCGAACGACGCGCGCGCCGGCAGCGAGCGCGTCGTCGTCGTGAGCCGGGATTTCTGGGAGCGGCGCCTCGGCGGGCGCGCCGACGCGATCGGACGTCCGGTGCGCCTCGACGGCGAGAATTACACGCTCGCCGGCGTCCTTCCGCGCGACATCGGTCCCCTCGAGCAGGGACAGGACTTTTTCGTCGCCGCGCGGTGGCAGCCGCCGACGAGGAAGGGCCCGTTCTTCATCACCGTCGTGGCGCGGCTGCGTGGCGATAGCGATCGCGCGGCGGCGATCGACGAGCTGCACGCCATCAACCGCCGGCTGTTTCCCATCTGGCGCGTCTCGTATCAGGACGATCGCGCGACCTGGGGGATGATCGATCTCCGCACGCACGTCGTCGGAGACGTGCGGATCACGGCAGGCGTCGCGCTCGCGGCCGTCGGCCTGGTGTGGCTCGTGGCGTGCGCCAACGCGTCGAACCTGCTCATCGCGCGCGTCGCGAGCCGGCGGCGCGAGCTCGCGGTGCGCGCGGCGCTCGGCGCATCGCGCGGCCGCGTCGTCCGCCTGCTGCTCGCCGAGAGCGGGCTGCTCGCCGCGACGGCGGCGCTCGTCGGCGCGGGCTTCGCGTACGCGGGCGTTCAGCTGCTGCACGAATTCGGCGCCGGCTATTTTCCGCGCACGCAGGAAGTCGCGTTCGATGCCTCCGCGGCGTGGACGCTCGCCGCGCTGACGGCGTCGAGCGCGCTGCTGTTCGGCCTCGTTCCGGCGGCGCACGGCTCCGGCGGCGCGATGGACGAGTCGCTGCGATCCGAAGGCCGCACGTCGACGGGCAGCGGCGCCGTGCGGCGCGTCCGGCGGCTGCTCGTCGCGACGCAGTTCGCGATCGCGACGCCGCTGCTCGTCGTCGGCGCGCTGCTGCTCGTCAGCCTCAATGAGCTCGGCCGCGTCGATCTCGGATTCGACACGCGCAACGTCGTCACCGGAACGGTGCTGCTGCCGTCCTCGCAGTATCCGGACGCCGGCCGCATCGGCGCCTTCTGGGACGAGCTCCACGGCCTAGTCGAGGCGCTTCCCGGCGTCGCCGGCGTCGCGTTCGCCGACGGCCGTCCGCCGAACGACGTGAACAACTTCAACAACTTCGATCTCGAGGACGCGCCGGCGAGGCCGGGGCAGTCGCAGCCGATCACGCCGTGGGTGGCGGTGAGCCCCGACTACTTCCGCGTGCTCGGCCTGCCGCTCGTCGAGGGCCGGCTGCTCGACGAGCGTGATGCGCAGGCGCCGAACGTTCTCGCGATCGTCGTCGATCGCGCGTGGGCGCGGCGGTTCTTCCCGCAGCGCAGCGTCGTCGGGCGCCGCATCCGATCGGGCGGCTGCACCACGTGTCCCTGGACGACGGTCGTGGGTGTCGTCAGCGAGGTGAAGTACGCGGGCCTCGACAAGCCGGACGAGGGCACGGTCTATCAACCGATGGCGCCGCAGCGCCTCTCGCGCAACCTGATCATCCGCGCCAGCGGAGGCACGGCGACGACGATCGCGGCCGTGCAGCAGGCGGTCCGCGGAATGGATCCGAATCTGGCGCTGGCGAACGTGGCGACGATCGACGAACTGGCGGCGCGCGCGCTCGAGCGTCCGCGGTCGCTCTCGCTGCTCATCGCGGCGCTCGCGATCGTCGCGCTCACGCTGTCGGCGATCGGGATCTACGGCGTGATGGCGTACTACGTGCAGCAGCATACGAAGGAGATCGGCATCCGGCTGGCGCTCGGCGGCAGCCGCGGGCGTGTGCTGCGGCTCGTGGTCGGGCAGGGCATGCAGGTCGTCGCGCTCGGCGTCGGCGCCGGTCTCCTGACGGCGCTCGCCCTCACGCGGCTGACGGCGAGCCTGCTGTTTGGGGTCAGCGCGACCGATCCCGGCACGTTCGTCGGGGTTTCGAGCGCGATGCTCGCGGTCGCGCTCGTCGCGTGCCTCGTGCCGGCGGCGCGCGCGAGCGGCCTCCAGCCCGCCGCCGTGCTGCGCAACGAATGAGCGCCGGCTACTGCGGCGCCAGCCCTCTGTCGCGGAGCACGACGGTGAGATCCTGGTGCATCACGTAGACGACGATGCGCGGCGCGTCGCCGGATCGATCGACGATGAACGTGGAGGGAAGGGTGAGCGCGGTCGGGGCGCCGCCGGCCGGCTCGAAGTCCCAGCGCCACTCCGCGCGCACGAGCGTATACCGATCGTCGAGCGGCGTCTCCTCGAGGCCCGCGAGCGACGTGCGCCGGCAGCCGAGCGCATCGAGCATCCGGCGGCGCTGGGGGATCGCGCGCGTCAGGTCCGCCGAGCTCACGACGTGGGCGCCCGTGGGCGCGGCGACCATGATGGTCGGAGCGTAGAGGCGGGCGAGCGCATCGATGTCGCCGGCGTTGCTCGACGCCGCAAACCCCTCGAAGAAGCCGCGCAGTCCTCCTGGCGCGAATTCCGCTGCTGGCATATGAACCTCCGTTAATAATTATACCATATTTCGCATAATTATGCAATAGCAACCCGGCAGGGACGGCCTTCGGGCCGCCCCGGCATAACGGCGTGGAGTCGGTTTACGTCGCCTTCAGGATCTTGTGGATCGCGAGGATCAGCCGGTCGAATTCGCTGCGCTCGGCGGCGAGCTGCCGGCGGCCCGCGGCGGTGATCGTGTAGTAGCGCGCGCGGCGGTTGTTCTCCGACGCGCCCCAGTCCGCCTTCGCCCAGCCCTTCAGCAGCAGCCGCTGCAGTGCCGGGTACAGCGAGCTCTCGCCGACCTGCAGCACGTCCTCCGAGAGGAGCTTGAGGCGCTGCGCGAGGCCGTAGCCGTGCTGCGGTCCGCCCGCCAGCGTCTGCAGAATCAGCAGATCGAGCGTGCCCGGCAGCAGGTCGATCGATCGCGCGCTTCCCATCGGGAGTCGATGGGAGGATGGCAGGTGCGACGACGCCTGTCAACGACGGCCGCGGTACTCCGACCGAGCGCAGCGTTTCGCTTGCCGATCGACCCTCGACTGGCGGATAGTGTCTCCGCCGCCACGCAGGGCGCGAGGAGGTCCGATGCATGCGTATCCTCCCGGCCGCCGGGATTTTCTGAAGACCATGGTTGCCGTCGGCGCCGCCGGGCTCCCGCTCGCCGCGTCGCGGCGCGCGGCCGCGGCCGCGGCCGCCTATGATCCCGCCGCGAAGTTCGCGGTCACCGCCACCGACGTCGAGTTCCGCCGCAACGCCGCCGGCCGCATGCTGATGGCGCGCGTCTACCAGCCCGCCGGTCCGGGCCCTTTTCCGACCGTCCTCGATCTCCACGGCGGCGCGTGGAACGCCAAGGATCGCCACGCCGAGGAGCCGATGGATCGCGCCATCGCGGAAAGCGGCGTGCTCGTCGTGGCGATCGACATGACGCTTGCGCCCGAGGCGCCGTATCCGGCGTGCGTGCAGGACGCCAACTACGGCGTCCGCTGGCTGAAGTCGAAGGCGGCGTCGTGGAACGGTGATCCGTCCAGGATCGGCATCTACGGCAGCTCCAGCGGCGGCCACGTCGCGGAACTGCTCGCCATGCGCCCGCGCGATCCGCGCTACAGCGCGATTCCGCTGCCCGACGCGAAGAACGTCGACGCCGGCGTCGCGTACGTCGCGATGCGATCGCCGATCAGCAATCCGTTCGCGCGGTTCCAGAACGCGGAGAAGCTGAAGCGCGACGCGATGGTGAAGAACCACGTCGTCTTCTTCAAGCCGTGGGAGGCGATCCACGAGAGCAACCCGCAGGAAATCCTGGAGCGCCGCGAGCCGGTGACGCTCGTCCCGCTGCTGATCATGCAGGGCGCGCTCGACGACAACGTGCTCCCCGCCGTGCAGCAGAAGTTCGCGGAGACCTACCGCGCCGCCGGCGGCGACTGCCAGTACCAGCTGTTCGAGGACTGCGAGCACGAGTGGGTCGCGAAGCCGGGCCCGCAGACCGATCGCGCGCGGCAGATGGTGAAGGCGTTCATCGCGCGCCAGCTGAAAACGTAGCGCGCGACATGCCTGCGCTCGACGGCCGCGTCGCCGTCGTCACCGGCGGGACGAAGGGCGTCGGCCGCGGGGTCGCGCGGCAGCTCGCCGACGACGGCGCGCGCGTGTTCGTCACGGGACGCTCTGCAGCCGACGGCGAGCGTCTCGACGCGCGCACGGCGGCCGTCCGCTGCGATCATCGCGAGGACGCCGAGGTCGAGGCCGCCTTCGAGCGGATCCTCCGCGAAGCGGGCGCCATCGACATTCTGGTCAACAACGTCTGGGGCGGCTACGAGCGGATGATCGAGAACGGCCAGTTCACCTGGACGCGGCCGTTCTGGGAGCAGCCGATCTGGCGCTGGGACGACATGTTCCACGCGGGCGTTCGGGCGCACTACCGCGCGAGCCAGCTCGCGGCGCCGGGCATGGTCGCGAACACACGCGGCCTCATCGTGAACATCTCGTTCTGGGCGGCGCAGAAGCACGTCGGCAACGTCGCGTACGGCGTGTCGAAGGCGGCGACCGACAAGCTGACGGCGGACATGGCGCACGAGCTGCGGGCACACGGCGTCGCCGTCGTGTCGCTGTACCCGGGACTCGTGCGCACCGAGCGGGTCATGGAGGCGGCGGCGTGGCTCGATCTGCGCAACTCGGAGTCGCCGCAGTTCATCGGCCGCGCCGTGTCGGCGCTGGCGTCGGATCCGGACGTCCTGCGCCGCACGGGACAGGCGCTCGTCGCGGCGAGCCTCGCCGCCGAGTACGGGTTCACCGACGTCGACGGCGCAACGCCTCGTCCCCTTACGCTGGCCGACGTCTAAGGACGCACGGCGCCGGACGCAGCGTCCTTGACAGCGTGCATTGGTAAGCCTATACTTACGGTAAGTGAAGACTAACCATGAAGCGCAGCTCGACGCGCTGGGGGATGCGACGCGCCGGGCCATCCTCGCGCGGCTCATCGACGGCCCGCTGCCGGTCGGTGAAATCGCCCGCGACCTGCCGGTGAGCCGGCCGGCGATTTCGCAGCACCTGCGCGTCCTGAAAGCGGCGCGCCTCGTCGCCGATCGCGCCGAGGGCACGCGCCGCGTCTACGCGCTCAATCCCGAGGCGTTCGACTCGCTGCGCGATTATTTCGATCGGTTCTGGACGCACGCGCTCGCCGCCTTCAAGCGCCGCGTCGAGACCGATTCTTCAAAGGAGAAACCGCATGACCGTCACCGATCGCCCCGTTGAAGCCGTCCGCAAGACCATTACCGTCGCGGCGACGCCCGAGCGCGCCTTCCACGTGTTCACCGCGGAGTACGACAGCTGGTGGCCGCGCAGCCATCACATCGGCAAGTCGCCGATGAAGCGCGCGATCATCGAGGGGCGCACCGGCGGCCGCTGCTACACCGAGCAGGAAGACGGCACCGACTGCGACTGGGGCACCGTGCTCGTGTGGGATCCGCCGCATCGCATCGTCCTCGCGTGGCAGATCGACGGCAAGTGGCAGTTCGAGCCCGATCTCACGAAGTCGAGCGAGGTGGAAGTCCGCTTCACCGGCGAGCCCGGCCGCCGCACGCGGGTCGATCTCGAGCACCGGCACCTGGAGCGGCACGGCGCGGACGCGGCGCCGATCCGTACGGCGATCGACGGGCCCGGCGGATGGGGCGGCCTGCTGCAGATGTACGCCGATCGCGTGGCAGGATAGAATCGAAGAATGTTCCGGGCAACGAGAATGGCGGTCTCCGCCATTCTCGCCCTCGCGCTCGCCGCGCTGCCGGTCGTGCTCGGCCGGTGCGCCGAATCGTGCGAGGCGCACGACTTCGCCTCGACGGCGCCGACCTGCCACCACGCAGCGTCCCCCGGCGTTCGTCTGTCGCACGCGCCGATCCCGTGCGGCCACGATCACAACGGAACCGGAGTCGCCTCAGCGAAGACGGTCACGACGGCTGATCACGGGTTCGACTCGATCCCTGTCGTGCCCGCCGCGATGCTGCCCTCGCCGCTCCGCGCGAACCTCGGCATCCGGCCGCATTCGCCGCCAGCGTCGCCGCCCGCGCTCGACGTCTGGTCCCTTCCTCTCCGCATTTAAAGACACGCGCCGCGTCCAACGGGCCGCGCAGCATACGCGCGCGAGTCTACGTGTGTCTTTAGATGCGGAGTGTGCGATGCGCTTGAATCGACGCCAGCTGGGGCTGGCGCTGTTCGTCGTGAATTTCTTGTCGCCGGCAATGCGCGCCGGCGCGCAGGATCCGGCGCCGTCTCCTGACGACCACCAGCAGCACGAGCACATGCAGATGAACATGCCGATGAACGGCGGCTGGCAGTTCATGCAGGACGGCGTCGTCTTTGCGGAGCTCAATCGCCAGGGCGGTCCGCGCGGCGGCACCGAGCTGGTCGTCCCGAACTGGTGGATGGGCGTCGCGAGCCGCGATCTGCCGCGCGGACGTCTGACGCTCACCGGCATGCTGAGTCTCGATCCGGCGACGGTCGGCAGGGACGGATATCGGGAGATCTTTCAGGCCGGCGAGACGATCGACGGACGGCCGTTGATCGACCGGCAGCATCCGCACGACCTGTTCATGCAGCTCGGCGCGATCTGGCGCATCGCGATCTCGCCGTCGACCGGCTTCACGCTCGCCGGCGGTCCGGTCGGGGAGCCGGCGCTCGGCCCGGTGGCGTTCATGCACCGTGCATCGGCCGCCGACAATCCGGCGGCGCCGCTCGGCCACCACGTCTTCGATTCGACGCACATCGCGTTCGGCGTCGTCACCGCCGCGCTCGATCGCGGACCGCTCGTCGTCGAGGCGTCGCTGTTCAACGCGCGCGAACCCGATGAAAACCGCTGGGACTTCGATTTCGGACGGCTCGATTCGATCTCAGGCCGCGTCTGGTACAAGCCCACCGACGCATGGGAGTTCCAGGCGTCGACCGGCCGCCTCGCGAGTCCCGAGCAGCTCGAGCCCGGCCGCATCGTGCGGTCGACGTTCTCCGCGTCGTGGATGCAACGGCACGGCGGCGACGCGTTCGCCTCGATCACGGCCGGCTACGGCCGCAACGACACCGATCACGGCAGCCGCAGCGCGTTTTTCTTCGAAGGCGCGCGGCACGGCCACGCCACGACGATCTACGCGCGCTTCGAGGCGCTGCAGGTCGAGACCGCGCTCCTGCAGGCCGACACGGTCGTCCAGGGGCCGTCGGCAGAGGTGAAGGATCCCGTCGCGGCCTTCACGGTCGGCGGCGTGCGCGACGTCCTCAATCTGCGCGGGTTCGAGGGCGGCATCGGCGCGGACGTGACGCTCTACGGCGTGCCCGAATCGCTGCGGCCGCTGTACGACGCGCATCCCGTTTCGTTTCACGTGTTTTTCCGGCTGCGCCCTCCGGCGAGATCGCGGATGTGGAACATGCGGATGTCTCAGCCGATGGCGAGCCACAGGATGCCATGAGGTTGCAGTCGAGCGGCCGTTTCGCGCAACAATGTGCGAAGGAGCGGTCGATATGCGAATGAAGCTTTCCGTCATCCTGCTGCTGGCGGCGGCGGTGCCGCTGTCGGCGCACGTCATGGTGTCGCCGACCCAGTCGAAGGTCGGCGCGACGCAGAAATACGAGGTTCGCGTCCACAACGAAGCGAAGGTCGCGGCGACCTCGGTCGACCTGGACGTTCCCGACGGCGTCACGGTGATCGAAGTCGCGAAGCCCGCCGCAGGGAATTTCACGACGAAGAAGACCGGCGACCGCATCACGGGCATCACCTGGCAGATCGACGTGCAGCCAAACAAGTACGTGGCGCTGCCGTTCACGGCAAAGAACCCCGACGGCGCAGCCGACCTGCACTGGAACCTGCACGAGCATCTCGCCGACGGATCGGTCGTCGACTGGAGCGACAAGCCAGGATCGAAAGAGAAGGGCTCGGTCACGAAGCTCGGGGCTCAATCCGAGTAGAGTCACATGCGCGCGCTGGTCCTGCTGAGCATCACCGCCGCGATCGGGAGCGCCGTCTCGGGCGCTCCGGACGTCCTTCCGCACAATCAGCGCGTCGTCGAGCGGCGTGTGCTGGACGGCGGGATCCAGCCGCAAGTCGCCGTCGACGACCGCGGAGCCGTTCATCTGATTTACTTCCGCGGTGATCCGGCGCACGGCGACGTGTTCTACGTGCGCTCGACCGACGACGGCGCCACGTTTTCGTCGCCGATTCAGGTCAATCACCAGGGAGGCAGCGCGATTGCCACGGGGACGGTTCGCGGCGCGCAGATCGCGGTCGGACGCAACGGCCGCGTGCACGTCGCCTGGAACGGATCGGCGGCGGCAGCGCCGAAGGCGCCGTTCGGCGTCGGCCCGCTGTTGTACGCGCGCCTGAACGACGAGGGAACCGCATTCGAGCCCGAGCGCAATATCATCGATCGCGCGTACGGGATCGACGGCGGAAGCTCGGTGGCCGCCGATCGCGCCGGCCACGTGTACGTCGTGTGGCACGCGCCGGAGCCCGGTCAGCGCGACGAAGCGCACCGCCGCGTGTGGATCGCGAAATCATCCGACGATGGCAAGACGTTCGACGGGGAGACGGCGGTGTCGCCGCCGTCGACCGGCGCCTGCGGCTGCTGCGGTCTGGGCGCGTACGCCGATCGCCGCTCGACGCTGTACGTGCTCTACCGATCGGCGTTCGAAACGGTGAATCGCGATATGCATCTGCTCGTGTCGCGCGATCGCGGGCGCGAGTTCACGAATGCGATCGTCGATCGCTGGAACGTGGGCGCGTGCGTCATGAGCACGCAGGCGTTCACCGAAGGACCCGCATCCGCGCTGACCGCGTGGGAGACGCAGGGGCAGGTTTACTACGGCGCGATCGATGCGCAGAGCGGCCGGGTGTCGCGCGCGATCGGCGCGCCTGGCGGCGATCGCACGCGCAAACATCCGGCGCTCGCGGCCGACGCCGATGGCAACGTGCTCTTCGCGTGGACCGAGGGGACGGCCTGGAACAAGGGCGGCTCCGCCGCGTGGCAGATGTTCGATTCGTCGGGCGCGGAGAAGGGGCCGCCCGGACGCGCCGACGGCGTGGTGCCCGTGTGGGGAATGGTCGGCGCGTTCGCGCGCCGAGCCGGCGGCTTCGCGATCGTCTATTAGACCGAAACGAAAACCGCTCCCGTCAGTTCGACTGCCTGCCCTTGATGGTCACCGCTTTCGAGTCGTGAAACGCGTCGCGGATCGCGCGCCAGACCCGGATCATTTCGTCCGTCTGCTCGGGAACGATCGTGTGCGAGGATTCCGCGGACCTCCGCTTCCGCGGCTGACGGCGGCTCTCGCGACGACGTGATGCACGCATGATCGTCCGCTCGAACGATCATGCCGTCTCCCGATGTAAAGAGTCCATGCGCCGACACACGCGGCCGCGTTCACAACGTGCAGGGCGAGGCTTTCGGCCTCGCCCCAGTCGACCG
>Ga0075424_100002870_pt1 | contig 15964 bp, 12 predicted proteins | sample SoiMethybrSBSTD3_FD_75301 | JGI IMG/M metagenome (GOLD analysis project Ga0075424, IMG submission 75301) | Bulk soil microbial communities from a Populus tree surrounding site in Tennessee, USA - Soil MetaG P. TD hybrid SBSTD3 | ecosystem: Environmental > Terrestrial > Soil > Tree plantation...
CTCAAGGGGCTTGCCGGCGTCATCACGCTGACGCCCGAGCAGATGGAAGCGGCCGTGCGCCGATTCAAGCAGGCGCCTAACAGGCCGACGGTCATTCTTGCGGACGCCAACTTCGACGTCGTTTCGGTCCTCGAGGAGCATCGCGTCGACTTTCCCGGCCTGATCATCCAGGCCGCCCCGAAGCGCTACTATCCCGACAAGGAAGCCGTCGCGTCGTTCGTTGGCTACACGGGGGAGATCACCGAGTCGGAGCTCAACCAGCGACAGTACCGCGCCTACAAGTCGGGGCAGGAGATTGGCAAGGCCGGGCTCGAGCGTCAGTACGAAGAGCAGCTGCGTGGCAAGGAAGGCACGCATTTCGTCGAGGTGGACGCGCGCGGACGCGTGGTGGGCGAGGCCGGAGGTCGCGGCGACATCGCGCCGGAGTCGCCCGACCCGTTGTACACGAACATCGACCTCGACCTCCAGCGGTTTGCGGCCTCGCTCTTCGGCGACACGCTTCAGGGCGGGGTCATGGCCGTCGACCCCAAAACGGGCGAAGTGCTCGCGATTCACAGCGCGCCGAGCTTCGATCCCAACCGGTTCGTCGGCGGCGTATCGACGTCGTATTACTCCCAGCTCCGCGACGACCCGCGCCGCCCGTTGTACAACAAGGTCATCCAGGGTTTGTATCCCCCCGGCTCGACCTTCAAGCTCGCGACGGCGATCATGGGGCTCGAGGCCGGCATCGTCGGGCTGGACGATCACATGCCGACGCCGTGCACCGGCGGCTACTTCTTCGGCAATCGCTACTTCCGGTGCTGGGACAAGAGGGGGCACGGCGACGTGAACCTTCGCCAGGCCATCGAGAAGTCCTGCGACGTCTACTTCTACCAGCTCGGGCTGCGACTCGGCATCAAGAGCATGCTCGCCGGCGGCGTGTCGCTCAAGATGCGGGACAAGAGCGGCATCGACCTGCCTAACGAAAAGCAGCCGCTCTGGCCCTACGCGGAGGAGTACTTCGACAAGCGCTACGGCGTGCGCGGATGGAGCAACGGTGTCGTGTTGAGTCTCGCCATCGGCCAGGGCGAGAACTCACAGACCGTTGTCAACATGGCGAGGTTCTACACAGCGCTCGCCACCGATGGCTCTGTCGTCCGCCCCGAGATCGTAAAGCGACAGACCGAGCGCACGCGGTTGTTCCAGCTGACGGCCGATCAGATGGACGGCCTCAAGCGGGCAATGGCTGGCGTGGTGTCGTCGCGAGGCACGGCAGCGAGTGCTCAGATCCAGGGCGTCGTGATCGCGGGCAAGACGGGCACCGCGCAGAGCGGCGTGTTCAGAAACGGCATCGAGTTGAACCACGCGTGGTTCACGGGATACGCGCCGGCCGAGGACCCGAAGATCGTAGTCGCGGTGATGCTCGAGCAGGTTCCATTTCACGGATCAGTGGCCGCCCTCATCGCGTCGAAGATGATCGAGCACTACCTCAAGCGCCCGACCATTCAGGGTGCGCAGTTGGAGGGTGATTGATCCGTAGTAAGTCGGTCACCGATTACCCACTGGTTGTTCTCGCGCTGCTCCTGTCTGCGTACGGGATCGCGATCGTGTATTCCGCGGGACAGACGGACTTTCCGGTGCCGTATATCGTCGGTGCCTGGAAGCGTCAACTTGGGTGGTTCGTGCTGTCGCTCGGTGCCGGGTACCTGCTGTTTCGCGCGTCGGTGCGCCTCGTCGAGTGGATGACGGTGTACCTCTACATCCTCAGCATCTTCCTCCTCGTCGTCACGCTGCTGTTCGGATCGGGCGCGGGGACTGCGGCGAGTGTAAAGGGATGGCTCACCATCGGCGGCGTTCGCCTTGGGCAGCCGGCAGAGCTCGCGAAGCTGACCGTTGTCCTCATGCTCGCCCGCGTGCTCGCGTCACGAAAGGAAGCGCCCAAATCACTGCTCGATCTGTGGAAGCCGGCGCTCGTCGTCGGCGGGCCCTGGCTGCTCATCATGGCGCAGCCAGACCTTGGCACAGGCATCGTCTTCATCGGAATCTTCTTCGCGTTGCTTTATTGGTCGGGCGTGTCGTGGCAGTTGCTGGCGCTGATCGCGAGCCCGGCAGTGAGCCTGATTCTGGCGTTCAACACGGGACTCTGGGGCGCGTGGTTCCTCATCCTCATCGCGCTGGTGCTGTACTACCGCCCGTACATCGTCGAAGGTGTTGTCCTCGTCTTGGCGAACGTCGCGATGGGCGTGATCGCACCGCTCTTGTGGGAAAGGCTCGCTCCATACCAACAGCGGCGGCTGCTCGTGTTCCTCGATCCATCGGCGGACCCAAGGGCGTCCGGCTACCACGTCCTCCAATCGCAGGTCGCCATTGGGTCCGGCGGCTGGTTCGGGAAAGGCTACACGCTCGGTACCCAGAAGCGCCTCGCGTTTCTCCCCGCGCAGCACACGGACTTCATCTTCTCCGTGGTAGGTGAGGAGCTCGGGTTCATTGGTGTCACCATCGCGCTCGCGCTGTTCCTGCTGCTGTTCATGCGCGTCGTGCGGGTCGCATCGCGCGCAAACGATTCGTTCGGTAGTCTCGTCGCGTTCGGTCTCGGGGCCAGCTGGTTCGTTCACGTGCTGGTCAACGTGGGGATGACGCTCAACCTGATGCCGATCACCGGTATTCCGCTTCCGTTCTTCAGCTACGGCGGCTCGTTCATGCTCGCGAGCTGGCTTGCGATCGGAATGCTGCTGCGCATCTCGAGCGAGGGGCGCGGCCGCGCTGATGGCCTGGCGGTGTAGTAGTCGATCGGTTGGGATCGCCCTTCCGCCAAGTCACGGTGTGGCGCACATTTCGGGGATGGCATGGTGGAAAAAGGAGAAAAAGTCTCGCGTCCCGCGCACGGAGAAGCTGGAGATTCCGGCCGATGCGTGGGAAAAATGCGAAGCCTGCGGCCACACCGACATTCGCGAGAAGTTCGTTCGCAACCTGAACGTTTGCCCGAACTGCGACTACCATCGCCGCATTCGTGCCGGCGATTACGTCGGCATTCTCCTGGATGACGGCTCGGCCGAGGAGACCGAAGGCGAGCTGAAGTCAACGGACCCGCTGGGATTCCCTGAATACCAGCAGCGGCTGAAAAAGGCGCGTACGACCGCCGGTGATACCGACGCCATCATGACCGCCACCGGGACGCTCGCCGGCGCACCGCTCAACGTCGGCGTCATGGACTTCAGTTTCATGGGTGGATCCATGGGATCGGTCGTCGGCGAGAAGATCGCGCGCCTCGGCCAGCGGTCGCTGGAGCGAAAATATCCGCTGGTCATCGTCTCAGCCTCAGGCGGCGCGCGCATGCAGGAAGGCGTGCTCTCGCTGATGCAGATGGCGAAGGCATCGGCCATCCTTTCGCAGCTCGCGGAACGTCGGATACCCTACGTCTCGATCCTGACGAATCCGACGACCGGCGGCGTGAGCGCGAGCTATGCGATGCTCGGCGACGCGATCCTCGCCGAGCCGGGCGCCGTGATCGGCTTCGCTGGCCCTCGGGTGATCAAGCAGACGCTCGGGCAGGATCTGCCCGAGGGGTTCCAAACCGCGGAGTTCCTTCTCGACCACGGTATGATCGACCGCGTCGTTCATCGGCGGGAGCTCAAGCAGACCGTTGGACAACTGCTGCGGCATATGAGCGGTAAGCCGGCAGCAACGGGGTGGGCGTCGCCCTGAGCGACATCGCACACGACTATCGCGCGGCGCTCGACTACCTGTTCGCGCGCACGACAGGGAAGTCGAAGCTCGGCCTCGAACGAACCGCAGCCCTGCTCCGTGAAATGGGGGATCCTCACGAGCGGTTGTGGGCGTTGCACGTCGCCGGCACTAACGGCAAGGGCAGCGTGTGCGCGACACTCGACACGCTCCTGCGAGCGAAGGGACTCCGTGTCGGCAAGTACACATCGCCACACCTCGTGGATTTTCGCGAGCGCTTCCTCGTCGACGGCCGGCCTGTGGACGCCGAATTCGTCGTGGAGTTCATCGAGCGATGGACCCCCGCCGTCGAGCGAATCGGCGCGACGTTCTTCGAGGCCACGACCGCCATGGCGTTCGATCTTTTCGCGCGTGAGGAAGTGGACGCCGCAGTGATCGAGACTGGCCTCGGCGGCCGACTCGACTCGACGAACGTCATACGGCCGCTCGTATCAGGCGTGACCTCGATCGGGATCGACCACACCGAGTACCTCGGTGAAACTCGTGAGGAGATAGCGGCGGAGAAGGCCGGGATCTTCAAGCGAGGCGTCCCGGCCGTGATCGGCGAACGGGACTCGAGCATTCGAGCTCTGCTCGCCGACCTTGCCATGGCGCACGAGGCCAGTCGGATTCTCGACGTAACCCTTAACGCGGCGCCTGACGAGGTGAGCGTCGGCGCCGATGGGACCTCGTTTACCGTCACCATCGGAGCCGAGCGCGGGCAAGTGCGGACCGGTTTGGTCGGCGCGCATCAAGCGTCGAATGCGTCGCTCGCGCTTCTCATGCTGAACGCGGCGGGCGGCGCATTCTCCACATCGCTGAGCCAAGCGCGCGCGTCGTTACCGGACGTGCGTCTACCCGGGCGGTTTCAGCGAGTCGGCCCGTACATCTTCGACGTCGCGCACAACCCTGACGGTGCGGCCGTCCTCGCCGCCACCGTGGAGGCCGTTAGGCCACCGACTCCTCGCGCTGCAGTGCTCTGCGTGCTCGCCGACAAGGATTGGCATGGCGTGATGACTGCGCTGTCGCCGGTGGTCGACCTCTTCATACTCACGGACGCGCCGACAGCACCCGCCAGTCGGGCATGGGATCGGGAATCGGCGCTCGCATTCGCGCGCGACTGCGGGTGGACGGCGATGGCGGAGCCCGACTTCGATCGCGCGCTCGCTCGGGCGACCGAAATGTCGAGCACCGTGCTGGTTACGGGCTCGTTCCATACGGTCGGCGACGCCATGGCGCGCTTGAACGTCGATCCGGTGGACGGGTAGATTTCGCGGATGTCCACAGGAGCGCTGCCCGGGTTTCGAGACTTTTACCCCGCCGAGTTCGCCGAGCGATCGCACATCGTCGACGCATGGCGGAGCGTGGCGCGCAGGTTCGCGTTCTCCGAGTACGACGGACCTCCGCTCGAGCCGCTGGAACTCTACACGAAGAAGAGCGGGGACGAGATCGTCGGGCAGCTCTACAACTTCGAGGACAAGGGCGGTCGGCAGGTTGCGCTGCGGCCCGAGATGACGCCGACGGTCGCGCGGATGGTCGCGGCACGCGCGAACGCGCTGCGGAAGCCAGTTCGCTGGTTCACAGTGCCGCAGCTGTTTCGCTACGAGCGCCAGCAGAAGGGCAGGCTGCGGGAACACTACCAGCTCAACGTCGACATCTTCGGTGAGCCCGACGTGTCCGCGGACGCGGAAGTGTTGGCGGTCGCCATCGAGATCATGCGGACGCTCGGGCTTGGGCCCGATGCGGTGCGTGCTCGCGTGTCCGACAGGCGTCTTCTGAACGCGCTCCTTCGCGCCGCCGGGGTAACCGAGGAACAGTTGCCCGCGACCTACGCGGTCATCGACAAGATCGAGCGGACGCCACCGGATGTGTCGCGCGAGAAGCTGGGTGCGGCTGGTCTCGCGGGCGATCTACCGGCCAGCGTGCTGTCGCTCGTGACGGAATGCCGATCGATCGACTCGCTTCGCGACCGCTTTCCTGACGATCCACAGGTGCGCGAGCACCTCGCGCGGTTCGAACAGTACTTCGCGTTGCTCGACGCGCTTGGCGTGCAAGAGTACGTGGACCTGGACCTGCGAATCGTTCGCGGACTGGCCTACTACACCGGTATAGTCTTCGAGCTGTTCGACGCGACCGGCGAGTTCCGCGCGATCTGCGGCGGCGGCAGGTACGACAACCTGCTTCAAGCGCTTGGTGGGGTCGACATGCCGGCACTCGGATTCGGTATGGGCGACGTCGTGCTCGGTGAGCTCTTGCGCGCGCGGGGGCTCATGCCTGCCGGCGCACAGCGCATCGATTTTTGGGTCGCTCCCGTCGCGTCCACGAACCGACTGCACGCCGTTCGTGTTGCGGCCGCACTCCGAAAAGCCGGCGCGTCCGCGGAATACCCGCTGCGCGAGCAGGCACTCGGCAAGCAGCTCAAGGCTGCCGGCAGTGCCGGCGCCTCGCGGGTGGTGTTCGTCGGTCCCGACCTCGAATCGTTAGGCAGCGTAGAAGTGAAAACTCTCGCCGACGGGTCTCAACGGCAACTCCCGCTCGACGAGCTCATTGCCCAGGTCCGCGATCATTCCAGCGGCAGCTCCGACCGGCCGTGGTAGAACGAGCTAGAACCAACGCGCCGCAGCACTGTGTCATCCTGAGCGAAGCGAAGGATCCTCAGGGTCCCGTCAGAGGGCTCTCTATCAGAACGATGAGGATTCCTCGCTACGCTCGAAATGACAATGGTGCTCGATCCAACTACCACGGTCATCCCTACAATCCATGCCCGACGACAAGAAGCTGACAACCCGCGCCGCTGACTTCAGCGCGTGGTACAACGAAGTAGTGCTCCGCGCCGAGCTCGCTGATTACTCGCCTGTGCGCGGCTGCATGGTCATCCGGCCCGCCGGCTACGGCATCTGGGAGCGCATGCAGCGCGCTCTGGATGACATGTTCAAGGCGACCGGCCACAAGAACGCATACTTCCCGCTGTTCATTCCCGAAAGCTTCCTGCACAAGGAGGCCGAGCACGTCGAAGGCTTCGCCCCGGAGGCGGCGGTCGTCACGCACGGCGGCGGCAAGAAGCTCGAGGAGCCTCTCGTCGTGCGTCCGACGTCCGAGACGATCATCTACTCGATGTTCGCCAAGTGGGTCCAGAGCTACCGCGATCTTCCCATCCTCATCAACCAGTGGGCGAATGTCGTTAGGTGGGAGATGCGCACGCGGCTGTTCCTGCGAACGCTCGAGTTCCTGTGGCAGGAGGGTCACACCGCGCACGCCACCCATGACGAGGCGCAGGAGGAGACCCGCAAGATCCTCGGTCTGTACCGAGACTTCATGGAAGGCTGGATTGCCATGCCGGTCGTCACGGGGCAAAAGACCAACGCGGAGCGGTTCGCGGGGGCGCTTCGCACGTACTCGTGCGAGGCCATGATGCAAGACAACAAGGCCCTGCAGGCGGGTACGTCCCACAATCTCGGGCAGAACTTCGCCAAGGCGTTCGAGCTCTCGTACCAGAGCGAGAGTGGAGGGCAGGAGTTTGCCTGGAACACGAGCTGGGGCGTTTCCACACGTCTCGTCGGTGGTCTGGTGATGACCCACGGGGATGACTCCGGCCTCCGCGTGCCACCGCTGCTCGCGCCCACCGAGCTCGTCATCGTCCCGATCTACCGTACCGATGAAGAACGGTCCGCGGTTCTCGAAACGGCGGGGCGCATCGAGCGCGAGCTCGGTGAATGGGAACGGCGGGAGCCTAACGCGCTCCGCATCCACGTCGACCGTCGGGAGGGAATGAAACCCGGCGCGAAGTACTACGACTGGGAGCTGCGCGGTATCCCGCTTCGGCTCGAGCTGGGGCCTCGGGATCTCGAGAAGCAGCAGGGCGTGTTGGTTCGGCGCGACACCAAGGAGAAGAAGCCGGTCTCCCTCGGCGTCCTCGGCGAAGAGGTCGAGGCACTGCTCGAGCGCATCCAGAACGACATGTTGATCGCCGCCCGGGACCGGCGCGAGGCGAACAGCCTGCGCGGCCCCATCACGTACGACCGGTTCCGTGAAGTCATGGACGGCGACGGCGCATTCGTCTACGCCGGCTGGTGCGGCAGCGCTGCCTGCGAAGCCCAGATCAAGGAAGAAACGAAGGCGACGATCCGTGTGCTGCCGGACGAGGAGTTCCGCTCGGTCGAGGCACCGCGCACGTGTCTCAAGTGTGGTCAGGCCGCGACGAATGAGGCTCTGTGGGCGAAAGCGTATTGATGTCGACGTTCGCACGAGTGGATGGCGCGCTCGCCTGCGAGGGCGTGCCGCTGTCTACCGTCGCGCGCGCCGTCGGCACTCCCACGTACGTATACAGCGCCAATGCGGTGCGCGATCAGTATGCGCGCCTCTCGGCGGCGCTCGAGGGAGTACCGTTCCGAATCCATTATAGCCTCAAGGCGAATTCGAACCTCGCGCTGCTCAGACTTCTCCGCTCGCTGGGATCGGCCGCGGACGTCGTCTCGGGTGGAGAGCTGTTCCGCGCTCGCCGGGCCGGGTTCGAACCAGGAGACATCATTTTCGGTGGCGTCGGGAAGACGGAGCGCGAGATCGCCGACGGCATCGACGCCGGTGTGCTGCTGTTGAACGTCGAGTCGGAGGACGAGCTTCGGATCGTCGATCGGCTTGGAGGCGAGCGCGGCGTCGTCGTACCGGTGGCCATTCGCGTGAATCCGGAGATCACCGTCGAGACGCCGCACTCGTACATCCGTACCGGAGAGAAAGGGCACAAGTTCGGGGTACCGTACGATGAGGTGCGCGACGTCGCCCGCGCGGCGGCAGCGTTGCCTAACGTTGTCCTGCGCGGGCTCGACATGCATGTCGGCTCGCAGCTTTCGCGGCTGGACGCCTACCGTCACGGGATCGAACGTGTGCTCGAGTTGCTGGCGCAGCTCGTGTCCGATGGCGCGTTGGGCCTTCGCTACCTGGACATCGGTGGCGGCCTCGCCGTGACGTACGACGCCGAGGAACCGACGAACCTCGAGCGGTTCGCGCAGATCGTCGTGCCGGCGGTGCGGTCGACCGGACTTCAGCTCATCGTCGAGCCGGGACGATTCATGGTCGGCAACGCCGGCGTCCTGATTACGCGTGTGCTCTATCGCAAGCGAAGTGGTGGAAAGGAGCTGCTCGTCGTCGACGCCGGCATGACGGACCTGCTCCGGCCGTCGCACTACAACGCGTACCATCGTATCGAGGCGGTCGAGCCCACGGAAGGACGATCGCGAGTCGACGTGGTTGGGCCGGTCTGCGAGAGCGGGGATTTTCTTGCGCTCGATCGAGAGCTCGATGACCTCCACGCCGGCGACCTGATCGCCATTCATTCGGCCGGCGCGTACGGGTACGTAATGTCATCGAACTACAACACGCGCGGACGCCCGGCGGAAGTTCTGGTCGACGGCGATCGGTATGCCCTCGTCACGCAGCGCGAGAGCTACGAGCACCTCGTGACACCGGAGCTGCTCGAACCCGAGTGGAGGGTGGACTGATGCTCATCGGCCTGATGTCGGACTCGCACGACCGTGTCCCGGCGATTCGCGAGCTCCTGGAGCGCATGATCGAGCGCGGGGTGGGGATGGTGCTGCACGCGGGTGACTACTGCTCCCCGTTTTCTCTCGCGCCGTTTCTCGAGCTCAACGTTCCATTCGCCGGCGTGTTCGGCCGCAACGATGGCGATCGAGAAGGCCTCAAGGCGTTCGCGGCGAAAGGCGTAGGCATCGAGCTCTATGAGTCGCCACACAGCCTGGAAGTTGGCGGACGTCGCATCCTGCTCGTGCACGACCTGGGCGAGGTTGCCGTGCGTTCGCTGGAGTCTCACGAGCTGATCGTACACGGGTTCACGCACAAGCAGGAAATTCGCGAGCTCCAAGGCGGGGCAATGATCGTCAACCCGGGTGAAGCGTGCGGGTGGCTGCACGGCACTCCGGCCGCCGCGGTGCTGGATCTCGAAACGAAGTCTCTCGATTTCATCTCCCTGACGGAGCCAGCGTGGAAGGTGTGAAAGATGCGAGCCGCATCCTGATTCTCGATTACGGCTCCCAGTTTACCCAGCTCATCGCGCGTCGCGTTCGCGAAGCCCGCGTCTACTCCGAGATTCATCCGCCGACGCGCACCGTCGACTGGATCAGACAGTGGAAGCCGACGGGCATCATCCTGAGCGGCGGTCCGAACTCCGTGTACGGCGAGGACGTGCCGAGTGCGGACCCGGCGCTGCTCGATGTCGCTCCCGTGTTAGGCATCTGCTACGGAATGCAGCTGATTGCGCATCTCCAGGGTGGGGAAGTGATCGGCGCGGGGAAACGCGAGTATGGTCGCGCGGATCTCGTTGTCACCGAGCCAACCGGCTTGTTCGGCGGGTTCGACGCCGGAGAGAAGACGCCAGTCTGGATGAGTCACGGCGATCACGTCGATGTGCCACCGCCGGGCTTTCGAGTGACGGCGAGCAGCGGTAGCGTCGCGATCGCCGCGATGCGTCACGAGTCGAAGCCCGTCCACGCCGTTCAGTTTCATCCCGAGGTAGCGCATACCGCGCGCGGTGCAGACATCATCTCGAACTTCGTGTTCGAGGTCTGCGGTGCACATCCGTCATGGACACCAGGCACGTTCATCGACGAGGAAGCGCTGCGCATCCGCGAGCGAGTGGGTACCGCGCGAGTCATCTGCGGCCTTTCCGGCGGCGTCGATTCCGCCGTCGCCGCGGCGCTGGTGCATCGCGCGATCGGCGATCAGCTCACGTGCATCTTCGTCGACACCGGACTCCTGCGGATGCACGAGCGCGAGCAGGTCGAGCGTACGTTCCGCGCCAACCTCGGAATAGATCTCGTCACCGTCCGCGCCGAGGATCGATTCCTCGGTGCGCTCGCAGGTGTCGACGATCCTGAGAAGAAGCGAACGATCATCGGCCACACGTTCATCGACGTGTTCGAAGAGGCTGCGGAGAAGGTTGGCGAAGGCGTCGCCTATCTCGTGCAGGGGACGTTGTACCCGGATGTGATCGAGAGCGTGTCGCCGCGCGGCGGGCCGTCGGTCACGATCAAGACGCACCACAACGTCGGCGGCCTCAAGCCGGGGATGAAGTTCAAGCTCATCGAGCCGCTGCGGGAGCTGTTCAAGGACGAGGTGCGGAATGTGGGACGCGAGCTCGGTCTCCCGGAGGAGATCGTGGGCCGGCATCCGTTCCCGGGCCCAGGTCTGGCGATCCGTGTCCTGAGCGACGTGACGCCCGAGAAGCTCGACGTGCTGCGGAAGGCCGACGCGATCTATCTCGAGGAAATCCGCGCGGCCGGGCTGTACGATGACATCTGGCAGGCGTTCGCCGTGTTGCTTCCGGTGCGATCCGTTGGCGTGATGGGGGATTACCGGACGTACGAAAACGTCGTCGCGCTACGCGCGGTCACCAGCACGGACGGCATGACGGCCGACTGGTTCCCGTTTCCACACGATGTCCTCGCGCGCGTCTCGAGCCGGATCATCAACGAGGTGCGCGGGGTGAATCGCGTCGTCTACGACGTCAGCTCGAAGCCGCCGGCGACAATCGAGTGGGAATAGCGAATCAGACGCCCTTCTCTTCGAGGAGCTTCATGAACTCGCCCGGCGCTTGAAGCGTCAGCAGGCGATCGGGCACGTCCGGCTCCTTCGAGAACTGAGCGATCTTGCCGAGCACCGGGAGGTACTGGTTCGACACCTCCAGCGGCGGCGCGACGATGAGAAAGAAGAACTTCACCGGTTTCTCATCGATCGCCTTGAAGTCCACGCCCTCGCTCTTTCGGCCGAATGCGACGCGGAGCTTGTTGACGACCAGTGACCGGCAATGCGGGATGGCGATGCTTCGGCCGATCCCCGTCGAGCCGAGATTCTCGCGGCGTTTGAGCATCTTGAACAGCATCCCCTCCGACTTCTCGTCGAGCTTGAGGAGGCTGATCATTTCCTTCAGAATGTCGTCCTTCGAGGTGCCGTCGAGCTCCAGCTTTACAGCGTCTTCGGAAAAGAACTCGCGCAGTTCCATCGCGTTCCCTTGGCCTCGTAGAAAAGAGGGGCACCCGCAACCGGCGCCCCATGAGCGACCGAAGTTATCCAGCTCGGCAAGTCGTGTCAAATCTTCACGTTGCACGACTTCCAGAGCCCGGTTACCTTGCGACCATGACCTTCCCATACCCGGTCGACCACGAGATTCCCGTCGTTCTCGCTCCGATGGCGGGGGTGTCGGAATCGCCTTTTCGGCGTCTCTGCCGTAAGCACGGCGCGGACGTGGTGGTCACCGAGTTCCTGTCGGCTGAGGGCATCCGCCGAGAGAACGAGGCCACGTGGAGCAAGCTGCGATTCGGCCCGGATGAGCGTACGATCGGTGTCCAGATCTTTGGCGCCGATCCCGGGGCTATGGGCGACGCGGCGCGCCTGGTCACCGACGTGTTTCAGCCGGACTTCATCGACATCAACTTCGGCTGTCCTGTCAAGAAGGTCGTAAAGCGGAATGGAGGCTCCGGCTGCCTCCGGGATCTCAACCTCGTGCAGGACGTCATTCGCGCCGTTGTGGCCGGGACATCGCTGCCTGTCACGGTGAAGATTCGCAGCGGGTGGAACGAGGAGATGCGCGATCCCGTCGCCATCGCCCTTCGCTGCCAGGACGCCGGCGCGCGGGCGCTGACGCTCCACCCGCGCACGCGCACGCAGATGTACACCGGGTATGCCCGATGGGACGAAATCGCCGCTGTGGTGGCGGCGCTCGAGATCCCCGTAATCGGCAACGGAGACATCAAAACTGCTGGCGACGCGCTTCGTATGCGTGAGCACACACAGTGCGCCGGCGTCATGATCGCGCGAGGATCGTTTGGGCAACCATGGATTTTCGCGCAAGCCCGTGCGCTCATCGATGGCATGCCGGTGCCCGCGACGCCGCCCGTTGGCGAGCGGTTCGCCGTCGCGCTCGAGCACGCAGCGATGGTGCAGAGCTATGAAGCGGACCCCGAAGGCGCCGCCATCGAATTTCGCAAGCACCTCGGATGGTACGTGAAGGGGCTGCCTAACTCGGCGGAGCTCCGACGACGGCTGCACGCCGTCAACGACTTCGATGAAGTCGAAGGCATCTTCGGCGACTACCTCCGCTGGATCGAGGAGCGTTCCATCGACAGCGGCCTGCTCGACGACGTCGACACCGCGGAGCTAGAGCCCGCCGAGGCGTGATCCGCGACCGTGTGCTGGCGCTGCTGCGTCAGGTCGCGGACGGCCAACTCGACATCCACGATGCACTCGACCGGCTGGCACGGGATCCGGTCGAGTCCCTCGCGTTCGCAACGATCGACCACCATCGCGCGCTCAGGCAGGGATACCCCGAAGTCATTCTAGGGCAGGGCAAGACGACGGAGCAGATCGTCGCAATCGCGGAGCGCATTGCGGGTCACGGAGAAGGATTCCTGGTGACGCGTGCGAGCCCTGAAGCGCTCGACGGCTTGACCCGCGCGTTCTCGCGTGTCGAGATCAATGAAGTCGCGCGCTGCGCCCACCTTGCGCCGATGGAGCCGGTGCCGCCCGGCAACGGAACGATCCTCATTGTGACGGCCGGCACAAGCGACCTGCCGGTGGCCGAGGAAGCGGCGGTGACGGCGCGCGCGTTAGGGAACAAGGTCGACCGTCTCACCGACGTGGGCGTCGCGGGCATCCACCGGGTTCTGGCCGGCGCTGAAACGCTCACGAAGGCCTCGGTGGTCATCGTGGTCGCGGGTATGGACGGCGCTCTTCCGTCGGTGGTTGGAGGCCTCGTGGCGAGGCCCGTCATTGCCGTGCCGACGAGCGTGGGCTACGGAACGAGCTTCGGGGGCGTGGCTGCATTGCTCGCCGCGCTCAACAGTTGCGCCTCGGGTGTGACGGTCGTCAACATCGACAACGGATTCGGTGCTGCCGTCGCCGCATCGCGAATCACACACGCGTCGATCTCGTAGCTTCCCCGCCAAAATCTCTTTCGTGGTGAAAACGCGGATCTGGGCCAACGTGAGCGCGGTCGCCGCATGGCTGCTTGCACTCGCCGGCATGGTCGCGCTGGCGTGGGGCATGGCTGTTCCTGCCTGGGCGTCGGGCGCAGCGGCGTCTTGTTCCGTCGCGGCCGTGACGTATGCGTGGCTGCTGATCAGCCAGCGCCTCGATCCGCCACCGCGCGAATACATCAAGCCGTACATCACCGCGGCCCTGGCACCCGTGACGTGGCTCGCGGCGGCGTCGGGCGGTCCCGGATCGCCGGCAGTGGTGGCGCTGGCCCTCGGCGTCCGTGTCATTGCCGGCGCCGAGAACATACGAACGGCGATTTCAGTTGCGGTTGGTGCGCTCATCGCGCTGACAGCGATCCATTACTCGGTTGGTGGGATGATCGCGTTCTCCGACATGCTCGGAGGCGGCGTCGTGTTCGCGGCGATCGCGCTGTTCCCCGCCTGGCAGGTCAAGCGCGCGCAGGAGAACGCCAAAAAGCGCCGCCGGGCCTCGCGCTCCGAGAGCGTCTTCGGGAGCGAGCGAACTGACACGCCTCGCGCGCACGAGGCCATGCCGTCCGACCTGCGCCGCGGCATAGAAGTCACGCGGCAGGAAGCGGAGGAGCGTCGGCAGACCGAGGTGCTGAGCCGCTACCTATGCGACGTTCGCGACGCGTTAGGCGCCGACGAGGTCGTATTCTGGCGATGGACCGGAGCGCGCGACACGCTCGTCGCCGCCGCCTGCTCGGGCGATGGCGCTGAGACCGAGCCCACTAAGTTCAACCATGCCGAGTGGCTCCCGCTCGTGAAGTGGTCCGCGGAAGAGCGCATCGTGCATTTCGACGACGGCACGCCGGGACCGCGCATCGCGATGGGGCCTGTCGCAGGTCTCAAGCGCGCGTTCGGTGCGTTGAGCATCTCCGCCGATGCGGGACTCAAGTCGTCCCGCGACGAGCTCAAGGCCTGGGTGCCACGGTACACCGCGCAGGTGGCTGTGCTGGCCGAGCTGCTGGAGACACGAGAGGAGGTCGGTCGCCAGAATCGGCGAACACAGGCCCTCCTGCGCGCCGCACAGGAGTTCCAATCGCACCGAACGATCGAGCTGCTCGGACGATCCATCTGCGAGACCGCGCTCGCCGTCACCTCGGCAGCGCGAGCCGCGCTCGTGCGATGGCACCCCAATTCGAACGATGGCGAGGTGCAGAGCGTCTCCGAAGGCCATCGCGTCGCCGAAGGCTGGCCGATCAGCGACGACTCGCAGGTCGGGACGATGTGCAAGAATGGGCTGCCCCAGGTGTGGGAGGACGCGCGCATGATCGCCCGGCACACGCGCATCTACGGCGCCTGGGAAACGCCTCGGCCGATCGGTTCGCTGGGCATCATTCCGCTCAAGCGTGAGGCCGGGGCCATCGGCGCCATCGTGATCGAAGGGGACGAGCCTGGCGATGTGCTCATTGCCGAGGTCCGCAATGTCCGACTGCTTGCGGCGATTGCCGCGGTATCGCTCGAGACGATGTGGGAGATCGAGGAAGTCACCCGCCGAGCGCGCACGGATCAGCTTACCGGTCTGGCCAACCGTCGCCATTTCGACGAACAGATCGCCCGCGTCCTTGCCGAGACCGACCGTTTCGGCGGGTCGGCCTCGCTCGTGGTAGCGGACATCGATTTCTTCAAGGCAGTCAACGACACACACGGTCACGACGGTGGCGACGCGGTGCTGCAAGGAGTCGCGCAGACGTTCCAGGACGGCGTTCGGAACGTCGACACCTGCGCCCGATACGGCGGCGAAGAGATCGCGGTGCTGCTCCCGCAGACGAGCATAGATGGCGCGCGAGACTTTGCCGAGCGCCTCCGAAAGGCTATCGAGGCGCGAGTCGTCGTGTATGCGGGTCGCGAGGTGTCGGTGACGGCGTCGTTCGGTGTGGCGACGTATCCGGACAGCGTGGCAACACACGACGCGTTGTTCCCGACAGCGGACCGGGCGCTGTATCAGGCTAAGGCGGAGGGCCGAAACCGCGTGCGTTGTGCTGTTCCAGGATCCGTCCAGAAAACGGGTTAGCGAGCTCACTTCGAGTCGGTTCGAGCCAGCAGGCCCGGTTGATCGAGCAGCGTTTCCCCATTAGCTTTCAGGCCTTACGGGGGCGACTGGCTTCGACGGGGTTAGTGAAGCTGTGGCCGCGTGCCCAGGTACTCGGGTCCCTGGTAAAACACTCGGGAAAAATCACAACTGCCAACAACAACTTGGCCCTGGCTGCGTAACGCATAGCGTTACTGCACCTGCCCATGGGGAAGCTCGCCCG
>Ga0075424_100002871_pt1 | contig 15959 bp, 16 predicted proteins | sample SoiMethybrSBSTD3_FD_75301 | JGI IMG/M metagenome (GOLD analysis project Ga0075424, IMG submission 75301) | Bulk soil microbial communities from a Populus tree surrounding site in Tennessee, USA - Soil MetaG P. TD hybrid SBSTD3 | ecosystem: Environmental > Terrestrial > Soil > Tree plantation...
GAGCAGGACGACTTCATGGAAAACCCGCCGAAAAAGTTCTTCCGTCTGGCCCCGGGCAAAGAGGTGCGGCTGCGCTATGCGTACTTCGTGACCTGTCGCGAGGTCGTCAAGGACAGCGCCGGCAAAGTAGTCGAGCTCCGCTGTAGCTATGATCCGGCAACCCGCGGCGGCAACACACCGCCCGACGGCCGCAAGGTGCAGGCGACCCTGCACTGGGTTTCCGCGGTGGATGCCGCATCGGCTGAGGTGCGGCTCTACAACCCCCTATTCCTGAGCCCCAGTCCCAACGCCGGGGCCTTTGCCGCAGAGATCAATCCCAACTCGCTCGAAGTCTTGAACGATTGCAAGCTCGAGTCGGCCGCCCTCGCCGACAATGCCGCCGACGCCGTGCAGTTCGAGCGGCTCGGCTACTTTTGCCGCGACCAGGACGCCAAGCCTGGACGGGCCGTGTTCAATCGAACGGTCGGCCTGCGCGACACCTGGGCAAAGGTGCAGGCGGGCGGCCGCTAGCACAGGGGCCCCAGTTGCGCCTGCTGCAGGCTGGCGCCAGCGGTTGGCTCGGGATCGAAGGCTAAAGCCGGGCTTGCGGGCCGGCCATACAGGCAAAACGAGAGTTTCTGCGGCACGGCGGGGCCGCAAGCGGCCGGCCAACAGCACGAGGGCCTCAAAACCGGCGGATCAAGCCCACCAGTCGCCCCTGAATGTCGACTTGGTCCGGGCCAAAGATGCGCGTTTCGTAGTTGGGGTTGGCGGCCTCAAGGGCGATGGAAGCCCCCTTCTTGCGCAAACGCTTGAGGGTTGCTTCCTCCTTCTCGACCAGGGCCACGACGATGTCGCCGTTCTCCGCCGTGTCGCACCGCTTCACAATGATGATGTCGCCCTCGTTGATGCCGGCCTCGATCATGGAATCGCCCCGCACCTCCAGAGCGAAATGCTCTCCGCCGGCCACCAGGTCGGGCGGCACGCCGATGTCCTGCGTATGATCCTGAATGGCGCTGATCGGCACGCCGGCGGCGATGCGACCCATCAATGGCACGGTGGCCGCGGAATGGCCGTAGACCATGGGCGGAGGCGCCAATTGCGGCTGCCGCCGCCCGCTGCCTTCGATGACGCTAGGGCTGAAGCCGCCGCGGCGCGGGCCTCCCGTTTCCGTCATTGCCTCGGGCAGTTTGATGATCTCGATGGCGCGGGCACGGTGGGGCAGGCGGCGGATGAAGCCCCGTTCTTCGAGCGCAATGATCAGTCGGTGCACGCCGGATTTGGATTGCAGTTCAAGGGCATCTTTCATCTCATCGAAGGAGGGGGGAACGCCGGTCTCCTGCAGGCGCGTGTTAATAAAGACGAGGAGCTGCTTTTGCTTTTCCGTCAGCATGGGCCCTGTCCTGGATCCTGTCGTACGTTCTATCAGCGACTATCAGCGCCTATAGCGACTCGCCGGCACCGTACAAACCGGGAACACCATAGGTGTTCCTGTGATGTTCTGCAAGTGCAACTTCGCCTGAGCTAAAAATCCAGGGGCAGAATCGAGACGAGGCCACCGACGGGAACCTCAGGCGCCCCCGCGGCTCGAACCAGCAAGCAGTCGGCATCGGCCAGCGGCGAAAGCAGGGAGCTGTCCTGGGAGCGTACGGGCGTCACAAGCGCAAGGCCATCCTCGCCCCTGCGGTGGGTGGCGCGCATATAGTGCTCGCGCACGCCGTTGGCTTCGAGTGCGACCGCCGTGCGAGCCTTGAGCGGCGAACTCTCCGCGTTCGGCACGCCGAGCAAGGCCCGCAGCAGGGGTACCAGAAACAGACGGGCGCAGACGAGCGCGGAGACGGGGTTGCCGGGGAGCCCTAAAATCCGCGTCTGGCGCAGCCGGCCAAACATCAACGGCTTGCCCGGGCGCATCGCGATCTTCCAGAACGCCAAAGTCATGCCCCGCGCGGTCAGCACCGGTGCCACCAGGTCGTGATCGCCGACCGAGGCGCCGCCAATGGTGACCAATACATCCGCATCGGCCGCTTTCGCAAAATGGGCGTTGAGGCTCTCCGGCAGGTCGCGGGCGATACCCAAGAATTCGACCTCGGCGCCCGCCGCTTGCGCCATGGCGGCGACGCCCAGATGATTTGAGGAAACGATCTGCGCGTCACCGGGGAGCTGACCAGGGGCCACCAGCTCATCGCCCGTGGAGAGCACCGCTAGTCGGGGGCGCCGCCTAACGCTCAGCCGTCCAAATCCCATGGCCGCGGCCAATGAGACTTCGCGGGGCCCGAGCCGACGGCCGGCGCCGAGCAATGCGGCGCCCACCTCGAAGTCAAGGCCGCGCGGGCGGATGTGGCTGCGGTCGATGCGGGCATTCAGGACCCTTACCCTGTCGCCTACGCGCTCGGCCTCTTCTTGGATGACGATGGCATCGCTGCCCGAGGGAACGGGCGCACCGGTGAAGATCCGGACCGCCTGGCCTGGCCCTAGCGTTCCGGCGAAGGGGTGGCCGGCGGCGGCGGTGCCGATGACGTCGAGCGTGCTCGGCAGCCTGCCGAGGTCCAGGCTCCTGACCGCATAGCCGTCCATTGCCGAGGCATCAAACGGCGGCTGCGTCAGGCGCGCGATCAACTCCTCGGCGAGCACCCGCCCGTGCGCTGCTTCCACCGGTACCGTCTCGGCTGCTGTTGGGGCAACCGCATCGAGGATCCTCTGCAGGGCCTCGGCAACGGACAAGGGTCGCATGGCTCAACGCTCGCTTCTGCGCTCGGCACGGAAATGCCCCGAGCGTCCCCCCATCTTTTCCAAAAGCCTGATGCCGGACACAGTCATGGTCTTATCGGCCGCCTTCAGCATGTCATAAATCGTCAGGCAGGCGATGCTGACAGCCGTCAGGGCCTCCATCTCCACTCCGGTCTGGCCCCCGACTTTGACTTCGGAGGTGACGCGCACGCCGCAGGGGTCGCGGCTCACCTCAAAGTCTACCCCCGCGCTGGTGATGGCCAACGGGTGGCAGAGCGGGATGAGCTCGTGGGTCTTTTTCGCCGCCATGATTCCAGCGAGGCGGGCAGTGGCAAGAACGTCGCCCTTCTTGGCCGTGCCCGCTGCCAACAACGCCAGGCTGGCCGGGCTCATGGCCACGAAGCCTTCCGCTCGCGCCGCGCGCTGCGTCACGCTCTTCCCCGAGACGTCGACCATGCGCGCCTCACCCTTGGCGTTGAGGTGGGAGAGCTTCGTCATGCTGGCATTCTCCCTTGGGTGTGCGCCGTGCCGGCGCATTGGCGCGGAGCCGAGAGGGCGGGCGGCGTTGCCGCGCTGCGGCTCATGGCTGAGCCAGCAGCGTGCGCGTGGCGGCAGTCACGTCCGGCTCGCGCATCAGGCGTTCGCCCACCAGGAACGCGTGCACGCCCGCTTGGGCGAGCCGCGCCAGATCCGCAGGTCTGGTGATGCCGCTCTCGGCCACGACGATGCGGTTATCGGGAATGCCGGGCGCCAGCCGCTCGGTGGTCTCCAGCGTCGTCTCGAAGGTCTTCAGGTCGCGGTTGTTGATGCCGATTAGGCGACAATCCAAGCGCAAGGCGCGGTCGAGCTCGCCGCGGTTGTGCACTTCGGCGATGGCATCCATGTTCCAGGCCCTGGCATAGGCGCAAAGCGTCCCGGCGATGACATCGTCAACCGCGGCCATGATGATCAGGATACAGTCGGCGCCGAGCGCGCGTGCCTCAGCCACCTGGTAGCGGTCGAGCATAAAATCCTTGCGCAGCACCGGCAGCGTCGCGGCTGCGCGCGCTTGGCTCAAATGCTCGGGCGCGCCCTGGAAGGAGGGCGTGTCGGTGAGCACGGAAAGACAGGTGGCGCCGCCCGCTTCGTAAGCCGTGGCAAGGCTGGGCGGGTCAAAATCCGAGCGGATCAGACCCTTGGAGGGGCTTGCCTTCTTGATTTCGGCGATCAGGCCAAACCGTCCGGCATTGACGGCCGTTTCCAGAGCTTCTGCAAAGCGGCGCACCGGCGGGGCGGCGTGCGCGGCCGCCTCCACCTCCTTCAGGGGACGCGCCGCCTGGGCGGCGGCAATTTCCCCGCGTTTGTAGGCGATGATGCTGGTCAGGATGTCGGTCATGGGCAAAACATACGCTGGGGCCCTGCGGGCGGCTACTGTCTCAAACCGGCGATCACACAAAACCCGCTACCGGCGGGATCGATCCCAGCCTGATTGCCAGGGCATAGACCTGGCCTGCCGCCTCCATCTTGCCGCCACGCCGGCTCGAGCCGAGGACAGAGAGCAAAAATCGTCACGGCCGCGGGCTTCGCTCTCGGAACTCCTCGGCATCAGGATCAGCGCCAAAGGATAGGGGGGTGCAGCCCGCGAGCGCGTGCCGCGTTGTCGCCTATCCTGCGGCCGGCTAACGTCGCCAACACACGGCACGAACCGATTGAGGCAGCGACGGCATGCAAGACGTGGCCCAGCAAGCCTCCCGTGCGATGAATGCGAACGCGGCGCGCGCGGCCCCGCGGCCGCCTTCGAGCTTCGGCCAGAGGCCAGGCCCGATGCCGCGCGGTAAACGTTAAATGCTTGCTCCCCTCGTGCTGGTGGTGGTCGCGGTAGCCGTCGTCGTCACCTCATTCATCTCCGGGGTTTTCGGGATGGCCGGGGGCATGCTGCTGCTTGGGCTGCTGTTGCTGTTCATGGAGGTGGGCCCGGCAATGGTGCTCTTCGGCGTCATCCAGTTGGCGGCCAACGGCTGGCGCTCCGTCCTCTGGTGGCGCCATGTCGCCTGGAACATCGTTTGGCGCTTCCTCGTGGGGTCGACGGCGATGTTCTTCGTCATGCGCACGATTGCTATTTTTCCCGGCAAGGCGGCAATCTATCTCGGGCTCGGCCTGATCCCCTTTGCCGCCTACGCCCTGCCACGGCGGCTGTCGCCCGACATTACGCGACCTGGCGTGCCCTATCTGTGTGGTGCCTTCATCATCGTCCTGCAGCTTTTGGCGGGCGCCGCCGGACACGTGCTCGACATTTTCTTCCAAAAGAGTCCGCTCGATCGGCGCAGGATCGTCGGCACCAAGGCGGTGACCCAGGTCGCCGGACACGTCTACCGCATCCTCTACTTCGGCTCCTTCGAGGTCACCTTCGACACCCAGGTTCCCGCCTGGGGTTACGCGGGCGCTATGGTGCTCGCCTGCGCGGGCACCTCATTGGCGGGCCTCGTCTTGCTGCGCATGAGCGAAGCCGGGTTCCGGGCCTGGAGCCGGCGCATCACGATCGGCGTCGCGCTCACTTATCTGGTGCGCGGTGTTTGGCTCCTCGCGCTTCCCTGAGCTTTTACGCACGAGGGCGCGGTCCAGTGGGCGCGCCCCCGTGCTGGTCGCTTGGGCGTCTACCTGCCGCTGCTCGAGTTGAGCGACACGAAGTGGTAGCCCACATCGACGTGGATGTGGCTCATGCCGCGATAGGTCATGGTGCCGCCGGATTTGTGGTTGGCGATCAGCCAGCGGACCACCTCGGCCTTGCGGCGGCCGGCGTTGAAATCGATGGCTTCACCGCTGGCATGCTTGGAGCGCCGGCCGGTGCCGGCAATGACCGCGCCGGGACGGCAGGTGGAGATGATCTGCATTTTGCCGAAGTGGGTTTCAATGCGATCGAGCAGGGCGCGGGCGGAAGTTTTCAGGCAACCGCGCGAGGTGGCGCTAGCGCCCTGGCGCACGCCGCCATGCTCGCGCGTGACGCTGCGCCGATTGAGGGGTTCGGCTTCCTCGCCCTCGGACCGGTAGGCGTAAGCGACACGGTGGCGATGGGCCGAAGCAGAAGAGCGATCGCCGTCGTCGGCAGCCCAAGTATTTTGCTCGAAATTGTAGGTGCGTGAGCTGGCTGCCGTTGTGATGAGGCCGAGCGATAGGCCGAGCGCGACGATGCAAAGCCGCTTGTGCATGGGAACTCCTACTTTTGCGATTGTCACTTGAGGTCGCCGAGGGCGCGCGCGTGCCCGCGCGAGCCCGCAGCTCATTCGGCTTCGATGGCGCTGGTTGTCCCCGTCTTGCCGGGCGCATCCCTAGTGCGTCGACCGGCCGAATCCCTCACCCGTACTTTTGTCTCCCTCCGTTGAGCCGTCAGTCGCCTGCCGGCCGATCTGGGAGCGTTGCTCCCTGACGCGGGCACCTTGGACCACGGCCTATGGCGAGATTGCGGCGCCTTTCCCAAGTCGCGGCAGCCTCTTCGCGCATCGCGTGCAGAGCGGCTTTAAACGCGCGCTGCCAACTGCCGCCGGTGGTGAGGCCTGACGACTGCCCCATCGGCGTGTACTGTGTTGGGCATCAGCCATCGAGCGAGGGGCGGCGATGCAACTTGCGCCAATGCGTTACGTAAAAATTGACGGCACGGCGGTCGCCGTGACCGTGGCGTCGGCGAGCGAAGCCAAGGCGGCCCTGAAGGAGTTGCGGCACAAAAAGCGGGAGATCAAATTCTTGCGCGGAGCGCTGCTGCGGCGACAAAAGGCCGCGCGCCCGGAGCCCAGCAAACGCCGGCGATCAGTCTCCTTTTTCACTCGCCTCTGGCGCGGACTGCGCTGGCTCAGCGCCGCGCTGCTCGACCTTGCCACGGTGTCGGCCCGCGAGCGCAAGAAACGCAGCCCCGCCGAAATCGAACGCGAGCTCCGCTGGACCGATGAAGTGCTGCACAATATCGACGGCTGCATTCTGCAGCTCGAGGGCAAGCTCTTGACGCACACCTGAGGCTGCCGCGGCCCCCAAGGCTAGGCCAACGTTGCCGCCAATTCGGCGAAGTTCGCCACAATCAAATCGGGCTGGTGCGGCGTCTCTCCGAACGGCCGCCGGCGCCGGTCGATGAAAGCGCTGCGCATGCCAAACGATTTGGCACCGATGCAGTCGAAGGCGTGGTTGGCGACGAAGAGAATACTCGAGCGGTCCTCGCCGATCAGCTCCTCGGCTTTGGCGTAGGTTTTCCAGTGCGGCTTGAAGTAGCCGGCCTCCGCTACCGAGATCACGTGGTCGAAGCGAAAGCCGATGTGCGGACCGGCGGCCTTCAGCATATCGGGGTCGCCGTTGGAGAGGATCGCCAATTTGTAGTTGGCCGCGCGCAGCTTTTCGAGCGCGGCAACCACGTCCGGAAACGGCCGCAAACTTTCGATCTGGTTGACCAACCAGCACACCTCCTCTTGGCTGTAGCTCAAGCCACAGCGGTCCATTACGTAGGACACGGCGCGGTGGCCGATCTGCCGGTAGGGCGTGTGCCCGCGGTCGCACAAGGCATCGATCATGGAATTTTCGAAGTGCGTGCGCCGCCACCAGGTGACGAAGCTGTTTGCTTCCCCGCTCCAGCCTTTTTTTGCAAGAAATGGCCTGACCGCTTCCGTCAAGCCCTTCTGCATGTCGACAACGGTGCCGTATTGATCGAACACCAGCACTTTGATTTCGCGCTTGAGTAGTTGCGGACGGTCCATGCGCTCCTCTTGCCTGCTTTGGTGTTCGGCCCAACCCGGGCAAACCCGCCGCGGTCCCGCGCCGAGCTCAGGCGCAAGGCACGCGGGTCTGAGCTAACCCGCTCGATAAAGCCGAGTGTCAGCCCTCTGCAAGTCTTTTTGCCTTGGCAAGGGGGATGTGAGCCTCGGCAGGCATGGTCCGTCCTGCGGCCGGCCTCGAGGAATCGCAGCGAGGCCGCCCGTCGCAGTTCACTGTGCCGGGGCTTATTCGGATGGCAGCACGATCAGATGGTTGGCGAAGGCGTGGGGATCATGGCTGCCCGGCGGAAAATGGCGCGCCAGCTCACCACCGACCGCCTCGACCGTACGCACAAAACCGTCCACGGCCTGACCGTTGCCGATGTCCTTGGTGAGCCGGTCGATGATCACTTGCCAAGTCCCTTCCGGCACTTTTTCGTTGATGCCGGCATCGGCGATGATTTCGGCGAACCGTTCTGCCACCGAGACAAAAATCAAAACGCCGGTGCGGCTCGGGGTGGTGTGCAGATTTTGTGCCAAGAATTGCTCGACGGCGCGTCGATGCGCGCGCTCCTTCTTCACCCGCTGCGACACGAGTGACAGCCGCAACGGACGGTACATGAAGAGAAGAAGGAGAGCGATGAAGACGACGAGCTGCAGAATGTAGATGTGCTGGATTGGCCACCAGGTCCAGAAGATCAGGGGAAAGGGCACCGCCAGCGCGACCAACGCGGCCCACAGAAAGGGAGCGTAGGTGTAACTCGCACTCTCGCCTGCGATCACCGCCACGATCTCGCCCGACGTTTGGCGTTCGGCAGCGTTGATGGCCTCGGCCACGCGCTTGCGATCCGCTGCACTGACGATCGTCATGACCGAAATCCCGTGCCTTGCTTCAACCCTACCAACTGCCAGACGCGCCCCCGCCGCCGAACGAGCCGCCGCCGCCCGAAAAGCCACCGCCGCCGCCCGAGCCGCCCCAACTCCCGGAGCCGCCGCCCCAGGAACCCGGAATGATGATCGGCCCGGGCGGCGCGCGCCGATTGCGCCCGCCGACGCGCTGGGGATGGGCGGTCTGGCGCGCGTCGGCTTGCACGAGCACTAGCGCCATCACGATAAAAAGGATGAGAAACAGCAGCGCCGGCGAAAGACCGGAGCCGCCACCCTCGCGCTTGGCCCCGGCCCGCGCCCGCGCCTTCACCGCTTCGGCGTCGCCGAGCACGACATCACGGATGTCGCGTACGCCGGCCTTGATGCCTGCGGCAAAGTCACCGCGCCTGAATGCGGGCAGGATCGCATTCTCGACGATGAGCTTACTCATGACGTCGGTGAGCTGCGGCTCGAGCCCGCGTCCGACCTCGATGCGCACCTTGCGCTCGTTTGGCGCCACGATCAGAACGATGCCGTTGTCCTGGCCCTTCTGCCCGATCTGCCAGGCGCGGCCGAGCTGGTAGCCAAAATCCTCGATCTCGTAGCCCTGCAGCGAGCGCGCCGTGTATATCACGAGCTGATCGGACGATTTCTCCTCGAGCGCCTGCAACTCCGCTTCGAGGGCGCGGCGGTCCTCCGCCGACAACAGGTTCGCCTCATCGACAATGCGGCCGCTCAGGGCTGGAAACTTCGGCGCCGCGGCGGCCAAGCCAAGGCTGATGCCGATTAGGACGAGCGCCAGCGCCATGCGCACGGCCATGGCGACAGCGCAGGTGAGGGCACGCCGCCGCGACGCGGGGAGGCCGGGGCCGAAACAGCCGGCAGGGGCTAAGGCTTTGGCCGCCACGCTCGACATCCCCAGTCCCGCGTCTCCTCGACAATGGCGCTCAGGGGCGCTCCGTTTCGGCGCTCGGGATCCATGTGCGCGCGTCGCTTGCGCCCGCGCGCGGCGCGTCCCGGCGCGCGCCCGGCTATTTCTTGGTCCCGAAGTCGACGCGCGGGGTTTGTTGCTCCTGCGGGGTGATGTCGAAGGTCGCCATCGGCTGGGCCGAGGCATACATCACTGAGCGCCAGATCCGACCAGGAAAGGTGGTGAGCTCGGTATTGTAGACGCGCACCGCCTCGATGTAGTCGCGCCGCGCGATGGCGATGCGGTTCTCCGTGCCCTCGAGCTGCGACTGCAGGGCAAGGAAGTTCTGGCCTGACTTGATGTCCGGATAGCGCTCGACCACGGCGAGCAGGCGACCAAGGGCGCCGCTGAGCTGGTTCTGCGCGTCCTGGAAGCGCTTCATGGCTTCGGGATTGTTGACCGCATCGGCAGGCAATTGCACCTGTGCCTGCGTCGCCTTGGCGCGTGCCTCGACCACCGAGGTCAAGACCTGCTGCTCTTGGGCGGCGAAGCCTTTCACGGTTTCGACCAGATTGGGTACCAGGTCGGCGCGCCGCTTGTATTGGCTCAGCACCTCCGACCATTTGGCCTTGGCGTTCTGTTCGAAGGTCGGAATATTGTTAATGCCACAGCCCGCCAGCCCGGCGGTGATGAGCATGACGGCTGCGAGCGCAGCGATGCGACTGAGGTTTGGACGCAACATGTGCTTTCCTCAAGGCAGGGGCGGCCGCGCGGCCGGCCTCGTTTCTCGGTGCAGTGGAAATGGTGCGCCGATACCGCCGGCGCCAGAGGCAGCCTGGCCGGCACCTGGCAATTCGTTGGCAGCGACCGCGAACGGCCGTGAACCCGTGCGGGAAAGCGACGCAAACGGTCACACGCGCTTGCCTCAGTCGGGCAGCTGGTAGTCGGCAAACTTGGCGCGCAGATCTTTTTTGGAGATTTTGCCCGTCGCCGTCATCGGCAGGGCGTCCACGAAAACCACGTCATCGGGCATCTGCCACTTGGCGATTTTTGCCCCGAGCGCGTCAAGGATTTCGGCCTTGCTCGGCTCGGCGCCGGGCGCCTTCACGACCACCAGCAGCGGACGCTCGTTCCATTTGGGGTGCGGGACGCCGATCACCGCACAATTGGCGATGCCCCCGACGGCGGCCAGGGCGGCATTCTCCACGTCGATCGAGCTGATCCATTCGCCGCCGGACTTCACCAGGTCCTTGGTGCGATCGACGATCAAGAGCCAGCCGTCAGGCGTCAGTTTCGCCACGTCGCCGGTGCCAAACCAGCCCTCGCTGTCGATTTGCTTGGCGGAAGCCTCCGGGTTGTTGAAATAGCCCGATACCACGGTGGCGCCGCGCACAAACAGCTCGCCCGATGCCTGCCCATCGGCCGGTGCGCGCCGGCCCGCTTCGTCGATCACCTTGAGGTCGACGCCAAACATGCGACGGCCCTGTCGGGCGCTAAGGGCGGCCCGCTCCACCGGCGACTTTACCCGCTCGTCGGGCCGAAAAACCGTGAGCGTGCCGACCGGAGACATCTCCGTCATACCCCAGCCATGCGTCACCTCGATGCCCCAGTCGCGCGTGAAGGTGTCGATCATGGCTTGCGGTACCGCCGAGCCGCCGCTCAGGATCTGCACGAGTTTCTTGGGCTTGCGGCCGCGCTTCCTGAATTCCTCGAGCAGGCCGAGCCAGACGGTGGGCACGCCCCACCCCGCTTCGACGCCTTCCGCCTCCATCAGCTCAAACAGGGTCGGGCCGTCGAGCCGAGCGCCAGGCAAGATCAAGGGACAGCCGGTCAGCGGCGTGACATAGGGCAGGCTCCAGGCATTGGCGTGAAACAGCGGCACCACGGGCAGAATGGTGCGATTGTGCGCGAATAGGTCGGGGCGCGTGGAAATCAGAAAAAAGGTGTGCAGCAGCATGGAGCGATTGGAGTAGAGCACTCCCTTCGGCTCGCCGGTGGTGCCCGAGGTGTAACAGAGCGCGCAGGCGGCATGCTCGTCGAATTCCGGCCAGCTGAACTGGTCCTCCGCCTGGGCCAGCAAGTCCTCGTAGCAAAGCAGGTTCTGCAATGGCCCGCTGCGGGGCATATGGTCTTGATCGGTCATCAGCACAAAGGTGTTGATGCTGCCGCAGCTGGGGGCCAGTTTTTCGACCAGCGGCAGAAACGTCAGATCGAAGAACAGCACGCTGTCGCCGGCATGGTTGGCGATATAGGAGATCTGCTCCGGGAACAGCCGCGGATTGATGGTGTGGCAGACCGCGCCGATGCCCGAGATGGCAAAATAGAGCTCGAAGTGGCGATAGCCGTTCCAGGCCAGGGTGGCGACGCGGTCGCCTTCCCTCACGCCAAGCCGCAACAGGGCATTGGCCAGCCGGGCGATGCGCCGGCGCGCCTGGGCGTAGCCGTAGCGGTGAAGCCCGCCCTCGATGGTCTGAGAGACGATCTCGACGTCGGGAAACACCTCCGCTGCGTAGTCGATCACGCTGGAAACCAGGAGCGGGCGGTCCATCATTAATCCGCGCAGCATGGGCGTTCCTCCTCCTATGCTTCTGGTATGCTTGGTTCGGTGAGAGTAACCTCGGCGCCAGCCCAGCGCCAAGCCGGGTCGATGCCAGGCATGCCGAGCCGCCAAGCCATCAGAGGCCAACCAGAGGAGAGTGCGTCGTGGCGATCGTGGAGACCGAAAAAAAGGGTGAGATCGCGGTCATTCGCATGGACAATCCCCCGGTCAACGCGCTGGGCCACGCGCTGCGGGTGGGCCTCGAGCGCGCCTTTGCCGCCGCCAATGCCGATGCGGGGATCAAGGCCATCGTGCTGACGGGTACGGGTAAATTCTTCTCGGCCGGGGCCGATATCAGCGAATTCAAGGCGGAAATGAAGGAGCCATTCCTGCCGCAGCTGATCGACAGGATCGAGCAGGGTAGCAAGCCCGTGGTTGCCGCGCTCAACGGCACGGCCTTGGGCGGCGGCCTGGAGCTGGCGCTCGGCTGTCACTATCGCGTCGCCAGCAAGGACGTGCGCCAGCTGGGTTTGCCGGAGATCAAGCTCGGCATCCTTCCAGGCGCCGGCGGTACCCAGCGCCTGCCGCGCGCCATCGGCGTTGAGCCGGCCCTGCAGCTGATCACCGCGGGTAGCTTCATCGATGCCCAGAAGGCGGCCGCGGCAGGCCTCGTCGACAAGGTGGTCGAGCAAGACCTCTTGCCCGCGGCGATCGCCTTTGCCGAACAGCAGGCGGGCAAGCCCCCGCGCCGCATCGGCGAGAAGAAGATCGAGCCGGGCACGTTTGCCGCCGACGCCTTCCATAAGGCGAAAATGCAGATTGGCCGCCACCCGAGCGGGCCCTTGGCGGCCAAAGCCGCGATCGCTGCGGTCGAGGCGGCAACCGAGCTGCCGCTTGCCGAGGGCAATCAACGCGAGCGGGCCCTCTTTCGCGAGCTCGCCGCCAGTCCCTACGCGCGTGCCCTGCAATACGCCTTCTTCGCCGAGCGGCAGGCGGCCAACTTGCCGGGCATTGGAGGCGACACGAAGCTGCGCGAGGTCAACACGGTCGGCATCCTCGGCGCCGGCACCATGGGTACCGGCATCGCGCTGGCGTTCCTCAACGGCGGCTTTCCCGTCACCATCGTGGAAACCACGCAGGAGGCGCTCGACAAGGGGGTGGCGCGCATCAAGGACACGCTCTCGGCCAACGCTAAGCGCGGGCGCATTACCGCGGCGCAGGCGGCCGATCGCTTGGCCAAGCTGACGCCGTCCCTCGAGATGGCGGACCTTGGGCCGGCGGACCTGATCATCGAGGCGGTCTTCGAAAACATGGCGCTCAAGAAAGAGGTGTTCGGCAAGCTCGATAAGATTGCCAAATCCGGTGCCATTATCGCCACCAACACCTCCACCTTGGATGTCGATGCGATCGCGGCTGAGACCAAGCGGCCCCAGGACGTGGTCGGCCTTCACTTCTTCTCGCCCGCCAACATCATGCGGCTGTTGGAGATCGTGCGCGCCGAAAAGACCGCAGGCGACGTGATGGCAACGGCCATGGCGATTGCCAAACGGATCGGCAAGGTCGGTGTACAGGCCGGCGTGTGCGACGGCTTTGTCGGCAATCGCATGCTGGCGGCCTACGGCGGGGAAGTGCAGGCCATGAACCTCGAAGGCGCCATGCCGCAGGAGATCGACGGCGCACTCGAAGGCTGGGGAATGGCGATGGGCCCCCTCGCGGTGAGTGATCTCGCCGGGCTCGACGTTGGCTATCGCATCCGCAAGGAGCGCAAGTTGACTGGTGAAGCCGCCCAGAATGCGCGCATCCCGGACAAGATCGTGGAAATGGGGCGGCACGGGCAAAAAACCGGGGCGGGCTACTACAAGTATGACGAGAACCGCAAGCGCATGGTCGATCCGGAGATCGAGGCACTCATCCGCGGTGAGGCCGAGGCGCTGCAAATCAAGCAGCGGCCGATTCCCGCCGATGAAATCGTCGAGCGCAGCCTGCTGCGCCTTGCCAATGAGGGTGCCAAGATCCTCGAGGAAGGCATCGCGCTCAGGGCCAGCGACATCGACACCATGTATCTCAATGGCTACGGCTTCCCGGCCTGGCGCGGCGGCCCGATGTGGCAGGTGGACAATGTTATCGGCGTCGAGACAGCGGCCCAGCGCATCAAGGCCTACGAGGCAAAATACGGCGCGCGCTGGAAGATTGCGCCGTTGCTCGCCAAACTAGCGGCCGACGGCGGAACGTTTGCCGCCCTGGACGCCAAGAAGAAGTAGCCTCGGTACACCCTTTAGAAACGGACAATGCGGTGATCGATAAAGTCGCAGGATCGGCCGCTGCGGCGGTTGCCGATGTCAAGGACGGCTCGACGGTTCTGGTCGGCGGTTTCGGCACCGCCGGCATGCCGTTCCAGCTGATCGATGCCTTGATCGCCCAGGGAGCGGGCGACCTGGTGATCGTTTCCAACAATGCCGGCAACGCCGACACCGGTCTGGCGGCGTTGCTCAAAACCGGCCGGGTGCGGAAGGTCGTTTGCTCCTTTCCGCGGCAAACCGATTCCTGGGTGTTCGACGGTCTTTATCGCGCGGGTAAGATCGAACTGGAGGTGGTGCCGCAGGGCAACCTTGCAGAACGCATCCGTGCCGCGGGTGCCGGCATCGGCGCCTTCTACTCACCGACCGGCTATGGCACGCTTCTCGCCGCCGGCCGCGAGACGCGGCGCATCAATGGTCGCGACTATGTGCTGGAGTATCCCATTCATGCCGACGTGGCCTTGATCAAGGCGCACAAAGGTGACCGTTGGGGCAACCTCATCTACCGTAAGACCGCGCGCAACTTCGGGCCGGTCATGGCCATGGCAGCAAAGCTCACCATCGCCGAGGTCAGCGAGGTGGTGGAGGTCGGTGCGCTCGACCCCGAGGCGATCATCACCCCCGGGATTTTCGTGCAGCGGATCGTGCGCGTCGACGGCGCAGCGCACGCGGCGACGTGAGGAAAACGTCATGACGGCAGATCTTGCCAACCTGAAACGCTTGAGCCGCAAGGACATGGCCGCGCGCGTCGCCCGCGACATCCCCGAAGGTGCCTACGTCAATCTCGGCATTGGGCTGCCAACGCTGGTTGCCGACTATCTGCCGAAGGGCAAGGAAATCTTCCTTCACACCGAGAACGGCCTGCTCGGCATGGGGCCCGCTCCGGCCAAAGGCGAAGAGGATCCCGACCTCATCAACGCCGGCAAACAGCCGGTCACCGCGCTGCCCGGCGCCGCTTTTTTTCATCATGCCGACTCCTTTGCCATGATGCGGGGCGGTCACCTCGATATTTGCGTGCTCGGCGCCTTTCAGGTGTCGGTCGGCGGAGATCTCGCCAACTGGCACACGGGCGAAGCGCAGGCGATCCCGGCCGTCGGCGGCGCCATGGATCTTGCCATTGGCGCCAAACGCACCTTCATCATGATGGAGCATTTTAGCAAGGCGGGAGACAGCAAGATCGTGCCGGTGTGCACCTACCCGCTGACGGCCAAGGCCTGCGTCTCGCGTATCTATACCGATCTCGCGGTGATCGATGTCAGCCCGGAAGGGCTTGTGCTCCGGGATATCGTGCCGGATCTGACGCCGGCAGAGCTTTCCCGCTTGAGCGGGGTTGCCTTGGCCGACGGTCGCACCCCCGCGCCTTGAGCGCCGCAATCAGGCACCACGGCGGTGCCCCGAGGCCAAGGCGCCTGCAAGTACAACGCGGGCGGCAAGCTCTTTGACAGAGGTAACGCACCCGGGACACTGCCCCTGCAGCGCCCCGGCGCGTTCAAACCTTTGCTAAAGTGTCGGGCGCCGAGCGCGCCGCCCTCGCCTTTACAGGCGCGGACGGCCCCCGCGCTGCTGCCAGATGACATAGGCCATGGTGACGAGGGCGGTCAGGATCATGGTGCCGAGAATGTCGGGCCGACCGATGAAGGCGTACCACAGCTTGACGCCCTGGATAGTGCCGCCGCGGGCCATCAGCGAGCTGTTGGCGACGACGATCACGAAAAAGACGGCGGCAGTCAGCGCAAGCGCGATCAGGATATCGAGAGATTTGCGCATCATTGGCGGCATGTGGCACCCCCTGGTTGTTGGCTCGCCTCGGGAACGAAAATGCCGCAGGCGTTGCGGCATCCTCACACGTTGAGGTCGAAGCATTTTGTCGGCGCAACCTAAACTGATTCGCCACCGCGAGGTTGGACGTACACGTCGTTAGTCGTCCCGGC
>Ga0075424_100002872_pt1 | contig 15957 bp, 12 predicted proteins | sample SoiMethybrSBSTD3_FD_75301 | JGI IMG/M metagenome (GOLD analysis project Ga0075424, IMG submission 75301) | Bulk soil microbial communities from a Populus tree surrounding site in Tennessee, USA - Soil MetaG P. TD hybrid SBSTD3 | ecosystem: Environmental > Terrestrial > Soil > Tree plantation...
AACGACTGGGTATTGGACAGGAGCCCCAGACGAAATTGCCCCGCCAGGCTGCCGAGGATTTCCTGGACTTCGGGGAAAAGCCGGGTCTGTGAGCAGGCCTCGCGCCAGATTCGCGCCAGATCCCGCGCCGTTGCTGGATCCAACCGCTTTCCGGTAAGGCGGGAAATCGCGCTGATTCCCGCTTCGATTCCAGGCAGCCTCTCCTGCATCATGCCGCGCTCGAGTATCTTGGTCCAGCCGCTCTCCCCCCGCAGGCCGAAAGCGTCGCCCAGGGCGATAATCGGATTCGGACGATAGCGGTTGTAGGCGAGGGTGTTCCAGAGATCGAAGACGATTCCCCGGATGCTGCGGGTGGCGAGGGCGGGCATGCAAAATATTCTATGCTAAGATGCCGCGTCCCGGCCGAGGAGGCTCGAGAACGATTCGCCCGCTCCATGTCCTCATCGCAATCCTCATTCTGACCCTGATCCTCGGCTGCCTTTCCGGCATGGCCGCCCCGGGGAAGAAGGGTGAAGCGACTCCCGCTGCACCCCAAACCGCTCCTGCCGCGCCCGCGCCCCTTGCAGCGCAACCCGACGTTCGCATCGGTCTGAGCACCGAGTCGACGGAGGCCAGGTTGTCCGCCGCCGGGGGGCTCGTTCTCCTGAATCCCGAAAAGATGGTGCCGCTCTGGAAGGCCCGTTTCGACGAGCCGGTCGTCGTTGTCGTCGATCTGCCCAAAGGAATCGCGCCGAGGACCGTTTTTCGCGTCCAGGTGGGATCGTACAACACCCAGGCGGAGGCGGACACCGTGAAGGACCGGCTGGAGCGGCTGGTGCCGGATCCGGTCATCGTCTCCTTCAACCCCGAGCGCAGCTCCTACCGGGTGCGCGTCGGAGAATTCGCCAAGCGTGAAGATGCCGCTCCTCTTACCGACAAACTTCTGGAAGAGGGGATGACGGAGATCTGGGTGGCGGACGAGGCCTCGCCCGCCTCGGGGAAGGCGCGCCTGAGGCTCGTGGACTCGCGCTATTACTCCCAGGTCATTGAAGTGAAGTCGTTCCTGGCGGTCTCCGCAGTGTCCGGCGGGACCGTTGAGGTGAACGGTCAGGCCTATCGGGGCAAGCTCGAAGTCAAGATGCTGGGAGACAGCCTGAAAGTCATCAATCAGCTGCCCCTGGAGGATTACCTGCGCGGCGTCGTCCCCAACGAGATGGGGCCTGGAATTTACCCCGAGATCGAGGCGCTCAAGGCGCAGGCGGTGGCGGCGCGAACCTACATCGCGGCCAATCGGGGGCAATTCTCCGAATCCGGCTTCGACATTTGCGACAGCATGTCCTGCCAGGTCTATAAAGGCTTCACGACGGAGCATCCGCTGACGAACCAGGCGGTGGAAGAGACGGCGGGAATCATCGCCGCTTACAACGGCCTTCCCATCAAGGCTCTTTACACCTCCACCTGCGGAGGGAAGACGGAGGACGGAGTCAACATTTTCCCCGATCAAAAGGGCCCCTATCTGAAGGGAGTGGACTGCTACCCGGAGAAAGCGGTGCCGACCGTCCTGACGGGCCGGGAAGACCTGCCGTGGATCGAGAACGGGGCGTCACCACCTTTAGGCCCCGAGCTGGCTCTGCTGGTGGTTTCCGGCGTGGCGGGGGAAGAGGCTCTGCAGCGAAAATTCTTGCAGGAAGAGGCGGTTCCGGCCGAGGCGCTGGGGTGGTGGGTGCGCGCCTTCCCGGTCATCGGTGCGGGAAGCGTTCCGGCAGGGTACCGATTCGAGCGCGGCGACATCCTGGAGTGGAGCCGTTTCATGGTCAAGGCGTTCGGCTGGGAAGAGCGGGCACGCATCAGCCTCGACGAGCGGGACATTCCTTTCGTGCTGAACGTCACCGACTCCGCATCGATTCCCCCAGCCGACGCCCGGACGGTGGCTTTCCTGCTCAGCGAGGGGATCCTCGGGCTGTTTCCCGACGGCGCGCTGCGTCTGCAGGCGCGACCCACCCGCGCCACGATTCTCGCCTGGATCGCCCGGATCGCCCAGAGCCTCGATACCTGGGAGCTGGAGCGGGCCACCTTTCGGGGCCTGGAAGGCAGCACCTTGAGCGTCAGCCAGAAAGGCAACCTCGCGACGCACCCGGTGACTCCCGGGCTTTGCCTGTACCGCTCGGTCCGTGGCAGGAGCTATCCCGTCTCCCGGCTGACCCTGGATGTCGGAGACGAGGTGAACTTCCATCTGAACACTGCAGGAGTGGTGGATGTCCTCATTCTCACTTCGTCCGTCCTGGGTGCGGCGGATGACCGTTCCAGCCCCTACTATCGCTGGGATCAGAGCTACACGCGTGCGGAATTGGAAGACCAGGTCAAAAAGCGGGTGGACGTCGGACGTCTGCAGGACGTGGTGATCACCAAGCGCGGCGTCTCGGGGCGGGTCATTCAGGTGAAGCTGGTGGGCAGCCGCGGCACCTTCCTGATCAACGGATTCCGGGTCCGAACGGCCCTGGGGCTCAAGGAGAACCTGTTCACCCTCGAGCGTCAGATGGATTCCTCCGGCGGCGTGGCGGCCTTTCATTTCGCGGGAAAGGGGTGGGGTCACGGCGTGGGCTTGTGCCAGGTGGGAGCCTACGGCATGGCGGTGCGCGGCGAGGATTACGCCACCATCCTCAAGCACTACTATCCCGGCATCGAGCTGCTCCGCCTCTACTGACCACGATTCCACTCCACTGCGATAGATTGACAATGAAAAGTTGGCGAGGATATCATCGCCGCGGATGAATCGCTCTGCCGACTCCAATCCTCAGTTGCCACCACCAGACTCCTCCTCGCGGCCGGGGCCGCCGGCGAGAGACGGAAGTTTCTCCGGCCGGCTCAAGGCGCTTTCCATCTGTGATGTCCTTGAATTCCTGCGCGTCCTCAACCGCCGGGGGATGCTCGTCCTGCAGGATGACGAGCGCGAGGTCACCGTGCAGGTTCGTGACGGGCAGGTGGTGGGGGTCCTTTCGAACCATCCGGATGGAAGTCTGGCAGGATTTCTGTATCGCGAGGAGCGGATTTCGCGCGAGCAGATGGAGACGGCGCTGGAGCGGGAGCGTAACGGGGAGCGGCCGGCCCGGATCCTGATCGAAGCGGGGGTCCTCACTCCCAAGGGTCTCTGGGAAGTTCTCCGCCGCCAGGCCCAGAGAATCATCAACGATCTCTTCGAATGGGAGAAAGGCGAATTCCGCTTCCATGAGGCCCGGGAGATTGCCGGGGGCGGAATGGATCTGGGCCTTCCCATCCTGGAAACGCTGGGAGGGGGAATCCGCGCGGTCCGCAACACGCAGCTGTTCAGCGAGAGGATGCCCTCGGAGCAGTCGGTGTTCGAAGCGACCTCGCCGCGGGAGGTGGGAGCTTCCCTGACTCTGGAGCCTCACGAGCGCTACGTCCTGACGCTCATCGATGGCGAGAGGAGCCTGGCGGAAGTGGTGCGAGCCAGCGAAATCGGTCGCGCCGAGTCGCTGCGGGTGATATTCCTCCTCTTTTCCACGGGCTACTTGAAAATGCGCGCCCACCAGGCCCCCATCGCCCAGCCGCGGGACGAGGCAACGCTTCCCCTCATTCGCCGCTACAATGAGATGTTCGCTTTTCTCCATTCTTACCTGGTGAAGGAAGTGGGTCCCATCGGAGAGGCGATTTTGTCGCGCTATCTCCTCGACCAGAAGAAGCAGCAGCCGGGGCTGCTCGGGGATCAGTTTCTGGGACGCGACGGAACTCTGGACGAGAGGCTTCTGCAGAAAAGCATCCAAAGCCTGGGCAACGGCAACGGCGGGGATCAGCTGCTGGACGGCCTCAACGAGCTCCTCTACTCCGAGCTCCTGGCCATCCGCCGCACCCTGGGGCCGCACCACGAAGGGCGCGCAGTTCAGGGGCTGCGGGAGCTGGGGCTGCAGCCGGTGCTGCATGCCGAACCCGCTCCCGAAGAAGCGAAGAAGGAGTAGGCGGCTTGGTCAAGCTCCTGCGAACCATTGGATTCCTCGCCGTGGGGGCGGCCGTTGTCTGGATGGTCGTCTCGGAGATGATCCTCCACGAGAACCGTGTCTCTCAGGTGCGCCTTCTCCTTGCCGTCGGCGCCTTGCTCTTGATCACCAGTCTCATCCTCTCCATGGTGTTCCGGGTCTCCAACAAGATGACGGGAAGCAGGTGCCCCCGATGCGGCAAGCCGGTCCAGCAGGGGCACATCTACTGCCAGGATCACCTCAAGGAGGTGGTCAACCGATCCCGGGACGATCAGAGGCAGAAAGGCGATTTGGGTTGATCGGGGCCCCGGGAAAGGCCGGAGCGCCCGCCGTGGTCGTCGTGGGCCCGACCGCATCCGGAAAGAGCGAAATCGCCCTGGCCCTGGCGGAGCGGTTCGGCGGCTGGATCCTCAGCGTCGATTCCATGGCGCTTTACCGGGGGTTGGACATCGGAACGTCCAAGCCTTCGAAGGCGGTGCGTGACAGAATTCCGCACCGTGGATTGGACCTGGAGGATCCGGATCGGGACTTTTCGCTGGGAGATTATCTCAGGGCGGCGGATCGAGCGCTGGCCGAGATGCGGGCGGCCGGGGCCGTCCCCATTCTGGTGGGGGGCACGGGGCTGTATCTGCGCGGCGTTCTCAAGGGCGTGTCGGACCTCCCCCGACGGGATCGGAAGCTGAGGGAGCGCCTGCAGCAATTGGAAGACGAGCAGGGTCCCGGCACGCTGCACCGGCTGCTGCGAGAAAAGGACCCCGCCTCGGCGGAGCGCATCGCGCCGTCGGATCGCCAGCGCCTGCTGCGGGCGCTCGAGCTGGCGGAGCAGGGGATCGTGGACACGGTGGGAAAGGCGCGCGAGGAGTGGCGCGCCCCGGACCGTTTCCCCAGCGTGAAAGTCGGCCTCCGCCGGTCACGCGCCGAGATCGCCGGGAGAATCAGCAAGCGCGTCGAGGCATTCCTGGAGGCGGGGCTGCTGGAGGAAACCCGCGGCCTGCTGGAGAGCTTCCCCCAGGGCGGCAACGCCTTCAAGGCGCTGGGCTATCGCGAGCTGGCGGCCCACTTACGGGGGGAGTGGGACCTCGAGACGGCCAGGGACATGATCATCCGGAACACCTTGCGCTATGCCAAGCGGCAGATGACCTGGTTTCGCAAGGAGAGCGGAGTGCAGTGGTTCGACTTGAGCGGTCCGGTCGAGTCGGCGGCTCGCAGGATCGGGGACTACGTGGCCGAGCGGATCGGCTCCACCGCCGGAATCGGGTAGGCGCTTGGCCAAGTCCGGGACAGGAGGCCCCATGGAACGGGAAGACTCGCTGAACATCCAGAACGACTTCTTCAATCAGGCGCGCAAAGACAAGGCCCGCGTCCTGGTATTCCTGAACAGCGGGAGGAAGATCACCGGTCGCATCAAGAGCTTTGACAAGTTTACGGTCATTGTGGAGAGCTCGCAGGGCGAGCAGATGATCTTCAAGCACGCCATCGCCACCGTGAGCAGCAGCAAGACCTTCGGGAATTTCATCCACTTCGATCCCAACGCCGAGAAAGCCAAGGAAACACCTCGCGGCCCCGTGGCTCCGGATGGGGGAGAAGGGGAGGCCCCTCCCGGCAGCGGCACCTAGCGGCTCGGCCCGGCGGAGACACCTTGGGATTCACCGTCGCCAATCTGCTCACCATCGCCCGGATGGTCCTGGTCCCGGCCTTCATCATGCTGGTGGTCTCGAATCATCCAGGCTGGGCCCTGGGGGTTTTCGCGGCGGCGGGAATCAGCGATGCACTGGACGGCTTCGTGGCCCGCCATTTCGGGCAGGGCAGCTCCCTCGGAGCGTTCCTGGATCCGCTGGCCGACAAACTCTTAATGACCGCCGCGCTCGTCGTCCTGTCGCTGCCCGATCATCCCGCCAGCTTCCCCGATTTCACCCTGCTCAACCGCTTCCCCATCCTCCTGACCATTCTCACCATCAGCCGGGACGTGCTCATCGTCCTCATCGCGCTGGTCATCCACCTGGCCACAGGCTTGACGCGTTTTCCGGCCACGATCTACGGAAAGATCACCACGGCGACGCAGGTCGTCACGGTATGCACGATGCTGCTCTACAACACGCTGGGGATCCATTCGACGGTGATGGTTCCCTCCCTCGTCCGCCTCACTCTGGCCGCCACGGTATTCTCTGGCTTCCATTACATCCGCCACGGTGCCCGGCTGGTTGCCTCCGCCCCCGACCTGGAAGCCTAGCAGCCACGCTTCACCCTGGTGCAAGGTTTGACGGCCAGGTGTTTGAAGCGGACTGGATTTCCCTCAGATCAGGAGTTCCAGGTCAGCTCGGCCTTGATGCTGATGCTGCGGTGCGGATCCGGGAAGAGCACTTCGAAAGTGCCGGACTGCTGGCCGGAGAGGAAGGGGGGGGACAGCGTCGCGTCGCCCGAGACGATGACATTGCCATCGGGATCGGTGAGGGCCACGTGCACTTTGATCTCGCTGGCGGCTGCCAGGCCCGCGTTGTAAACGGTGCCTTTCACCTTGAGGCGTCCATCGAGGGTGATTTCGTGGGTGTTCTCCACGAATTGGAGATTGGCCCGCCCGACTTCCTTGAGCCGCTCCAGGCGCGGCGGCAAGTCGAAAGTGTGATGACGCGAACCGGCGCCGCCCAGCTGGGGTGGGGTCACCTCGGCGCTGGTGGAGAGAATTCGCGTCGCGTACGGATCGACGGGGGCGGAATCGGGGCTGGAGGGGGTCTGAGCGGGATTTGCTGCGCTCGCGGCGTCTCCTGACTGGGAAGGCGCCGACGAGACGCCTGCCTGAACGGTCTGCGCCGGGGGGAAAGCTTCGGCGGAAGCGCGTGATTGCTTGAGAAAGCCCCATACTGCAATGAGACCCAGCGCCAGAATCGAGCCGATAATCCAGAGTCCCGAAGATGAGCCACCGGGTTGCGCCGGCAAGTCTCGAGCGGGAACGGATGCGCCGGCGCCCGGATTGCGCGCTTCGCTCGGGGGTCCGCCCAGCATCACGGGCCTGCCCTCGGAGGAGCCTCCGATGGGCGACAGCAACCGGTCCATCTCCCGCAGCAGAGCGTCATAGTCCTTTGGGCGATCCTCCGGGCGCTTGGCGAGCATGCGCTGCGTGAGCGTCACCAGTGGGACCGGCAGCTCCGGACTGAACTGCCGCGGCGAGCGCAACGGCTCGCGCACGTGCTTGAGGATGATGGAGACCGGCGTTGGCCCGTCGAAGGGAGGGCGGCCGGTGAGCAGCTCGTAAAGCGTGGCTCCCAGGGAGTAGATGTCGGAGCGCAGATCCGCGGCAGCGCCGGATGCCTGTTCAGGCGCGAGGTAGTTGGGAGAGCCCAGCACCTCTCCGGTGAGCGTCAGCCCGGAATCGGCCACCACCATCTTGGCGAGGCCGAAGTCGGTCACCTTAAGAACTCCGTCTTTCGTGAGGACCAGATTGCTGGGCTTGATGTCCCGGTGGATCACCCCGCGGGCCGCGGCGGCCTTGAGGCCGAGAGCAGCCTGCCGGATCAGCTCGGCGGCGCGGGAGGGGGCGAGCTTGCCCTCCTCGCGCAGCAGGGCATCGAGGGGCTTGCCATCCAGGAACTCCATGGCGAAAAACGGCCGCCCTTCCTCTTCGCCGATGTAGTAAATCTGAGTTACGTTCGGGTGGGACAGGGAAGCGACGGCCCGGGCCTCCCGCACGAAGCGCTCGCAGAACGCCGGCTCTTTCGCCAGCTCGGGCTTCAAGGTCTTGACGGCAACGCTGCGGTTGAGCCGCTCGTCCCATCCTCGGTAAACCAGACCCATGCCTCCGGCACCAATGATTCCCTGGATCTCGTAGGGGCCCATCCTTGCGGGCAGTTTTTCAGCGGAGGCTTGGGAGGGAATCGTCTCGGAAGCGGCATGGATCCGCTGGGTGGGGCCCGGCGAGGAGACAGAAAGGGTGAAAGGCTTGCCGCAGGCGGAACAGGAAAAGTGTTCCTGGGAGCCGCCAGAGACGGATTTCACCTCCTGGCTGGATTGGCAATGGGGGCAGGTGACGCTGGGCATCCCCTCTCCATAACGAGTTCGTAATCGGGGCGAACTTCCCCCGTCTCTGGGGGCATGCGGCTCTTGAAGGAATCTAGGCCCGGCGGCGGGGAAGTCAATGCGGCAGAGGGACTAGCTGCGGAAGATTCCCTTCAGGATTCCCTTTTTGGGATCCTCGGAGCGGAGCGCTTCCTCGGCGGTCTCATTGCTTGGATCCCAGGAGAGTGCCCTCTGGAGGAATTCGTCTCCCCGGGCAGTCTGTCCCATTTTGCGGTAGAGCAGCCCCAGCTGGGCATAGTTCTCGGCGAAAGTGGGATTCAACTCGATGGCTTTGAGGAAATTCTGCTCCGCCTCTTTGCGGAGCCTCGGGTTCCGGCTCTGGACCAGCGCCAGATAGCGGCGATACTCCTCGCGACCCGGCTCCTGCTCCACCGCATGCTCGAAAAAGGAAAGCGCCTTGGTCATCTCGTTCTTGTCCAGGTGGGCTTTTCCGTGCAGGAAATTCTGGCGCGCCACCTGGGCCGCGGAGGCTTCGGAGGCGCCTTTCGCCGCCACGGGCTGAATGTTCTTGTCGTACTCCTGCCGGCTTTCAGCGCGCGACAGGGTTGCATAGGCCTCGGTGATCGCGGCAAACAGCTTCTCGGCGCGCGCCTTGGTCTGCTCGTCGGCGAATTTGTCGGGATGCAGTCGCTTCGCCAGGGAATAGTAGGCGTGGCGGACCTCCGATTCGGTGGCCGTCTGGATCACTCCCAGCACCTGATAAAGACTCTGGCCCTCCAGCGCGGCGAAGCGCTCCATAACCTCCTCCACCGGACCGGAGGGGCGCGGGGGCGCCGGCTCGGTGGGGCGCCGGCGGGGGCGCTCCCCCTTCTCTCGAGCGTCGGCTCTCTGCGCCTGGGGTGCTCCGAGCAGTGCGGGCTCGCTCTCGGCTCCGTCGAGCATCAGGATTCCGGAGAGAATCAGACCGCACAGCGCCCGCTCCGTCTCCTCCGTTCCCAACGGGCTCATCAGGGCGATTTCGCGCACTGAAAGAGTTCCATCGGCGCGTGAGATGAGGAACCCTTCCGCCGGATCCAGAGGAATTTGCTCCAAAGGAAGAGCGGGAGAGGGATTGATGCGGATGCGAAGATCTCCATCCCCCAGGGAGCGGCGCAGGGCGGTGAAATCGCTGTCGTGGCGGGTCAGCCCCAGAATCGCGACCGGCAACGGGAGACCTACGTCTTCGGCCTGCACGAACGGAATCTCCCCTTCCACGTATTCGTAGCCAGCATCTTTCCAGTTCGCGGCAGCCACCACCACCTTCTCGATCATCTCGCGGACCAGGTCCCGATGCTCTTCGGGGGTCAGAAACCCCATTCTCAGCATGGCCGAGCTCAACAGCTCGTTGGCCATCTTGGAGGTGGTGGCGCGTCGGACCTGGTCGGCGTTGAATTTTCCCACCCGCTTGAGCTGCTCCGTGAGGCTTTCGGACATTAAGTTGGAAGCGGCGTACCGGATCGACCTCCCTTTTTCGATGAACAGCTGGCGGGTCATGTTCCCCATCGACATCTTCAGCGCTCCCGATTTCCCCAGCGACACCACCTGTCCCAGCACCTGGGCCAGCAGCTGCTGCGACAGTCTTCCCGAGAGCAGGGCCATCTCAATGTCCCTCGGCGAATTGGCTCACCATCTGGTCGACCCAGCCCTTCTGCAGCTGGGCGAAGTCTTCCCGGGTGCTTTCCTTCAAAGCCTCCTCCGCCGATTCCCCCGATTTCATCCGATCCAGGGCTTCGAGGAAAATCTGGAAGGGGTATCGCTCCGACAGATAGCTCGTGAAGGACAGGGACGAGGCATAGGTGAACTCGTCGTACCAGGATCGACCTTCCGAGGCGGCCAAATCGCGCACCAGCGAGCGCTCCTCCGCCGGCGAGATCGATCTCCCCTCCTGGAGCTGAGCCAGCCCCTCCTGCAGCCAGCGAGGACAGTTCCCGCCGCTCTTTCCGTAGACGAAGGCGTGCGTCAGCTCGTGGACCAGCACGGCTCGAAGCGGGGGATTCAAGGTCTTGACACCCCCCAGGGGGATACGGATCTTCCCGTCGAACAGGCCCGCCACCGTGGCGGGCTCCTGGGTGACCTGATGAAAATCCCGCGAGGGATAGAGAATCACCACCACGGGGCCGGGCGGCACGTATTGAAATCGATCGGAAAGATCGCCGTACTCCGATTCCAGGTAATCGCGCAGTGCCGCGGCGAGAGCCTCGGGGATGGCACCTGATTCCTCGTAGCGGAAGGTGAAATGAGCCGTGTCCTTACGCTGGTAACCCTCATCCACCGCAAACTCCCGGCGGGCCTTCTGCAGGCGCGCCGCCACGGCGGGATCGTTCTTGAGGGACAGCGAAGTTTCCCACTCGGCTATGGCGTCGCGAAGGTTTTCCTGCAGGTAATGAACCTCTCCCAGCAGGGCGTGGAGGGTAGGATCCTTTGGAAAGAAAACCAGGCCCTCCTCGATCTGCGCCCGGGCATAGGTGTCCTTTCCCTGCTTCAAGTAGACGCTCGAAAGGCCGATGACGGCGGGAAGGCAACGGGGATCGTAAGACAGCGCTTCTCCGAAACGGGTCCGAGCCGCTGCGAAATCGCCTTGCGTCGCGGAGCCGGCTGCCAGGTCCGATAGTCCCAGAGCCAGAAGCCGCGACAGCTCTTCACGCTGACGTGGATTGTCCCGCAGGGAGCGCTTCATTTTGTCCAGCTCCCGCTCCTTGGCATCCTCCGGGAGCTGCGACCAGTCGGCGGGCGGGTTCGCCGGGGCCGCTGGAGTCTTGGCGGCCGGCCGTGGGGCGGGACGGGGCGCCGCAGGGGGACGGCCGGCGGGAGCCGGCGTGGTCCCGCCGGTCGGAGTGGCCACTTTTTCCGCGGGCGGGGTCGTCACTTCCACTCGCTCCAGGAGGGAGCGGGGAATCGTGACGCTGCCCCCGGCAATCTCGAATACGACGTTCTCGCCTTTGATTTCCCACGACTCCACGGGAATGCTTCTCCCATCCTTCAGGTGAAGCACATCGGCGCCGGCGCTCCGGGTGACCAGAAACGCCAGGAACAGAGCGATGAAGGATCGCTTCCGCACGTCAGCGTCCCTCCTGTGGAAGCGCCTTCCGCAGGCTCACTGCCACCGGCTGTCCCCCTTCGGCAAGGAAAAAGGAGGGAACCGTTGAGCGCGATCCTTGCGCCGCATCGAGGCTGTCGAAAAGCCCCCAGCAAAGCCGGTAGCAGGGACGGCCCCCCAGGGAAAAGGGGAGGACGAAAAACGGTTCGGATCCGCTCGTGCGGCGCGCCGCTTTTCCAAGGGTCTCTTCCTGGCAGGCAATGGCGATTTGAATGGTGAACGCCCTGGCCGCCTCTGCGCCGAAAGCCCCCGCCCAGCTCCGGGCGGAGCTTGCGTGCTCCCCCGCATCCAGTTGCGCCCGGGCGGCGCGAAACCCCTTCGGCATCGTAGCGGAGGCGGTTACTGCTTCTGGGGACGGCGCTGCAGGCGATCCGGAATCTGGTTGGCCGGCGGCGGCCTTTCCTGACGTATCTTCGGCAACCGGGGGCGAGGGAGGCGTCTCGGATGGGGGCGCTTCAGGAGGCACCGACTGGGCGGCATCAGCCGCCGCAGAGGAGTCGGGCGTGCCGGGAATCGCTCCTCCTTCGACTGCGCCGGTGGTGGAATTGTCGCCCGTCGTTTCACCTGGAGCGACTTCTTGCGCGCGCGGAGCGGGCGCGGAAGCCGTCTCGGTCCGCGCCGACTCGGGAGCCCGCAGGAAAATGAACCAATAGGAAGTCAGTGCCAGCAGACAAAGGCCGCCCAGGATTGAAGCCGCCGCCCAGGGCCTGGAAGGCTTCACGGGTGGCAGCTTCTCGGCATAGGGGCCTTTGAATTCGAGCCGGATCGGCTTCCCATCGGCAACCCTGTCGATGCCGGTGAGGGAGTCCGGCGCCTCACCCGGAGAATCTCCGAGGGTATCGCGAGTCGGCTGGCTGATCTGAATCTCGGGTGCCGTCGGCTCCGGCCCGGGATCGGGAAGCTGTTCGGCCGGCCTGACGGAATGGAATCGCTCCCGGAACGCGGGGATGGGATCCACCTCGGCTTTCTCGGCAGGCTCATCTGCGTGCCGAGGCGGCTCGGGAAAGGCTTCCTCGGGGATGGATTCCGAAACCTCTTCACCGGCGGGCTCCACGGGCGGCATCGGATCGGCGACAGGAGCGGCAGCGCCGACCATCTCGATCGATGGTGTCTGCTCGACGCTCTCGACGTTCTGCTGCGGGGCCACGCAGCCGAACAGCGACAGGCCGTATACCACTTTGCTGGCGGAGAAATCATCCAGGCTGGAGAGCTGTCCGAACTCGTGGATGGCCAGGGGAGATGAAAAACGCCCGACGTGCTCTTTCCAGCCTCGGGGGAGCTTAAGAGCATCATCGCCGTTCCCTGCGTCTTTCGTGGGGACGTAGATCGTGTCGGGCGCGCCCACTTCCAGCAGGACGAAGCTCCGGTCGGAAAGGTCGCGAACGAGTTCCAGGAACATTTCCCGGGTGTCGACGTTCAGGGAGGTGATTTCCCTAGGAAAGAACCCCCCCTGAATCTCGTAGGAAGCATCGGTCATTTTCATCACGCTGCCGACGATCTGTCGCAGCTGCTGCCGCGCGCCCGCGAACAGCTCCCCGCTGGTGAGGAAGCCCATCTGGACGAGAATGCGGGCCAGGGAAGTACCTGGCTTCGTCGACTTGCGGGCGAGGTCCATTTGCTCCGGCTTCAGTTTTCCCGCCCGAATCAGGATCGGGGCCAGGTGGTCCCCCTGATCGTTGGAGGAGGCCATGGCGATCTCGCCACCCTGGAAATAAAGGAGCTTGAGAAGCGCCCCGCGGGAGATGCGCAGCGTCCCGTCGAAACGCGTTCGATGCAGGTACGCCAGCAGCCGCGGACAAGAGGTTTCGGAGAGAGTGCCTGAGTTTTTCACCGGTTCCATCGACAGGCCATCCTCGGGATGGAGTCGGGGCCGCCGAGGCGGTATTGGAGGAAATACGCTCAAGACGTGGAGAGTATAGTGTCGCCCCCTGGGGGTGTCAACCATTGCGCGGCGCCGATCCACCTGAGTTAACTATCGAGAGTACAGTAAGTTCTGAGAGCTTTGCCGTGATAGAATCAAGCTCCCCCCGGCCCCCCGACAGGGAGACACCTCCGCCGTGAACAGAATTCAAAAAAAGCTTTCTTTCGACGCGCTGATCGTCGGGAGCGGCATCGCCGGGCTGCGGGCCGCGGTGGGATTGGCGGAGTCAGGCGCCCGCGTCGCCCTGGTCACCAAGGACGATCCCACCGACAGCAATACCGGGTATGCGCAAGGCGGGATCGCCGCTGCGGTTTCTGAGGATGATCGGGTCGAGCTTCACCTCCAGGATACTCTCCTCGCCGGCGACGGACTTTGTGATGAGGATGCGGTGCGGGTGCTGGTGGAAGAGGGACCGGAGCGAATTCAGGAGCTTATCGACTGGGGCACCCGATTCGACCGGGAGGGAACGCGTCTGGCCTTCGCCCGGGAAGGCGCCCACAGCAGGCGGCGGGTATTGCATGCTCAGGGAGACTCCACGGGGATGGAGATCGTGCGAGCCCTTCTCGCCCGGGCCCGCCAGTTTCCCTCGCTGGTATTTTTCAGCCGGACCTTTTCAGTGGACCTGGTCCTCGAGAAGCAGCGCTGCGCCGGTGTGCTCCTGCTCGACGAGCCCAGCCACGAAATCTGGCTGGCCCTTGCGCCCGCGGTGCTCCTGGCCAGTGGCGGCGCCGGGCGACTATACCGGGAAACCACCAATCCGCCCCAGGCCACCGGAGACGGGATGGCCATGGCCTATCGCGCCGGGGCGGTGATGGCGGATCTGGAATTCGTCCAATTCCATCCCACGACGCTGTGCGCACCCGGGGCGCCCAGATTTCTTCTGTCGGAAGCGCTGCGCGGGGAGGGTGCGGTGCTGCGTAATGGGGCCGGAGAGCGCTTCATGACGCGCTACCATCCCGACGGAGAGCTGGCTCCCAGGGACACCGTCTCCCGGAGCATCGTCCAGGAGCTCGATCGCTTGGGAGATGCTTGCGTCTATCTGGATTTGACCGGTCGAGATCCCGTGGCGCTGCGGGCGCGCTTCCCACGCATTTATGACACGTGCTTGAGCTTCGGCTTCGATCTCGCCCGCGATCGGGTGCCGGTGCATCCCAGCGCCCACTACTTCATGGGAGGCGTCCGGACGGATCTCTTCGGCCGCACCAGCGTTCCGGGACTGCTGGCCGCCGGCGAGGTGGCCTGCACGGGCGTCCACGGGGCCAACCGCCTCGCGAGCAATTCGCTGCTGGAAGGGGTCGTCTTCGGGGCCCGCGCCGCCGGGGTCATGCATGGCCTGGACCAGGAGGGACCTCCAGGGGATGCCGGACTGGAGGCGGACCCGGCTCTGCGTGCGCTGCCGCCTCGTGAATCCCAGGAAATCGTCCCGGCGCTCGCGGAGATGATGTGGAAGCAGGCCGGAATTCGCCGGGAGGCTGGGGGCCTCTCTTCGGCTATCGAGCGGATGACCTCCTGGGAAACCACCCTGCGGAGTGAGCCGGTTCGCCGGGAGGGCATTGAGGCCCGGAATCTGCTTCTGTTGGGGGGGCTGGTTTGTCGGGCGGCGCTGCAACGGGAGGAGAGTCGCGGCGCCCACTTTCGCTCGGATTTTCCCTCGAAGCGCGAAGTGTGGCGCAGGCACCTAGAAATCAGGGCGCCGTCACCGGCGGAGGATCTGCCGCGCCTGCGATGAGGCGAAGGCACGAACTCAGCGAATGAGGTTGAGCGAACGGCTCCAGCGGGTGCGGGTGAACAAGTGGGTGATCTTGGACCAGATGGAGCTGACGCGGTCCGACAGGCTGGTATGCAGATAGGCGTCCCTCTCCTCCTCGTAAGACCAGAAGATGACGAACGCGCGCCCTTTCACGTTGTCCCTTGGCACGAACCCCCAAGCCCTGCTGTCCCGGCTGTTGTCCCGATTGTCTCCCATGGCGAAGTAGCGGTCGGGCGGAATTTTCGTGGGCGGATAGTCGTCGGCGTCCAGGTTGGTCCCCATCGGATAGATGTGCTGAACATACGGCTCGTTCTGCAGCACGCCGTTCAAGTAGAGCTGCCGGTGCCTGACCTCGATCACGTCGCCGGGCAGGCCGATGATTCGCTTGATGTAGTCCTTCTCCGGCTCCTCGGGAAACTTGAATACGATGATGTCTCCGCGCCGAATCTCTCGAATGGGGAACACCTTTTTTTCCCAATCGAAGTAGGTCGGGGCGTACACGTGCTTGTTGACCATGATGTAGTCCCCGATGAGCAGCGTCGGGATCATGGAGCCGGTGGGAATCTTGGATTGCTGGAAAACAAACGTCCGGGCGAAGATGACGAAGATGACGCAGGTGATGATGGTCTCCACGTAATCCCGGAGGATTCCTTTGGGGGGCGGCGACTGGGAAGCGGAGATCGGGATTTCGCTCATTGAAAGAAGGAGGCGATCTGCTCGACCGCCTGCTCGGGAGTGCGTGCCATGCGGGTGATTGCCATCTGATCGGATTCGACCATATTCAGGTTTTTCAAGGAGCCGAGGATCTCCTCCCAGAAATCCCCCAGCAGAATGATGCGGGTGGAGGGGAGGAGGCCGCCACGATTAAGGGCCCAGAGAAACATCAGCTCGGCCAGGGTTCCGGATTTACCGCGGAGGATTATATAGGCGTCGGAAAGCTCTATCAAACGCCGGGTGCGCAGGAAGAGATCGGGCTCGCGCTGCTCTTCGCTCAGGAAGGGATTCCCGGCTCCCCTGCGCAAGACGCTGGTGGTGACCCCGATGGAGTGTCCACCCGCTTCCCGCGCACCCCGGCTGGCCCCCTCCATGACACCGCCGTAGCCGCCGCTGACCACTTTGAAGCCGGCGCGGGCCAGGAGATTTCCCACCCGCCTCGCTTCCTCGTAAA
>Ga0075424_100002873_pt1 | contig 15957 bp, 15 predicted proteins | sample SoiMethybrSBSTD3_FD_75301 | JGI IMG/M metagenome (GOLD analysis project Ga0075424, IMG submission 75301) | Bulk soil microbial communities from a Populus tree surrounding site in Tennessee, USA - Soil MetaG P. TD hybrid SBSTD3 | ecosystem: Environmental > Terrestrial > Soil > Tree plantation...
GTGCCCGTGGCGTGGAAGCCCTTCTCGTAGTGTGGCGGGTTCATCACCGCGGCCATGGTCGTCTCGACCTCGAAGCCCAGGAGGAAGGCGTGGACGAGAGCCCGGCCGTCGGCGAGGGCCAGCTCGCCCGCGGCGAGCGCCGCCGCGAGCACGGGGGCCGAGGGATGGCCCATCATGGCGAAGTTGGTGTCGTCGAAGTCGAGCGCGTGAGCGGCGGTGCCGTTGGCGAGGGCCGCCCACACCGCGCCCGTGCGCAGCCGGGTGCCCACCACGGTGGCGAGGGGTGAGCCGCCCTCGGCGCGCGCCACCTCCGTCACGATGCGCGCGGCGGGCTCCACGGAGCCCGCGAGCATCACGCCCAGGCAGTCGAGGATGGCGCGGCGGGCGGCCTCCACCGCCTCGGCGGGGCAATCTTCCCAGCGGCTCTTCGTGACGAACTCGGCGAGGTGCGAGGTGGCGCGCATGGCCGAAAGCCTAGCACAGGTCTGCTATCATCTGCCGATGGCCCTGGCGCGCAGCGTCCCGTTTCTCGCCGCGCTCTCGCTCATGGCCGCGCCCGCTCCCGCGTCCGCGCAGATCTTCATCGCCTCCGTGGCCGATCCCACCTTCGCCGTCGGCCCCCTCACCATCCGCGCCACCGTGACGCCGTCGCTCGGCCCCGTGGACGTGGAGGTTCGCTGGTCCCTCGACGTCGACACGGGCAAGCGCCGCGGCACCGAGCAGGACATCTTCCTCCTGTGGCCGGGAGAGGTGACGAGCCCGCTCGGCGACGGCAAGGGCGACAAGACGCTCGAGAAGTACGTGGAAGCGCGGGGCTTCAGCGTGGTGGGCAGCGGACGGCTGCCCCTCTACATCCAGAACATCTACGGCGAAGGCGTGGAGGCCGCGCCCAAGCCGGCGGGCGAGGCGCCGTACGTCACCTTCGTGCAGGACAGTCCCGCTCTCGGCCTGAGCCCGCCGGGGTCGTGGATCCGCATTCCGTGGACGCCGCAGATGGCCAACGCGACGTTCATGACGAGCCTCCGCATGCGGGTGAGCGGGGCGATCAAGCCGGGGCAGGTGCGCTGGTTCGAGACGCTGTTCACGGGCGAGCGGCACCAGTTCACGCTCTCCTACAACGAGGTACGCGACCGGCCCATCTTTCCCATGTACGCCGAGCACCGCGACCGCGCCATCCGGCTCGCCGACGCGCCCGCGGAGCTGGCCGTGCACTTCACCGAGGCGGAGCACCTGCGCATCGAGCAGGTCTATCCCCCCACGAGCATGCGAAGGCTCAGCCAGTCCCTGGAGAGCACCGAGGTGGTCTCGCTCTTCATGGGCGCAGGAGAAGGTGTGGTGCCCCAGCATCTGGGCGTGCAGTTCGGCTACTTCTCGAAGCTCCAGGGCGTGATGATCGTGGTCATCCCCCTCCTTCTCCTCGCCGCCGGTCCCGCCCTCGGCCCTGTGCTCGGGCGCTCCGCCGTCGCTCTCATCGGGCGGCTGCGCGCGCGCCTGCACCTGGGCGTGCCGGGCGCGAAGATCCTGCCCCGCGAGCGCGGCGTGCTCCTCGGGCGCGAGGTGCTCGAGCGCATCGTGCCCGGCCGCACCACGCGCGAGGACGTGCTGCGGATGTGCGGCACCGAGGTCGAGGAGGAGGAGCGCACCCGCGAGCCCGACCGCAGCGTGCTCGTCTACCGCGGGTGGCGCGCCGAGCCGGAGACGCGTCAGCGCATGCGATGGGTCGCCACCGTGGAGGCGTGGGCCGTCCTCGCCCAGGAAGTGCGCATCGAGATCGAGCGCGGCCTCGTCAAGGACGTGCAGGTGCGCATCCGCCGGAGCCGCGGTCCCAACCCCGAGCCTCCGGAGTCCGCGTGAGCGTGCGCGGCACGCCGCCCGACGATCCCTTCGAGGCGCTCCACGCGCGCGGCGTCACCGACGGCCTGCCCGTGGTGCCGCCCACCGCCGTGCGGGTGGCTGCCGCGGTGGAGGCGAGCGGCCGGCCCCGCGACGAGCTGATCGGGCTGGTGGCCCCGCGACTGGGCCGGGCCACCGTGGAGAAGATCGCCGTCAACGCCGTCATGGCGGGCTGCCGGCCCGACTACGTGTCCGCGGTGATCGCGGGCGTGGAGGCGATCTGTGATCCCGCCTTCGCCCTCGTGGGCGTCTCGGGCACCACCGACGCGGTAGCTCTGCTCCTCGTGCTCAACGGGCCGGTGCGCACGGCGCTCGAGGTGAATTGTGGGGCGGGCGTCTTCGGCCCCGGCTGGCGCGCCAACGCCAGCATCGGCCGGGCCGTGCGTCTCGTGTGGCAGAACATCGGCGGCGCCGCGCCCGGCGCGATCAGCATGTCCACCTTCTCCCAGCCCGGCCGGTACTCCTACTGCATCGGGGAGAACGAGGAGGCGAGCCCGTGGGAGCCTCTCCACGTCGAGCACGGGTTCGCCGCGGAGGAGAGCACGGTGGCCGCAGTGGCCGCGGAGACCCTCCAGGTGGTGGCGAACACCCAGGGGCGTTCGGCGCGCGAGGTGCTGGCCACCATCGCGCGCAGCGGTGCGGTCATCGCCAGCGACGCGCACGCGGGCCTCTCCGACACCGTGCTGGTGGTCGGGCCCGAGCACGCTCGTACCATCGCGGGCGACGGCTGGTCGAAGCGAGAGGTGCGCCAGTTCCTCTGGGAGGAGACGCGCGCCACCGTGGCGGGGAACGCCGTGCCCAAGTTCCGGGAGCCGTCGAATATCCGCATCGTAGTGGCGGGCGGCACGGCGGGCCGCTTCTCCGCGTGGATCCCCGGCTGGCCCTTCCCGGGCTCGCCGTCCGCCATGGTGATCAAGCGCATCGGCCCCTAATGCACTAGGGCGGACTATTCACGAATTCCGCGCGTACAACCGGGGCGGGTGGCGGCGGGGGCGGGGGAGCGCTCCGGCGGGTGACGCAGCTGGAGCGCTCCCCCGCTCCCGGCGACAGGCCCCGCCCCGCCTCGCGCTCCGGAGGTTCGTGAAGAGCCCGAGCTAGGCCTCCCGACGCTGGACGATTGTGTCGCGCGACGTCCACCAGCCCACGAGCAGGATGACCCCGAGCAGTCCCGCGGTGCCGTTCACGAGGAGCGAAGTGCCCACCCCCCAGCGCTCCGAGACCGAGCCCACGAGGAAGGCGCCGATGGGAAACACGCCGCCCCACACGAGGGTGTAGAGGCTCATGACGCGCCCCCGGAGCTCGTCGGGGGCGAGGAGCTGCATGGCGGTGTTGCAGCTCGCCACCAGCACGAGGCCGAAGAGACCAGTGCAGTACAGCATGATGGCGGCGAGCCAGAAAACCCGCACGGCGGAGAGCAGAACGAGCGAGCTCAAGGCCAGAGTGGCCATGGCGAACATGACGGTGATGGGCGGGCGCCGGGCGCCGAGGGCGCCCACGGTGAGCGCGCCCGTGACTGCGCCCATTCCCAGGCAGGCCATGAGGAGGCCGAAGCCCTCCGCGCCCAGGTGGAGGACGGTGCGCACCACCAGAGGCACGTACACCGTGAAGTTGAAGACGAAGATGCTCACGAGGAAAAGGAGGCCGAGGGTGAGGCGGATCTCCGGCGTGCGCAGCGCGTAGCGAATGCCCGTACGCATGTCGGCGAGGACGCCGTCGCCCGAGCGGACGCGCGGCAGGCCTTGGGTGCGCAGCATGAGGAAGATCATGACCGCTCCCGCGGAGCCGAGCCCGCTCACGATGAAGGCCGGCGTCACGCCGTAGCGGGCGATGACCACGCCGCCCAGCCCCGGCCCCACGATGCGCGCGGCATTAAACGAAGCGGAGTTGAGGGCGACGGCGCTCGCCACGTTGGCACGCCCCACCATCTCCGCCACCAGCGATTGCCGCGCGGGCTGGTCGAGCACGTTGACGAGGCCGGAGCAGAAGGCGAGGAGGGCCACGTGCCAGTACTCGACGTGACCCGAGGCGACGAGGGCGGCGAGGCCGAAGGCCTGACAGCCCTGCGCCATCTGGGTGATCACGATGAGACGGCGCTTCTGCACCCGGTCGGCGAGGGCGCCCGAGGCGAGGGAGAAGAGCAGGATGGGCGCAAACTGGAGTGAGCCGATCAGGCCGAGCTTGAACGGCGACGAGGTGAGCTGGAGGACGAGCCACGACTGGGCGACCGTCTGCATCCAGTTGCCCGTCTGTGCCACCATCTGGGCTCCGAAGAAGCGACGGAAGTCGGCGTGATGGAGCGCGCGAAGCCCGACGGGCAGGGACATGGACCCGCCTAGGATAGCGCGAGTCGACGCGGCGGTCGGCTCAGGCTTCCGTGAGACTGTAGGCGTCCACGCGCGCCTCCTTGCCCCGGAGGGCGAGCTCGCCGCAGCGCGCGGCGCGCACGCCCACGGGGAGGGCGAGGCGCTCGAGGAGGGCGCCGGAGACGACGAGGTCGAGGTTCATCCGCTTGGCGTATTCCTCGAGACGGGCCGCGGTGTTGAGGATGTCGCCCACGAAGACGATCTGCCGGCGGAGATCGCCCAGCTCGCCGCCCGTGACGAGGCCGCCGTGAAGTCCACCCCGGAAGCGCGGTACCGTCCCGAACTCCTGCTGGTAGCGGGAAGCGTTCCGTGCGACGGTCGCGCGGATGTCGAAGAAGCACTGGACACAGTTGGCGTCGCGCAGACCGGCGCCGAGGGGCCAGGTGACGACGACTTCGTCTCCCACGTACTGATAGATCTCCGCCTCCGCCTGTAACACAGGCTCCGTCAGGTCGTCCACGAAGCGGCGCAGCAGCTCGAAGTAGCGCGCGCTCCCGAGCTCCTCCGCGAGATGGGTGGAGCCCTGGAGGTCGAGGAAAAGAAAGACGCGCTCCTCCGCCTTGGGCTGGTGATAGACCCCCGCCATGAAATAGCCAAGGACGTTGGCGCCGATCAGCCGGTTCATCTGGAGGACGAACTGGATGGCCACGGCGAACACCGCGAAGAAGGGGATGGCGTAGCGCAGATGGGTCTCCGTGAAGCTCCTGACGAAGCGATGCGGCTCGAGGGTGGTCAGCATCTTCCCCGTGGCGCGGCCCACCAGGAAGAGTGCGAGCACGATGGCGCTACTGAGGGCGAGGTCGGTCCAGAAGCCGAGGCGCTGAAAGCGCGGTCGCAGCCGGCCATCGCGCACGAAGAGCATGTAGCCGCCCACCAGGATGGAGATCACCAGGCCGTCGACTACCCCCTGGAAGGCTTCTCGCGCGGAGGCTTCGCTCGTCAGCACGTTAAAGACCGGCGCGATGGCGCAAGCCACGAGGATGATGGCCGCCAGCTGGCGGCGGCGCTTGCGGGCGCGGGCCGGTCCCATGTCGCGGCGAGCATAGCGCCCGCTCCGGGAGCCGCGCCACCGTAGCTTGACCGCGGCCCTCGTGGGGGTCTACACTCGCCGCACCTCATCTAAAGGGCAGTTGTGCCTATCCGGTAGGAGGTTACGCTGTGACCTGTCCACGCTGCCAAGCCCAGAGCCGCGAAGGTGCGCGCTTCTGCGAGCAGTGTGGAGCGAAGCTTGGGCGCACTTGCTCCTCCTGCGGCGTGGAGGTGGCCGCGGGCGCCCGATTCTGCGGCGCGTGCGGCAGTCCGCTCACCGGTGCCGGGCCGAGTCCGGCTCCCCGCTTCTCTGATCCGCAGACCTACACCCCCAAGCATCTCGCCGACAAGATCCTCACCGCGAAGAGCGCCCTCGAGGGCGAGCGCAAGCTCGTGACCGTGCTCTTCGCCGACGTGAAGGGCTCGATGGAGCTTCTGGCCGATCGTGATCCGGAGGAGGCGCGCAAGATCCTCGATCCCGTCCTCGAGAGGATGATGGAGGCCATCCATCGCTACGAGGGCACGGTGAACCAGGTCATGGGCGATGGCATCATGGCGCTCTTCGGCGCGCCGGTGGCCCACGAGGATCACGCCGTGCGCGCCTGTCATGCCGCCCTCCGCATGCAGGAGACGGTCGGCTGGTACGCGGACGAGCTCCGCCGCGCCCAGGGCATCGACGTGCAGATCCGGGTCGGGCTCAACTCGGGCGAAGTGGTGGTGCGCGCCATCGACAGCGATCTGCACATGGACTACTCCGCCATCGGGCAGACCACGCATCTCGCGGCCCGGATGGAGCAGCTCGCCCGCCCCGGCACCGCCCTCATGACCAAGGACACCCTCCGTCTCGCCGAGGGCTACATCGAGGTGCGGCCCCTCGGCCCCGTCCCCGTGCGTGGCCTCGCGGAGACGGTGGAGGTCTTCGAGATCATCCGCGCGGGCGCCGTGCGCTCACGACTGCAGGCGGCGGCCGCGCGCGGGCTCACGCCATTCGTGGGCCGCGACGGCGAGCTCAGCCGGCTCCGCGAGACGCTCGAGAAGGCGCGGGCAGGGCAGGGGCAGATCGTGGCCGTGTCCGGCGAGCCGGGGGTGGGCAAGTCGCGTCTCTTCTGGGAGTTCACGCACTCGCACCGCACGCACGGCTGGCTCGTCCTGGAAAGCTCGCCCGTCTCCTACGGCAAGACCACGTCGTACCTGCCGGTGAGCGACCTCCTCAAGACCTACTTCGGCATCGAGGACCACGACGATGCCCGGCGCATCCGCGAGAAGGTCACGGGCAAGCTCCTCACCCTGGACGAGAACCTGCGCACCACCATCCCCGTCTTTCTCTCCCTGCTCGACGTGCCGGTGGACGATACGGAAGGGCAGGAGCCCGATCCGCGCGAGCGCAGGCGGCGCACCCTCGACGCGCTGAAGCGCCTGCTCCTGCGCGAGAGCCAGGTGCAGCCGCTCCTCGTGATCTTCGAGAACCTCAACTGGGTGGACGGCGAGACCCAGGCCTTCCTCGACAGCCTCGTGGAGAGCCTGCCCGCCGCGCGCATGCTCCTCATGGTCAACTACCGGCCGGAGTACACGCACGGCTGGGGCGGAAAGAGCTATTACACGCAGTTCCGCATCGACCCGCTCGAGCCGGAGAGCGCCGAGGAGCTGCTACAGGCCATTCTCGGGCCCGAGGTGACGCTCCAGCCCCTCAAGCAGCTCCTCGTCCAGCAGACAGAAGGCAATCCGTTCTTCCTCGAGGAGTGCGTGCAGTCGCTGGTGGAGACGGGCGCCCTCACGGGAGTGCGCGGCCAGTATCGGCTCCAGGCGCCCGTGGAGACCCTGCAGATGCCGCCCACGGTGCAGGCCGTGCTCGCCTCCCGCATCGATCGCCTGGATCCGGACGACAAGCGCCTCCTCCAGGCCGGATCCGTCATCGGCAAGGACGTGCCCTTCGCGCTCCTCGAGGCCATCGTCGAGGTGCCTGAGGAGACGCTGCGCTTGGGGCTGATGCGGCTACAGTCCGCGGAGTTCATCTACGAGACCACACTCTTCCCGGCCCTCGAGTACACCTTCAAGCACGCCCTCACCCACGACGTGGCTTACGGGAGCCTCCTCACCGGGCGGCGGCGCGCGCTCCACGGGCGCGCCATGGAGGCGCTGGAGCGGCTCAACGCGGACCGGTTGAGCGAGCAGGTAGAGCGACTCGCGCACCATGCCGTGCGCGGAGAGATCTGGGAAAAGGCGATCAACTATCTCCGCCAGGCCGGCGCCAAGGCGGTGTCGCGCGCGGCCAACCAGGAAGCCGTGGCGCTCCTCGATCAGGCGCTCCAGGCGCTCACGCATCTCCCGGAGGGCCGCGCCAAGCTCGAGCAGTCCATCGACATCCGCCTCGAGCTACGGCCGCCCCTGCTCCAGCTCGGGCGGCTGCGCGACGTGCTCCAGCTCTCCAAGGAAGCGGAGCATCTGGGGGCCGAGCTCGGCGACGAGTCCCGCCTCGGCCGCGTGTACAGCTATCTCGTCAACTATCACTACCTGAACGGCGAGCCCGATCTCGCCATCGAGTACGGCGAGCGCTGTCTCCGCATCGCGGACGCGACCCAGGACCTCGCCCTCCAGGCTCTCGCCCGCGGCTACCTGGGCCTGTCCTGTCACGCGCAGGGACAGTACCGCCGCGCCGAGCTGATCCTGCGCCAGAACGTGGATGCGCTCGCCATGGCTCGAGGCACCGCCGCCGATCAGTCCGCCATCTCCTACGTGACGTCGAGCGGCTGGCTCGCCTTCACCCTGGCCGAGCTCGGCGACTTCCACGCCGCCGACGCCTGCGCGGACCAGGCCCTGCGCGTCGCCGACGCCGCCGGCCACGCCTACGGCCAGACCATCGCGCGGACGCTGGCCGGCCTCGTCTGGCTCCGCCGCGGCCACCTCGATCGGGCCTTCAGCTATCTCCAGCCGAGCCTGGAAGCCTGCCGCGAGAAGCATCTCGACGTGTGGCGGCCCATTCCCGCGTCCCTGCTGGGGCTGGCCCAGGCCCTCTCCGGGCACCTCGACGAAGCGTTGCCGCTGTTGAGAGACGGCGTGCACCTGAGCGAGGTGCTGGGCGTGAACGCGTACCTCGCCCTGTGGATGCTCAACCTCGCCGAGGGCCAGATGGCCGCGGGCCAGCTCGACCAGGCCAGGGAGACGGCGCGGCACGCCCTCGACCTCGCCGTCTCCCACAAGGAGCGCGGCCATCAAGCGTGGGCCTGGCGCCTCCTCGGCGATCTCGACTCGCGCGGCGACGCCGCGGCCCTCGCCCAGGCCGAGGAGAACTATCGCCGCGCCCTCAACACTGCGGAGGAGCTGCGCATGCAGCCCGTGATCGCCCACGCCAAGATGGGGCTGGGCCGGGTGATGCGCCTGCGCGGCGATCGGGAGCGCGCCGAGGAGTATCTCGTCACCGCCTTCATGATGTTCCGCGGCATGGACGTGCCGTTCTGGGTGCGCCGCTGCGGCGAGGAGATGATGCAGCTCGGCGAGATCTTCATCGTGGCGCGCTACAACCCGCAGCTCTACGAGTACCTCCAGCGCGAGTTCAGCCACGACGAGCGGATCCGCATCATCATGGATCGTCGGGTCGGCGAGCGGCGCCAGCGCTCCGACTCCCCTCCCGGCGAGCGCCGGCAGCAGGAGCGCCGGCAGCACGTCGATGTGGACGCGCACCTGCGCGAGCGCGGCGTGGTGATCGTGCACGCGGGGAGCACGGACTCCTAGGCGGGCCGCCGCGTGGGCGTGGCGCTGTCCGACGACGTCAAGGCGCTCTTCCGCGGAGCCAACTTCGCTCACCTCGCCACGCTCCTCCCCGATGGCTCACCGCAGGCGGCGCCCGTGTGGGTCGACCTGGACGGCGAGCGGATCCTCGTGGGCACGGGCGAGGGCTCGCTCAAGGCCCGCAACACGAAGCGCGATCCGCGGGTGGCCCTGTCCGTCGTGGCCTACGACAACCCCTACGTGGAAGCGCAGCTCCGCGGGCGCGTGGCCGAGCGGTGGAAGGACGCCGACTTCAAGATCATGGACCGCATCTCGCGCAAGTACACGGGCAAGGACTTTCCCATGCGGGACAATCCGGCGCAGCGCGTGGTGCTGGTGATCGAGATCGAGCGCGTGCGCTTCGTACGGCTGCCCTTCACCCACACCCCGGCCTGACGTGCGCGCCTCCGTCGTGTCGCCTCTCCTGGCGCTGCTGCTCATGAGCGCTCCCGCTATGGCGGGCCGGGGCGCGGCCAGCGATGAGCCTCCGCACTGGGTCGTCTCCGAGGTGCGCGAGGTCGACCGTCTACAGGGCCGTCTCGTCCTGACTGACGGGAAAGAGGTGTGGGCGACCAACCCACGGCAGCTCGATCAGCTCGTGGAGGGCTCGAGAGTACGCCTACGCTTCGAGATCACCAACGGGCGGCGCACGATCTACAGCGTGGAGCGGCTCGGGTCATGAGCCGGGGCACGGCGGTGATCCCCGCTCTGTATCCCGTGGAGCTCTTCGCCGACACCGTGGACTCCCCGATCGGCCCCGTCGAGGTGGTGACGGATGCCCGGGCGGTGTGCGCTCTCGAGTTCGCCGACATCGAGGAGCGTATGACCGCGCGGCTGGCGCGCCGCTTCGGGCGCTTCACGCTTCGCCGGCGGCGCGATCCTCTCGGAGTGCGTCGAAAGCTCGAGGCATATTTCGCGGGCGATCTGCGCGCCATCGACGGAATCGCGGTGAATCCCGGCGGCACGCCCTTCCAGCAGGCGGTCTGGCGGGCGCTGCGGAGAATCCCCCCGGGCAAGACCTCGAGCTACGGGCGACTCGCCGCCCGCCTGGGCCGCCCCGCCGCGCCGCGAGCGGTGGGGCACGCCAACGCGCTCAATCCCGTGGCCATCGTGATTCCCTGCCATCGCCTCATCGGCGGCGATGCCGGGCTCACCGGCTATGCGGGCGGAGTCGAGCGGAAGCGCTGGCTCCTCCGCCACGAGGGTGCTCTCCTGAAGTAGCGCGAAGACGGCACGGCTTCCTATGGGCTTGCTTGTAGTCATTGAGAAGCCCTATTGGACATATAGGATGTGCGCGGGTACCCTGCCTCGAGTGTCCGCCTGGTTGCCGATCCCTCTCCCTGCAGCGAGCTCGACCGCTGCCACAGGAGCCACGACTCCATGCGTGTCGCCATCCGCAGGCTCATCGCTGCTCTCGCCGTGGTCGCCTTCGCATCGTCGATGTCCTCGCTGGCCTTTGCGCAGGAGAAAGGGGGGAAGATCCGGTTCGGCGTCGGGCCGCTGCAACCCACGCCGTCAGAAACCACGAAGGCGTACGAGCCATTCTTCGCCTACGGGGCCAAGAAGCTGAACCGCGAGTTCGACCTCGTGGCGACCACGGACTGGGCGGGCATCTCCGTGGCCCTGGCCAACGAACAGGTGGACGTGGCCTGGATGGGTCCGTGGGGGTACGTGCTCGCCAACGCCGACTCGGGCGTCACGGCCATCGCCACCGCCAAGTACGACGGCAAGCCCATCTATCACGCCATCGTGGTGTGCAAGCCCGGGCACGGAATCAAGACGTGGCCGCAGGACGGCAAGGGCAAGCGGGTCTCCTTCGCCGACGTGGGCTCCACCTCGGGCTGGCTGATTCCCACCGCGTGGTTCAAGACGCGCGGCATCGATCCCAAGACCTACTTCGCCTACTCCGACGGCGCCACTCACGCCGCCAACGAGATGTCCGTGGCGAGCGGCCAGGTCGACTGCGCGACGGACTTCGACCGCAACCGCAACGCCATGATGGAGTCGGGCAAGCTCGACAAGGCGGCGACCGAGGTGGTGTGGGTCTCCGAGCCACTGCCCAACGACGCCATCGCAGTGCGCAAGGGCTTCGATCCCGCGCTGGCCAAGCGCCTCCAGGAGATCCTCCTCGGCATCACGGAGGCCGAGGCCAAGACCATCCTGCCGAACCACTACACGGGCTTCGTGGCCGCCACACACCAGAGCTACAAGATGATCGAGGACGCGGGCGTGCTCGTGGGCCGGATCAAGAAGTAGCGATGGCCCTCGACTCCGCGCCGATCCGTGAGTACCCGGAGCCGGCCGTCGCCTGGCTGTCGCCGCATCGTCTGCGCGTCGCCCTCGCGCTCGTGGGGCTCGTTGCCTTCTACGTGGTGAGCTGGCAGCTGGCGAAGGTGAACCTCACCAAGCTCGCCACCGGCCTGCCCAAGATGGCCTCATGGGCGACCAAGGCGTGGCCGCCTGCCACCGACGAGCTGCCCGTCCTCTTGCTTCGCGCGGCGGAGACGGTAGCCATGGCGGCCATCGGCACCACGGTGGCGGCCCTTCTCGCCTTGCCCGTGTGCGTGCTCGCCGCGCGCAACGTGACACCGAGCCTGGCTATCTACTATCCGACGCGATGGTTCCTGAATGGGCTGCGCGGCATCGATTCGTTCGTGTTCGCCCTGCTCTTCGTCGCCGCGGTGGGCCTGGGTCCGTTCGCCGGCGTGCTCGGCATCGCTCTGCACACCTGGGGGAGCACGGCGAAGCTGTGGGCGGAGGCGATCGAGAACATCCCCTCGGGTGCCCTGGAGGCGGCGGCCGCCACCGGCGCCTCGCGCATCAAGGTGCTGCTCTTCGCGCTGCTGCCCGACGTGGCGCCCAGCATGGTCTCGGTGGCGCTCTTCTGGTGGGAGTTCAACGTGCGCGCCTCCACCGTGCTCGGGGTGGTGGGCGCGGGCGGCATCGGCCAGGAGCTGAAGAACTCGATGGACCTGCTGCTCTTTCCGCGGCTGCTCACCATCATCGCCATCATCCTGGTCATGGTCACCGTGATCGACGCGGGGAGCGAGTGGCTGAGGCGGCGCCTTGAGTAGCGCCCCCGACCGGCCGCTCGTGCGCGCGGCCGGCCTCGCCAAGACCTATCCGGGCGGCGTGGAGGCGCTCCGCGAGGTGTCCTTCGAAGTCGCGCCCGGCGAGTTCGTCGGTATTCTGGGTCCGAGCGGCGCGGGCAAGACCACGCTCTTCCGCTGCCTCACCGGGCTCATCCGACCCGATCGCGGGGTGATCGAGATCCACGGACGCGACATCTGCCGTCTCGGCGGGCGCGATCTCCGCGCCGCCCGGCGCGAGGTCGCCATGATCTTCCAGCAGTTCAACCTCATTCGGCGGCTGAGCGGCCTCGAGAACGTGCTGGCCGGTCGCCTCGCCACCTTGCCGACGTGGCGAGTCCTCACCCGCAGTTTCGTCAAGGCGGATCGCCAGAAGGCGCTCTGGTGTCTCGACACCGTCGGCCTCCTCGACAAAGCCTACAGCCGAGCGGACCGGCTCTCGGGTGGGCAGCAGCAGCGGGTCGCCATCGCGCGCGCCCTCGCGCAGGAGGCGACGGTGGTGTTGGCGGACGAGCCCGTGGCGAGCCTCGATCCCGAGTCTGCCGCCGGCGTGCTCGACACGCTCCGCTCGGTGGCCGCTCAGGGGGTGGCGGTCATCGCGAGCCTCCACCAGGTGGGCCTCGCCCGCGACTACGCGGACCGCATCATCGCCCTGCGCGACGGCCGCATCCTCGACGATGCGCCGACGCGGAGCTTCGACGCGCGAGCCCTCGAGCAGATCTACGAGCGCAGCGTGGTGACGGCCGGAGGCCAGGCCGGTGGCTGACGTGGCCGCCCAGTGGGATGCCGGCGAGCTGGGCTGCGGCGAGCTCGTGCTCGAGCTGCGCTACCGCCTCTCGGCCCTGCGCCCGGGCGAGATCCTCCAACTCATCGCCCTCGACGCCGGCGCTCCCGCCGACATTCCCGCGTGGTGCCGCATGACCGGGCACACGCTCGTGACCACCCAGCATCCTGTCTATCTCATCCAGCGCAAGGAGGACTGAATCATGGCCGGCAAGTTCTGTGTCAGCATCACCCACGCCAAGGACAACACTGACAAGGCCACCGTGGGCTTCGTGGTCGCCAACGCCGCCGCGGGCTCCGGTAAGGAGTCGCTCGTGTTCCTGAGCGTGGAGGGCGTGCGGCTCGCCCAGAAGGGCTACGCCCAGGACATCCACGAAGAGGGCTTCGCGCCGCTCCGCGAGCTCATGGAGAACTTCGCCAAGGCGGGCGGCACCATCTACGTGTGCTCGCCGTGCTTCAAGAAGCGCAAGCTCGACGAGAACAATTTGGTGGCGGGGGCGAGCATCGTGGGAGGGGCCAAGCTGGTGGAGTTCCTCTCCGACGGCAGCCCCTGCGTCAGCTACTGATGGCGGAGAGCGAGGGGCATCCCTTCGAGGCCGACGCGAGCTTCGACGGGGGAGACCTCGACTGCGGCAACGGCCTGCTGCTGCTGATCCGCCAGCACATCGACCCCCTCGAGCCCGGGCAGCTCCTGGAGTTCCGATCGACGGAGATCTCCGTCGAGGAGGACTTCCCCGCCTGGTGTCGCATGACGGGCAACGAGCTGGTGTCCACGGTGCGACGGGGGCGGCAGCGGAGCTTTCTCGTGTGCAAGGGGCCGCTGTCCGCGCGGAGAGCGACGGCCCGAGCGGCGCGGGCGACGCTGCCCGTGACCCACGCGGTGGCGGAGGTGCGCATCCCTGCCACACTGCCTTCCCCCGCTCCGGCACCCGCCATCCCGCCCTTGGCCGTCATGGGCATCGGGAGCTGGCCGCGTCCCCGCTGGATGCTGGGGGCCATTCACGACCGCATCGAGGGGCGGCTGTCCGAGGAGGAGTTCACCTCCACCGCCGAGGACGCGACGCGGCTCGCGGTGGCCGCGCAGACTCGCGCCGGCGTCGACGTGCTCACCGACGGCGAGCAGCGGCGGGACAACTACGCGAGCTTCGTGGGCGCTCGTCTGGACAACTGCCAGCTCATTCCCCTCACCGACCTCCTTCCCCTCGTGGACGACCCCGCGAAGTTCGAGGAGGAGATGCAGTCGCTCGACGTGCCGGCCTCCGATGTTCGGCACCCTGCGCTCTTCGGCCCCCTCGGCCGGAGCCGCCCTCTCGCCGTCCACGAGCTCGAGTTCGTGCGGAGCCTGAGCGATCTGCCCGTGAAGGTCGCCCTGCCCGGACCCTACCTGCTCACCCGCACCATGTGGATGGAGTGCATCTCCGACCGCGCGTATCGGTCCCGGGAGCACCTGGCGGAGGACATCGTGCGGGTGCTCCGCGAAGAGCTGCACTTCCTCCTCGCCGCGGGGGCCACGCTCGTGCAGCTCGACGAGCCCGTGCTCTCCGAGGTGGTGTTCACGGGGGCCAAGCAGGCGCGCAGCTTCATGTGCGGGGCGCTCAGCGAGAAAGGCGACGCCGGGCGCGAGCTCGCCTTCGCGACCCAACTCATCAATGACGTGGTTGCCGGCCTCCCCCCGGATCGGCTCGGCCTCCACATCTGCCGCGGCAACTGGACGCGCGACGAGCGGGCGGCTCTCGCGGGCGACTACCGGCCCCTGCTCCCCGTCCTGCAACAGGTCGAGGTCGGCTCGCTCTTCCTCGAGCTCTGCACGCCGCGCGCGGGCGAGATCGAGGTGCTGAAGGAGTTGTCCGCCGAGCGCCGCATCGGCGTCGGCGTGGTGAATCAAAAGCTCGATTGCGTCGAGCCGGTCGAGGAGATCGCGGCGCGGGCGCGGCGCGCCGTCGAGACGTTCGGTCTCGACCGGGTGCTCCTGACGCCCGACTGTGGCTTCGCGACCTTCGCGGACAGCCCGGTGACGAGCGCGGCCGTGGCCGAGGCCAAGCTCAGCGCCGTCGTGCAGGCGGCACGGCTCCTCCGACGAGGGTAGGGGCCCTTGACGGGCGGGCCATCCCCCCCTAGTCTGAGGCGGGTTGGCCATCTTCCCTCAAACCGTTCGATTGACCGAATCTCCAGGAGGAATTCGCATGGCGATCAAGGTTGGTGACCAGCTGCCCGATAGCACCCTGACGGAGATGATCGAGACTGAAACGCCGGGCTGCGCCATCGGCCCCAACGCGTTTCAGGTGTCGAACCTGACCAAGGGGAAGCGCATCGTCATCTTCGGGCTTCCTGGCGCCTTCACTCCCACGTGCTCGGCCAAGCACGTGCCCAGCTACACCACCAACTACGACAAGCTCAAGGCGAAGAAGGTCGACGAGATCTGGTGCGTGTCGGTCAACGACGCCTTCGTGATGGGCGCGTGGGCCAAGGATCAGAAGAGCCAGGGCAAGGTGCGCATGATGGCCGACGGCAGCGCGGCCTTCACCAAGGCCATGGGACTCGAGCTGGACCTCACCTCTCGCGGCATGGGCGTGCGCTCCCAGCGCTACTCGATGCTCGTCGACGACGGGGTGGTGAAGTCGCTCAACGTGGAAGCGCCCGGCAAGTTCGAGGTCAGCGACGCCGAGAGCATGCTGAAGCAGATCTAGTCGCGGTCGTCGCTCAGGACAGACGAGACGGGGTCACGGCGAGCGCCGTGGCCCCGCTGTCGTTTCGAGGCTCACGTCGAGCTGGCCGCTCGCATCCGCCGGCGAGCGCGCGATCTGCTCGCGGATGTCCTCCGACGTAGTGCCTCCCATCGGCGCCGGCCCGCTGTCCGGAGCGCTCTGCCACGAGTCGGGCGGGGGCGGCGTGGGCAGCACGGGCACCCATCCTCCGGGGCACTCCTGCACGTACGGATAGTATCCTTCAGGGCTCTGGCAATACGCCCAGTACTGGGGCGGCGGCGCGTAGCCCGGCGACGGGTACGCGTACCAGTATGGCCACGGCGCCACCAC
>Ga0075424_100002876_pt1 | contig 15953 bp, 15 predicted proteins | sample SoiMethybrSBSTD3_FD_75301 | JGI IMG/M metagenome (GOLD analysis project Ga0075424, IMG submission 75301) | Bulk soil microbial communities from a Populus tree surrounding site in Tennessee, USA - Soil MetaG P. TD hybrid SBSTD3 | ecosystem: Environmental > Terrestrial > Soil > Tree plantation...
AACGGCGCGATCGGCCGCCCTCTCATACCTGCATTCGCCATAAGCGCTCTCCTTCGAGGTCCGAGCGCTCGATTATAATGCGACGAACTTGGATTCCAGATGACTAGGGCGTGTACTCATTAATGCGCAGCCATGGCCTGATCGACGCAAGTTGGATGAATGCGAGGTAGTTGGCCGCGAGCTTGTCGTAGCGGGTTGCGACTCGCCGACAGTGCTTGATCGACACGGCGGTCGTTCACCCGTGAGACACCGCGCGGCTTGTTCGGCTGCATCGGCTTGATGGCCGCCCACTCATGGTCGGTGAGTTCGTAGCGCATGATTCGAGGCTCCAGTTTGAAGGCTTGAATCACGGCCTGGCGGCTGGCCTCAACGCCCCGCTGTTACTCTCCCTTTGGTCGCTATCACCACCCCGCAAGAGACATCGACAGGCTTCTCACCCCGTAGGGAAGCGGAAGCGCGACGGCGGGCGATGATACGTTCTTGAGAACGCGTCGTTGAAGCGTCGAATACTGTTGAACCCGGCCTCGAATGCGATCTCAGCCAGGGGTCTGTCGGTATCAGTGACCAGCCGCTTCGCCAGCTGAACGCGCCTCGTAGCGGCGATATCTTTGGGCGTCGCTCCGAGATGTTTCTTGAAAAGACGCGACAGGTGACGCGAGCCCACGCCGAGTTTGTCGGACAGTTGCTCGACAGAATGCCGGTCGAGAAACCCTGCTTCGACCAACCGCAGTCCGCGTGCGACGGTCGACGCAACTCCCCTCCAGGCCGGACTGCCCGGCGCGGCCTCCGGCCGGCATCGCAGACACGGTCGATACCCCAAACGCTCAGCCGCGGCTGCGCTCGGAACGAAGAACACGTTTCTGGACTGGGCTGGCCTGACCGCGCAGATCGGTCTGCAATAAATCCTTGTGGTCCGGACGCAGGTGAAGAAGACGCCATCGTAGCTGTTATCTCTGGCAAGCCGCGCACGATTACACCGCTGCCAGTCACGCCAGACATCAGGATCCATCCGCTCGTGCATTCGGCGATTAATATAACAGGCCCAACCGGCCGGATAGCCAGATTCGGACTCGGTATTTCGTGAGAGGATGATCGTGTCCGATAATGGCCAGACACGATGATCAACTCCGACGATATCTAGATCACTGGGAGCATTGTCCGCGGTGGCGAAAATGCAGGACGATCATCCTCTGTCCCGAGCATTTGTCCATGCCGGTGAATTCCTGAGTGAGGTTGCTGAGCGTCCGGTTTGCGCGGCAGCGTCACTCGAGGAGCTGCGCAATCGGCTATACCGTCCGATCGCCGACGAAGGCGTTCCGGATGGGCGCATCATCGACGAGCTGGTTGCGGACACCGGCGATGGACTGCTTTCCTCGGTAGGCGGCCGGTTCTTTGGCTGGGTGATCGGGGGCGCGCTGCCCGCCGCCGTCGCGGCAGACTGGCTCACGGCAGTCTGGGACCAGAATGCGGCGGCGCCGGCTTGTAGTCCTGCTTCGGCCGTCGTCGAAGAGATCTGTGGCGATTGGCTGCGCGAGCTTCTTGGGATACCTCGCGCGGCTTCTTTCGGCTTTGTCACGGGCTGCCAGGCCGCGCACACCACGGCGCTCGCTGCGGCACGGCACAGTCTTCTGCAAGGCCTCGGCTGGGACGTCGAGCGCTGCGGTTTGTCAGGCGCTCCCGCCATTCGCCTTGTGACAAGCGAGAGCCGCCACGAGTCGCTCATCAGAGCGGTGAGACTTCTCGGGCTGGGTACCGACGCAGTCGAGTTGGTGTCGTGCGAACCATCGGGGAGCATATCGCTGTCCGCACTGGAGGGGGCACTCGGACGCGAGCCTGGGCAGCCAATCATTTTGTGCCTTCAAGCAGGAGACTTGAACACCGGCGCGTTTGACCCGTTTTCTGAAGCGATCGCCTTGGCAAGGAGCAAGAGTGCCTGGGTCCATATCGACGGCGCGTTCGGACTTTGGGCCGCCGCGAGCGACCGCTTCCGTCATCTCTTGGCTGGAGCCGACCAGGCGGATTCATGGGCGACCGACGGGCACAAATGGCTGAATATCCCTTTCGACAGCGGTTTCGTTTTCGTTGCTGATCCTCAGGCTCACAGCGCCGCTCTCACGCAAGCGACGAGTTACTCGATCCCGATCGAGGGCATCCGCAATCCCATGGATTGGAATCTTGAGTGGTCCCGTCGCGCGCGCGGATACCCCGTCTACGCAGCGCTACGGGCCCTGGGACGGCGAGGACTCGAGAATCTCGTCGATCGGTGCTGCGCACATGCCAAGCGGCTTGTCGCGGATATCGGAAAACTGGACGGCGCGGAAGTCTTGGCCCGGCCCATCATCAATCAGGGCCTTGTCCGCTTTCTGGGGCGCGGTGGCGCTCATGATGAGACGACCGACAAAGTCATCGAGCACGTCCAGCGGCACGGCCGTGCGTGGTTCGGGGGCACGACCTGGCGGGGGCAACGAGCGATGCGCGTCTCGGTTTGCAATTGGCGAACCACGAACGGTGACGTCGACATTGCCGTGGATGCGATCAAGCACGCGCTCGAGTCTGTGCGGGGTTGACGGGCCTTCCTTTTTCCTGGAAGCGCTCCGGCCATGGATTCGTCTCCTAATGGCCCGACTCGGACCTCCCAGCATGTCCGCGTTTCCGCCGCTTCTATGAGCTAAGCGGACTTCAATCAGCGAATGCCAGCGGTCGCTGCGCGCCGAGGAGATCTGCCCGTGAAAGAGCACGAAGCTCGCGAAAGGGCCTTCGCGATGCCGCTGACCGCCCCGGCTTATCCGCCTGCCCCTCAACTTCGACTCGCTCAGTCCTTGGTAAAAGGATTCTGGAGCGAACGGCCGGGTGGAGCGGAGCCGCGGGCCGCGCGCATCATGTCGATGAGGGCGCGCAACGCGGCCGGGACCTGCCGGTGCCCGGGATAATAGAGGAACAGTCCTTCGAGCGATGGCGACCAGTCCTGCAGCACGCGGACCAGCTGTCCCGAGCGCAGGAACGGCTCTGCCAGGGCTTCGAGTGTGTATGCGATGCCCAGCCCGTCGACCGCCGCGCGAACAGCCAGATAGGCGTTGTTGACCATCAGACGCCCATCCACCGAAACCCGCCGCGATTTGCGATTCCGCTCGAACGGCCACGCGAAGACGGCGCCGTCAAAGGCCAAGCGATATTGAATGCAGCTGTGCTGGGCGAGATCGTCGAGCGTGCGCGGCGGCGGCCGCCGCGCAAAATAAGTCGGCGCACCGACGAGGGCGACCTTCATGGACCTGGTCACCCGAACGGCGATCATGTCGGCCGGCACGCGGTCGCGTGGTCCGATGCCGGCGTCAAATCCCTTGGCGACGATGTCGATCGGCGCGTCGCCCAATGCGATCTCAAGGTGGACTTCGGGGTACGCCGACAGGAAGCGCCCCCAGATCGGCGCGATGACCGCCGCTGCCGCGACCTGGATCGCATGGATCCGCAGCCGCCCCATGGGCCGCTGGCGCTCCTGGTTCAAGTCCTCGAGCGCGCCGGTGATTTGATCGATGGCCGGTCGCAGCCGATCGAGCAGGCGCAAGCCGGCGTCGGTCAATGATACGCTGCGGGTCGTGCGATTCAGCAACCGCACCCCGAGTCGCTCCTCCAGCTGCCGCATCGAGTGGCTGAGCGCCGACGGCGTGACGCCGAGCCGCGACGCCGCAGCGCGAAAGCTCAGCTGATCCGCAACAGCGACGAACGCGTTCAGATCGGCCAGGTCGCCGCGAGTCATTCTTGAACACCTCTCAATACCGAATTCAGCAAATACAGCATTTGCCAGCCCGGGTGTTGCGGCCATTCATGAGAACATTTCACTACTGAATGCAATAGATGTGGGGTTTTCATTTAGGCCGCTCGCCGACACCTTGGAGCAATATCCGTTCAGTCATTCGAGGAAAGCCATATGCCGGCAGATGGCACGATCGTTTCGAGGCGCTCCGAGACGGCCGACGCGTCGCCCGTCAGCCGCGACGGCCCGCGGCCGCAATCGAAACCGCCGTCTCTGCGGGATCAGCCGGGGCGGCCGCCACGAGAGCAGCCGGGGGGACCTCCGCAAAAGCAGCCCGGCCAGCCTCCGCAAAAGCAGCCGGAGCGACCCGCAAAGCCCGAGATGGCGCCGCGGTCTCGGCGTTGGCTGCGCTGGGCATTGTTTGCGCTGTTGCCGCTCGCGCTGATCGCAGGCGGCTATTGGTACGTGACCGGCGGCGGCGTGATGTCGACGGACGACGCCTATATCGAGGCCGACAAGGTCGGCATCTCGACCGACGTCTCCGGCATCGTCAAGGAGATCGAAGTCCGGAACAACCAGCAGGTCGCGGCGGGCGATGTTCTCTTCCGCCTCGACGATCTCCAGTTTCGGCTCGCTCTGGAGCGCGCCGAGGCACAGATCGGCAACGTCCGCAACGATCTCAACGCGCTCAAGGCAAACTACGGGGACATGCAGACGCAGATCAAGCAGGCGCAGGACGACGTTGACTATTACGATCGCGAATTCCGCCGTCAGCAGGACCTCGCCGCCAAGAGCATCGCGTCGCAGCAGACCTTCGACACCGCGCGCCGAAATCTGTTGAACGCGCAACACAAGCTGGCGTCGCTCAATCAGCAGCTCGCCGCCATCGTGGCGAACCTCAACGGCGATCCCGACATTCCGGTCGAGCGGCACCCGCGCTATCGCGACGCCGTGGCGCAGCGCGACGAGGCTGCGCGCCAGCTCGACCACACGGTCGTGAAGGCGCCGTTCGCCGGCGTCGCGACAAACGTGCCCTCGATCGCGCCGGGCAAATACCTGCCAGCGTCGATGACCGCTTTCTATCTTGTCGCCACGGACCATCTCTGGGTCGACTCCAATCCGAAGGAGACCGAGTTGACCTATGTCCGGCCCGGACAGCCCGTCACGGTCACGGTTGATACCTATCCGGACGTGCAGTGGCACGGCGTCGTCGAAAGCATCAGCCCGGCGGCGGCGCAGGAATTCTCGCTCCTGCCGGCACAGAACACGAGCGGCAACTGGGTGAAGGTCGTGCAGCGCATCCCCATGCGCGTGCGGCTCGACACCAGCGACAAGAACCGCCCGGCCTTGCGCGCCGGGATGAGCGTGGTGGTCGACGTCGATACCGCACATCGACGCGGCTTGCCGCAATTCCTGACCGCACTGTTCGGCCGCGCCCGCGGGAAATCGTGATGGCGGCGGAGCGCCCGGCAGAGGTCGCAAATCGAGCGGCGATCACCGTATGCGTGATCCTTGCCACCATCATGCAGGCGCTCGACACGACGATCGCCAACATCGCACTGCCGTACATTCAAGGCAGCGTCTCGGCCAGCCAGGATCAGATCAACTGGGTGCTGACGGCCTACATCGTCGCCGCCGCGATCATGACGCCGCCGGCCGGATTCCTGGCCGGCCGGTTCGGGCGCAAGCGCCTCTTCCTCGTATCCGTCGCCGGCTTCACCGTCGCGTCGATGCTGTGCGGCATGGCGCAGTCCCTGGTGCAGATCGTGCTGTTCCGGATCCTGCAGGGCGTCTTCGGCGCGGCGCTCGTCCCGCTCTCGCAATCGGTGTTGCTCGACATCTATCCGAAGGAGCGCCAGGGTTTTGCGATGGCGCTCTGGGGCGTCGCGGTCATGGTCGGTCCCGTCCTCGGCCCGGTCCTTGGCGGCTGGCTGACCGAGAACTACACTTGGCGCTGGGTCTTCTACATCAACCTGCCGATCGGGGCGCTCGCCTTCCTCGGCATCACCACTTTCCTGCCCGAGACCGCCCGCAACATCGGCGCGAAACTCGACTGGTTCGGCTTCGGCACATTGAGTCTCGGCATCGGCGCGCTGCAGGTTCTGCTCGACCGCGGCGAGCAGCTCGACTGGTTCGGGTCCGGCGAGATCTGGATCGAGGCCATCGTCGCCGCGTCGGCCTTCTACCTGTTTCTCGCCCACACCTTTACCGCGGACGAGCCGTTCGTGAGGCCGGCTCTCTTCCGCGATCGCAATTTTGCGGCCGGCATGGTTTTCATCTTCATCGTCGGCGTCACGTATCTTGCCTCCCTCGCGCTGCTCACTCCCTATCTTCAGAGCCTCATGAATTACCCGATCGTCACCGCCGGGCTGGTCCTGGGGCCGCGCGGAATCGGCACGATGGCGGCGATGATGATCGTCGGACAGCTGGTCGGAAAGGTCGACACGCGCCTCCTCCTCGCCATCGGGCTCGGATTGACGGGTTGGTCGCTGTACCAGATGACCGGCTGGACGCCGGATGTTTCGCAGATGACGCTCATGGGCAACGGGGTGGTGCAGGGCGCCGGCCTCGGCTTTCTCTTCGTGCCGCTCAGCGCCGTGACCTTGGGGACCCTGCCGCCGGAGCAACGGACCGAAGGCGCCGGCCTCTACAATCTGTCGCGCAACATCGGCTCGAGCGTCGGCATTTCGGTGGTGACCAGCCTGCTGACGCAGAACACGCAGGTCAACCACGCAGAGATCGTTCAGCACGTCACCGCCGTGAACCGCATGTTCGAAAACCCGGCCGTCGCCCAGTTCTGGAATCCGGCGACTGACGGCGGACGTGCGGCACTCGACGCCATGATCACCCGGCAGGCGCAGATCATTGCCTACATCGACGATTTCAAGCTGTTGATGATCGCGACGCTCATCGTGATCCCGCTGCTCATCGTCTTCAAGCAGGCGTCTGGCGGCGGGGAGGATCACACGCTCGTCGTGGAATGACATCTGGCCCTGGCCGCCGCCTCGTCGGCGCGGCGCTCGGCGGAACGCCGCGCCGGGGATTTTGCGGAGCATTGATCGTAGGGCGCAATAGCGACCCGCCTTCGCTCGCGAAGCGAGCTACTGCGGGTCCGCCGAAGCGCGTCGGCGCGAAGGCGGAAGCGTATTGCGCCGATCTGCGGACATGCGGCGCAATACGCCGTCGCGCCGGGGCGCGCCGGCTATTGGCGCCCTACGAATTGGCGCAAGGTCGAATTGAGCCGCGAGGCCGCCGCATCGGGGCCGCGTTTGCGGGTTTCCATGGCGTCGTGCCAACGGAGCCTGGAGGCCACGATGTTTCAGATCCCATTCGCCTCGACATGTGCGTTGCGGCTTGCGCGGCAGGCGCCTCGTCTGGTGGCGCTGGCCGCGACGCTCCTTTTCTCGAGCGGCGGGCTGTCCGCGCAGCAGCCGCAACAGGCGCCCGAGCCGCGCATCGTGGTGACGGGCGAAGGCAGCGTCGGCGTGACGCCCGACTACGCGCAGCTCAGGGTCGGCGTGACCACCCGCACCAGGACGGTGAAGGAGTCCGTCGACGCGAACTTCAAGGTCATGGCTGCCGTCATGGCTGCGCTCAAGGATGCCGGCATCGCGGAGAAGGACATCCAGACCGCGCGCTTCTCCATCCAGCCGCTCTATCCGCCGCAGGAGCCGCGCTCGGAGCCGAAGCTCGCGGGCTACACCGTGTCCAACCACGTGAACGTCACCATCCGCGACACGGCCAAGGTCGGCGACGTGCTCGACCGCGTCACCGCCGCCGGCGCGACCGACGTCGGCAATATCTCGTTCCTGGTCTCCGATCCGTCCAATGCGCTCGACCAGGCGCGCGAGGGCGCGATCGCCGACGCCCGGCGCAAGGCCGAGGTCTATGCCAAAGCGTCCGGCGTGCGGCTCGGCCGGGTCGAATGGATCACCGAGGACGGCGGCGGCGACCCGCCGGTGCCGATGATGGCGCGCGCGGCAGCGCCGGCGCCGATCGCGAGCGGCGAGGATATTTTGCGGGTCCGCGTCACCGTCGCGTTCGAGATCGCGCGGTGATCGTCGTAAACCGTAGGTCGCAATAGCGAAAGCGTATTGCGCCGATCTGCGGACATGCGGCGCAATACGCCGTCGCGCCGGAGGCGCGTCGGCTATTGCGCCCTACGGACCTTTGCCCAGCGTCTTCCACACGCCGCTCGCGGTCGCCACGACGCGGGATCCGACCACGAGCTCGGCGCTCATGAAGACCAGGGAACGCGCGCGGCGCACCACCGTGCACTTGGCCTCCACGAAGTCCCCGATCTGCACGGCGTCGATGAAATGCACGTCGAGCTGGACGGTCGCTTGGGGCTGGCGCTCGTTCGCGTACCAGCAGGTCATTCCCATCGCGCGGTCCGCGAACGTCATCAGCATCCCGCCCTGGACGATGCCGCGGCGGTTGTGGTGCTTCGGCTCGGCCAGAAACGCGTAGCGGTAACTGTCGCCGGACCGGCGCGTCCAGAACGGGCCGACGAGGCCGATGAAGCCCTCGTCGCGATAGATTTCCCAACCGTGGGCTGCCGGATCGAAAGCCGCCGCTTCGTCGGCGGCGGCAGCCGCAGCGGCTGGCGGGTCCATGTCATGCATCGGACGAACTCGCTTTGATCAACGCCGAAATTCGGCGCGCGTGCCCATTAGCATCGGACTGCGGCGGCTTCCAGCGAAGTATCTGCGGAGCGATTGGCGTGGGATATCTGACCATGAGCCAGTCGAGCTCACGGGTCGGAGGTCTGCTTTTGGCCCCTGAACGGACGTGCCAGCCGCACGGGCTCATGTCAGCTTACGAGGGAGAAGCAGACGCCGCTCGAAGATGGTGCCACGTCCGCTGATGACCCAATGCAGACATGGGTCAGCCTCTGCTACCGCCGCGCCGCGACATCTTGGATCGGACGCTAGACTCATCACGCGCGTTGCGTAAAGGCACGGTCACCAGGGGCGGACGACTTGCCTCGCGGGCGGGCATCCATTTGCTCACTCAATTCGAATTGCCCAACGGCGCCACTGTGACCCCGCGGGTGCCGCCGCGCTCGATGAATTGCTGCACGGCGCCTGAGGCTTTGGCCTCCTCGACGAACTCGTTGACGTAAGCGCGCCAATCCGTCTTGCCCTTCGGCACGACCATGCGGTTGATGTTCGCACCGTAGCGGTCCGCAAGCACGCGTGCGCCGGCGAGCTTTGCCGAGAAGTCGAGCAGAACGAGGCGGGTCGAGGCCATGACGTCCGCTTTTCCGTCACGCATCAGCGCGAATGTTTGTTCCGGCGTCTCGGCGTAAACGAACTCGGCTTGTTTGATCCGACTCACGAGCTCGTTGGTCGAGGCGTGATTGCGTACTGCTGCAATCCGAACCCCAGGCCGGTCGGCATCCGCGACCTTCGCTATCGGGGAACCCCCAGGCGCCATCAAGGTGTAATCGAATTGGAAGATCGGATTCGAGAAGTCTCCGATCTCGGCCGCGCGTGCGTCGAGCGGCAGAAACAATTGGTCGCAGGAACCGGCCTTGAGGCAGGCGATGGCTTCCGGCGGCGTCGCATGCTCCACGACAACGAGCGGAACGCCGACACGCGCCGCATACGCGCGCGCGGTCTCGACCCAGACGGTTGTCTTTAGGCCGTCCGGCCCCCTGCCGTATTGCGGAAGAAAGAGTCCCACGCGCAGCTTGCCGGCGCGCACGAGATCTGCGACGCGCGGATCAGTCGTTTGCGCCTCGGCGGTCGCCACCACCCATGGAGAGAATGCAAGCAAAACGCCGGCGATGCGCGTCGCCGCCGCTATGGTCCCGCGCCGTTTCACGTACGCCTCCAGCCGATGGACTGCCCGCAGCAAGACCATCTTGCAGCACGGCAGCGAGGACTTCCAGCGGTCTAGTAAATGACGGCTATTGGCCCGGAGCAGACCTTCCGCGACACGCGTGAGAATGTCTGCTTGCGCAGGCAAAAGCGGACCTCCTTGCACCAGCTGCGAGAGGTCCGCTTCTGACCCGAAGCGGACTGCAGACCGGCGAAGAGGCGACGGTCCGCTCATTGAGGTCTCACGTGTGTCTCGGCGCACGCGGCGACGGTGACTCCCTCACCTGCCCGACCTCGAAGGGTCACCGTTGTGCGGCGGGCCGTTTCTGCAGGCTGCTCACCTTCGGCGATTTTGCCGGCTTTGCGCCCTTCGTGACGCCGGCATCGTTGCGCGCAGCCAGCTGCCGCTTCGTTGTGTCCAATCGCGTCTTTGCCGCGTGCTTTGTCTTCAATCCCGGCTTTTTCACCTTCGCCATGGCGCGCTTGACGACATATTCCCTGCCGTCGATCGGCCCGACATGCGGCGGGTCTCGATCGAGATACGGGCGCCCGACACCGAGCTCCTTCTCGTGCGCATCGATCCACTTCCACAGCTCTTCACTGACGGCGAACCGCTGCATGCGGGTCTCGCCCTTGACGCTCACGAGATCGGCTGCAAGCGCGTGCCCGTAGCCGCCGCGCCGGCTCCCACCGTGAAACGAGCTGTCGGATGCGGCCTTGTTGCCGGCGGCGAGCGCTTGACGGTAATCATCGCGGAATGCGCTCGTGATGCCCGGCATGAACCCCGCGTCGTCCATCGCGCGAAGCGCGCGGTAGAGCTTGAGCCTGAAGCCGCGATCCAGGCCTCCGATCACATAGTCCTTGAGCGACATGCCGGCTTTTTTTGCCGCTGCCGGATCCTTCCACGTGAAGTCGTCGACGACGTACTTCACATTGGTCTTGGTGACGGTCCGCGTCTTGCCCTTCTTCTTGACCTTGACCTTGATCCGCTCCGTCACCTTGATCGTGTCGATCTTGGGCGTGCGTTCGTACAGCGACCAGAGATACTCATCGATGCAGATGTCGGTGACGCATTCGGTGGGAATTTCGATCGGGCGCACGGTCGGTTTGCGCTCATCGTCCACCGGGCCATACGGAAGTGCGGACGCGAGCTGCACGCTTGTTTCGGGCGGCCGTGGAGCGTCGGGCACGGCGGCCGCGACGGCCGGCGCCTCGACGGCGGGCGCCTCGACGGCAGGTACCTGGGCGGTGGGCACCGCAGCGGCCATCTCGGAAGAGCTGGCGAGAGCGAACACAGGTTCGGGCGGGTTTGCGTCGCGTTGCGACGCCTCGGGTATGGCCCCGGTCACGATGACCGGCTCGGATGGCGCCGGCCGGCGTTCAACGATCGTCATTGCCGTATTGTCGATCGGGGACGCATTGAAGGTGCCGAGCCCAGCCGCGCCCAAACCCGCGAGCGCGACCGTTCCGCTCAACACGGCCAAACCGGCAAATCCCCCGGATGTCATGATCCCCCGACCGCGCTCCTGTCCGAATCCCCCTGCACGTCCGTCCCAGGTACCAATCTTGGACTACAGATTCCGCGCGTGCAAGACCGTGCAAGACAATGCCGGCCCCCGCCGGTCCAGATGGTAAACCCTGCGGACGGTAGTCCAGTAACGCGGCTGCTCATGGAATATGCGCGTGAGATCGCCGGGCGATTGCGGGCCAGCTCCCGCCGGCGACTGTGGCCGAAGCGGCTGGCTGGTCCATGTCAGGCATCGGACGAACTCGCTTCCATCGACGCCGAACGTTCGACGCGCGTGCCGGATGAGCATCGGACGGCGGCGGCTTCCACTGTCACACCTCCGTGATGCCGCCGCCGGTCACGAGTCGATGCCGGTCGAATAGCTGCCTTCGTCCGACGCCCGCCCGGCGACGATCTACATCGACACCGCCTTCGGAAATTCAGACATCAGATGATCGACGAAGGCGCGGACTGACGGCAAAAGGCCTCGCCGAAACGGCATCAGCGCCGTCAGCGTTGAATCCGCCGCGATCCATGTCGGCAGGACACGGCGTAGAGCGCCGGATCGCATTTCGTTGCGACACACATATCCAGGCAATGCGACAATGCCGACGCCGGCTATCGCCGCCTGCTTCAAGCCCACCATGTCATCGCTCGAGAGGCGCGGCGTAAGGGGTACGACCACTTCACCCTTTCGGTTGCTCGAATGGCGAAGTCGCCACATCGGGACGACGCCGGTGCGCATCACGAACAGGGAGGGATGCTTGTGAAGATCCCCGGGCGTCTCCGGCGGATCGTTCGCATCGAGGTAGGCTGCGCCGGCGAACAGAAACCACGGTGCGGGCGCGAGCCTCCTCTGGACGAGCGTCGAGTCCGGCAGAGGGTCCGTATGTCCCCTGATCGCGACATCGTAGTTCTCGCCGACGATGTCGACATTCTGGTCCGTTGCGTGCCCGACAACATCGACCTTCGGATAGCGGACAAGAAAAGCCGGCACCAGGTCGCACATCGCAAACTGCATGGTTGCCATGCCGGCCGTGAAGCGCACTGTGCCGATCGGTTCGCTGAGCCGGTGGCGTATCGCGGTCTCGGCCTGCTCGGCCTCGCGCAACATCGCCACGGCGTAATGATGGAATTCGCTTCCTGCATCGGTCATTCCGAATCGCCGCGAGGTGCGATTGAGCAGCCGAACCCCGAGGTTCGTCTCGAGCTGCCGCATGCGGTGGCTCAGCGTCGATTTGGGAATTCGAAGCGTACGGCCGGCGGCCGTGAATCCACCGCGATCGACCACCTGCACGAAATAATAGAAGTCGTTGAGATCGAGCATGCGTCGCTCCCGTCGTCCAATGTATTGGACGCTGAGTACGATCTTTGCCGGCTTCTTAGCCGATAGTCCATGGCCTACGTCTCGGCCCGTCGCCGACCCAGGACGGCGCGGAAAGTCCCGATGGGTCCGCCCGGAGATCGACGGAGGCCGCATGCAACGCCGTCAGTTTCTTCAATCGAGCGTGCTCGGTGCCGCCGCGACAATCCTTGGCGTCGTCTCTGAGCCGGCCGCCGCAACTCACCTTTCGTTTCCGCAGGAGAATGTCATGTCCGACGCACCCTATGATCCGCTCACATCCGAAAATGCCGCGCTCGTCCTCATCGACCATCAGGTCGGTCTCATGACCGGCGTTCGCGACTATTCGACGGGAGAGCTGAAGCACAACGTCGTCGCGCTGGCCAAAGCGGCCAAGGCTTTAAAATTGCCTATCATCGTCACCACCACGGCGCGCGACAGCATGTGGGGGCCGACCTTCCCGGAACTCGTCGAGGCGCTCCCAGGCGTTCCGATCATCGACCGCTCGTCGGTCAATGCGTTCGACGATGCGAAGGTCACTCAGGCGATCATGGCGACCGGCCGCAAGAAGCTGATCTTCGCGGGCATCTCTCTCGAGGTCTGCGCGGCGTTTCCGGCCATCGCCGCCGTCGGCAAGGGGCTTGGCGCCTATGTCGCCGTCGATGCGTCTGGGACGTTTAGCGAGACCAAGCGCCAGGCCGGTCTGCTGCGCATGCTGCAAGCCGGCGTGATCGTGGCGGATTACGCGACCCTCATGGTGGAAATCCTGAAAGACAACGCACGACCCGAGGCCGGCGCCGTCTACGCCGCCATGGACATGGCCTGGGCGAAGCTCGTCGGGCAGATTGCGCACGCCTACGGCAGGTGACCCGCGGTGGGTGCAGCGGGTCTTTCGCGCTGATGTCCGCTTTGGGTCAGAAAAGGACGTCGGGCAGTCAATTCGGCTTGATCCGCTTATGACTTCAACCCGACGCGGACCCTTTGCCGCGCCATAGTTTTGTCTCCTGGCTGGCGAGACAAATCTGCGTTGGCGATCCATTTCGCGGAATGGAAAGAATAGAAAGTCATCGTTGCAGAAACGCCTACATCTCGGTCCTTGCGGCGTCGCCGACCTTAGTCTGCGGTCACCGTTGTGGCGGTGGTTTCCATCCCATCACCACCTCCGCCCTCCACGGCGGCGTGGCGCGCCGCTAGCGGAAGGCGATAAGGTGCTGTCAAGTCCCGGGAGCGAGAGTATATTAGGCCGATGGCTGTCAGCTCGCCCGATCTGAAAGCGTTCTTGGTCGCCACACCTTTCTTTGGTGGCCTCTCAGACGCAAGCCTCGATCTCCTGGTCCCAATGCTGGTCGAGCGCCGCTTCGAGGTCGGTGCCACTGTCGTAGCCGAAGGAGAACCGGGCCGCTCAATGTTTATTGTTCACTCCGGCAAGCTCGTGGTGAGCAAGCTCGGGGATTCGGGGCGCGTGATTCGCATGGCGGGTCTCGAGCCTGGTGATTTTTTCGGCGAAATGACACTCATCGAAATGCAGAACCGATCAGCCACCGTCGCCCCGGAGAGCCCAACCGTGCTGTACGAACTCACGGCCGGAAACCTCTACACGTACTACAAGGCGGACATCCACGCGTATGTGATGGTGATGCAGAATATCAACCGCGAGCTTTGTCGACGACTCCGCCGCGCCGACAATCGCATTGCCGAGCTGGCAGATGCTTCACGCGAGTCAATGACGCAGATTCGCGTGCGTCATGCGGGTTGAGAAGAAACTGCGACCAGCGAAATGCGGTGCAACGGTTTAGTTTGCGCTGCGAGAAGCCAGAGTCGCCCATGTCCGAGTTGGGTCAATCGCGTCGCGGTCGGCCGGGGGCTCCGGTCTGCGCATGTCCGCAATGCCCCGAAAGCGACGGACGACCGTGAAAATGCGATCCGACGCGATGAGCCATAACCGGACTCATGCGCCGCAGCAAACATCAGGCAGGGCCTTCCCCGCGGTCAGTTTCGGGTACTTGTCTGTCGAGTGCCCTTTTAACAAATTCTACGGAATCGATTGCCGCCCCAAGTTGGGTGCGAAACTGCTCGATCGCTTCTTTCATCGGCGGCGGCAGGTCTCCCCACCAGTCGATAGCGCGACTCATCGCGTCTTCGACGGTTCGCAGCATTTCCTCTATTGCAATGTCACGGTAGGTTCTCGCCATGGCGCTGTCGCCTCTTCTCCAGTGCCGATGAGGTTATAAGCTTGCCGAGGTGCTGAGCACGGCCGGGCCATCCCATTAACCGGACTCCAACAGCGGCTCTGCCGGATTATCTCCGCAATATCTCCGCACGAAAGGTATCAAACCTCAGTTCCCGAATGGGATCGTCAGTTCCGTCTCGTTCGTGTCCACCACGAATACCGCGAGGAGCTTGGCCGGCTGCGTCTCGCTGGCATTGGCGCTGACGCCGTGGCGGTCGCCGGGCAGCTCGGAGAAGCTCTGTCCGGCCGTGTAGGTCGTCACCGGTCCGTCGTTGACCTGACTGCGGATCGCCCCCTCGAGCACGGTCGCGTAGATGAAGGCGGATTTGGGATGCGTGTGACCAGGCGAGGAGCCGCCCGGGCCGTATTCGACGAGCACGCCCTTGATGCTCTTGCCGGGAACGTTCGGCAGCTCGTGCTGGTAGACGAGGGTCACCTTGGCGTTCTTCTCCTTCGGCGCATCCGCGAGGACGCTGCCGAACGGCAGGGTGGCGACAAGCAGCGAACAGAGGATGCGTGTCATGGCGCCCCTATCCTTCGGTTGGCGGATGCGGGATCAGGCTGCCGCCTGTGAGCGGCGGAGCCATTCGTCCAGACCGATGCGGCCGAGGCGCGCCTCGCCCAGCGGCACGAGCGAGTGCTCCTCGACCCGGCCGCCGTAGTATCGGGCCTCGGGGTCGCGCACGACCTCGCGCGGATCGCCGATCGCCTTCAGATAGCGGGCGACGAATTCGTTGAACGGCGCTCGTTCCGGGCCGGCGATCTCGACGATGCCGTTTTTCGGCGCCGCGAGCGCAACGTCGGCAACGAAGCGACCAACGTCGTCCGCCGCGATGGGCTGGAACAGGCCGGGCGAAAGCCTGACCTTGTTTCCATCCGCACCTGAAGCGGCGATGGCGCGGAGGAATTCCAGGAACTGGGTCGAGCGGATGATGGTGTAGGGGATGCCGGAGGCCTTGATCAGTTTCTCTTGCGCGACCTTGGCGCGGAAATAGCCATTATCGGTCCGGTCGGTTCCGACGATGGATAGCGCAACATGGTGCCGGACGCCCGCTGCGGCCTCCGCCGCGAGAAGATTGCGGCCGGAGGTCTCGAAGAATTCCAGCACCGCCTTGTCTTCGAACGAGGGCGAATTGGCGAGGTCGATCACCACTTGCGTGCCGGCCATGGCCTCCTTGAGCCCTTCGCCGGTAATGGTGTTGACGCCGCTTTGGGGCGAGGCGGCGACGACCTCGTGGCCGGCTTGGCGCAGAATGGCGACGGTCTTCGAGCCGATCAGGCCGGTGCCGCCGATGACG
>Ga0075424_100002878_pt1 | contig 15949 bp, 11 predicted proteins | sample SoiMethybrSBSTD3_FD_75301 | JGI IMG/M metagenome (GOLD analysis project Ga0075424, IMG submission 75301) | Bulk soil microbial communities from a Populus tree surrounding site in Tennessee, USA - Soil MetaG P. TD hybrid SBSTD3 | ecosystem: Environmental > Terrestrial > Soil > Tree plantation...
CGCTGCCGGTGCTCAATCTCGGCCGGTTGGTGCGCGCTCCGGCCGGTCCCAACCCCACCTATCCCGTCACCGTGGTGGTCTGGGTAGGTCCGCTGGACGCTCGTGAGATGCTGGGCCTGGCTTGCGACTCGGCGCTGGAGGTGGTGCACGTGCCGGCCGGATCGGTGGTGGCCGGCGACGGCGGCTTCCTGCTCGGCGAGGCGCCGGTGGGCGGCGAGGTGGTCCGCGTCCTCAACCTCGAGGCGCTGGGGCGGACAGGGTGAGCGTTCCCCACGCCCGGGGCTTCCTGCTGCTGCGCCGCGGGGGCGGCCTGTGGGGAATCGCCAACGCGGCCGTGGACGGTCTCGCCCGGCACGGGGTGGACTACCGGATCACGATTGGCGGCAGCGGCGGCAACGGCGGCGGCGATCTGGTGGCCGACGAGATTCTGGGCGTGGTGGAGGATCTGCGCGTCTGGCCGCTGGCGCCGGCGGTGAGCCGCTTCTGGCCGGAAGCGGCGGCGGGCCTCGCGCTCCATGGCCGCGAGCCGGTGGTGGTGGTGGACCCGGGGCGCCCGCCGGCGGCGCTACGGTCGGAGAAGGGAGATCGCCCCGATGAAGGACGTGAATGACATGAAGGACGGGAGTGAATCGTTCAACCAGGCCTTGACCGGGCTGCTCATCCTGGGCGGCATCGGCCTGGCGGGGCTGGTTCTGCTCCTGGTGACCCAGGCGGGCGGCGGCCAGAGCTGGCCCTTCAATGCCTTCCTGCTGATCGTCGTGGCCTTCTTTGCCGTCTACTCGCGGAGCGTCTACCGCCCGCAGCAGCATCTGCGGGAGCGGGTGGAGAGCTCCGAGCTGCGGCACGAGGGGATCGAGCGCACCCTGATGCAGGCCCTGGACCGGCTGCGAGCGGGCGACCTGGTGAACTGCTCGGAGCTTGCCCGCTCGCTTCCCGGCCGGCTGGCGCAGGTGCTGGGCAACGCCGTCAACTCGCTGGACGTCCTGGCGCAGCAGATCCAGTCGAGCTCCATCGAGGTGGCCTCGGCCGCCAACTCGGTCAACGAGATCGCCTCCGAGCTGGCCTCCGGCTCCTCGCAGCAGGCGGCCTCGGTGGTGGAGATCACCGCCGCCATGGAGGAGCTGGCGCGCACCGCCGGCCAGATCGCCGACAACGCCGCCTCCCAGGCCGATCTCGCGCAGACGGCCGAGGAGAGCGGCAACGCCGGCCAGGGGGCGGTCGAGGAAGCGGTGGGCGGCGTCGAGGAGGTGAAGAAGCGCATCAGCGGCATCGCCAGCCGCGCCGAAATCCTGGGCAGCCGCTCGAAAGAGATCTATCGCGTGCTCGACCTGATCACCGAGATCGCCCAGGAGACCCACATTCTCTCCCTCAACGCCGCCATCGAGGCCGCCGCCGCCGGCGACCACGGGCGGCGGTTCTCGGTGGTGGCCGAGGAGGTGCGGCGTCTCGCCCAGCGCTCGCAGGAGTCGGTGGAGTCGGTGCGCAATCTGCTGGACGAGTTCGCCGGCTCGATTCGCACCACCGTCGTCGCCACCGAGGAGGGGAGCGTGGAGGCCGGCCGGGTGCTGGAGCGGGCCCGCGCCGCCGCGGCGGCCATCGAGGATCTGCGCGGCGCCTCCAGCGACACGGCCCGGGTGGCGCGCGAGATCTCCCTCGCCACCCAGCAGCAGAACGCCGCCTCCGACGAAGTGGTGTTGACCCTGAAGGAGGTCAGCCAGGTGGTGCAGCGCATGGCCGACGGGCTGAAGCAGTTCTCCGAGACGGCGGACCGCCTGAACCGCCTCGGGCTCGTCATTCAGATGCTGGCCCAGTCCTTCCATCTCGACTCGCCCCACTCGTTGAAGCACACCGCCGAGGCCTGGGCCCACGAGGTGCGGCGCCGGCTCGGCAACTGGGAGGCGATCGAAAGGCTGCTCGAGGACCTGGTGCACCGCCAGTCGTTCGTCGAATGCCTCTACTTCTACGACGGCGGCCACCAGCAGACTGCCCTCACCGTCAACCGCCACATCGTCGGCGACCGGCCGGTTCCTGCGGCGGTGAAGGCCGGCGACGGCTTCGCCGAGCGGCCTTGGTACAAGGCGGCGGTACGCGAGGAGCACACCATCCTGACGCCGCTGTTCAACTCGCTGCTGTCGGGGCAGCCGATCTTCACCGCCGCCGCACCGATCTACGAGAACGGGGAGCTGGAAGGCGTCCTCGGCCTCGACGTCAACGTCGACAGCTGGACCAAGATCTGAGACCGGGGGAACCCTTGGACGCCGAGTTCGCGGACCTTATTCCCCTCTTCGTGGAGGAGGCGCGCGACCGGTTGGAGCGGCTGGCCACCAACGTTCCCCGCCTGGACCTCGATCCGCAGTCGGCGATCGAGGTCAAACGCGAGCTCCACACGCTGAAGGGCGCGGGACGGATGATGCGCATCGGCGAGCTCGCCGTGCTCTGCCACGCGGCCGAGGAAGTGCTCCACGCCGCCCGTCCGGGCATGATCCCGCTGCTCACCCGCGTCGTGGATGAGCTGAGCGTGCTGGTCGAGGCGGTCTCCCGGGGAAGCGAGCCGCCGGTGGACCCGGAGCTCGTGGAGCTGCTGCGGGCGAACGCCGCCGAAGTGGAGGTCCCCGCGCCCGTCGCGGCCGAAATCCCTCCGCCCAATCCGCCCAATCCGTCCGATCCGTCTGATCGGTCCGATCGGTCCGATCCACCCCCCGCGTCCCAGGCCCCCCCCGCTCCCGCAGCGCCGCAGCCCGCCGCGGCGCCGCCCAAGAGTGGCACCGTCTCGGGCGATGTGCGGGTGGATACCGGAGCGCTCGACGCCGTGGCCGAGCGCGCCACGCAGGTGCGCATCATGGCGATCGCCGGGCGGCAGGTTGTGGACCGCATCTACGATCTCGCCCGGCTGGCCGAAGAGGGCCTGCACGAGCCGCAGCCCAAGCAGGTGCTGGCCGTGCTCGCCACCATGCTGCGGCGGGTGGCCGTGGAGCTCGAAAGCGGGCAGCGGCGGCTTATCCGCTCGGCGGAGGATCAGCTGGAGCAGATGCTCGCCCTCCAGCTGCAGCCGATGCGCGGCTTCCTCCTCTCCTTCGCTCGCTATGCTCGCGAGCTCGCCCGCGCGGTCAAGAAGGAGGTCGAGGTGGAGTTGGAGGGCGAGGAGACCCGCCTCGACCGCCGCATTGCCCGCGAGCTCGAAGAGGCGCTGCTCCACCTGGTGCGCAACGCCGTCGATCACGGCGTCGAGTCGCCGGAGGTGCGGGAGGCGCGGCAAAAGCCGCGCACCGGCCGAGTCCGCATCCAGGCCCTGGCGAACGGCCCCAAGGTGCGGCTGGTGATCGCCGACGACGGCGGCGGCATCGACGTCGCCCGGGTGATTCAGCAGGCCGTCGCCGTGGGACTGGTGGATGCCACGAGCGCCGCCGGCATGGGCAAGAAGGAGGCCCTGCGCCTCCTCTTCTCGCCGGGCCTTTCCACCCGCAAGCAGGTCTCCGAGATCTCCGGCCGCGGCGTCGGCCTCGACGTGGTGGCCAACGTCGTCAACCGCCTGGGCGGCGAGGTGTTCGTGGAGTCCGAGGCGCGCCGGGGGACGACCTTCGTCGTCGAGGTGCCCGTCGCTCGCCGCGGCGAAGCGGTGATGCTGCTGCGGGTGGGGCAGCTCAAGATCGCCCTGCCCGCCTCCGTGGTGCGCCGCGCCACCCGGCTCGAGGCCGGCGGCATCGTAGAGCGCGACGGCAGGACGCTCGCCGTCCTCGCCGAGCGGCTGGTGCCCTTCGTTCCCCTCTCGCGCCTCTATGGCCAGGCCCCGGCCGAGCGGCAGCTTCTGCTGGAGGGTGTGGTCTCGGGCCAGCCGCTGGCCTTGGCGGTGGACGACGTCGAGGGCGAGCACGAGGTGCTGGTGCGCCCCATCACCCGCCGGGTGCCCACCGACCTGCTGCTGGAGGGCGTCGCCCTCCTCGCCTCCGGCGAGCCGGTAGGCGTGCTGTCGCCGGCCGTCCTCGCCCAGGCCGAGTATCTGCGCGCGCTGCCCGCGGCGCGGCCCCAAGTGGTCATACGCCGGGTGCGGGTGCTGCTGGTGGACGATTCGCTGGTCACCCGGGAGATGGAGCGCCGGCTGCTGGAGGACGCCGGCTTTCTCGTCTCCGCCGCCGCCGACGCCGAGGAGGCCCTGTCGCTGCTGGCCGAGGAGACGTTCGACTGTGTCGTCACCGACATCGAGATGCCGCGCATGGACGGCTTCGAGCTGGCCGCTCAGTTGCGCAGCATGGAGAACTTCGCCCAGCTGCCGATCATCGTCGTCTCCACCCGCGACCGCCCCGAGGACCGCCTGCGCGGCCTCAAAGTGGGAGCGGATGCCTATCTCACCAAGCAGAGCCTGGACGCCGGCGAGCTGGTGGACCTGGTTCGCCGGCTGAGCGGGAAGTAAGGAGGCGGCAGGCGTGATCGGCGTGCTGCTGGTGGACGACTCGCCGTCGGTGCGGGCAGTATTGCGCCGCTTCTTCTCCAAGACCCGTGACATCCGGGTGGTGGGCGAGGCGGTGGACGGCGCGCAAGCCGTGCAGATGGTGATCGACCTCCAACCTCAGGTGGTGGTGATGGACCTCCAGATGCCGGTGCTGGACGGTTATGCGGCCACCGAGCGGATCATGGCCGTGCGGCCGACGCCTATCGTCGTGCTGACCTCGCGGGCCAACCGCAACCAGATGCAGACCGCCTTCGAGGCCATGCGCCGGGGAGCCCTGGAGGTGCTGCCGAAGCCGGAGGACACGCCGAGCTGGCAGCAGCTCGCCGAGAGCCTGCCTGAAACCGTGCGCACGGTAGCCCTGGCCCAGACGGCGCCGCGCCCGGCGCGGCGGGCGCACGCCGTGCGGCCCGAGATCCTGGTGGATTCGCCGCGGGAGCTGCGCTGGGTGGCCATCGGCGCCTCCACCGGCGGCCCGGCGGCCATCCGCGAGCTGCTGGAGGAGGTGCCCGCCGATCCGCCGGTGGGCTTCCTCATCGTCCAGCACATCGCTTCCGGCTTCGAGCTGGGTTTCGCCGACTGGCTGAACAAGGAGTTTCCGTTCGACGTCCGCCTCGCCCAGGATGGCGAGGTGCTGCGCCGCGGCATGGTGCGGCTGGCTCCCGGCGGCTCTCACCTGCGGCTGGAGACCGGCGGCGTGTTGCATCTTGACTCCCAGACGCCGGCCCGCCGCGGCCACCGGCCGTCGGTCGACGAGCTCTTCCAATCCTGCGCCGAGAGCTGCCCGCAGCAGGTGGCCGGCGTGCTGTTGACGGGGATGGGCTCGGACGGCGTCGTCGGGCTCCTGGCGCTGCGCAAGGCCGGCGGCATCACCCTGGTGCAGGACGAGGCGAGCTGCGTCGTCTTCGGCATGCCGCGGGTGGCGCTGGAGAAAAAGGCGGCCGACGTCGCCCTGCCGCCGCGGGCCCTGGCCCAGACCCTCATCCGCCTGTGGGAGAAGGGAGGGCAGCCGTGAACCGGCGGGTTCTGGTGGTGGACGACAGCGAGGTGACGCGGGCCATTCTCGCCCGCACCCTGCGCACCTCGGGCTACGAGGTGCTGGAGGCCGGCGATGGCGCCGAAGGGGCGATGACGGCCCTGCGCGAGCAGCCGGCGGTGGTGGTCACCGACCTCGAGATGCCCACCATGGACGGCTTCCCGCTCCTGCGGCTGCTCAAGGCCGACCCGGCGAGCTCCCACATCCCCGTCCTGATCCTCACCAGTCACAGCGAGGCCGCTTCCCGCTACTGGAGCCTGCGCACCGGGGCGGACGCCTATCTCACCAAGGACCACGATCCGCAGGAGCTGGTGGCCACCGTCGCCCGGCTGGTGAAGAAGTCCGCCGCCGTCCAGCGCAAGCTGGGACCCACACCCCACGAGCGGCATGCGATCGGGCCGGTCGAGGTCCTGGCCCGGGTGGCGCGGCACCTGGACGCCTCGCTGCTCCAGGCGACGGTGGTCAACACGCTGCTGGAGCGGGGAATGGAGGCCAGCGACTTCCACGCCGCGGCGGAGGGCGCCCTGGAGACTCTCGGCCAGGTGGTGGACGCCCAGTTCCTGGCCCTGGCGGTTTCGGAGCTGGGCTCGGGGCTGGTCCAGATCCAGCTCCAGGATCCCATCCGGGTGACGGACGTGGAGACCCTGGCGGACTTGCTGGTGGGCGCCCTGAGCCTGCCGCCGGACGTGCCGGTGGAGATCCGCTATGCCGGCGAGCGCCGGGGCGACGTCGCCGTGGAGCTCGACCGCGCCCTCTGGCTGCCGCTGTCGCTGCGCGAAGCCGAGGGCGTCTTCGCGGTGATGCCGCGCGATCCGCACGGCTTCGAGCCGGCCACGGAAGCCCTGGTCGAGTCGCTCACCCGCCACCTGGCTCTGGTGCTGGACAACGCGCGCCTCTCCCAGCGCCTGCACGAGCTGTCGACCCTCGACGGTCTCACCCGGCAGCTCAACCACCGGGTGATCTACGACCGTCTGAGCGAGGAGCTGGAGCGGGCCCGGCGCTACAGATATCCTTTGAGCGTTGTGCTCTGCGATCTTGACCACTTCAAGGAGGTCAACGACACCTTCGGCCATCTGGCCGGGGACGCCGTGCTGCGCGAGGGAGCGGCGGTGCTGCGCCGCTGCCTGCGCAGCACCGACATCCTGGGGCGCTACGGCGGCGAGGAGTTCCTGGCCGTGCTGCCGCAGGTGGACCTCGAGTCGGCGCGGCAGGCCGCCGAGCGGTTGCGGTTGGGGCTGGAGGGCACCCGCGTGCGCCTCCCCACAGGGAGCGAGGTGCGCATCACCGCTTCGTTCGGCGTGGCGTCGCGGGACGACCTGCCCGGGCTGCTGACCACCGACCTGTTGGTGTCGCTGGCGGACCGCCGCCTCTACGAGGCCAAGGCCGCCGGCCGGAACTGCATCCGTCCATGAGTCAGCCGCAGGCCGAGGAATCGTCGCCCCTGCAGAGGCTCGTCGTCCTCATTCGGGAGATCACCGGCAACGTCATCCCTCCCGCCCGCCTGGCCTTCCTGGAAGAGGTGGCCGAGCGGCGGGCCAAGGCCCGCGGCCTCTCCGGCGTGGCAGAGTACGTGCACGGCCTGGCGGCCCGCGAGCTGGCGAACGAGTGGGAGAGCCTCATCCCCCTCGTCACCATCAAGGAGTCTTATTTCTTTCGCGCCCCGCAGCAGTTCGACGTCGTCCGCCAGCGCATCCTGCCGGCGCTGGTGAAGGCCCGTTCCGCCAGCCGCCAGCTCCGCATCTGGTCCGCGGCCTGCGCCCGGGGAGAAGAGCCGGCGACACTTGCCATGCTGCTCGCCGACGAGCCGGCGCTGGCCGGCTGGAGCTGGACGATCGTGGCCACAGACCTCGACGAGGAGGCCCTGGCGGGTGCCCGCATCGGACTCTACGGCGAGCGTGCCGTCTCCCAGGTGCCGCCGGAGCTCCTGGCGCGTTGGTTCTCCCGCCGCGGCAAGCTCTATGAGCTGGACGCCGGCTTGCGCTCGCGCATCGTCTACCAGGCCCTGAACCTCGCTCACGCGCCGTTCGCCCTGCCTTACGACGAGTTCGACCTGGTGTTGATGCGCAACGTGCTCATCTACTTCCGCCGCCCCTTGCAGCGCTGGGTCATCTCCCAGGTGGCCCGCCTCCTGACCCCCGAGGGCTACCTCTTCCTGGGCGCCTCCGAGACCCTGTGGCAGATTCAGGACGAGCTGGAGTCGGTCGATCTCGGTCCCTGCTTTGCCTACCACCACCGGGAGGCCCGGCCGGCCGCGGTGGAGAGCCTGAAGGCCCCGGCGAAGCGCCCTGAGCGCCCGCGCCTGCCCAAGCCGGCACCGCCTTCGACGCTCCGCCCGGAGCCGGCGAGGCCCACGCCACCGTCCAAGCCTAAAGCGCCCGTTCCAGCTCCGGAACGTCGTCCACTTCGGGTCGAGTCTCCGCCTCCGGCCGCCGTCCCCAGCGTCCACGAGTTACTGCTGGCGGCGGCTCGCGAGCTTGCGGCCAACCGCACCGCCGAGGCGGGCCGCGCGGTCGAGCAGGCCCTCGTCGCCAATCCCTCGGAGCCCTCCGCCCACGCCCTGGAGGGCTTCCTCGACGATCTCGCTGGTCGCACGGAAGAGGCCGTCACCGCCTATCGCGCCGCCCTCTACCTCGATCCGGGCCTCTTCCAGGTCCGCGTCCTGCTGGGCGACTGCCTCCTGCGCCTCGGCCACCGCGACCGCGCCGAGCAGCAGTTCCGCGAGGTCCTCACCCTGCTCGCCGGTGGCCGCGAAAGGACTCTCGTCCTGTTCTCGGACCTTCCACTCCCGGACCGGGACCGGGCGCAACGAAGGGCGCGGCAGGTTTTGAAGGGGAAGTAGGCCGGTCGACTTGACTCCGAGGAGCTGACAGCCGATACTTCTGGTGGAGGCTCGGCTCAGGGGCTGCTTCTCGCAGGTGGCTCCGAAAGCGTTGCCTCCTTTTTTATTCTCCACCTTACTTGGTCCCGTACGGATCCGGCACGAAAACGATGCCGTAGGAATCGTAGACGGCCCCGTCGCGGTGTGCTTCCCCCCGGAACTGAAGTTGGGTAATCCATCGGCCGTAGTCTTCGGCGATCTCTGGTCGGCAAGGCGCGTCCATCCCTCGAGTCGGCAGACGAAAGCCCCAGTTCACGCAATAGATCGCCAGGTCTGCGGCTTGGACCGGGTAGGTCATGTCAGACGAGACGAAAAACGGCGCTGGAACGATCCATGCCGACCGGTAACGTCCCGTTTTTGTCTTCCGGAAGTACGCCTCCAGGCGTCGCACGAAGCGGCGGTCTTCGGTCTTCTCCACTTCATCCATCACGAGCAAGCCGTGCTGCTTCTCTTGCTCCAGGAAATAGAAGTAGCGCTCGAGAAGAAACACCTGGTCCTTTCGCAGATACTCCTCCGCCTCGTACGTGTCCGGCTTGACGACGCTGCACGGAATAGCAGCGGCGAACAAGCGTGCCTTGTGTTGCCTGAGGAGCTCGAACGTCCCCGTCGCCATCTCCAGACATGCCTGCCCGTAAGCCGTGAACTCCAATCGGATCGGCACTTTTTTCTCCAGCCCTTTGGTGAGAAAACCGCGGCAGTGTTTGCGACGCTCCTCGTCGGGCATCGGCGACTCCTGGGCCGCCCACTTGAACCGGTCCTTGTCCAGAAGAGTACAACCCTTCAATTCGGCCTGGAACTGATGGAGCGTGGTACCAAAGGAGGCGAGCTCAAGGCGCTGCATGTCCTGAACAAACGGCCAGAGCTCCGAAGCATGCAGCGCTACGCCGCCGCGAACCTCGTAGGGCATGGTCCGGTGGTCGTGGCCGCTCTCATCCAGGAAAAGCAGATAGCTCATCAGGGTACCTCAAGGCAATCGTCGATCTCACCGGCCCACGGCAGCGGAAACAAGGCCGAGGCAGTGTGTGCCGCTCAATCCGGAGTGTCCCAGGCTACGGGAGGTCAGTTTCACCACTGGTCGCTCCTACGTGGTTGCGTGGAACATGGCTCCGGCGTTTGCCGGCCAACGAACTCAAGCTAACCGGCGGCCGGGCACGAGTCCAGATGCCCGGTTGAGCGCGAGGTTAGCCGACTGGGCCCCAGCACTTGACTGAAGCCACCTGACCACCTCGTTGTAATCCTTAAGTGACAGCCTGCCTGCAACGCCCTTCTGAAAGAAGAGCGCAGGATCCGTGTAACGAGATGTCGTGACAAAAAGACCTGCCGTAGCCCTTTCAGCTTCAACTACTCCGTAGAGCCCCCGAATCAGATTCACCCCCACTGGGCGGTGTGGACCGTAGCGCTTACATTCGACGAGATACAAGTGCTTTCCACATCACTCTTGTCCAAGATAAAAATCAGGAAGTTGCCTGAAAATGGTTGCAATAGACCCCTCCGCCGGCTCAGGGTATCCTGAGCCTTGTCTGGCGAGACAAAAACGGAGGGTATGGCTATGGTACGAGTCGGCAGCCTCTTCAGTCAACTCCTGCAGAAGATCCCCCGAGACATCTTTGAGAGCCTGGCGCAGAAGCATGGCTCCGAGCGCTACGCCAAGGGCTTTTCCTCGTGGACTCAGTTGGTGGCGATGCTGTTCTCGCAGTTGGCCCATGCCGACTCCTTGCGGGAGATCTGCAACGGCCTGGCCTGTTGCGAGGGCAAGCTCCTCCATCTCGGCATCCGCGACACGCCGCGCCGCTCGACGCTGGCCTACGCCAACAGCCATCGCCCGGCGGCAATGTTCGAGGAGCTCTTCTTTAGGCTCACCGAGCGCTTCCGCCAGCAACAGCTGCTCGGCAAGAAGCGAACCTTCCGCTTCAAGAACCGCCTGCTCTCCCTCGACTCCACGACCATTTCTCTGTGTTTGTCGATGTTCCCTTGGGCAAGGTATCGCCAAGCCAAGGGAGGCGTCAAGCTTCACGTCCTGCTCAGCCACGAAGACTACATGCCGGAGTACGCCCTGCTCACTGATGCCCGGCAGCACGACATTAAGCCGGCGCGCCTGCTCAGGCTGCGGCCCGGCTCGATCGTGGTCATGGACCGTGGCTACAACGACTTCGCCCTGTTCGGCAAGTGGTGCCAGGAGGGCGTCTTCTGGGTCACCCGAATGAAGGACAGCACGGCCTACAAGGTGGAGCAAGTCCGCGACCTGCCCCGAGACGGTTCCATCTTGGCCGACGAGGTCATTCGTCTGTGCGGGGTGGGAACCACGAAAAAGTGTCCCGACCGGCTGCGGCGCATCGTAGTCTGGGATGCCACGCAGCAGCGCCAGATGGAGATCCTGACCAACCATTTGGAGTTTGCCGCCACCACCCTGGCCAACATCTACCGCGACCGCTGGCAGATCGAGCTCTTCTTCAAGGCCCTCAAGCAGAACCTCAAAGTCAAGAGTTTCGTCGGCACTAGCGAGAACGCCCTGCGCATCCAGATTTGGACAGCTCTGCTCGCACTGCTGCTCCTGAAGTGGCTTCACTTCCTCTCCGCCGCCGGTTGGTCGCTGTCGAACTTGGCCTCGCTTCTGCGCCTGAACCTCTTCACCTACCGTGATCTGAAAGAGTGGCTGGACAAGCCGTTGCACTCGCCACCACTCCTGCCACCCGTCGAACAACTCGGGCTCTCCTTCGCCGGTCCTGGACAGCTCACTGCGTGATACCCCCAGACCTCAACCGTGAAAGTGCCATTCAGACCCGTCCAAATGCGCCTGTCAGGACCCTTTCGCGGAAACTACCCGGCGTTCTTGGACAGCAGTGTTTCCACATATTGAATCGGCCAAAGCTAATATGTCACGCCCACCGTCTCTCGTACTTGGAGTGACCTCAACCTCCAAGCCCGCTCTCGCAAGCAACTCCGCGATTAGTTCTTCAAACTTACGCGGTGGCAGAGAATAGATTTCGGAGGGTTGCTGCGCCAATAGGTTAATTATGTAAGTCCAACTTTCTTCTGCATTCACTATGAGATTGCGGTCTTGGTCGACTCGAGCATAGTAGAGGACTTGGGGCTCCATCCCTTCGCGCCATAGATAATCAAACATGCTTCGAAGCTCTCGAACGTTTCGATAGTTATGGCCCGTCGAGTGCGTTCCGAAGTCGCGGAGCGAAAAGGCGACTTCCCTATCCAAGATTATAAAATTAACTGCCTCAGATTCAGCTACCTTCACCTCCCACCGTCCAGATTGTGCCAATATGCCGGAATACGCACCGGAAGAGAATGGTGTCTGGTGTTCAGCCTCTATATCACGAGGCAGAGTCTGAAGAAGGCAGCGAAGGCGTAACTGGCTTGCGCTGGCATGCCAGATCACTCCCTCCATTATAGAGGCCGCGAACTCTGAACAAGGAGCGAAATCCACGAGGATGTCAACCGACAACGAGGCTCGGCTGAGTTCCCTTAAGATGCCATCCTGAAGTACTTTTAGATTCCCTGGGTCTCTCATGAGCGCTTCCCGGTTAACGCTATGACGCTTCACCGCGCGGCGGCATAGCCGGCCGGCCGGTGCAAGCGGGGGCTACGCGATTTTTCCACATTATTATAGCTGGTAAGTCATCGTTCACTCCACCTTCTTCGTCCTTCTCTTCTTGCCCGACCTTCTTCCAGATCCTTGTCAGTCTGGGATCGACAGCCTAATCTATCAGTGGCCACGACCCAGGAGAATTAGGGCGAGTCCAATCATGATGACAAAGATAAGCACTGTACTACACGTTGCCATAACCACTACGACTTGGCGCCAATCGGCGTGCATCCCTGGTCCCACTTGCACTCGCTGAAGCGCGCCTGTGACGGCTACATCCAATTGCCGAAGCCGGTCAAGTTGGCGGAGGACACCTATAACACCAGTCACCAGCGCCACCAGAAACGCTACGGAGATGATAAGCCCGGCCCAAGCAATGTCGCGCGGAAACGGAGGTGGTAGATCTCGGGTTAGCAGGTAGCCAAGGACTGCAGCCGCTATTGCGAGATAGAATGTCATTGCCTTTGAGAATACGTTCACTGCATCCCAGTAATTCTTGCGCTCCCACTCGTGCAAATGCTTGAGGAGATCGATGTCAGATGCGGATTCGGAATCCTCAGCAAGTAAAGGCTGTGTCATCCCCTAGTCCTCCGATATGAACGTATGCTGTTCTGTTCTCCCAAAACGTGATTCGGTCTAAGCGTGCGGCGTCAGCCGTCCGCTTGAGACCCCTGGTTGGGCACCTTTTCTCTCGTATTCGCCTCATCCTGAGCGGGAACCTCGAGAGTAGCCTTCCTAATACTTTTGACGGCAAGAAGTTCCGCTTGGCCCGTGCTAGTCAGAATCCAGAAGGGAGCCATTAAGCCTGCGCGATTTTGAAAGCTCTTGACGTCGATCAGGCCAAGCGCTAAGAATTGTACCTTTACGGTATCCAGGGAGGATTCGCTTATACTGGGATCTTGGGCGCTCGCAAACTTATAGCGTGAACACTCCCTGGCAAGCCTTTCCCCTATCAGAGTTTCTGGCTGCCATTGGGTTAGCATGCTTGGCCCAATGATGGAGAGGACCCGATTCCAGGTAACAGTGTCCGACCAAGAGCGTTCTTTCGTCTGATGCTGGCTACTCAGCTTCCCATGGAGGATTACTAACTCAGAGCCTGCTGCCAGATTTGACGAGGCAGCTCTTGCTCGCGCTTGGTGCTGGCCAATAGATTCCTCGAGTTCTTGATTTCGCTTGCGCAGCTCATTGAGTTCTTGTAACAGAGTAACCGAACTGGGACCGCCCCCCCGAATCCAGCCCCTCATTGGGTGGGAAGTTAAAGCACGAGTCAGGCTAATGACCACCTGTCCTGCAAGCTCTGATGGAGTAGACCATGTCTTTACCACACGCCCAGTGCGCACTCTTTGCTGGAACGCCTCCAATCTCTCCACTGCATTCTTGTCGAGTTCCCTCTTGTTTGCTTTTATAGCCCCGGGATCTGCATGGAGGAAGGCAAGTACTGGAATGTTCTTTCCAAGAACGTAATCAAATTCCTTTTCTGTAAACGAAACTCCCTCTGGAGTAAGGGAGCCATACCTCCCGGCAATGATCAGTATGTAATAGTCACAGTCGTCTATTATATGCTCGATAAACTTCCATTGTTCTTCGTCGACAGCCGGGAACAATTCCATGCCTACCGGAATACATTCAATCTGTAGGAGGGCTTCCACTACTCGCCGACGCTCCTCTTCGAGATCCAGGTAGGTAGAGCTGACGAAGACTTGATAACGCTTCTCAGACATTAGACTCTCGTTTGCGCCCAACCTCAAGGTCAACTGTATCCGTCTCCTTTCCCAACGTCTTCCCGACAGTCTCCATACCTGCTTAGGCTATCTATGAACACAGATGTATGTCATTCATTCTATGGAACGTATAGATTGTACACCGATCCCCTACTCCTCTCAACATAGGGTGGAGCTGTCGAGTTAGAGCCTGGCCGCGCAGAGTTGCCCCAAGCTTAGCCGGACCGTCTTCCGATGACCTATCTTGATGATGAGAATGAAGTTAGCAGAGCGGCGCCTCTTCGGGTGCACCTTTCGCAGGCCAATACCCGGCGCATCCGGCCCAACGGGCCGGGAGAACGGAGCCCAGGGCCGAGGCCGTAGGCCGATGCCCTGGGTGGAGAGATTGACAACGCGGTGCGGCCTGAAAGGCCGCGAGACTGTTGGCCCGGCGTTTGAGGGCCGCGGTTGCGAAGCCAGTCGTTCGAGCTCTTCCTGAGGTGGCCGCCGACGTCGCTCAGCGCCTCGGTGCGTGCGAGACGAGGTAAAGCGTGCAAGGTCTCGCGGCCCTTCAGGCCGCAGGGATGGGGTTGCCTTTTTCCCCAGGGCATCGGCCTTCGGCCTTGGCCCTGGGCTGGGGTCTCCCGGGCCGTTGGGCCGGTTGCGAGAGGGCTGGGGTAGAGCCATCCCCGAATCGATTCGCGCCCTGCCAAGGGCGCCTTTTTCTACCTCGGCGGCCCGCCCAATGGGAGAAAAGCGCCCTTGGCAGGGCGGTCGGGAAGGATGTGGGTTGCCGGTCCCAGGGCTCTCGCTTCGCTCTCGCCCTGGGCTACGGGTCTGCCGCCCTCCGGGCTGGTCTCGACGCCTTCGGGCTGCGTACCCGACTGGTGCGTCCCCTGTCTTTGGACCAAAGAAGCTCGGCTGTTCTCCCTCTTCTCCTGGGGAGGGGGTCGGGAGAAGAGGGCCGGGGTGATGAGGGTCTTGGGTGGGGGACCTCTGAGACAAGGTTTGGGCCTATGCTCGGAGAGGGTCTCGGGTCCGGCGAGGGTAAGGCGGTGGTAAATTGGTGGCATGGCTACCGTACGTCCGCCGGCCGTCTCCGGCTTGTTCTATCCCGCTTCAGCAGAGGAGCTGCGGTCCGCGGTGGAGGGGTACCTGCGGCAATCTCCGGCGCCAACCAACGCGCCGGCGCCGAAGGCCGTCATCGCTCCCCATGCGGGGTACGTCTACTCCGGGCCGATCGCGGGCAGCGCATTTCAACCCTTGGTCGGGGCGGCCAGCGCACCGAGCGCGATCGAGCGTGTGGTACTTCTGGGGCCCTCCCACTTCGTGCTCTTCCGCGGCCTGGCGCTGCCGGGCCACGAATCGTTCGGCACGCCCCTGGGAACGGTGAAGCTTCAGGGGGACGGCGCGCGAGCTGCGCTCCGGCTGCCGCAGGTGCGGATCATTCCCGAGGCCCACGTCCGCGAGCATTCGCTGGAGGTGGAGCTGCCGTTCCTCCAGGTGCTGCTGGAGGACTTCGAGCTCGTGCCGTTGGTCGTCGGCGAGGCGGAGCCGGCCGAGGTGGCCGAGGTGCTGGACCACCTCTGGGGCGGACCGGAGACTTTGATCGTCGTCAGCTCGGACCTCTCCCACTACCTCACGTCGGACGCGGCGCGGCGAGCGGACCGGGCTACCGCGGACGAGATTCTCGCCCTTCGCGGTCCTCTCGATCCCCGTCAGGCGTGCGGCGCGGCGCCCATCAACGGCCTGCTCGAGGCGGCCCGCGCTCTCGGCCTCACCGCGCAGCTCCTCGATCTGCGCAATTCGGCGGACACGGCCGGCGATCCGTCCCGCGTCGTAGGCTATGGAGCCTTCGCTTTTTCATGAGCGCGGCTGAGCGCCTCAGCGACCTGTGGGACGCGGGCCGCGGCCGGGTGCTCCTGCGCATCGCCCGCGAGAGCCTCGCCGAGGCGCTGGGCGTCGGCTTGGCGGCCGACTACCGGGAAACCTGGCTGCAGGAGCCGGGCGCCTGTTTCGTCACCCTCACCCGGTGGGGAGAGCTGCGCGGCTGCGTGGGCTCCGTGCGCGCCTCCCGTCCGCTGTTCGACGACGTCTGGCTGAACGCCCGCGGCTCAGCCTTCCACGACTCGCGCTTTGCGCCCGTCGAGCGTGATGAGCTGAAGGAGATCGCCATCGAGGTCTCGCTGCTCTCCCAGCCTGAGGCGTTGCCTTCCTTCGCCCGTGAGAAGGAGGCGCTGGCGGCCTTGCGCCCCGGCATCGACGGCGTCATCCTGGAGGCTGGCTCCCTCCG